>SAMEA3387479__coassemble_4230_pt1 | contig 3478 bp, 8 predicted proteins | sample SAMEA3387479__metabat2_high_PE_023 | metagenome-assembled genome bin SAMEA3387479 (sample SAMEA3387479) | Felis catus | biome: Faeces | place: United Kingdom | collected 2012 | reverse complement strand
GATGGCGGATTGCCGTCATAGCCGTAGGGTCGCTTATTGCTTTATTTGTTCCTACGTTAGTCTTGTGTGCGTCCTGCTCAAGCCTTGCAAACTTGACAGCCGTGGTAATTAGCCTTTCATTATAGAAATAAAACTCTAGCTTTTTAATCTGATGTTTGTTTAATATCATTGCGTAATTCCTATGCCAGTATCACGATACAGCCGTTTTCCTGTGGTTTCCATTTCTGCTGTCGGCTTATCGACGTGTTCCAGATAGCCTTTAATGATCTCGCAGAAATTCTTGAGCCTTGTCTCACGTTTTTGGAGTTTACCGAAATCATGGTCGACAACAGTGGCCGCACATAACAGTACTCGGGCTAATGCATCCTCTAATATCGTAGAGGTTACCTCCTGTTTTATGTACTTCAATTGTTTGGCGGTAACATAATACCCGCGTCCCGTACTGGTCTGAATGTTTTCACTGAGTTCTGTTTTCTCACGACGGATTCTATTTTTCTTGCTCATAGGCGATTTCCTCCTGCGATTCTGACAATAGAAAAGCCGCTGACCAGTTAAGGCCAACGGCTATCGTTATTTATTTTTCATCGCTTTCGCTATTATACATTATAGCATAGTAATAGTGTGACATTCTATGCCATCTTTTTATAAGCTATGCTCTTTTTTATATGTTTCTACATCAATTTCACCTGTTTTAAGCATCTTAACAAAATGCTTGACGATGATTGTCTGTTCTGCTGTAAGTCTAAACTGTACCTGCTTAGTAACATCAGCACCAGTAAGCTTAGGACGCCCTGCACCCTCTCTAACACCGCCCCACGTTCCTTTTACTTTAATCTCTTCATTGCCCACCATACTATTACACCTCCAGTAATTAACGCTTTGATGGCTTCTTTGTCAAAATTTATGTAGTATAATGCCCAACCAAAACCAACAACTACCAAAACATCCGTGGCTTTTATATTCATTGCAATTCCTCCTTTCTATGATTTAATTATACTACATTTCTTGTTATTTGTCAACTATAAAACAAGTTTTATTTAAAATATTTTATAAAAAGTTTAACCGCAGGGTGTTTTATTGCCCTGCGGTTATTTTTATTGCTCTTTCAGCAAGATAAAATTTTATTTATGGTATTTTCCTGCTACTAAGTCAGCAATAGCCTGTTTACATTCTTCCAGCGGCACTTCTTTAGTCACTTTAGCAAACGCTTTAATAACTTCCCATTCATCGTCAAAAGCTCTTACCTGATGTTGTGCACGTTGCAGGCTAACATCCTTCTTTGTACCTTTAGGACGTCCTGCACCTTTTCTAGCTCCGCCCCACGTTCCTTTTACTTCACTTTCGCCCATGATATTCACCTCACTTTTTTAATAACCGAGCTAAAATTAAAACTAATAAAACAAGGTTGCAAATTTGTACAATAAGAGTAATTTCTTGCATATTATATTATAAAATGCTACAATTTAAGTACCGCCATAAGGCGGCGGAGGACTTGCGTCCCCCTTTTTACTAGGACTTGTGGAGCAATCTGTAAATTATTATCAGGGTTATTAATCTACTAACTGCATCCACAAGTTCATTTATTTCTTGTAGCATTTTATTGCACCTCCTTTCTATGATTTAATTATACCACTTCTTGAATATTTTGTCAATCATTATTCAAGTTTATTTAATTATTTTCAGCAAATCGTAAAATTCTGATAATAAAATATACTGCGGTAGCAACAAATATCATATAACTAAATACATCTATTTCACGGCAAGCGTTTAATACCATAGCCAACATAAAAACGTCATATATTATTTTCATTGTATTTTCTCCTTTTCAATGCTATAATTATTTTCAAAGATGGGCGGTTATCCTGCCGCCCTCAGCATTTGCCGTTATTTCAGCATTTCAAGCACAAACTTTGCGACAGTCACTATGCTTGCTGCGATAACGGCTATTTTTTGTATTTTATCAAGCATTTTCATCATCTCCTCTCTATGATTTAATTATACCATATCTTGAATATTTTGTCGAGTATTATTTCAAGTTTTATTTAAATATTTTATACAAAGTTTAACCGCAGGGTGTTTTATTGCCCTGCGGTTATTTTATTGCTCTTTCAGCAAAATAAGCTTTAATGCCTTGCTGTGTAGTCTATGTATCTGTCGCCAACTATATCCTAAATCTGCTGCAATCTGTTCCCATTTCTGATAGTTAGTATAACGCCTCTGCATTATAACCTTCATCATTCCATCCGGTAGTAAAGCAATTAGTTTCCGTACTTCATGCAATTTCTGACATAACCTGTCACAATCTCTTATTATTTCCTGTTTTTGTGCCGAAATTTTAACAACAGCATTTTCTAATGACCCGCCTGTACTGCTTCCACCAGGTGCAAGGCTGTAGCATGATGTCATTTTTTCAGCTAATGAACGTAATTCTTGTAGTTTATCTAATTCATTTTCTAAACTTTTCTGTGCAAACTCTGCACTACGCAATATATGCTTTAGTTCTTCTACTGTCACCCTACAGCCCCCTATCTAAACTTCAATAAATTTAATCTCCTGATGTTGATACAGCAAAATTTTCTTTTTCAGCAGATATTCTTTTGTTCTTACACCTTTTACATCGACAATTTCTTCATGACCATCCTTGTACTTAACTTTGAAATCAGCAATGTATTTGATTGATCTGATAGTCTTGTTGCCGTATTTATATTTGGGTTGCAGTTCAAAAGGTACTTGTAAACTGAAGTCTGTTACTTCTCCTGCCATTTTTAGCATTTTTAGTTGACAGTAATAGTCCGACTCTTTCTTGCTGTCAAACGTAATTCCATCTACTACGGTTTTTCTATTATGGTATTTGCTCACGATACGCCTCAAAACGGAATATTTTCATCGAAAGGAACAGCTGTACCCATTTCATTGAAGCCTTGGCTGTTGTTGCTGTTTTGTTTGCTGTCAACAAACTCAAAGCGTTCACATACAACTTCTGTAGCATAGTGTTTTTTGCCATCGTTCCCGTCATAGCTGCGGATTTGCAAGCGACCTTCAACAAGTGCACGTCTGCCTTTGGTCATGTTATTTCCAAAAGCTTCAGCTGATTTTCCCCATAAACTGCAATTGATGAAATCTGCTTCTTTCTTCCCGTCAGCACCAGTAAAAGGTCTGTCTACGGCTAATGTAAAGCTAGCAACTACCTTTTGATTGTTTGTATATCTGATTTCCGGGTTCTTAGTCAGTCTGCCCAATAAAATAATTTTATTCATGTTTACTCCTCCTTAATACGTTCCGCGAAATGGTCTATTTCCGCCTTAAGCCTGAGGATATAGGTTTTTTTGTCCCAACCCTCAATCTCGCAGACAGTCAAATCCATTAATATATCTGCAAGCAGTTTCTTAATCATTTCTTCCCTGCATAAATTATTCAGAGCCTTAATGCCCTCACGTTCTGACGTGCCTGGGGCAAATTGGATTCCGTTGTATTTGGT
>SAMEA3387479__coassemble_3812_pt1 | contig 3866 bp, 4 predicted proteins | sample SAMEA3387479__metabat2_high_PE_023 | metagenome-assembled genome bin SAMEA3387479 (sample SAMEA3387479) | Felis catus | biome: Faeces | place: United Kingdom | collected 2012 | reverse complement strand
ATAATAATCTGCTTTAAAATTTTCAATGTTTCGTCTAACGGCAAAGCTAAACTGTCATCCCAAACCATTTCCGGCAGCAACGGTACGTGCAAAAAGCCAACTTTAGTAGAAGTAGCAGCAAAATGATGCAAGGCCAGATAAAAAACATCATTGCAAACATAACCACCGCTAGCATAACCGATATGCACAGGAATTTTTTGCTGTTGTAATTTTTTTATAATATCATGCACCGGGAGCGTTGCAAAATACGCTGTCGGTCCTCCTTCTATAATCGCTTCATTCCAAGGAGTCTTGCCTAAATTATCCTCTACCAACGCATCGCGCAGATTAATAGCCACAGTATCTAAATGTAATCTAGTGCTACCACTATCCATCCCCGTCAGCAAAATAACATCTGGCTGAATCTGCTGTGCCTTTTCTAAAAGCATTTTCCATTCCAGCCCATAAATATTCGGCAGACGCATTTTAATTAATTTAAAAGAACCAATTTCTTCTGGCAAGCTTTTTACTGCTTCCCATGATGGATTAATCTGATAATGTGCAAAAGCGTCAAAGCCCGTTATCAATAGTTTTTTCATCAACATCACTCGCTAGATTGTATTATGTTTTAGTTTATTATATCATATTAGAAAAAAATCAGGCAATTTATCACGCCACTTAGAGAAGTGGCTGACAAATCATCATGACATCCCCTAGCAATGGTATCATGATATATATACACTATCCATAACTTCCCTAATTTCTTGACGTTCGTCACTTTCAACTTTCAGTAAATCCTGCAATAGAGATTACCATTTCAGGTTCACCACTTGTGAAGGATAAAAAAATCCATTTTATTAAGGAGGAAAGCAAATGATTCATGCTACTTTTAGTGATTCTATGATATCCATGCTTAAAAGCTTTATCGGATGAAAATTCAACTCATACGAATACTGCTCCATCGGAAATGGTACATATGGTAATTTGCACATTCATATAAATGGAGAACCCTATGAAATCAGAAATCAGCAAAGTACTGTTATACTGAATAACGAATCCGTTGACCTTTCAAGCTTATCCATAGCAAAAGCTGTCGGAAAATTTGAACCGTTATGTGGTAACAAGCTCTCTTTAAATATCATTGATGATACAATAAAAGATATACAAATTATCCAAGATTCCGTTATTCTTGCCAACGGTGATAAGATTCTTATGGATATGGCCATTGTATTCAAGACTAAACACGCAGATACCATGTTTTCTCGTGATGCTTGGTTCTCTGAATTCATTACCATTAGCGATACTTCTGATTTTGATTTAGTATATCCTATCTGCAGAGCCAAAGATAGTTGGAGAAATGATGATGAAGCAGAAGTAATTATTCACAGAATTACCAAATCGTTACTAAATATTTGAATCAATAATAAAATAAATAACAAAACGACTATGCCAATAGATGATATAGATATCTACAGATATAGTCGCTTTATTTATGTTATTATATTTTCCTAAATTGCAATAAGAAGTTGCACATTTTTTAAAAATATACAGAATATTATAGTTTCAATTTGCACTATAATTTATAACATTTGAAAAATATTATATAATATTTTTCAAATGTTATTGACTATTAACTATCCAAGTGTTACCATGTAACTAAGCAGGAAGGAGGATTTCTTATGAAAAAACAGGCCGTAGAAAGCAAGCACGATAAGTTCGTTAGGCTTGCTGAAGCCAGAACTAATAAAATCATTGATACCTTGCAACTACTGGGCAACTGTTCAAATACTTCTGTCTATGAATATACGCAGGATGAAGTTGAGGAAATTTTTCAAGCCATCGAACAGGAACTACGAGAAGCTAAAAAGAAATTCACAAAAGTAGAACCAGAGAAATCAACCAGATTCTCGTTAAGCAAGCGAAAGTGGTGAGAAATATGTTCAATCTTACACAGAAATGGAACTTTCCGTCAAATAATTATGGTCAGATATTTGGTATTGCTGATTCTGGCGTTGAAACATTCAAAGGCACTCCTATTAAATCTTTGGCACGAGAAATCTGCCAGAATTCATTGGACGCTGCCCTTGAAAATGGCAAGCCAACCCATATCGAATTTAAAACCTTTGACATTGATCCTCGTAAAATTCCTGACTACAGCAGTTTAGAAGATGCTCTTAAAAGAGCTTTGGATTTTTGGTCACAACAACAGTCAACCAAAGCTAAGAATTTCTTCAAACAGGCGTTGGCTGTAATTCATAAGCCTACTATCACTTGTTTGAGAATTAGCGACTTTAATACTTCTGGACTTGTTGGCTCTCGTGAAGAATATAATTCTCCTTGGTGTAATCTCACAAAATCTTCGGGCGCATCTGATAAATCTGGTAGTCATGGCGGCTCTTTTGGCATTGGAAAATTTGCACCGTATGCCTGTTCTGCTCTTAGAACGGTTTTCTACAGTACCAGTGATAAAGATGGAGTTTGTGCATCACAGGGAGTTTCTAGATTGACCTCATTCAAGAACAAGAACAATGAAATCACTCAGGGAACGGGATTCTATGGAAATGACAAGAACAGTCCTATGTATAAGCAGTATTCTTTAGACCCTACATACTCTCGTAGCACTGACAACTCTGGAACAGATATTTTTATTGTTGCATTCAATGGTGATAGTGGATGGCAACAACAAATGGTTGCTTCCGTTTTAGATGGATTCCTTTATGCTATTTACAACGGAACGCTGGTTGTCGATGTTGACGGAACTGTTATTTGCAAAAACTCTCTTGCTGATTTGATGATTTCCCACAAAGAATACTTCAACGAGCACGCTGACGAATACTATCAAACGCTTACAGATGAGAACTTGGCAAAAACATTTACCAAAGAGTTTACTGATGATTCGGAAACTGTTGGAAAGCTCACTTTGAAGCTAATGATTATGCCGTCTTTCAGTAGGCGGGTTGCAATGATTCGTCAGACAGGTATGAAAATTAAAGATAAAGGTAATATCAACGGCTTAATTCCCTTTGCTGGAACCCTGTTTATTGAAGGCGATGCTATTAACTCTTATCTACGTAGCCTTGAAAATCCCCAGCACCTCGAATGGGAAGTTGAACGTGCTGACAATAAGAGTAAAGCCAAACGTCTCCTTACTTCACTAACACGCTTCATTAAGGCATCTTTAGATGAAATGAAAAATGATGAAAGTGAAGAGACCCTTGACCCAACTGTTGGAGAATATCTGTCTGCCAATGACTTTCATAAAACCTCCAATCAGGAACATACCGAAGCATTGCAAGATAGTATTAAAGAGCAGTATATCGCAAAATACACCGCTCTTTGGATATCAATAATCTTCCCCGATAATAATACGCAGAATCAGATTATTAATTACTTTGTTCTCTTTAATGCTTTATTCGACTTGTTCAAGCCACATCTCTTCATTTTCTTTATCAAACGCTTCCAGTTCGGCACGCTGCTCTGGTGATAAGCCCTTATATCGCTGCTCAAAATATTCTGCCCGTTCTTCCGGGGTTTCCTCTGGGTCTGTGAATCCTGCGATATCTGTCGGGAATGTATCTGGCACTAACTTTCCCTGTCTTGTCAGCCAAGCTAAGGCATCAATGAATCCCATCATGTATGTAAGGCGTTCTTTTGACGTTAGATAGAAGTTCTCCGTCTTTAGGTACTTTTACGGGGAAACTGCCCAAACGCCTTGTAAAGCCCCTTATCGCTTTCTAAGAGTATTCTAAGACCCTAAATTGCAATAAGAAGTTGCACACTTTTTAAAAATCAAGCTGCATAAATCTTGTCAAGCTCATTCTCGAATAGAGCGTCAGGTGATTTGTATCCGAGTATTTTCCTGGGTAACAAATTACACCAATCTGCTG
>SAMEA3387479__coassemble_3545_pt1 | contig 4135 bp, 3 predicted proteins | sample SAMEA3387479__metabat2_high_PE_023 | metagenome-assembled genome bin SAMEA3387479 (sample SAMEA3387479) | Felis catus | biome: Faeces | place: United Kingdom | collected 2012 | reverse complement strand
AAATATATGTTTGGCTTTTATAAAGCACATATATAATATGTTATAAAGGAGAAAAAATGACAGAAAATATTTTAACGGAAATTAGTAGTGCTACAGATGAAGACTAATCTTGTAAATATGTAAAAGGATATCCTACAATCAAAAATTACACTGATTTTACGAACTTTATTAATTTATTTGATGCTGTTGTAAAGAAAATACTTTCTGGTATTGATTATAAGCGAAAAATTAACATAAATATAACTTGTAGAGGAATAAGTAAATCTTTAACTTCAGCACGAAGCTTATATAATAATTATTATAGTAAATATAATGCAGAAGAAATTTGTATTAATAGTATACAAATTTATTATTCTGTAAAAATAGATTTATGGCCAAAGATTTGCTTTGATCTATATACCCATCGAAATGCGGAGGAAATATCTATCACTGCTTACAATGAAAGAGTATTGCAAGAAGTATGTGCACCTTTAGAAGAAAAAATTAAGAAATATGAGAGATGTATACAGTGTAATAAATGTATAGAGAGAAATAAAACATTTTCTAGCATTTTATATGAAAAGCAAAAACAAATGCAGATTAATCATACTAATAATTGTTTCGTAATAAATAAATCATTTCTAGGAATTTTTGGTATTATTGCTGTCGCTTCATCATATTTATCAAAGAATATTGAAAAACTAGAATCATTAATTAACATTATTACTGAATTTTTTAATTTATGGAAGTAAACATAATTCATAGTTTTCCTTGATTTAGTACTTAAATGTATTTATTAAATATGGTAAAATAAGAATAGTATAAGGTGTTGGAATAAAGCGTTTAAGTTACAGATGATGGGGGTAGTTGTTTTGGGTAATGATAAGTTGCAAAATGCAAAGAGAGGAAAAAAGGATGAGTTTTATACTCAACTTGCGGATATAGAAAGAGAAATGCGTCATTATAAAGAACATTTCAAAGGTAAGGTAGTTTACTGTAATTGTGATGATCCTTATGAAAGCAATTTCTTTAAATATTTTGCAGCTCATTTTAATACATTGAAGTTAAAAAAGCTCATCTCTGTAAGCTATGCTAATTCTCCAGTGGTAGGAACAGAAGTCAGCTTATTTAATGACGAAGGTGTAGAGTGTATGATTAACTCTAAACGTGCTTATAAAGTGGTTATGAGTGATTTGAAGGATGTTACCGGGGATGGTAGAACAGACTTGAATGATGTAAAGGAAATTATTAAGCACCGTATACGTTATTTGAAAGGTGACGGTGATTTCCGTTCCGAGGAAAGTATAGAATTATTAAAAGAAGCTGATATAGTAGTAACCAATCCGCCGTTTTCTTTATTTAGAGATTTCGTTGCTCAACTTATAGAATATGATAAGAAATTCATTATTATCGGCAATCAAAACGCTATAACTTATAAAGAGATATTTCCTTTACTGAAATATAATAAGGTATGGTTAGGTTATGGTTTTAAAGGAAATGTAGGTTTTTTTATTAATAATCATTATGAAGATTATGCTGTTTCTAGTCAGCATAAAGAAGGTATGATTAGGGTTTCGGGTGTTATGTGGTATACAAATCTTGATATTCAGAAACGTCATGAAACACTTGACCTTTATAAAAAATATAACCCAGAAGAATATCCTCAATATGATAATTATGATGCCATAGAAGTAAACAAGACAGCAGAAATTCCCTATGATTATGATGGTGTTATGGGCGTGCCTATTACATTCATGGATAAATATAGTCCTGACCAGTTTGAAATTCTTGGAGCTACAGAGAGTGAGGGCAAGGGGGTTTCAAATGGTATTTGGTATGAGGATAGTAAAGTTGCACAAGCTATGGTGAATGGGAAAAAAGTTTATAAAAGAATTTTCATTAGTAGAAAGAAGGCTGATGTTGATGAAGATTGATATGCATGATATTTCTATCCGTGATGTTGTAACTGGTTATTTAGATAGTCAAGATAATGGTGTAGTTGGTTATTTTGGTAGATTAAACATCCGTCCTGCTTTTCAACGAGAATTTATTTATAAAGATGCTCAACGAGATGAAGTTATCCGTACAGTAAGAAAAGGGTTTCCGCTAAATGTTATGTACTGGTCTGTTGCCGGCAAGGATGAAGAGGGAAATACTTTATATGAATTGATGGATGGTCAGCAACGTACTATTAGTATTTGTCAATATGTTTCCAATGATTACACAATTGATGCTCGAGGCTTTGATAATTTAAGTAAAGATGAACAAGAGCAAATTTTAGATTATAAATTATCTGTTTATATTTGCGAAGGTTCTGAATCGGAAAAATTGGACTGGTTTAGAATCATCAACATTGCCGGTGAAGAATTGACTGCACAAGAATTACGCAATGCGATTTATACAGGTAAGTGGCTTGCCGAAGCAAAGAAAAAATTTAGTAAGCCTGCGTGTGTTGCATATAAAATTGCTAACAATTATGTCAATGGTGAACCCAAAAGACAGGCCTATCTTGAAACAGCATTGTCTTGGATGGCGGATAAAGAAAATACTACAATAGAAGAATATATGGCCGCACATCAACATGACGAAAATTCAGACGAGTTGTGGGAGTATTTTAGAGCTGTTATAAATTGGGTTGAAGTTGTATTTCCTACAGAAAAAGGTAAAAAACCTCGTAAGGAAATGAAAGGTGTCAAATGGGGTTTATTGTATAATAGATATGCGTCAACTTTTAAAACTTCATTAGAGAGAAAAGTAAGTGAACTTATGGCTGATGAAGATGTAACTAATAAAAAAGGGATTTATGAATATCTTTTAGATGGTCAAGAAAAGCATTTAAGTATTAGAGAATTTAAACCCAGTGAAAAACATTCTGCCTATGAAAAACAAAAAGGTGTATGTCCGATATGCAAGAAAAAATTTGATTTTAAAGATATGCACGGCGATCATATTAAGCCTTGGAGTTTAGGTGGTAAAACTGAATTAAGCAACTGCCAAATGCTTTGTGCTGAATGTAATTTGAAGAAAAAAGCTAAATATAGTGTTCCTAAAAACTAAAAAAATATATGTAGTCCTTCCGCCGTCCCTTGAGCAGTTAGCAAGCTGGCACAAAGGGACGGCTATGTTTTTTTGGAGTAGAAGGGCGCACTTGCTTGGCTCTCCTTGTAAGGAGAGCTGTCACCTTTAGGTGACTGAGAGGTGTGGCACTGCACAAAAAATCCCCTCTCTACCTGATATATGGTAAAGAGGGGAGGAAGTGTTTTTCTAGTTTGCTTTACTTATCAACCTTAGCATCAGCTAAAGTAGTAGTACCAAATTGAGTATAATTCATTTCGGCGTTGCGTAAATCGGTATGATTTAAAACAGCATTGGCCAGTTTAGCTTTATTCAGCTTAGCGTGCTGCAAAAGAGCATAGGAAAGTTTGGCACTACGTAAATCTGCTTCGGTTAAGTCCGCCTTTTCTAAATGGGCATTATAAAGATTAGCACCAAAGAAAACAGCATTTTTTAAACTAGCTTGACGCAACCACGCATAAGGCAGGTTGGCATAGCTGAAATCAGCAAAGTCGGCATCAAGGGCATCCAATGTTGCTTCTTGTGCTTGGGCGTTGTGCAGTTTCGCGTTTAACAGATGTGCACCTTGCAGTTGGGCACGGAAGAGTTGTACGCCGTTTAATTGGGCATTGGTGAAGTCGGCGTCGTTGGCCAAAGCATAGCTGAAATCAGCGTTGTCTAAAATGGCGTTGCGGAAGGTAGCGCGCATGATAATCGCATTATGGAAGTTGGCTTGAGCCAGTTGAGCATTATTGAGGTTGGTGCCGTCTAGGCGGGCTTCTGTAAAGTCGGTGCCGGTAAAGTCTTTGCCGGAGAGGTCCATGCCGGAGAGGTCCGCACCGGAGAGGTCGCCACCAGGGCAGCTAAGACCGCTTTGGGCAGTGGCTAAATCCGCATTGTTATAGGCTAGGGCTGCGCCTGGCAGGGCAAAAAGTACAGCAGTCAGCATTTGACAGATGAATTTTTTCATAAAGGTTTCTCCTTCTTTTAGAAAAGGCTTTTAGGCCTCATTAAACATAGCTTCCAGCTGTGCAGGGTCATCAGGCAGAGCGTCAATGATTTTCCAAGGTCGGCATTCCGCAAAGTCTGCACGTTGATAGCT
>SAMEA3387479__coassemble_3491_pt1 | contig 4198 bp, 6 predicted proteins | sample SAMEA3387479__metabat2_high_PE_023 | metagenome-assembled genome bin SAMEA3387479 (sample SAMEA3387479) | Felis catus | biome: Faeces | place: United Kingdom | collected 2012 | reverse complement strand
TTCGTATAAGAAATTCTCATTTTGACTTGTACTATTTATATTCTAACACCACTTTTATATAATTATAAAATAATTTAAAAATAATTGTAAAATTAAAAATTGTAGCACTTAAATGAATTTTAAAGCCCTGCTTAGGTAATTGATTATTACGTTTCTTCGGTGTAAAGAATGTCCAATATTCATTTTCTTCAACATAGTAATCAAAATTTTTTTTTGCACTATCTATTAATTGCCTATATTCGATTTGCAAACTTTTTTTATCATTATTATAGTTCATATTACAAACTCCTCATAAATTTTACGTTCATCACGCAATGCTAAACAATATAATGAATGAGCATAAATATTTAATAATAAATTAGTTGGTAAATTATTTCTATTAAAAATGATTGATAGTATAGATAGACTATATCTTTGTTGCTGTGGAACTTTATATGATTCTAAAATAATCCTATAATAAATTGCTGAAACATACGGACTTAAACCATTAGAATGATATAAGTCGATAAATTCCAATAACAGATTAGAAATATGAGTATCAACTTTTCTTTTTAATTCATTAAAATCATTATTCATAGTTTTTCTAAAAATAGTCCTATTACTTCCATATTACCTTGCAAATCAGTGATTAAATTTTTTAATGCTGTAGTCATAATAAAATACCTCATTTCAATTAATAAGAAGGGCAAATTTTCTTATTTACATAATATTACATATATGATAATATACAAATGTAAGGAGTGATTATTTTATGGAAAATTTTATTAATAGTAATCAATTTCTCAAAGTAGATTCCTTGTCAATAAAATTTGATGACTTTTATGCCCTTAATAAAGTGTCCTTTACACTAAACAAAGGAGATTTTGTTGCTCTCATCGGAGCGAATGGTGCCGGAAAATCGACTTTACTTAATTCGTTATACGGACTATTAAAGCCAACAAATGGTACTATAACTTATAACAATGCATATTTAAATCCTAAACAACCTGCCCATTCTATCGGTTTTTCCGCTCAACGTTTGATTATTGACTGGTATTTGAATGTTCGAGAAAATGTATATATGGGTGCATTGCTTTTCGGTGTCAAAAACAGCGAAGTGGATAAAGCTACACGTGATGCTATAGAATTAGTACACCTTAGCAATAAATTGGAAGCTGTTGTCGAATCATTATCTGGCGGACAGCAGCAACGTGTCCAAATTGCTCGTGCTATTGTACATCGTCCTGATTTATACATTCTAGATGAACCAACTACTGGTCTAGATCCAGCGCTTGCCGAAGGCTTTTTTGAATTTTTAAAAGAAGAACAAAATAAAGGAAAAACTATCATCATTTCTTCACATGATATGTATTTACTCGAAAAGTATTGTAATAAAGTGCTATTTTTGCAAAATGGTGAATTAGTATTTTTTGAAGATATCAGCTCCATGGAAGAAAGCACTTTACGCAATTTATTTAAAAAATAAGCAACGGAGGGGAAAAATGCAACCAACAGATTTTAGAAAGTCTACTATGTTTGATTTACAAAAAATTTATTTATTAATGAAAGTAGAATTTAATGTCTTCTTTAAAACTCGTGCTACTTTACTAACCCAGATACTCTCCCCTTTAATTTACTTTATATTTATTGTAACTGCTCTTTCCAAAACAGTTGGCAATATAAACTTTCTCGGCATTGATGTAGGCTATAAAGAATATGCCTTGCTTGGTCTAGTCACAATGAGCATTATCGGGCAAATGTCGCGTTTAATTTATCACATGACTGTCGATAGAAGATACGGTTTCTTTGCCCTGAAAATGCAAAACGGTCTTCATCCTCTAGCCTATCTTCTAGTTTTAAGTACAAGTGCAATGCTAGGCTACTTAATACAAGCTTGTGTTTTTGGCATGCTTATCTTTATCTTTAATCTAAACTTAGCAATTGGCAATTTCATTTTAGTAATTTTTCTAGGTCTTATCAGTATGCTATTTTGGTTAAGCTTAGGCACGTTACTCACCATCGGCATCAACAGCTATCAGACAAGGGATTTGCTACTCACTTTCCTCATCATGCCATTATCTTTTAGTGCTCCATCTTTCTATATTCTTAATGATGCTCCATTTTTTATTCAGGTATTAGCTACTATTAATCCACTTACCTACCAATTGCAAGCTATTCGAGAAGTAGCTTTCGGTATTTGTAATTTAAAATCACTTATCATAATGTTTTCTTTCAGCATTGTAAGTGTATTACTAGCTACTTACTGTATTACCAAAGCTAACCTTACTACTAACGAAGTATAATAAACTACAAATAAAACAAACAACAAAAAACCTTCTGCGAAGTAAATTTTTACTATTCACAGAAGGTTTTTTACTGTTATAAACAATTATATTATTTTATCAAAAATCGTCAAAGTCACCATAATCATCATAATCGTCGAAGTCGTCGTAATCAGTAAAAACATCATCGTGTTGTTCATAATCATCGTATTCCTGATCCTGTTGATATACTAATGAGCTGCTTGTTTGCTCTAATCTACTAACACTTCTAGGTGAATCGAAATCGTCGTAATCAGCATAGTTTTCATAATCGTCGCTATCGCCATTTTCTATGCGCATTTCGCGATCATATTCTTGATAATCTCGATAAATTTCTGCTAAACCTCTTTCTTCATCATCATACATAACTAACGCCTCCTTAATTATGTTACACTTTCATTATAGCACAAAACATACATTCTGTAATTTGGCAATATAAATAATATATAACTATCGAACAAGCTATACAATAATGTTCAGTAAATTGATAAAAACGAAGTTAAGACTATATTGTTAATAGAAAATAAATATTATTTCTACGCTGGTTTTCGTTTCTCCGTACTATTGTTTGACGCTAGGATATTTATCTGTTATAATGGAATTAAAGTGTACATAGATCCATGATTGGAGGGTTTAATATGGGTAGAAGAAAAGCGCTTCCGCCAGATTTTGACGGTAATTATACTGAAGAGATGCTGTCAGAACGTCAACGTCATATTTTAAATTTCGTTCGCGAATTTATTAATCAAAAAGGTTATCCGCCTGCTGTACGTGAAATTGGTGCAGCTGTCGGCTTATCTTCTAGTGCAAGCGTACATAACCATCTGAAAAGATTACAGGAATATGGTTTCATTCAACGTGATGCAGCTAAACCGCGTGCTTTGGAGCTGATGAGCGAAAATGATGCCTGGAGAAATAAATTGATGGTTCCCGTACCGCTGGTCGGCAAGGTTACTGCCGGTGTGCCTGTACTGGCTGTGGAAAATATCGAAGAAACCTATCCTATCCCCCGTGATTTGATTGGTTGCGATGATGATGTATTCATGCTTTCCGTTAGTGGCGATAGCATGATTAACGCAGGTATTTTAGACCATGACTACATTATCGCCCGCAAACAAAATTTTGCTAATAATGGTGATATCGTTGTTGCTTTAATCGACGACGAAACTACTACTGTAAAACGTTATTTTCGTGAACTTCGTTGCGTACGTCTGCAACCGGAAAATGATAAATACGAACCTATTGTTGGCACTGATAATATCCGTGTTATGGGTAAAGTTATCGCTGTCTTCCGTATGTTATAATATTTTTGCAGTTTATTGTAAAATAGCGGTAAAATACATATCTAAACGCATAAGCAGCTCTTTTCAGAGCTGTTTTTTGCTATATAATAATAAATTAAACCTATGTTCACGGCTTCCTTTAGCTGCCGCTGCACGCCAACTTTTCTGATTGCCCGCAGCGACTTGTGTTACCATGGCTTTCACTATTTTATACACAGCTTGTTTAAAGGTCGGCGAACGAGCAAAGTGTCTTATAATACTCAATGCCTCATCAGCCGTTGAGGCCGTTTTCAGCTTTTCAGAAAGTGCAAATAACAAACGGCCAATAGCGCGCCTGTAGCGGTGCTCTATTGACCGTGATGGTTTATATAGATTTTTATTCATTTTCCCTTTCTAATGGCATCCATTGTTTTGGCAATGTTTTCAGCTATTTTTATTTTCTTCTCTGCTGCTTTCAATTCTGCCTGCCAAGCTTTCAACACGCTTTCAGGGCCATATTGCTTTGCATCCTGCACACCAATAAATGCAATATTGCGCTCACAGCTGATTTCTTCTTTAGCCAAGTACCAAGCGGTGTCAGCGATGTTCTCTGCTGTCGGCTCGCCATATACTCCT
>SAMEA3387479__coassemble_2893_pt1 | contig 5021 bp, 4 predicted proteins | sample SAMEA3387479__metabat2_high_PE_023 | metagenome-assembled genome bin SAMEA3387479 (sample SAMEA3387479) | Felis catus | biome: Faeces | place: United Kingdom | collected 2012 | reverse complement strand
GTACCAACTTTGAAGTTCAAGCCACCGCGATATACAGCAAGACCAAAGATAACTGCTAAAACGATGAACAGCATGGAAGCAGTAGCAGCTTCAGGGCTAGCAACGAAAGTAGCAGCAACGATGTTAGCAAAAGCAGCGATAACTACTAACAGAGTTACATAAGCAAAAATGGAGAAGAGGAATTTACCGCTTTTACCCAAGTTTGCTTCGATAATCTGACCAATAGTTTTACCATCAAAACGTACAGAAGCGAACAATGCACCAAAGTCATGAACGCCACCAAAGAAAATACTACCGATGAGAACCCACAGCATTACAGGAACCCAACCAAATACAGCTGCGGTAATAGGACCGACGATAGGACCTGCACCTGCAATAGAGGAGAAATGGTGACCCATCAAAATAGCAGGAGGAGTAGGCATATAATCGACATCATCACGTAATCTTTCAGCCGGAGTTTTACGTGTAGGATCAATACCCCATTGCTTACTCAACCATGCACCGTAAATAACGTAGGCTATAAAGAAGATAACCATTGAGCCTACTAGCATAACAAAACCACTCATAATAAACATCCTTTCTTTTCTTTCCCTTAAAATTGTTAGATAATTGCAAGCACATCTTTCATATATATTGTGCTAGGTTAGTTATTAGTATACCATATTTCGTTCTTTTGTCAACAAAGTTGTGTGAAAATCGACAAAATTGTAAACTCTTGTGAACAATTTTCGATAAGCTGTAAAGATAAGTACACTAAAAGTAGAACAAAAAATACGCTAGACTATTTAGAGGGAACAAATTCAAAACGCTGGGACGTTTTTTGACCAATCTTATTGCAATATAATTTTTCTTGTTGCAAATCGGCTACATAAATAGCTAAATCCGACCAACCTTTTAAAGATAAAAAATAATCCTTATGGTACTTATATTTTTGCATTTCGGCTAAAGTTGCTTCATCCATACCATTTTCACAAATAATCAATAAAGCAAAAACACTACTCATGTGCTCTGTAGTTGTTTTTAGCTGCTGCATCTTTTCCTTCATATAATTAAGGTAGGGAAGTAAATCCTCTTTTTGGACTTCGTGAGCAAAGCTGTGTGCATAAAGATATTCATTGTGTTGTACACTATATGTTTTAATGCTGGGCAGGAAAAAATAACCTTCATCGGCAGCATTCATTTCTGCAATTATAGTAAAAGGCAGTTCTGCTGTAAGCTGTTTTTTATCAAAATAACGGGCTAGACGTGCATCTAAAAGTTCTAGATAATCTTCTTTTTTCATAAATACCTTCCTTATTATATATACTAAATTTTCTTTTAGTATACGCGATTACGCTCATTCTGTCTATATGTAATAATATCTATATTTATTAGAAAAAATTTTACACGAAAAGTTTAACTTGTAAAAATACTATGAACAATGGTGACAATAAACACGAGAACAGGTATAATAAATAGTGAAAATTAAAATTTTATTTATGAGGTGGTATTTCAATGCAATTTCCAATCGTTTTAGGCGTTAGCGCACGTCATGCACATTTATCCCGTGAACACATGGATACTCTTTTTGGTAAAGATAGCGAACTTCATGTAAAAAAAGCAATTGGTCAACCTGGTCAATATGCATCTGAAGAACAAATTACTATGGTTACTGAAAAAGGCTCCATGAAACTGCGCATTATCGGTCCCTTACGTCCTGAAACTCAAATAGAATTATCTTTAACTGATGCACGTAAAGTAGGTTTAAATGCACCGATTCGCAATAGTGGCGATATCAAAGGCTCCGCAGGTGCAAAATTAATCGGTCCTGCCGGTGAAGTAGAAATCACTGAAGGCATCATTGTTGCAGCACGCCACGTACATCTGTATCCGGAAACCGCTGCTAAATATGGTTTAAAAGATGGCGATATTGTTGATATTCAAACCGAAGGCGAACGTAGCCTTACTTTGCACAATGTGTTAGTACGCGCAGGTGAAAAACACGCTGATGAAGTACATATCGACACTGATGAAGCTAATGCATGTAATTTAGAAAGCGGTGTTAATGTAAATATCGTTTATAACAAATAAGCATTGGCAATTTGTGGTAGAGGAGTTGGTAAAATGAAGAAAAGTGCAGTTGTAGCAATCGTTTTATCCATGCTGACTACTCAGGCTTGGGCATATGAAAATTTACAGGCCGGTTATAGTGTGCAGGATAAAAATCCTTATTATAAAGTAGAAAGCAATAAAGTTTATGGCTTTTCTAATATAAGTGCTACTAGCTTAGAAAAGCTGGAGAAAATGCATAAAGGCAGCGTGCACATCGTTAATTATTATACTGCCGAAGATATGAAAGAAATCATCGGAGAAGACTTCAGCACCGAATACTTCAATAAACAGTATGATAAATTAGCCGTTTTACAGCAATCCGCACTAAACTTGAATACAGTACCTATGCCGCTATTGCAAATGGACAAATATAAAGCTTTTCAAGCTAAAGGAAATCCAATAGTAGAAGATGGGTTGTTACAAGAAGAAACTAGCAAATTAGAGCCAACTGTCCGTATCGATAAATTCAATGGTCATAAGGCAATAACTTTATCCTGGTTATTCCGTCGCAATAATAGTTTAGTCAATGCAGAAGCAACATTAGTATCCGCTAACGATTGTCTGTATCTTTTATCTACTGTCAGCGGCGATACACAAGCCTTTGCACCCAAAACAGAACCTGCACCTAAAGATGCAGCAGGGGATATTGATGACGAAATCGAAACTAGTGATTCTACGAAAGTTGAAGCAACTACACCAATCGATGCTGAAGATTTAAATGTAGCGATGCATAAAGTCATGGCAGTAACTGCTGTGGCACCGAAAGATGTTGATGTAAACACCTTAAAAGACTTCTGGAAAGTGCATACAAAATTTGTGAAAGGTTTCAAAGTTTTGACACCACAAGATGGTGAAAGAAAACTTGTTTATACCGATAACATTACTAAGAAAACTGTAGCGTTACCAAATGATTGGTTCTATGCCCAACTCAATGCTAAGAATAAAAATGCCGATTTTGCTTTAACCGTTGCTACATCTATTACATCCATGAAAAAAATGGCTGCGGATTTAGATGTAAAAGGATTATTTAAAATTATTGCGGATAATCGCAAAGTTCAAGCTGAACAGGCAGATCCTGCAACTGGTGAAATTCCGCCTTTGACTGCTAAGCAAGTACAAGAAATTAATAATAAAATGTTTAGCGAAAGTGATAAAGTTCTCAATGCGTTTGAGTCATTCCTAGTAACTTCCAGCGTGAAGATGCATGATAAAGAACTGCAACAAGATTTTAAGGAAATTTTGAGCAATCAATTAGCAACTGAAGCTTTTCTTGATGATAGCCTGACTAGATTGCAAAACTGGAGCAACAATTATTTTGCTTTGAAAAATTATTCTTATACCTTGAACTTTACTCCTGAAAAAGCTATAATGGATATCAAAGCTAATACTGCTATGTTAGATAAGTATGATTTTACTAACTTCATGCGTCTGACCTGCAATAATGATATTGCTACCATGCTTTTATATACTAAAAAAGCAGATTTAGAGCAACAACCAGAAATAGTAAAAAGCATTTCTGAATGGCAATTTTAATACATAAAAACACGCGAGGAATTTGTCACGTATGGCAAATTCCTCTTGTTATACGCGGACGAAATTTAACATAATATATATTATCGGACGTAAAATATTATTTCCCGATATAACAAATCCATGGATGCTTATCTATCTTCAAGATATCATTCCATGGATTTTTATTTGTAATAATATTGAATAGTAAAAACAAGAGTTTTTACTATATTTCTGAAATATTCATATTATATTAGCATAATCATTCATTATTGAATTCCTTAAAGCAGCTAAGTTTTCAAATTTATGTAAAAACGCATTTCTGTACGTATTGTAAAAAAGAGTAGTGCTATAAAAGCTTTCTTTTAAAAAATCTAAAAAAGCTTCTTCATTTTTAGATTCAAACAAATGATGTACAATATGGAAATTTTCCATATATAAAAGCAATGCAGCTATTGCAAAAATTATCCTATTTTCATCTACTTTTGTATACTGTGGATCATAAAAACCTATACATCCAGCTATTATATCAGGAGGATTCCATTCACCTAATATTTTACAATATTCAAAATCTATCAAATATATCTTTTCATCATCATCAATAATAATATTAGAAAAGGATATATCAACATAAATTATGCCTAATTTGTATAAAGCCTCTAATTTTTCGATTATTTTCTTTATGATTTTTACTTTTTCATGTATAGTCAAAAAAAGATTTTGCTTCATGTATTCTAATAGATTTTTACCTTCAATTTGCTTAATCTCTAAAAAATAATGATTTTCAACATAAAATTTATCTAATAATTTAGGTGTAAAAATTAAATCATGGGTTTTAGTAAGAACACGTTCCTCAATAACTAATCTATCAAGAGAATCTGTTCCATATATATCAATATTAGATAAATATCTAGCTTCTTTTAAAAATACTATTTCTTTTATTTTTGCATCAAAAGCTTTTAATACAGTATTTTTCCCACTTTGTTTTATGACTTCTAAAATAATTAGGTGTTTCGGTATTGATTTATAGCGAACAACATAATAGTCCGTCACAGGAACAATAATATTTTCAGGTATAACTTTATTCCGCTTGTCTTCAAAAGTATTTTCTTTGTTGTCTATTATAATGTCACCGTATCTATAATACACAATTTTACTTTCCATAAAACGAAAATCAGATGGTATACTAATACTATCTTGGCTTTTAAATAATAAGCTCAAATCATATAATAAATTTATAAAAACTCTATCATTATTGGGATAAATCGTTATAAACTTTCCTATTTGACTAAAACCATTGAAGCCGATATTTTGTCTTTCTAAATCACGAAATGACTTTAATACTTTCCATCCAATATCAGTTTCTTTGGTCCTATGTCAAGATTTAGTACAAGTTAAAATGAGGTTTTTCTCATCTTAAC
>SAMEA3387479__coassemble_2851_pt1 | contig 5092 bp, 5 predicted proteins | sample SAMEA3387479__metabat2_high_PE_023 | metagenome-assembled genome bin SAMEA3387479 (sample SAMEA3387479) | Felis catus | biome: Faeces | place: United Kingdom | collected 2012 | reverse complement strand
ATATGACGTAAAATTTAATTGCAGCCGTCAAATGAAGGAGGATTTAAAAATGGCAACTTGGTCGAAAGAAGTACTTGCAAAAAATCTACAAAGGTATCTGTCAGAAAGCGAAAAAAGTCAAAAAGAATTAGCTGCAATAGTTGGTGTATCAGCCCCAACAGTAAACGAATGGTTAAAAGCCAAAAAGTATCCTCGTATAGATAAAATAGAAAAAATGGCTAACTATTTTGGTATCTTAAAATCTGATCTAATAGAAGATAAAGAAAAAAACACAAACGACTTTTATACTGATGAAGAAATTGGTACAAAAATCAAAGAAGCTCGCATCAGCAAAAAACTTACACAGTCAGAATTAGGGGCAATGTTAGGAGTAACTGAATCTACCGTAACTCGTTGGGAGAACGGTGCTATAAAAAATATCAAACGTGATATGCTGCAAAAAATAGCAGAAACTTTAGACATCCCACCATTTCCTTTAATGGGGTTTAAAGATGATGATATTGATCCTGCTACAGAAAGAAAAAACAATCAGCAAGACAAACAGCGTAAATTATGGGCGGACGCTTACGCAGACGTTGAATTTTCAGACGCTGAATTTGAAGACATTATGAAGTACGCCAATTTCCTTATCAGTCAAAGAAAATAAGGAATAAGTAATAAACCCAGCAGCAACAGGGTAAAATAAAACACACTCTGCAAAGTCGAAAAATATTCGCCTTTGTTATTTATTTAGGGTAAAGTCGAATAAAATTAGACAGGATGAGCCTATGAAAAAAATAGATATTAGTGCTGCTGTCGGGCAAATAATACGCCAGCATAGGGAACAAAAAGGGCTGACACAAAAGGAATTAGCACAAATACTAGGTGTCAGCAAATCCACCGTAGGAAAATGGGAAACGGGAGCTGTGCGTAATCTAAAGGTAGATGTTATGCACAACGTAGCTACTGCACTAGATATTGAACCAATGGCATTATCAGGAATAGCAGGTGCGGATAATCACCATCAAAGAATAATTGCATCTATGTATGATTTCACTAAAGAAGAATTTGAGCAGGTTTGTGATTTTATCGCCTATATCAAGGCAAAAAGAAAATAAAGGGGGAATAATATCGTGGATAACTACGCTATTTATTTAAGAAAGTCCCGTGCTGATTTGGAATTAGAAGCACTGGACAAAATGGACACGTTGAAAAGACACAGAAATATTTTAAACGAGCTTGCTAAAAGGCAAGGCTTAAATGTTGTTGAAGTGTATGAAGAAATTGTTTCAGGTGAAAGCATTGCAGCACGTCCTGAAATGAAGCGTCTGCTGTCCGACGTACACCAAAATAAATATAAAGGTGTGCTTGTTGTTGAGGTTGAAAGACTTGCCCGTGGCGACACTAAAGATCAGGGCGTTGTAGCATAAGCTTTTAAATACACAAATACGCTAATTGTTACGCCATCAAAAACATATGATCCTAACAATCAATTTGATGAAGAATATTTTGAGTTCGGCTTATTCATGAGCCGCAGGGAATACAAAACTATACAGCGCCGCCTTAATCAAGGAAAGCTACAAGCCATTAAAGAAGGTAATTGGTTAGCCTGCAACCGCCCCTATGGTTATGACATAGTACGCAAAGGTAAAACACGTACTTTAGTTGTCAATGAAGAAGAAACAAAAATTGTGAAAATGATGTTTGATTGGCGTATTAATGAAAAAGCAACCCCCGGTGTTATTGCTAGACGTTTGACTGATATGGGCATTACAACATACACCGGGAAAAAAGAATGGAACAGAGCCACAGTTGTAAACATTCTGCAAAATCCTGTATATGCAGGAAAAATCCGCTGGAATGACAGAAAGCTTGTCAAAAAATTTGAAGACGGAAAACTTATTAAATCACGTCCACGTCGCAGCCAAAACCCTAATGACATTATCCTTGTGGAAGGCAAACATCCTGCAATAATGACATTTGAAGAATGGCAAGAAGCAAATAAAAATTTTAAGGCAGATAATACCAAGCACAAGGCTTATTTAATAAACGCCTTTGCAAGCCTGCTTGTGTGTTCTAAATGCGGGAAAGCCTTTGTATACCATTCTCATGCACATATAAAGAATACACAGCCCCGCCTTGCTCATGCTGAAAGCAAGTTTTGTAAAGTAAAATCTGTTATATACAGTGAATTACAGGAAGCAGTTATACAAGCATTACAAATGCATAAACATGAATTTGAAGTAAAGCTGAATAATACCGACGAACGGGCGCACCTACAACGCCATGAAGAAATGATTGAAGCAGTAACCAATGAAATTGAAAATCTTAAAAAGAAGCGTGTAAAACTCTTTGATTTGTTTGAACGCAATATATACGAAGAAGAAGATTTTATTGAGCGTAAAGCACTGCTTGATGAAAGAAAAAAAGCAGCCGAAAAACAGCTGCTTGAATTGCAGTCGACTAAGCCCGAACCTATCGACTACGAAGAAAAAATTATAAAATTGTCTGACGCTATCGCAGCACTTAAAGATGAAAACGTAACTGCAACCGTCAAAAATAGATACATGAAAGAAATCATTGAACGTATAGAATTTAGCCGTGATGACAACGATAGTTTTAATTTAGATGTTTTCTTGTGCTAAATATCTATTTCAAGGCTTATCGGGCAGTGATCGCTGCCCATTACATTAGTATGTATATCAGCTGATATAATATTATTTTTTAAGCACTCTGATGCAAGGAAATAATCAATACGCCATCCTGCGTTCTTTTCCCTTGCCTTAAACATATAGCTCCACCAGCTGTATTTTATTTCATCGGGATGCAAGTACCGGAAAGTATCAATAAAGCCTACTTGCAACAGCTCTTGAAATTTTTCTCTTTCCTGATCTGTAAAGCCCGCATTGTTTCTATTGCTTTTTGGGTTCTTTAAATCTATTTCAGAAGCTGCCACATTTAAGTCACCGCATATTATAACTGGTTTTCTTTTCTGCAATGCCTGTAAATGGCTTTGTATTGCGGTTTGTTTTTCTTTTGCCCTTGATGTTGATGATGTTGGTTCACTATTCAAATCACCGCAGACAATTACAGGCTTTTGTGCATCAAGACGCTCTAAATATTCGCGGAAAACGACTTCCCACTGCATACGGTAATCAAGACGTGCCAAACCGCGTTGAGAATTAGGCGTATAGACGGTTACTAGATAAAAATCAGCAAACTCCGCAGTAATCACACGTCCTTCCTTATCATGTTCTGCAATACCTAAGCCATAAGTAACATTCAAGGGATTTTGTTTAGTAAAAATTGCTGTACCGCTATACCCCTTCTTTTCAGCACTGTTCCAAAATTCTTCATAACCGGGGAAAACAAAATCAGCCTGTTCACGTTGCATCTTCGTTTCCTGTAAACAGATAATGTCCGGTGCATACTCTGCCAAAAAGTCAGCAAATCCTTTATTCATGCAGGCTCTCAAGCCATTAACATTCCAAGAAAATAATTTCATAATCTGTACCTCACTTTATCTTTACGAGAAAATAACAATTTTTCTCTATTATATTTCACTTATATTCTACCATTATAAGAATTGTTTTTAAAGCAGGTGCACAAGAAATTCACAAACAGTTGTTTTAAGAGAAAAGCTTTTACTAAGCAGAAAATTTCGATAACGTATAATAAGTTGCGCAAATTAATTTCAAAAAAATTAGACATAGAAACTACCATTGCTTACAATTAAGTTACCACACAAAATACGAAAGAAGGTAGAATCTATGTCTGGTAACATTATACAATTAAACGAACAATTTATCCATAACGAACTTAAAACTATTGTAAAAAATAGTGTAGAAGAAACTCTTAATGCCCTTTTAGATGCAGAGGCTGACAAGCTAGTACAGGCTGAACGCTACGCACGCGACCAGGCAAGAAAAGGTTATCGTGCCGGACATTACGAAAGATCATTCTCAACTCAAGCTGGTGATGTTACTTTAAAAGTTCCCAAGCTCAAAGGATTAACATTTGAATCTGCTATTATTCAACGCTACAAAAGGCGTGAATGTTCTGTAGAAGAAGCTCTGGTAGAAATGTATCTAGCCGGTGTTTCTATGCGCCGTGTTGAAAGCATTACAGAGATTCTCTGGGGTCAGAAGGTATCTGCTGGCACCATTAGTAATTTGAACCAAAAATGCTTCGCTCAAATTGAGAAATGGCGTTCCAGAAAGCTTACAGAAAAGTATCCTTACGTATTTGTGGATGGTATTTTCCTGAAAAGATGTTGGGGCGGTTCATTTGAAAACGCCTCCGTCCTAGTTGCTATTGGAGTTACGGAAGACGGTTACAGAGAAGTTATTGGCACAGCAGAAGGTCTTAAAGAAGATACAGAAAGCTGGAGAAATTTCTTTGTATGGTTAAAAAGCCGTGGTTTAGACGGGGTAAAGCTCGTAATTGGCGATAAAAATCTAGGAATGGTAGAAAGCATAGGTGAAGTGTTTCCAAATGCTAGATACCAACGCTGCACAGTACATATGTACCGTAATATTTTTTCCGTAGTTCCTCGTAAAACAGTCAAAGAAGTTTCTAAAATGCTTAAGGCTATTCATGCTCAAGAGGATAAAACCGCAGCCAAAGAAAAGGCAAAATCTGTAATTTCCAGATTGCGTGAAATGAAGCTGAATAAGGCTGCAGACAAACTGGAAAATGGTCTGGAAGAAACCTTAACCTATATGGATTTTCCTTCTGAGCATTGGCTGCGTATACGCACTAATAACGTAATTGAACGAGTAAATAGAGAAATAAAACGTCGAACCAGAGTAATTGGAACTTTCCCTGATGGCGAATCAGCATTGATGCTTGTATGTGCAAGATTACGTTATATAGCGAGCAACGATTGGGGTAAAAAGCGCTATTTAAACATGAAACATTTAACAGATATGCTTGCAGAAGAAGATTATTCCAAAGCAAAAATATCTTAAACTAGCTAACTTAATAAGCAATGGACTCTAAAGCAGAAGGTATTTGATAGGCAAACTGGAACGTGCACTAACCGTTTAACTTATAAAACTATACTTCTGCTAGGATGTCTAAAGAAATTTGCGCAAAACTATTGACAGTACCT
>SAMEA3387479__coassemble_2470_pt1 | contig 5778 bp, 5 predicted proteins | sample SAMEA3387479__metabat2_high_PE_023 | metagenome-assembled genome bin SAMEA3387479 (sample SAMEA3387479) | Felis catus | biome: Faeces | place: United Kingdom | collected 2012 | reverse complement strand
CCACATGCCTCGCATAATTAAGAAATGTGTCCAGGATTCTGGGTACATATCATTTTGTGGCAGGCTTTTTTTGTATATTACTGAACAAACTAGGAAAAAGCAGGTGATTTGTGGTATTATTTTTATGATGCTAAAATTTGGGAGGATGAAAGAAATGTTATTTCGTAGAGCAACAATAAATGATATAGATTTAGTTACAGCAGTAGAAGCAGAATGTTTTCCTGCTGCCGAAGCAGCACCAAGAGAACAATTTCATGATAGATTAAGTGTATATCCTACTCATTTCTGGTTGTGTTATGAAGGTGATAAGATTATAGGTTTTATTGATGGCTTTGTATCTGATGAGGAGATTTTGACTGATGAAATGTTTGCTGATGCTAAACTGCACAATGAAGCAGGTGCGTGGCAGATGATTTTCGGGTTAAATACTTTACCGCAATATCGCCGCCAAGGTTATGCCGGAGCTATGATTGAAAAGCTGGTAGAGGATGCTAGGCAACAAGGTCGAAAGGGTGTTATTCTGACTTGTAAAGAACGTTTGATTCACTATTATGCAAAATTTGGCTTTGTAGATGAGGGACTTTCCTGCTCTAATCATGGTGGTGCTGTTTGGCATCAAATGCGTATTCGTTTTTAAATAAGGAGTGAAAAATGGAATTTAAATTTGACGGTCAAAGCTATCAGTATCCGTCACGTCGACGTGTAGTTTATGCTAGACGCGGTATGGTTTGCACTTCACAGCCTTTAGCTTCACAAGCTGGTCTGCAAATGCTGCAGCAAGGAGGTAATGCTGTTGATGCTGCTATTGCCACAGCCATCTGCCAGACTATTGTAGAGCCTACTAATAATGGGTTGGGCAGTGATTGCTTTACTCTTGTTTGGGTCAAGGATAAACTTTATGGCCTAAACGGTAGTGGTTATGCACCGCAAAAATTAACTGCTGAAGCAGTCAAGGAGCAAGGGTTTACGGAGAAAATTCCTTATAAAGGCTGGTGTGCTGTGACTATTCCCGGAGCACCGTCTGCTTGGAGCGAATTGCATAAACGTTTTGGTAAATTACCATTTGCTAAACTATTTGAGCCTGCTATTTACTATGCAGAAAATGGTTATCCTGTTTCGCCGATAGTAGCACATTTCTGGCAGAAGGCAGTAGACTTATTAAGTGATTATCGTGATAATCCAGCTATTGCACCTTGGTTTAAGACATTTACTATTAATGGTCGTGCACCACGTACAGGTGAAATGATGCATCTAGACGAGCATGCGAAAACATTACGCTTATTAGCTGTAACAGGTTGTGAAGCTTTATATCGTGGCGAATTAGCAGAGAAATTAACCGAGTTTAGTGACGCAACAGGTGGTTATTTAAGTGTAGATGATTTTCATGATTTCCGTGCTGAATGGGTTGAGCCTGTAGATATAGATTACCGTGGCTATAAAGTTTGGGAGATGCCGCCTAATGGTCATGGTATTACAGCATTAATGGCATTGAATATTTTAAAAGGTTTTGATTTTCCTAAAAAGGATTGTGCTGATACACTTCACAAACAAATTGAAGCTATGAAATTGGCATTTGCTGACGGTATGCATTATATTGCTGATCCGCGTTATATGCAAACTAAGGTTAGTGATTTATTATCCGATGCTTATGCAGCACAGCGTCGTTCTTTGATTGGAGAACAAGCCTTGCAACCCACTCATGGAAAACCATTCTGTGGTGGAACTGTTTATTTGTGTACTGCGGATAATGAAGGAAACATGGTATCCTTTATTCAAAGTAATTATAAAGATTTTGGCAGCGGTATTGTTTTACCAGGTTATGGCTTAAATCTAAATTGTCGTGCAGCTGGCTTCAGCTTAGACTCTGCATCTGACGACTATCTACTACCGCGTAAAAAGCCTTATCATACAATTATTCCGGGATTTTTAACAAAAGATAATCAAGCAGTTGGTCCTTTTGGTGTAATGGGAGAATATATGCAGCCACAAGGTCATGTGCAGGTTATCATGAATACTGTTGATTTTCTGTTAAATCCCCAAGCTGCATTAGATGCACCACGTTGGCAATGGATTGAAGATAAAAAAATCTGGATTGAGAATAATGTTGCTCCTGAAATTATTACCGAGCTACGCCGACGTGGACATGAAATAACTGTGATGAGTGATTATACTACTTTCGGTAGAGGAGAAATCATCTGGCGTAATAATGATGGTGTTTTGGCTGGGGCAACTGAACCTCGTGCAGATGGTACAGTTGCAGCCTGGTAAACAATAACTTGCATCATTATAAAACTATTTGACTATGTATTTCGGAGGCTTTTTCTATGATTCAATCTATCGTTCACGATGAAAAATTTTTGGCACAAAAATCTTTGCCTGCTACTTTTATGGATATTCCTATTGCACAAAATCTATTAGATACATTGGCTTTTCATCATGAAACATGTGTAGGCTTAGCGGCAAATATGATAGGTGTACAAAAATGTATCATTGCTATTAACTTCGGACCTACTAATATTGCTATGTTAAACCCTGTAATTGTCAAACAGTCCGGTAAATATATTGCAGAAGAAGGGTGTCTTTCTCTTAGTGGTGTACGCAGTACTGTTCGTTATAAAAAAATTGTTGTTGAATATCAAGATATGCAGTTTAAAAAGCAACGTCAGACTTTTACTGACTGGCCGGCACAAATTGTGCAACATGAAATAGATCATTGCAATGGTATTTTAATTTAATAGAATGATAAATTTGTTTTAATAATAGCGTGGTTTTCTAATAGTTATTCTTTGTCTAAAGATTCTACTCTTAAAGATATTTGCGAGATATATTCCTTAATATCATCAGTAAGCCAGTGATCTTTAAGTGTTATTACATATATATCGTCAACGGCTTTTAATCTATTGCTTACTAGAAAATCGTTGAAAAGGTCTGACAATTCTTGTGTATGTTCTAATAATATTCCTTGAAAGCGTATTGTAGCATATAGACCTTCGGGACGAATAACTATATTTTGCTGTTCGTGATATAACGGATTAGGTGTAGAAAAAAATGCTTTCGGTTTTCCGTAAATACCTTGAAAAAAATCATTTTGAGATAAAATCCAACCAACAGCTTTTTCTCTGAAATGCTCTTTGGAGAAAACCTTTAAATTATGTTGTGCGAGAACATCAATAATTTCTGTGCCTGATATATTAGAATCTACTGGTGTTATTAAAAATTGTTTAGCTTTTCTGAATGTTAGTGTTATTTGTCCTAAGTGGCTGTGTTTAATTTTATTTAAATGCTTCAAGACAAGTTGTATATCATTTAGTATTTTTTGATTTTCCTCTATTGTTTTTAGGCATTCTTTTTCTTTGTCGAGAAGTAATTGAGCAAAAGATGTTTCATTACGATTCTGTAGGTATTTTTTTATTTTATTTATAGGAATATTTAGCTTTCGCATGTTGAGGATAATTTCTAAAATTAAGTATTGCTTAATCGAATAATGCCGATAATTATTTTCTGAAATAAATTCTGGTGATAAAATTCCTGTTTTATCATAATAAAGTAGTGTTTGCTTCGGTAAATGAAACAAGTCTGCCAGTTCTCCGGCTGTATAATATTCTTTGCGTTTTTGTGACATTATTCCTCCATTTTAAATAACGGATATATTTTACTTGCCTGGTTTTTATAAATTATATACATATAATTTATTGACTGTATGACCACTATATAGTATATATTATCATTACAAACAAAACAACAATTGACATATCGTTAGTATTGAGAAATATACATGACGTTTTTGATTTGAAATTGTTGATAGTTAATATTGTTTGTAGGACCATGAAAGATTGGCTACAAATGATTGCTATAAATAAAATACTATGAAGGTAGGTAAAAAATGAATAATATTGGAATACTGAAAAAATCAGTATTTGCTTATGTTTTAGCAGGTACAATGGTAGTTTCCTGTAATTCTGTATTAGCTGCAGAAGCAACGCAAAACTTTTTCCTTGATGAAATGGTAGTAACTGCTACTAGAACTCCTGTAGAAGCTTTTAGAGCAAATGCTAATGTAAGTGTTATTACTCGAGAAGAGATTCAAACACATCACTATCAAGATTTATCAGATGCTTTGAGAATGGTTCCTGGCGTTTATGTAGGTAACTATACTCCTGGTGGAGGTTATGATAATAGCAATAATTTAAAAATTAATGGTGCTGATGAAATTGTAGTTTTAGTTGATGGTGTTAAGATTAATAATGTTAGCAATAGATTTTCTGCTCAAACATTAAAAAATATGGAAAATGTAGAGCGTATTGAAGTATTGAAGGGTTCTGCTTCCACGCTTTATGGCAGTGATGCTAAAGGCGGCGTTATTAATATCATTACTAGACGCCCGGATAAAATTAGTACTTATTTTGGTATTGATGGTGGCAGTAATAGCATTACTGATTATAAATTTGGCCAATCTGGTGCAGAAAAAGATTGGACTTGGGATGTTAATTTAAGTCGTAACAGCATGGGTGATTTTAAAGATGGTGAAGGTGTTACTACTCCAGCTGAATCTAAAACGACCAGCACTAATTTTAAAATTACTAAAAAGATTAGCGAGCAGCATGAATTAACTGCTACTTATGATTCCTATAAAGGTCAATATAGATATGGTGCTTTATGGGAAGGAACAAAATTAAAATATGGTGAATCTGATAATAAAAGCTATAAATTTATTTTAAACAGTAACTTTGATAAAAATACCACTAATAGTTTGTCGTATGCTAATTTTGATAATGATAGTAACTTTGATGGTTGGGCAACTACTACTAGAACTCAAAGAATTACTGATCAATTATCCCATAAGTTAGGCAATCATTTATTGACAGGTGGATTTGAATTTAGCCATGATAAAGTTATTACATTTGATGGCAAGACCATGATTAATAGAGCGTTCTTCTTGCAAGATCAGTATGATATTACTAATCAGTTGAAATTAACTGCAGGTGTACGTCATGATAATAATTCCGGTTTTGGCAAACATACTACCCCTAGTGCTAATTTAGGCTATACCTTTAATAATGATAAGACTAATATCTATGTAAGCTATAGTGAATATTTTATTCCTCCTACACCAACACATTTATATAGTGCAGGCTACGGTAATCCGGATATTAAAGCAGAAACTGGTAATACTAAAGAAATTGGTATTAATCATAAATTTGATGATACTTTTGTTTTGTCTGCTCACATGTTTAAGCGTTATTCTGAAAATCGTATTGGTTATGTTAATGGTAAATACGATAATGTTGGTGACGAAAGAGCACATGGCTGGGATATTCAGCTGAAAAAACAATTTACCCCTCAAATAACTTCTTTTGTAGGATACACTCATACTACCATTGATGCAACAGATCAAAGAGCTGCTAATGCTGATGGTTATATTCCTAAAGGAGCTTGGAATATCGGCCTTGATTACAATAACAAAGATTTTAATGCTAATTTAATCGGCAAAGGTGTCATTGACCGCATGGGACCGCAAACAGCTGACGCTGTAGATGAGTTCTTTCCTGCAACCAGTTATTTTGTTTGGGATTTAGGGATGAATTATCAAGTAAACAAAAATGCGAAAGCTTTTTTGAAGGTAAACAATATTTTTGATAAATTCTATGCTGAACATTCTAATGCTCGTTATAATTGGAGTAGTGATCCTGATGGACAATGGTGGCGTGCACCGGGACGTGAGATTTTAGTTGGTATGGAATATACTTTTTGATTAAAAGTTAATATTATGCAAAGAAG
>SAMEA3387479__coassemble_2138_pt1 | contig 6578 bp, 7 predicted proteins | sample SAMEA3387479__metabat2_high_PE_023 | metagenome-assembled genome bin SAMEA3387479 (sample SAMEA3387479) | Felis catus | biome: Faeces | place: United Kingdom | collected 2012 | reverse complement strand
AGCTCCCACTTCAAAAATTACGAAATAATTTTAAGTGGGAGAGGTTCACAAAGTTAGATGTAAAAAATATATACAAAATAGTCTTGATTTAGTATATAATATCAAATACTAAAAAATGGGAATAGAATAGGGGATTAAATAAGTTGCTTAAACAATTATGTGATTATGTTTTTACTTTTTTAGGAATGATTTTAATCAGTCCGTTGTTACTTTACATTGCTTATCGGATAAAAAAAGAAGATCCGGGACCGGTTATTTTTGCTCATACGCGTATCGGCAAGGATGGTAAACCATTTCCCTGTTTTAAATTTCGCAGCATGGTTGTCAATTCGCAAGAAATGCTACAAAAATATTTGGCAGAAAATCCTGCGGCACGAGCAGAATGGGAACGTGATTTTAAGTTGAAAAATGATCCGCGTGTAACACCGATTGGTGCTTTTTTGCGTCGTACTAGTTTAGACGAATTGCCACAGATTTTTAATGTTCTGCGTGGTGAAATGAGCCTTGTTGGGCCGCGCCCTGTTATACAAGAAGAACTAGATAAATATTATGGAGAGGCAGCTAAACTATATTGTAGCATTAAGCCTGGTATTACAGGCTTATGGCAGGTAAGCGGCCGTAGTGATTTGAGCTATGCAGAGCGTGTTGCTCTTGATTCTACTTATATTAAACATCGCAGTTTTTGGGGTGATGTTGTTATTTTATGGAAAACTATTGGTGTGGTGTTTTTGAAAAAAGGAGCATATTGAAGTAGATGGAGAAGAAAAGAATAGAATGGATTGATGCAGCAAAAGGCTTCACAATGCTCTTGGTAATTTTAGGACACTGCTTTGATGGATATATTAGTGCTGGTATTTTTCCAGATGATTTTTACTGGTTGCAAGAAGGACATTCATTTATTTATTCGTTTCATATGCCATTATTTTTTATTATGAGTGGTTTTTTGTTTTATTATACTTATAGTAATTACAGTATATCTAAGTTAAAATATAAAATTTTTGATATATTAATTTTATATTTTATGTTTTCTGTGGTACAGATAAGTATTCAGATATTAATGGTTGGAAAAATAAATAGGCATTTAAACATGAGTGATATTTTTTATTTGCCAATATACACAGTGCCACCATACTGGTATCTTTATGTATTGGCGGCGTTATATTTAATTTCTAACGTATTTTTTTCAAAAATATCAATTGGTAAGATATTAGTTACTTTTACTATATGTTTATTTAGTACATTATTTATACATATTGACGAGTTTTCGCTTTCTAATATTGCCTATTATTTATTTTTCTTTGTATTTGGTGGGGCTTTAGTAACATTTGATGTAGATTTAAAAAAATGGGAAAAAAGCTTATTATTTATTTTAATAGGATATTTATTACTAGTAAATTTAAACTTAAATAATTATGTGTATAGGCCGCTAATAGCATTTTTATTGTCAATTTTTGTCATTATATGTTTTGCTAATTATTCTGTTTTAAATACGAATAAGTTATTTGTAGTATGTGGAAAATATTGTCTGCCTATTTATTTGGTGCATGCATATTTAACTGCTGGAACGAGAGTTATATTTCAACATTTACATATTGAAAATATATGGATATATATAGTAGCAGGAATGAGTTTAGGCGTTATAATACCAATTGTTGTTTATAAAATATGTATGCGTTTTAAAAGTTTAGAGTTTATTTTTAAACCAGTAAAGGGATTACAAAAGATTAGATTTATGAGAGGTTAATATAATTATGTATGATTATCTTGTAGTTGGTTCTGGCCTTTTTGGTGCTGTATTTGCTCAACAAGTACATGCTCAAGGGAAAAAAGTTTTGGTTATTGATAAACGTAATAATATCGCCGGCAATGTTTATACCGAAAAAATTGCTGGTATTAATGTGCATATGTATGGTGCACATATTTTTCATACTAACTTAAAGCATGTTTGGGAATATGTAAATAGATTTGCAGAATTTAATCGTTTTACGAATTCGCCGGTGGCGAATTATCATGGTGAGCTTTACAGTTTACCTTTTAATATGTATACGTTTAATAAAATGTGGGGTGTAGTAACGCCAGAAGAAGCTGCTGCTAAAATTGCCGAGCAAAAAGAAGCTGCACACATTGATAAACCAAAAAATTTAGAGGAGCAAGCAATTTCTTTAGTCGGTACTGATATTTATGAAAAGCTAATAAAAGGCTATACGGAAAAACAATGGGGTAGACCTTGCAAGGAATTACCAGATTTTATTATTAAACGTCTGCCTGTACGTTTGACTTTTGATAATAATTACTTTAATGCTTTATATCAAGGTATTCCTGTGGGTGGTTACACGAAAATGGTAGAAAATATGTTGGAAGGTATTGAAGTACGTTTACATATTGATTATTTGCGGGATAAAGAAGCATTAAATGCTTTAGCCAAAAAGATAGTGTATACAGGTCCTATTGATGCTTATTTTGATTTCCAACTTGGTAATTTAGAATATCGTAGTGTGCGTTTTGAAAATGAAATTTTAGATATACCCAATTTTCAAGGTAATGCAGCAGTAAATTATACTGATAGTGAAACACCGTGGACACGTATTATTGAGCATAAATGGTTTGAATTTGGTAAGGATGAACAAGGCAATGACTTACCGCAGACAGTTATTAGCCGTGAATACTCCAGTGAATGGAAGCCTGGTGATGAACCGTATTATCCTGTAAACGATGAACGAAATAGTAATTTATATGCACAGTATAAAGCTTTAGCCGATAAGGAAAAAAATATCATATTTGGTGGTCGCTTAGGTGAATATAAATATTATGACATGGATGCCGTTATTGCTAGTGCTTTGAATTTAGCGGAGAAGGAATTATAAGATCATGGATATAAAAATTTTAATTGCAACTCATAAAAAATATTGGATGCCAAACGATAAAGTTTATTTGCCTTTACATGTAGGTAGAGAAGGAAAACATGATTTAAGTTATACTGGAGATAATACAGGTGACAATATTTCTGTAAAAAATGCCAATTATTGTGAATTAACAGGTTTGTATTGGGCTTGGAAAAATTTATCCTGCGAGTATATCGGTTTATGTCATTATCGTCGTTATTTTGCTGGGAAAAAATATGGTAATAATATAGAAAGCAAAAGAGCGGCTATTTTTCAATGCGTTGATTATGAAAAGCTACTCGAAAAATATGATGTTATTTTACCGAAGAAGCGCAATTATTATATAGAAACTGTACGCAGCCAATATGAGCACGCTCATCATAAAAGTGATTTAGATGAAGTAGAAAAGATTATTGCTGAGCGTCATCCTGAATACAGTGCTGCATTTACTAAAGTTATGCAAAGAAGCAGTTTGTATATTTTTAATATGTTTGCTATGAAAAAAGAGCTGTTTGATGCCTATTGTACATGGCTTTTTGATATTTTGTTTACTTTAGAAAAACGTATTGATATCAGTGGTTATACACCATATGATGCGAGAGTTTTTGGCTTTTTAAGTGAACGCCTTTTTAATGTATGGTTGGAAAAGCAAGGACTGCACTTAGTGGAAGTAGATGTAGTATTCTTAGAAAAAATAAATTGGATTGATAAAGGTTTTAAATTTTTAAGAAGGAAGATTGGATGGAAACAGAGATGAATAATATAGCAGCGGTAGTTGTTACATATAACAGACTTGAAATGCTTAAGGATTGTATAGAAGCTTTGCAAAAGCAAAAATATTCTTGTGATATTTTAGTTGTAAATAATGCTTCCACCGATAACACTGAAAGTTATGTAAAAGATTTAAAATTAAAGTACGATAACCTATTATATAAAAATACAGGAGCTAATTTAGGTGGTGCTGGTGGATTTAATTTTGGCATGAAATGGGCAGTAGAAGCCGGGTATGAATATGTTTGGATAATGGATGATGATTGTATACCATGCGAAAATGCATTAATAGAATTAATGAAAGCTAATGACATTCTTGAAGGAATGTATGGATGGTTGTCTAGCAGAGTACTTTGGTACGATGGTAGCGAATGCATAATGAATAAGCAAAAGTATATTTCAGGTGCAAAGGATTTAAAAAAATATGGGTTAAAAAAAGCAAGTCAGGCAACTTTTGTTTCTGTATTATTCAAATCTGAAATTATAAAAAAATATGGATTACCTATTAAAGAATTTTTTATTTGGGGTGATGATGTAGAGTATACGAGGAGAATAGCTATAAGAAATAAAGTTGATAGTTATGTAGTAGAAAATAGTAAAGTATTGCATGCTATGAAACAAAACACAGGGAGTAATATAGCTTTAGATAATTATGAAAGAATTGATAGGTATAAATATGCTTACAGGAATGAATGTTATTTGTATAGGCAAGAAGGCATGCAAGGGATTTGCTATTATATTTTAAAATGCATTTTTCATATAATGCGCATATTGGCTAAAAGTAAAAACCATAGAATTTATAGATTGAAAGTTTTGATTAAAAGCGTAGCAGAAGGGATTAGGTTTAATCCTAGTATAGAAAGTATTAGGTCATAGTATGCGGAGTAGGTGTTGTTATGGTAAGTGAAATTGTTTTTTCATTAATTTTACCTGTTTATAATGTGGAAAAGCATCTTAGGAAATGCATGAATTCAATTTTAAATCAGACATTCAAAGGTAACATAGAAATTATTTTGATTGATGATGGTAGTACAGACCAAAGTGGAAAGATATGCGATGAGTATGCTGCTATTAATCAAAAAATAAAAGTGATTCATAAAAAAAATGGCGGATTGTGTGCAGCAAGGAATTGTGGTATGCAATATGCTACTGGCAAATACATATGGTTTATAGATTCTGATGATTATATAGAGGATGATGCGTTACTTAAGTTTTATGAAGAAATAGAGCAGTTTGAGTGGGATGTATTATTATTTTCGTTTTTTGAAGAATATTATAATAACGAAGACGTTGTTTTAAAAATAAAAAATGGTGGTATAGATATAAATTGTGTTGATAAGCATATGATTCCTTCTACATTGGTTTCGTGCTTTCAAAATAGATGTTTTGGATTTGTATGGAATTGTATATATAAAAGGAGTTTGTTGACGGAATGTATTTTTAATGAAAAATTAAAAGCGAATGAAGATATTGATTTTAATACGCAAGTATTTCAAAAAGTAAGCACTTTTAAGGTTTTTAATTATTATGGGTATCACTATGCTAAAAGATTAGGGAATAGTATATCAAGTAATGACCAAAATTATAATTACGATATAAGATTGTTAACAGTAAGACTTTTTTTTCATATGATTGAAAATATGAAAGCTTTAGACCAAAATGCTAAAGAGGTTATATTTTGGACCTACACAAGGTTAATATATTCCTATTTTATTATTGGCAATGATGATTTAGAGCATAAATTAGATGTTATAAAAAAAGATTATCTATATACAGAATTCCTGAAAGTTGAATTTAGAAAATTATCATTTAAACAGAAGATACTTATAAATCTTTTAAAATCGGGAAATGATTATTTATTGTATGGAGTTTTAAAAATAATAAAAACTATAAAAATTAAGTTGCCTTATGTTTTTGCTAAAATAAAAAAATAGTAAAAATTTGATGATTCAAGGTGCTTTAAATTAAAGCTGCTGTTAGGTGATATTGTAATGGTAATAAGTATAATAATTCCAGTATTTAATTCTGAAAAATACTTAAACAAATGCATTAAATCTATAACTTCACAAACATACAGAAAACTAGAAATTATTTTAGTAAATGATGGTAGCACAGATAAAAGTGGTGAAATTTGTGATTTTTGGAGTGTACAAGATGATAGGATAATTACTGTTCATCAAAACAATAGTGGTGTAAGTACAGCACGGAATAAAGGTATAGATATAGCATCTGGGGACTATATTACCTTTATTGATTCTGATGATTATGTAGCAAATAACTATATTGAAATTATGGTTAATGAATTAATAAAATGTAATTATGATTTAGTTATGTGCAGTTTTATTGATCGGTATGAATATTGGAAAAATGATGTTGAGCATAAATTAGATGAAAAACGGTTACATGAATTAAGCGGGGATATTAGGAAGGATTATCATAAGTTGTTCCCTTTGCCAATATATCCTGTATTAAAACTTTATCGCACTTCAATAATCAAACATAATAAAATAAAATTTCCAGAAACATTTACAGATGCAGAAGACCAAGTATTTAATTTTTCATATTTTAATCATATCAAAACATATAAATATATTAATAAACCATTATATTATTATGTACATAGAAAATGTATAAGTTTATCAAAGATATGCACAAAAAAATCTTATGATTCGAATGTTAATAAATTAATTTTGGAAAGAATTTTTTATGATAATTTGGGAATAAAAGGGAAAAAATATTTATTGAGCGATAGCGTGCTATTTATCGTTGCTAAATATATTATCTGTTCTGATGAAGATGGGACATATCGGTTATATAGAAATAAAATACTACAACTTAAAAAAATATTATATGATTGCAATCATGGAAAGTGGTGTTAGAATATAAATAGTACAAGTCAAAATGAGAATTTCTTATACGAAAAAT
>SAMEA3387479__coassemble_2085_pt1 | contig 6731 bp, 7 predicted proteins | sample SAMEA3387479__metabat2_high_PE_023 | metagenome-assembled genome bin SAMEA3387479 (sample SAMEA3387479) | Felis catus | biome: Faeces | place: United Kingdom | collected 2012 | reverse complement strand
AATGGGCGGAACGCTACATCACCTACGGGAGTATTGTCAAATGCTTCAATAGCTTGTTTTGTTCGCAGTGGTGTCATATGCTTAGCATTGTCGGTACCAGCTTCAGCTTCCGCCTGACTAGCTATCGCTGGTTTCGGTGCAAGTTTAAGAATTGCTTGCTTTACTCTAAGCGGAGACATCATTCTTACATTATCAGTACCGGTTTCAGCTTCCGCCTGACTAGCTATCGCTGGTTTCGGTGCAAGTTTAAGAATTGCTTGCTTTACTCTAAGCGGAGACATCATTCTTACATTATCAGTACCGGTTTCAGCTTCATTCTGTGATGCAATGATGATAGCATTAAGAATTTCAGCAATCTTCTTGTCTAATTCATCAGCGTTAAAATTAAAATCATCAACATCATAAAAATCAACTTGGTCAGGCTTTTTCAAATTAAGATTATTAGTATATTTCAAAATAACCACCTCACAATACTATTGTTCTAATTCCCTTATGACTGTATTTGTGCAACGCTCCGTGTGTCAATGCGTGTTCTTTAATCCAGCCATGAGAACGAAAGTTAATCTGCACATCAAGTATCAAGTTTGCAGGAATCATTCTTTTTACTGTATCGATTACGATTTGTTGTTGTTCCATCTGTTCGACTTCAATCCATATCATAATGTAGTAATCGTTATGACGGATATCAAGAGAATACCACTTTTCACCGCATAAATTAGTAAGAACGTTTCTCAGTGCTCGTTCCGTATACGGTAAGTCGCTTAAAAGCTTACTTAAAATGCGAAACCTACGGAGCGGTAAGTCATCCGTAGGTTTTATTATGATTTTAAGCATTGCTTCCCAACGTTCGCACCCATATTCATCAAGCGTAGCTACAAACTGTTCATTCATTACCAAGTCGATTGATTTTCTCACTTCATCGACTTCAGGATATTCAGCTTCTGTAATGTTGATTAACTCACGATACCGTTGTAAATATGGCGGTAAATATTCAATTAACTTATTCATTAGTCACACCGCCCAAAGTGGGAATTTGATATTCCGTAAGTGTTAAATTACCAGCTGAACCGTTTATTTTTGTACCTGTAATATCCAAAATTCCAGGTACATTGTTTAATATTCTAGCTTCAATCTGCAACGTTCTAACGATAATATAATCACTATCTGCCCATTGCTTACGTAATTCTAATAAATAATCAGATAACGCTTTTTCAATACGTGCCTTACTACCAGCAAAATTGAAATCATCACTAAAAATAAAATGCGCTGAAATGTTAGTAGGGACCGTCGTAGCAGTTTTTACCGTCACTTTGTGACCAATAGGTGCAATTCCCAATCCCGTTGCATCACCTGTAGGATCAATAGCCGTTTGCACATCTCTGATTAACTCTTCAGACGCAGGATTAAATTCACTGTCTAAAATAGTCAGCAGAACAGTGCCACCGCCTTGCCATACTGGCGTTACCTTAGTACTGCCAACGCCCTTCAAGCTATTAGTCTTTTCGATGTAATCAGCACGGTTACCACCATATGCGTTTTTGTCGAACGAATCGAAATAACGTTGACGTAACACTTCAGTAGCTTCAACATCTTCACCCGGAATAAGCAGTTCTGTAAGGTTTGCGCTTTCCAAACCGCTAATATAATCGATAGGAATCAATCTACCGAAAGTTTCATTACCGATTTTACCCTCTGTTTCACATTCAAGGCGATATTCACCGTCCTTGATTTTCTCAATAACTGTATAGTTAAGTTCATCGCAGTTAAATCGTGTATTCATCTTAATTTCAAGTGTTGAAGGCTTGAATACAGCTTTTAATACGGCGTTGGTAGCTGGAGTAGGTTCCAATCCACGTTCAGCAACCCTACGAATAAGATATTCACGTGTAGCAGTATCAGCAAAGGTTTCATTCAACACTACATTTAAAGCGATATAAGCTTCCGTGAATTCTACTGCTACAGGAGCTATAGCGTCCCAGATAATAGAACCTTCCCTTTTATCAATATTATCAGGTACACGAGCAAGCATTCTTTTCATCAATGCTTCAAAAGTCATATGGTCAAACACTAGAATTTCACCACCTTTTCAATATCAGCTTCACCAAAAATCGTATGAGCTGTAAATTTGCAAAAAACCTTGCTTTTCTTTACTTCAAAATCAAAGTTGTCTACCGACGTAATACGTTCATCCCATGTCAAAGCTTCTGTAATTCGTCTTTCCAATTCCGGCAACACATAGGGTATGGGCTGCCCGATTAAGTCTAACAATTCCACCCCGTAGTTATCAGAATATACTTTAGGGTACTTATAACGTTCAGTTCGCAGAATCTTATAAATAACCTGCTGCATTGCTGCTTGCCTGTCTGTATGTCCCTGTACACGGTGCGTTACAATATTCAGCCTATACGTATATGTCGGCAAATTAGTTTCTAATGCAAAATCCGGCTTTAAATCATCTTCTTTTGCTGTTTCTGTCGGTATCATTACATCACCACCCGATCTAAAACTAAATATTGCTGCCCGCCTTGTGCTTTCAATAAAGCAACGTATTCGCCAACTTGTAAATCATTATGTATTAAAAACTGTTTCCTGCCTACATATGGGTGGTTATGTGCAGCATAAGCAGCATCCCCGCCACCGCCAGAAGCGTTTTCTGTCATATGGTTTACGGTCATATCCCTATAATGATCTTTTACAGCGTAGGTCAGCACTAAAAATTCTTCGGTTAATATAAGCTTTTGGTTTACTTGCACAATTAACGGGGCTATGCTTGTAACCTTACCAAACAATAAGCCCATAGGGCTGCCGGCATTTACAGCTTCAACGGCTGCTTGTTTTATAAGTTCTAACAAATCACCCGACAAAGCCATCACCACCTATCAATGTTAAATCCATATAGTGATGCCCTTGCTCAAAAGTATGCACTACCCTTTCACATACAAGATAATTACTTGTTACTATGTCACCAAGATTTAAATAAATAGGCAGGCTGCATCCAGCACGGACATTTAAATCACCTAAAGCACCTTTAATACTTAAATGCCTTGTTTTACGATTATGTAGTTGCAGCAAGGCGTTCACTTTTGCAACAGCTCCTGCTTCACTGTTTATTTTCTCAAAATACTGCAACACGCCCCATTTTTTCACATTTTCATTGTCGATTGCTAAATAAATTTCACGTTTTCCAGTAACTTGATTATCGTAAACAAGCTTTATTTTATTGAATGTTTCTCCGTCTATACTGCTTGTATAGTCGAAATTTTCGGCGGTTTCTTCATCAATAACCGTTTTCAGTTTCATGCTTTCAATGTTTTTCAATGTTAACTTTCCAAAATCATCATAAAGCACAAATAGTTTACCTGTTGCTGATACTGTTTCATCAATCGCCCATTGGATCATATCAAACAGCGTAGCATTATCTTCTACACGTTTAGCAATTTTAAAGCCGGTATTTTCTAAAGCTCCAGTTTTTAAATTAAAATCATCAGCCAACATTTGTACTAGCTCGGTAGCTGTTTTATTGGTATACACATAAGTATCTTTGTTTTTTAGGTAACGCAGCTGGTCATAGGCAGTTACCTGTATATGATGTTCTTTGTTCCGCTTTTTGCTAAAAACAAAACCGAAAAAAACCGGCTTTCCATTTACACGTAAATTAACTTCATTGCCTTCTTCAAAAGCAATATTATTATCTTTCATAACAGTAAAAGACAATTTGCCGGGTTCGCCTTTGCGGGCAGTTTCCCATTTTATGCCGTCAAGGATAATAGGCTCATAAGTTTCTGCACCTTTAATAATAAGCTGACAATACAAGCCATCACCCCCTTGTTTTTTTTACCGTTGTATTGCCGCTACTATCAGTTTGTAACACCTTTGTACTGTACGGCTTGTACTGCAAAAGGCGTACTGAAATAATCTGATCTAGCCCATTGTCAGCAGCTTCTTTAATATCATAGCTTTCAAGTGATACTTTCAGATTGGTATTAAACAATAACTTATTACCTTTCATACGGCTGACAATAAACTGAAACGGCTTCTGCTTTTTTTGCAAACGTTCCAAATGCCCGAAAAAAGCGTGCTGCCCTACAAAGCCCCCCGTGCCATAACTAGCAAAAGGGTATTTTGTATGTGGCAGCAAAAAACTAAAACTAATTTCAGTCAAGCCCGGAAGTTTTAAAATGTTTATTTCACCATCATTTATTAAATTCGCCCGTTTATTATTGCCGTTTATAACGGTACTAATTTCACTCGGGGCAATAGGTAATTGTAATTTGTCTAAAAAAACATAATACATTATTTATGCACCCCTTCTGCTGCAATGCTCATTGCTGTATATACTCTTTCTGTAAGCCCGTTTATAACGCCGTCAAGGTCTAAGCCATTAGAAATATGATTATCGTTTTTCATATCAATTTTAATTTCTGCTGTTGTAAAACGGTTGATTGCTTCCCGTTCGCCAATTTCACGCAGATATTTTATTTCTTCCTCTGTACCTTGTAAGCTGTTCGCCATTGCTCCAGTATTCGCAGCAGTCTGTTTACTGCTTCCTGCTAGGTCTTTAATCGGGTTGCTGCCGCCTAAACCACCACTTCCAAGCCCTGCATTTTCATTCAAAGCCTTGCTTCCATTAGGGGCAATGCTAGCCTGTGCGCCTTGTGCCTGCTTCATAAGCTTATCCATGCTGAATTTATTGGATAGATTACTGCCCCAGTTATAGCCTTTGTTCCAGCCTTCACTTAAGGTTTTCATGCCCATACGTGGAGCGCTCCAATACCTAGCAGGCTTATCACCTAGCCAGTCACGTAAATTGCCTTTCATGGCTTGCATATCGCTTGTAATAGATGTACGTGCTTCAATTTTTCCAGCCTTGCCAATACCTAAAGCACTTTTTACTTTATCCGGCATAAGATCAACAAATTTATTCCATGCACCAATCGCCATATTAACAGCACTTATAATGGCATTTGCAAAACTAGTAGCAAATCCGTCCCAGCCTTTGGTCATGGCAATTGTCATATCTAAAAAGTCTGTTGCTAAATTCACAAACAAAGCCTTAATTGCATAAACAGGGTGTTGAAAAACATTAAATAAAAATTCTGCAAACGCCGCAAATCTATTCCATAAAAATGCCACAACGTTATAAATGCTATATCCAAGCACCATAAACGCACCAGCTATAATTCCCGTTGCGCTTATGGATGTGCCACTAAAGTGATTTACTGCTGCAACGGCTAAATAAATAATACCTATCAAAACTAATACCGCAGCAACAAAAAATCCTATCGGGTTTGCCGCCATAGCAACGCTTAAAGCAACCATACCAGCAGCAAAGCCATATGTTGCAAAGGTTGCTAATATAGTTTTGGCTATATACCATGCTGTTTGAATGCCCTGAAAAGCTGTTGCTGCCCCCGCCATTATTGCTTTTCTTGTTGTCCACGCCAACGCAACAGCATATGCTCCTGCTGCTATTGAAGCAATAAAGAATAACGGTGCAATCCAATGCAAATTTTCAGTTACAAAACTAGTCATGCTTGAAAGCATGTCAATCGTCCATACCAAAACCCCTGCAAAGGTCGCAATAGCTTGTCCTGCCTGTATAGCAAAAGTTTTAAATTCTTGTGTATTTGTTATTGTCTTTAACCGCTCATATACAGGACGCATTGATTCTTCGGCATAAGTGCCAAACAAATTCCATAGGTTTCCAAAGGTAACGCCCATCTTATTAAAACGTTCATTGGTTTCATCAGCAGCAGTATAAAGTGCTTCCTTGACTATTGCAGCACTAATCAATCCATCTTCTGCTATGGCTTTCAAAGGTCGCATATCGCCTAACTTTTTAAAATGGGCTTCAATAGTTTTTGCAACAGTCGGCATGCCTTCCATAACGCTGTTTAATTCGTCACCACGTAATACGCCAGCACTCATAGCTTGTGTTAATTGCAACATTGCACCCTGTACTTCTCCTGCACTTGCACCAGATATTGCAATATGTTTACTGATTTGATTTGCAAACCCAACAATATCTTTAGTGTTAGTAAAAGCATCCCCAGCCAACACACCTAATTTACCTACCATATCAGCTACATCATTATAATTAGCAAAAGTTTCTTTAGTACTATCACCAATCATTTTCTGTATATCTGCAACAGTTTCGCCATCACGCTTTATGAGATCTAAACGGCTTGCAATATTGGTATAATTATCTGTTGCAGTAATCAATCCTTTAACGCTTTCTAAAGTTGCATAGGCAGCTACCACCCCGCTTATTTTGGACAGCAACCCATTCGCAGCAGAAGTGCCATTCTTTAGCTTATTATTCATGTTTTCCTGTGCTGTTGCTGAACGTCTGATGTTACTTTCAGTTTGTTCTATGATTGTATTAGCTGCCAATAAATCACGACGGGCAGTATTAATATTATTAAGGTCAATGGCTCTGCCAGAAGCAGCTTGCAGACTGGCAAAGCTATCTAAAACAATATTTAAAGCATTTGTTATATGTTTAAAAGCCGGGGTCATTTGGTCGGTTATACTTATTGCTGTTCTTATTCCTTGCATCTATTCACCGCCTTCTTCTGCTTTGCTTTTTTATTTCTTTGCTTTCTTTTGCTTCTTTTTCAACTCTTACTTGCACAGATGCAACAACAAAGGCTTTTTCCCTTTTCGGCAGCCTGTCAAATTGGCTAGGCAGAATATGTAATTTTTGAAGGCAAAAATGAGCAACATTGGCT
>SAMEA3387479__coassemble_1669_pt1 | contig 8179 bp, 8 predicted proteins | sample SAMEA3387479__metabat2_high_PE_023 | metagenome-assembled genome bin SAMEA3387479 (sample SAMEA3387479) | Felis catus | biome: Faeces | place: United Kingdom | collected 2012 | reverse complement strand
AAAACTGCGTCAGCAGGAGCAATCCTTAAATGAAGAATTACAACAACTGCGTTTGCGTGGTAGCGAGCTGAAGATGCTTTTAGAGCAGACGGAGCAGGAAAAGCTCCGCGTCGGCGAAAAGTTGGCACTACTCTTGAGTGATCGTAAGGATGTTACTAATGAATATTTGGGTAACCGTGATAAGCTGAAAAATTTGCGGGAGCAGGTCAGTGAATACGAAACCAAGGATGCTTCTGCTAAAGTACAGTTAGAAGAGTTAAATAAGCAGATTGCTCAATATGGTAGTAATGTTACTGCTTTGGATAATAAATTACAGGATGCCAAGGTGCTTTTAGAAACATCTACGGCAAAGGTGCAGTATATCAATGAGCGTATGCAGGGTTTAGATCATGATACTTTGCAAATTCGCGATGAAATTGCTGCCAATGATACCGAGAAGCAGCGCCTGCAAAAAACTATCACTGCTTGTCAGGAGCAGAAGATTCAACTGAAGGAAGAGGAAGAAACTGTTTTACTGGCTTTGCGTAAGATTATGAGTGGCAAGGATGATTTTGCTGACAAGCGTAGCAGCCTTTTAAATAAGCAATATGATATGCAGCAGGAGGGTGCTTCTTTGAAGCGTAAAAGTGCCGATAGTGAAAGTGTCCTGCGGCAATTGGAATTAGATCTGACTCGTCATAATAGTGATTATAACCATGCTAAGGAACAATTAGCAGAGGAATATCAATTGCAAGAGGACGAGGCTAGAAGAATAGATTTAAGTGCTTGGCAAGGAAAGCCTATTGATGAGCTGCAGAAGGCAGAACGCAATCTGACAGTGAAAATCAGCGATTTAGGACCTATTAATGCTGCTGCTATTGAAGAATATCAGGCAGTTAAGGAGCGCAGTGAATTTTTGCGGAAACAATATGATGATCTGTGTATCGCTAAAGAGAATTTGGAAACTGTTATCAGTGATATCAACTCTGGTATGGTAGAACGTTTCCAAGAGGCTTTTGTCAAAATTAATGAGTATTTCGCTCAGTGTTATATTAAGCTATTCGGCGGCGGTACTGCTGTTTTAAAGCTGACTGAGCCGGAAAATATTCTGGATTCCGGTATTGATATCGAGGTACAGCCCCCCGGAAAGAAATTACAGAGCTTATATCTGCTCTCCGGCGGTGAACGTGCTCTGACTGTTATTGCTCTGCTGTTTGCTTTGCTGAGCTATTTACCGTCACCGTTCTGCGTATTGGATGAAATCGACGCGGCCCTTGATGATGCCAATATCCAGCGTTTTGCCAACTTCCTGCGTGAATATGCAGCTGATACACAGTTCATTATTATCACGCACCGCAAGGGTACCATGGAGGCAGCCGATGTTATGTACGGCGTAACCATGGAAGAATCAGGAGTATCTACATTATTGTCTGTAAAGATAAATGCAAAGGAGAGTTAAAGTATGGGATTTTTTGATCGCTTAAAAGAAGGTTTAGCGAAAACAAGACGTAATTTCACTGACCGTATTCAGGAGCTGGTAGGCTTGTCCACCGCTATTGACGAGGATTTTCTGGAAGAATTGGAAATGATTCTTCTTAGTGCCGATGTAGGTGTAAAGACTACCGAAAAATTAATTGACGCAGTACGTCAGGCTGCGAAAAAGAAAGAAATCAAAGGTACTGAGGATGTTATTCCTTTCCTCAAAAAATATATGAGTGAGCTTTTGGCAGATTCTGGTCAACGTACCCGTATCGGTGCGAAGCCTACTGTTATTCTAGTTGTAGGTGTTAATGGTGTAGGTAAAACTACTACTATAGGTAAACTTGCTAACTATTTTACCTTATTCAAGTACAAGGTAGTGTTAGCTGCAGGTGATACTTTCCGTGCCGCTGCTTCCGAACAGCTACAGATTTGGGGCGAACGTGCTCATTGTGATGTTATTCATCATAGCGAAGGTGCAGATCCGGCGGCTGTTGTTTTTGATGCACTAAAGGCTGCTATCGCCCGCAAGGCTGATATTCTCTTTATTGATACTGCAGGTCGTCTACATAATAAGACTAACCTGATGAACGAATTGGAAAAAATTCATCGTATCATTAAACGTGAAATTCCTGAAGCTCCGCATGAAACTTTCCTGGTACTGGATGCTACTACTGGTCAAAATGCAATTAATCAAGCTAAGGTCTTTATGGAAACCGCTAATGTTACCGGTGTTGTACTGACCAAGCTGGATGGTACTGCTAAGGGTGGTGTTGTCGTAGCAATTAAGGAAGAATTAGGTCTGCCTGTTAAATGGATTGGCGTAGGCGAGGGTATTATGGATTTCCGTCCGTTTGAACCTGATAAATTCGTAGAAGCTTTGTTTAGTACCGACAAAGACGAGAAATAAGAAAAAATTAAAAAAAGCGAGGTTTGACAAGTAAAAATACTTGACAACACTTCGCTTTTCTATTATACTTATCAAAGTTGAGTAATTTGAGTTGAGGTACGATTATGTCAGCAGAAGAGATTTTTGAACAAAGAATGCGGTTAGGTCGACTGTTCGATATTTATGGCAGTTTGTTAACTGCAAAGCAACGTACTTGTTTGAGTCTGTATTTCTATGACGATCTTTCCTTGAGCGAAATTTCGGATGAGCTGGGCGTTTCCCGTCAGGCTGTCCACGACTTGTTGAAAAGAGTAGAGCAGCTGCTTGAACGCTATGAAGCGTCTTTGGGAGTTCTTGCCAAAGAAGAGGCGCTGCAGCTCAAGCTGAGCTCTGTAATAAATTTGCTGGCCCAAGATGACGAGGCAAAAAAAGACGAAGCCGTAAGCATTTTACAAGAAATGTGCGGTGAAGGTAGGTAATAGATATGGCATTTGAAAGTTTATCCGAAAGATTACAAAATGCATTAAAAATGTTCCGTGGCACGGGCAAGCTTACTGAAGAAGATTTAAAAGCACCTATGCGTGAAGTACGCATGGCTTTGCTCGAAGCCGACGTTAACTTCAAGGTTGTTAAAGACTTTGTTGCTAAGGTTAAAGAACGTGCCGTTGGTGAAGTTATCAGCGAGGGCTTGAATCCGCATCAACAAATCATCAAAATCGTTAACGAAGAATTGATTGAATTGTTGGGTGGTACTCAAAGCAAGCTGACTGTAGCTCCCAAACCGCCGACTGTTATTATGTTGGTAGGTCTGCAGGGCGCAGGTAAAACCACCACTGCTGGTAAGTTGGCAAAATACTTGGCACGTAAGCATAAAAAACCGTTGCTGGTTGCAGGCGACGTTTACCGTCCTGCAGCTATCACCCAGTTACAGGTATTAGGCGAACAGCTGAATGTTCCTGTATTCACTATGGGCGATAAGGTTTCTCCGGTAGAGATTGCTAAAAAATCTCTGGAAAAAGCACATAGCTTGGCGTGTGATACTGTTATCATCGATACCGCAGGCCGCTTACATATTAATGAAGAGCTGATGGATGAATTACGCAACATCAAAGCTGCAGTTAATCCTCAGGAGATTCTGCTTGTTGTCGACGCTATGACCGGTCAAGATGCTGTTACCGTAGCAGAAAGCTTTAACGGTGAACTAGGCATCGACGGTTTAATCGTTACCAAGCTCGATGGCGATGCTCGTGGTGGTGCTGTGCTGTCCGTTAAGGCAGTAACCGGCAAACCGGTAAAATTAATCGGTTTAGGCGAAAAGCTGGATGCTTTAGAGCCCTTCCATCCGGATCGTATGGCTTCCCGTATTTTAGGTATGGGCGATATTTTAACTTTGGTAGAAAAAATTCAATCTACTACTGATATTGCTAAAGTCCTTGATATGGAGAAAAAGCTGCATAAGGATGAGTTCACTTTGGAACAATTCTTGGAGCAAATGCAGCAAGTTAAAAAATTAGGCTCCTTAGAAACTATTCTTGGTTTAATACCGGGTATGGGCGGTATCAGCCAAAAGCTGAAGGAAGCCAATGTTGACGAAAAAGAATTCGACCGCATTGAAGCTATTATCCGTTCCATGACCTTAAAAGAAAGACGTAACCCTGACATCATTAATGGCAGCCGCCGTAAACGTATTGCCCAAGGTTGTGGTATGCGTGTACAGGATGTTAACAAGCTCTTGAAAAACTTTGAAGAGAGCAAGAAAATGATGAAACGTATGCAGGGTATGGCTAAGTTTGCTTCCAAAGGCGGTTTCAAGATGCCTTTCGGTCGTAAAAAATAAATTCAAAAGTTCCATGTTGTTTGAGATATTAATTTAAGGAGGTGAAAATCAACATGGCAGTAAAAATTCGTTTAAAACGTATGGGTGCTAAAAAAGCTCCTTTCTATCGTATCGTTGTAGCAGACTCTCGTTCTCCTCGTGACGGCAGATTCATCGAATCCATCGGTTACTATGATTCCACCGTTCAACCGGCTAACGTAAAAATCGACGCTGAAAAAGCTATGGACTGGATGTCCAAAGGTGCACAACCGACCGATACTGTTAAAAACCTGTTCAGCAAAAATGGTATCATGAAACAATTTGCTGAAGCAAAAGCAGCAAAATAATTAGAGAGGCGTGATTTACATGAAAGAATTGGTAGAAGTAATGGCCAAATCTCTTGTAAGTAATCCGTCTGCAGTAGTAGTGGAGGAGGAAACTACCGGAACAACTACGGTACTCCGCCTCCATGTTGCTTCTGAAGATATGGGCAAAGTTATTGGAAAACAAGGCCGCATCGCTAAAGCAATTAGAACTGTGATGAAAGCAGTGGCTACCCGCGAGAATGTTAAAGTTATTGTCGAAATAGTATAATTTAAGGATGGTATAAACGATGGATAAAATGTTTGTTAGGGTTCCTGTTGCTATTAAGGCTAAAGTAACTGAAGATTTAAAGTTGAAAATTGTTGGAGATCTCCAAAACACTATAAAAAATATGGAGCTTGATTTGGAACAATTCGAATTCCAAGCAAAAAAAGCATTGCATCAAGCTGCAGCAGATTTGAGCGTACTTCCGGCTTTACGCGAACAAATCGAAATGGAAAGAAATAAACGTACTGCCGCTAAAGCAGACGCTGAAGCTAAACTCAAAAGAGCAGAAGCTTTAGAACTGGGTGCTGAAATCGGTCATGGTACCTTAGAACGTACCGTAGAAATCACCGTTGGCACTGATTTGGATGCTTTAATGGGTGCGGAAATCCTTACTGAAGATGGTAAGGTTATCGCTTTCCGCGAATAATCAATGGAAAAACAAATCGTTATTGGTAAAATTGTCGCTCCGCACGGTGTGCGGGGCGATATTCGTATTATGCCGCTGACAGAAAAGCCGGAACAATTCTTAGATTTAGAATATCTGTTGCTGCATGATGGTCGTAAGCTGACTATCAAAAATGCCCGTTTTCATAAACGTATGGTATTAGTAACTACAGAAGAAATCACCACTATGAATGATGCAGAATTACTGCGCGATCAGGAAGTCCTGATTAACTCCGAAGATTTACCGCAATTGGAGGACGGTCAATTTTATGTTGCTGATTTAATCGGTATGACCGTTGTTGACGAAAATGGTGAAAAAATCGGTACCTTTAAAGATTCTTTGAGTACTGGCAGTAATGATGTTTATATAATTGCTGTTCCCGGAGCAAAAGATATTTTGCTGCCGGCCTTAAAAATTTATGTAAAGGAAATCAATCTTGCCGAAAAACGCATGGTTGTAACCTTACCCGAATGGATTGACGAAGAATGAAGTTTTTGTTTATAACTCTGTTCCCCGAGCAGATTGAACAAGCTGCAAGCCACAGCATTCTGAAACGTGCAGCAGCTAAGGGATTAATTGAAGTAAGCTGCATCAACCCGCGTGATTTCACTTATGATAATCATCGTACGGTAGATGATACGCCTTTTGGCGGTGGTGCAGGTATGGTTTTAAAACCGGAGCCTATGGTAGCCGCTATCCGCAAGGCTAAGGAGCAGCTACCAAATGCCCGTGTTATTGCAATGTGCCCTGGAGGACGTACCTTAAAACAAAATATCGTAGAGGAATACGCCCATTCCGGACAAGATTTTATTTTTGTCTGTGGCCATTACGAAGGCTTTGACGAGCGTATTTTTCACTGGGTGGACGAAAAACTTTCCATCGGCGATTATGTTTTGACCGGCGGTGAAATGCCTGCCTTAATCGTTATGGATGCTATTGCACGCTTCATTCCCGGTGTCTTGGGCAAGTTGGTCAGTGCGGAAGACGATTCTTTTAGCACCGGTCTTTTAGAGTATCCTCAATATACCCGTCCTGTTGATTTTGAAGGCCATGTAGTTCCCGACGTATTGCGTAGCGGTAACCATGCTTTAATCAATAGCTGGCGTCTGAAGGAATCCCTGAAGGCAACATATTTCATTCGTCCGGACCTGCTCTCTGCAGAACAAATGCAGTACATTGAAGGTCGTCTGCCGTTTAAGATGAAAAAGTCTGAACGCAGATTTTATGAAGAATTACGTGCTGACATTGCCGCAGCCAAGGCAGCAGCAAAAGCTGCTCTTGAACCTCAAGCAGAGGATGCACCAGAGGGAGATGAACAGCGTGGCTGATTTATATATAGGTTTAGTACATTATCCTATCTATAATAAACGCATGAATATTATCGCCGGTGCAGTAACCAATTTTGATATTCACGATATCTCTCGAACCTGCCGCACCTATGATGTCAAACGTTATTATATTATTCATCCCTTGGATGTGCAAAAAGAAATTATCAGCAAAATACTGAATTATTGGCAGGAAGGTTATGGTAAAGTTTATAATCCTGACCGTGCTGATGCTTTAGCACGTGTGTCCTGGCAAAAGGATATTGAAACAGCTGCTTTAGATGTGGAAGCACAAACAGGCAAGAAGCCTTATATTGTTACCACTGATGCACGTATTTATCCCAATACTGTCAGCTATACCTTTATGCGTAAACAGTTGCAAGAAGGTGATAGACCTATTCTGTTGCTTTTCGGCACCGGCTTTGGTATCGAAGCCGAAACCATGAAAAGCTTTGATTATATCCTGGAGCCTGTTTATGGTCCTTGTGATTATAATCATCTATGCGTCCGCAGTGCCGCAGCGATTATTTTAGATCGTCTGGCAGGGGAAGCATGGTGGGAGAAAAAATAAATAATGAGCCGTAGCAACAGCTGCGGCTTTTCCTGTTGTGTGGGGAAGGTAGTAGTTATAGTTCTTGGTATGGTATAATTCTCGAATCTAAATTGCATATACCATTTTTTAATTTAAGCAGCATAAATCTTATAGAGTTCATTCTTGAATAAATCATTAGGTTTTTTATATACTAGAATTTTTCAATGTAATAAATTTTACTAGTCAACAGCAAACAGAATATCATCAGTAGTGTGTTTTGTGGAGCCGTGACCATATTCTATTGTTATTTCCTCTTTGGTAGGTTTGTGGTACAGCTTAATTTTAATACAAAAAGGTTATAATGTATCCTTTATCTTTTTTATTTGACGTTATACTTGCTAATAAAAGTGTAATGCTGTAAAATATTTGTAAAATATACTACTATAAATAGATGAGGTGTTATACATATGAGTACAGTTAAAAAGATATTTGATATATTAGCTACACATAAAAACTTAATAATAAAGCAGTGTCTGTTTGCTGTGATGACAGCAGTTTTTTTATTTTTAATATTTTATTGCGTTTATCCTGACGTAACTGTTAGAGTTCGAGAATTTAGAAAATTGATTTATATATCATTTATAGTTCAATTTTCTTCCTTATTATTTAAACAGCAAATTAGGTATATAGTAAGTGTATATTCTTTTTCAGCTTTTTTATCTTTAATTTTACTTGTATATAAGTTAGTATATAATGCCGGAGTAAATGTTTTAAGCTTAAAAACTTACTGCTTTTTTATTGCAATTAGTAGTTTAATAACAATGTTAACAACTTTGGGTAATAGGAAAATAATACCTAAAATTATCGGGAATGTGTTGGCTTTATTATCCATGTTTGTAGTTATTGTTTTCTTCGGATATTATGTAATAAATGGAACTTGGTTTTGCACAGATGCTATATTAGCCATTATGCAAACAAATAGCAATGAAGCATTAGAATATATTTCGAGTAACGGGCGTTCTAGTTTATTGTTTTCAATATTATTTTTTGCCATGTTGGCAATTGGTTGGAAAAACGTAAATAAAAAAATAGAATTTACAAACTATAACAAATATATATATAT
>SAMEA3387479__coassemble_1645_pt1 | contig 8295 bp, 11 predicted proteins | sample SAMEA3387479__metabat2_high_PE_023 | metagenome-assembled genome bin SAMEA3387479 (sample SAMEA3387479) | Felis catus | biome: Faeces | place: United Kingdom | collected 2012 | reverse complement strand
TCTATGAAGAAGGAAATAAACAAATTTCTATATTTTTATAGATTTTTGGCAACGGCTAGAACGTGATTAAAATAGAGAATTTAAAGCATTATTATACTGATGCTGATGGTAAAGAGGTTAAAGCACTGGATGGTGTTTCCTTAGATATTGAGCAGGGTGAATTCGTTGCTGTAATCGGTGCTAATGGTAGTGGTAAATCTACATTGGCCCGTCATCTGAATGCTTTGCTTTTACCTACCGAGGGTAAGGTGAGCATCAATGGTATGGATACGCAAAATGAGGATGATTTATGGAATATCCGTCAACAGGTGGGGATGGTGTTCCAAAATCCTGACAACCAGATTGTAGCGGCAATCGTAGAAGAGGATGTGGCTTTCGGTCCGGAAAACATTGGTGTACCCGGTCCGGAAATCCGTCCCCGTGTAGAAAAGGCCTTGGCTGCTGTCGGTATGACTGAATATGCTAAGCATGCACCTCATCGTTTGAGTGGCGGTCAAAAGCAGCGTATTGCCATTGCCGGTATTATGGCCTTAGAGCCGCAATGCATTGTTTTGGATGAGCCTACGGCAATGCTAGACCCGCAAGGTCGTAAAGAGGTTGTAGCTACTGTTAGTAAGTTAAATAAAGAAAAGCATATGACCATCGTTTATATTACTCATTATATGGTGGAAGCATTGGCTGCCGACCGAGTAGTGGTGATGAACAAGGGACATATTTGCTTTACCGGTACTCCGCGTGAGGTTTTTAGCCGTGTAGATGAGTTGGAAAAATTAGGCTTAGAAGCACCGTTGGCGGCAAAGGTTGCCAGTGAATTACGTAAGAGTGGTGTGAAATTGCCGCAAAATATCATTACAGATGAGGAGTTGGCACAAGCATTATGTCAATAAAGCTTTCTAATATTTATCATACATATTCCAAGGGAACTCCTTTTGAGCGTCAAGCTTTGCAGGATGTTTCCGTAAGCATTGAAAAAGGTGAAATTGTTGCGATTATCGGTCATACCGGTAGCGGCAAATCTACTTTTGTACAACATTTAAATGGTTTATTGAAGCCTGATCAAGGCACTGCGACTGTTGATGATGTGGATATTACTGCTAAGGGTGTTGCTGCTAAAGAAGCACGTCAAAAGGTAGGTATGGTTTTCCAATATCCTGAGCATCAGATTTTTGCAGAAACTGTTTTTGAGGATATCGCTTTTGGTCCGCGTAACAAGGGCTTTAATGAAGAAGAGGTGGCTAAGCAGGTTAAAGAAGCTATGGACTTCGTCGGTCTTGATTATGCTACCTTTGCCCATCGTTCTCCTTTTCAGTTGAGTGGTGGCCAAATGCGCAGAGTGGCTATTGCCGGTGTAGTAGCTATGAATCCTGATTATCTGGTGCTGGATGAACCAAGTGCAGGTTTAGATCCGCGCAGCCGTAATGCAGTGTTCAGGGAAATTTTAAGCCTGCATCAAAGTAAAGGCATCGCCATTGTTTTAGTAACTCATAGCATGGAGGAGGCAGTAAAATATGCTGACCGATTGTTAGTTATTAATAATGGTAGAAAATTGTTCGACGGCACTCCGACCGAAATCTTTAAAGAACATGGTCCGGAGTTGGTAAAAATCGGTGTTGATGTGCCACAGGTGTATAAGCTGGCTGATTTATTGTGCAGTAAAGGTTTACGTCTGCCTGAGGGGATTAAAGATGATGTAGCTTTGGTTAAGGCCATCAAAGCAGCAAAGGGGTGGAAATGATGTTAACAGATATTACTTTAGGTCAATATTTCCCAGGAAATTCCTGCATCCATCATTTAGATCCGCGTACAAAGATTTTAGCAACTTTATTATATATTATTGCTATTTTCTTTGCCTCCAGTCCGCTGTCCTATGGTATTTTAATTGCTTTTGCTGCTATCGTCATCGGTTTATCCCGTTTGCCTGTTATGTTAGTAGTAAAATCTTTAAAGCCGATTTGGATTATCGTTTTATTAACTATGCTGATTCATATGTTTACCACACCCGGTGAGCATGTTATTTTTACCTGGAAATTTTTGAGCGTTACTCAGGAAGGTCTGGATATGGGCTTGAAAATGGCAGCTCGTCTGATTTTGCTGCTATTGTTCTCTTCCGTGCTGACATTTACCACTTCACCGATTGTCCTGACCGACGGTATTGAAAATATTCTACGCCCGTTCCGGTGCATCGGTGTTCCCGCTCATGAGCTGGCTATGATGATGACTATTGCACTGCGCTTCATTCCTACTTTATTAGAAGAAACAGATCGTATCATGAAAGCACAAACTGCTCGCGGTGCCGATTTTTCCAGTGGCAATATTTTAGAACGTATGAAAAATATGCTGCCTTTATTAGTACCTTTGTTTATCAGTGCTTTCCGTCGTGCAGATGAATTGGCTGTAGCAATGGAAGCACGCTGTTACCGTGGCGGTGACGGTCGTACACGTATGCACGAATTAGCTTATGCAGGACGTGATTATGTTGCGTATGCTTTAATTGTAATTTTACTACTTGTCTTAGCTGTAATGCGTTGGGGTTACTTATGCGGACTTTAAAACTTACGGTTACTTATGACGGCAGTTGTTATCATGGTTTTCAAAAGCAGCCAGGTATTGTTACGGTGCAGGGGATTTTGGAAGAGATGCTGGAAAAGCTCTGCGGTGAAAAGGTGTCTATTGCAGGCAGCGGTCGTACTGATGCCGGTGTACATGCTTTAGCTCAGACCATTACCTTTACAACTAACGGACGCATTCCTTGTCCTAATATTATCCGCGCCGCAAGAAGCTTATTACCGAAGGATATTGTTGTCTTAAGTGCGGAGGAAATGCCCGAGGGTTTTCATGCCCGTTTTAGTGCCTGCTGGAAAATTTATCAATATAAAATATTGGTAAATACTCATGATAATCCTTTTATGGTACGGTATGCATGGCAATTGCATGAAAAACTTAATGTAAAAACTATGAATGAAGCAGCGTCCTTGCTTTTAGGTACTCATGATTTTAGTGCCTTTCGTTCTAGTGGTAGTGTGGATGCTTCTCCCATCAAGACGATTTATAGTGCTGTCTGGGGAAAAACAGATGAACTGGTAACCTTCAGAATTGCCGGTGATGGATTTTTATACCATATGGTACGTAATTTAGTCTGGTCCTTGGTACAGGTAGGACTAGGTAAACGCAGCCTAGAAGATTTTGCTGCAGAGCTGAATTCCAGCCGCTGTACCTTTTTAAATGAGCCGGCACCACCGCAGGGTCTTTATTTAGAAGAAGTTTTCTATGAAGATTATAAAACTAGCACGAAAAAGTAAAAAAGTGTAAAAAACTATGCAAAAAAACTTGACTTCAATGTTAGATTTAAGTATAATATATCTACGTGATTTTCCGCTTGATTTCACTAGCCCCGAAATACGGTGAGAAGATCGCAGCTAACTGTATATTTGGAAAATATCTAGGAGGGACATAAGCGATGAAATCTTTTATGGCTAATCCGTCCAACATCGAACGCAAATGGTTCGTTGTTGACGCAGCTGATAAAACTCTGGGCCGTCTGGCTGCAGAGGTTGCAAAAGTCCTGCGCGGTAAACATAAACCGACCTTTACCCCGCATATGGACACCGGTGATCACGTAATCATTATCAATGCAGATAAGGTTGTTCTGTCCGGTAAAAAATTAACTCAAAAAATCTATTTCCGTCATTCCGGTTACCTCGGCGGCGACAGCTATGTAAAAGCTGGCGACATGCTGAAAAAGAATCCGGTAAGAATGGTAGAACTGGCTGTTAAAGGTATGATTCCTCATAACCGTCTTGGCAGCGACATTTTCAGCAAACTTCATGTATATGCTGGTAGCGAACATCCGCATGCAGCTCAAAAACCTGAAGTTATGGAAATCAACGTACGATAACATCCGGGAGGGAACAGATAAATGGCAGTAGTTACTTATAACGCAACTGGTCGTCGTAAATCTTCCGTTGCTCGCGTTCGCCTGGTTCCGGGTGAAGGCAACATCGTAATCAACGACCGTGAATTAAACCAATACTTTGGTCTGAAAACTTTAGAGCTGATTGTTAATCAACCGCTCGAAATTACCGAAACTAAAGGTAAATATGACGTACTCGTTAACGTAAACGGCGGCGGCATCTCCGGTCAAGCTGGTGCTATCCGTCACGGCATTGCTCGCGCACTGCTGAAAGTTGACGCTGAATTCCGTCCTGCACTGAAAAAAGCAGGCTTCTTAACTCGCGACCCGCGTGAAAAAGAACGTCGTAAATACGGCTTGAAGAAAGCTCGTAAAGCTAGCCAATTCTCCAAACGTTAATCATCCGATTATCTTTTGGCTGGAAGCTATCCAATCACAAAGCGCACAAAACCTCGCAACCATGCGGTTGCGGGGTTTTTTATTGCTTTATAACATAGAGATAAAATCACATACATTTGTTTGGTTTTACACCCTGCTTGTAACGTATTTGTAACGTATTTGTAACACGAAAACGGCATTTTTTTACCGCACCGGAATATCCGATGCGGTATTTTTATTATAAATTATTAAATTTAAATAGTTAATCATTCATTCTGCTGTATTCGATCATTCCAGTGCGGAATTTGATTTACAGCTTCAAGTCTATCTTTAATTGTTACCTTTCTATAATATTTTTCGCCAATAGATTTAGAGGCGTGGCCTAAAATAGCATCAATAACACTCCTCTGAACTTTTAGACGGTCTAAAATAGTTTCGCAAGTAACACGACCATCATGAAGCCTATGCTTCATACTAAGTTCCTTTATAATGGGTGTGAAATAATTATTTTTTAAGGTATCATAGGCCATGACCTTTTTTCCAAGTAAGAATTCATTTTGAGGATTATAGAAATATTCTACCAGTGGAAGAATGCAGTCCGCAATAGGGATATTTCTATTTTTGGCGCCGGCATTTTTTACTCCTCCTACCATATACTGTTCTCTTAGATGAATGTTTTCGGTCTTCATTTCTCTAAGGGAGCCTGATCGCATACCTGTATATATAAGGATAAGGCAAATTTTGGCAGCAATATTATCTTGGTGTTCCCAAAGAAGTTTTATTTCTGCCTCTGTAAATTCCTTATGAAGATCAGATTTTTCTTCTGTTGGGAGTTTGACCAACTCAGCGTAGTTGGTAGTGACAATATCATTGCCAATAGCATATTTGAAAAGCTGGTTTTCCACTATCTTTATATTTTTCTTTGTGGAAAAGTTGGCTGTACAATTGTTGACGACATCTTGGAGGTGCATCAATTTTATATCAACCATTTTCATAGTATGAAGAGAGGTGCACCACTGAAACGCAGCGCTGTAACCATTGGGAATTTTTATCCCGGTATCTGTATACCTTTGCTTAACATACATCTGCCAAACATCACTAAAAGTAAATTGTGATGCAGTATAAATTTGGGGATTTTTGTTATACTCTGCGAGAGCCATACTGGCTTCTTTTTTGGTCTTAAAGTAACCGATAATTTTGGCGACCGCATATCCTTTTAAAGTAAAACCTTTTGTAATACGGACAATGTAGGGGCGACGACGATTACCAGATAATTTAGAAATGCTTCCATAACCATTGGGATTTCTCATTTTATGACTCCTTTCAAACTTTTTATTGGATTATTCAGTAGCGGGCTTCCATTCTTCTGGAACTTCCTTGCCAAGCCATGAAAAAAATTTTTTAGGAAAGATATAGTAATTATATCTTTTCCCAGTAGGATTTATCACAAAGCCAAAGTCGCACATATTTTGCTTCAGCAGTTCCCTTATAGCCTGCGGGGGCAGGTCTGTATAAGGCTTAATATCATTCGGTCGCATATACCTAACTCGGTTATCTATAGTTTCCGAATTTAACGAATTAGCATTTGTAACATTAGGTTTCTTATTTCTTTTAATACAAGACATCACTATTTTACCTCCTTAATTATGAATTAGATGTAAATGTAATTTATGAATTTTATTATAGCAGATTTTTTGAAAAGGTCAATAGGTAAAAATAAAAGTTGCATCTAAATGTTAATCATGGTATACTATCATCAGATAGGAGATGATAGTATGGGATATATGTCTGAGCGGTTAACTCCGTCAGTATTGGTTGGAGTGTTGTCAGAGTTAGGGTATAGTACCACTAAGGCTTCAATTTCTAGGTATACGCAAGACGGACTGGTTCTCAGACCTCAGGCCAAAAAAGGGCCACGTATAGAAAACGAAGAGAGAGTTTACTATAATCCTATATGCGTTGCGGAAATCATAACCGCCATTCTTTTGTTTAGAGGAGACTACCTTGAATTTAAAAGTAGTCAAAGGATTGCAAGAATGACAGATCGTGATCTTTTTTTAGGTCGTCTTATGTACTATAAGGAGCATTATCCATATAGATTTAACGTTGATGGATGTAAGACGACTGTTGACAAGTACACAGAAAACCCATATTTAAAAAAGGAAGGCATTATAATGGAACACTCTGTTGTAACAGAGTTCATTGAAGAGTATAAAAAAACTCGTTTTAGGGAACTAGCTGTTGAGCAGGATGCTCCATTTGCCATTGCTTATACAAATTTTGTAAGTGAAGTATACAAAAAAACCATTGAATGCGTATTAGAAAGCAACTCTTATGAGTGTCAGATGCGGGAATTATTTTTAATTAACGACTTCTAACAAGGTTAGTAATAACCGATGTACAGTAATTAGCTGCACATCGGTTATTTTTTTCTATACCAGCAAATTCTTAACCGAACTTACTAAAGCTCTTTTGGTAGCCATGTTTATGAGCATACTGTCAGCGCTAAACCCTTTGTCGGCGAACTTCTTTTCTTTGCTGTTTGCGGAGCAGATGGCTTCGGAGATGATTTCACCGTCCTGATTTGTGATAGTAACCTTAATCGTATAGCCAATGAAGCTGTTAGGTACGTCAGTTGTCTTGTCCAGCATTGTGACATGGTACTTAAAGTCCCACAGTTTAAGGAGCTTTAAAGCACCTTGCTTAAATAATAAGTTACCTTGGATGCCTCGTACCTGACCATAATCTACTCCTTCGATGAGTTGCTTAGTAGCAGCTTTAATACTGGAACAGGTAACTAATGTAGCTTCCTCTACTTTTGGAGCCTCAGAAGCGATTTGGGGACGTACTACGGCGGTTTGGTTATTAGGCTTAACCAGCTGAAGCTGAGGTTTGGGTTCCTCTACAACCTGAGGTGTTGCTACTTCCTGTTTTACTGCGGCGTTGCCTCCGTTTACAGGCTGTGCCTTCATTCCCTTAATTAAGTTTTTGATTTCGTTGATAGATGCCATTTTTTCTTCCTCCTTGGATTTAAATTTCTTTGTTTTCAGCGAAGCTATAATAAGAGCCTCGGCCAATAACTATGTGATCGACGATGGGAATACCTACTATTTTGCCAGCAGCCACCAGCGTTTTTGTCAGGTGCCTGTCCACACTAGACGGTTCCGCATCCCCTGAGGGGTGGTTATGCGCTAAGATGATGCCTGCTGCGTTGTTTACAACGGCATACTTAAAAACAGCTCGCTGATCAATGCTGGTCTGACTGAGGGTGCCAGTGGTCAGTGTTTTTGAACAGATAACACGATTTTTCAGGTTAAGCAGGATAACCGTAAACACCTCACGAGTAAGGTACTGCATCTCAGGCATGAGGTATTCAGCTGCTTCACTAGCAGAGCCGAATTTTACTTGTCTGTACATGTATTGGGCAGCTGCCATCCTCTTGCCCAGTTCAAAAGCAGCCGCTACTCTCCCTGCTTCCAAAGCTGTCAAACCTAAATATTGAAGTTCTTTTACATCCATAGAAGCGATGCGGAATACGTCCGGTGTTTCTGTGAACTCTCCCTGATTCAAAAGATTGGGTACCTTTTGGGCATTTTGTACCAAAATTTCTAGCAATTGTTGGTTAGATAGACCATCAACTCCGTACAATTCAATCTGTTCCTTTACCTTCATTTTCATGGCCTCCTGTCATAAAAAATCCCTACCATGCGAACATGGTAGGGTAGTTAAATAATGTTATTTTTTAGTAGTTTTAGGTTTGGACTTAGTGATACGCATTGTGCGAACTGTGCTGGAAACGGTGCATTCCTGAATTTGCTCTATATTAAGCAATTCTTTCGCTTTATCTGAAGAGAATGAGCTACGAGTGGATGCTTTCCACGATACTTTGTACTCACCGCATACAGCAGCCTCTGCTTCTCCCATGAGAGCTTTCAGCTTAGCCTCTACGGCCTCCTTGCGCTTTTTCGCTTCATCCATTGCTGCTTTGGCTGCCTCATGTTCAGCCA
>SAMEA3387479__coassemble_1605_pt1 | contig 8508 bp, 3 predicted proteins | sample SAMEA3387479__metabat2_high_PE_023 | metagenome-assembled genome bin SAMEA3387479 (sample SAMEA3387479) | Felis catus | biome: Faeces | place: United Kingdom | collected 2012 | reverse complement strand
ATCTATTCGAGAATGAGCTTGATAAGATTTATGCAGCTTGATTTTTTAAAAGTGTACAACTTCTTATTGCAATTCAGGATTTTTAAAAAGTGTGCAATTTCTTATTGCAATTTAGGCAGAAAATATGTTTGTCTCAAGAAGTGAAAAAGAAGCCTAGCAACGACCTTTTATAGGTTTATGCTAGGCTTTTGTGCTTTTAATACCCTCACAGGATATTTCTATGAGTTAATCAGTAATTTTGTGTTGTTTGTGCAGTATGCCGTACTTTCAAGGCCTTACAACTCAAAAGCTATATTAATCCTAAACTCATGCTTATGTTTTTCACCTGTAGATTCAGCTTCCATAACCAAATAATATACTTCATTTTTATCATAGGTCTGATTATTCAGAATGAAATGAGGTCTGAATTGTCGTTCTTGGATATTTTCAGAAGTCTTATCTGCAATGATACTTACAGGCTGACAAATAGTACGTCCAACTTTATCAATAAAGTACAGCTTATAAGTCTCCGCTGTTCTATTATTGCTTACAGCATCCTTTTGGTAGAAATTAAGGCTAAATGTAGGATTATTAATAGTTAAGCCAATAGAGCTGCAACCGATGGCAACTGGTTTAGTGTCAAATTTATCGTTGTTCTTACGATAGGTTGCACTGCTGTTACGATGATGAGTAAATCTCAATACAGGTATAACCATTTCCTGTAAGGATATACCACCATGAACAAACTTTGTACCCTTACCACCACTCTTGATGCGAATACCTTCTCTTGGTGCATATCCATCATACTTATCATTCCCTGCAGCCAAATTTACTTTAAGCAGGTACTGAGGAGTCATACTATCCTTGCGCAGAATCGCATAACGTCTGCCCATATCAACTGCATGATTCTTAAAGTCTTTAGCGTCAACCTTATCACTTTCATTAAGTGCCCTATGATTATACATAAAGCCATGATCAGCAGTTACGATAATGTTAGTACCACCTACATCACTTACAATAATGCGAATGATGTTCTTGATTTCCCTTATGGCATTAATGCAGTCCATACTGGTATCAGGATTATCGTCATGGCCACCATTATCAATAACATTATGATAGATATAGACAACATCAGTACCCCTCACCATTTCCTTGCGCTCATCACGCTTGGCCTTGAGCAGTTCTTCTGCAGTAATAGCTACGCTATTAGCTTTAGCAGTTCTAAGTATTTTTTCTCTATAGTTTGACTCAGTTTTCACTCCGTCTGCCATAACAGCTAGTCTATCATTGTTATATTCTACAGTCAGTTCATTATGAGGCAGCAAAGCAGCCATGCCAAAAGGTGTAATGGTAGGGAAAATACCCTGGCAGGAATCAAGCTTCACGGTGCACTGCATATTCTGCTCTAACTGTCCGGACATACGTGCTGCAACCTCATATCGCATAGCATCAGAAATAATAACAAAGATTCTATTTTCGAAATCAGCAATATTATCCCTATAAAAATCAACCTGCTGCTTCAAACCATCAATACGGCCTGTATCACTAAGCTGTACGCCAGCAGTATTAGTCCAGTTAGTATTCAGCTCAGGTAAGAACCAGTTATTGTACAGATTATCTACAAATTCCGCAACCTGTTTAAACAAGTCATCAAGAACTACATCATTACTTTCCTTCAGATTTCTAAAGGCCAGGTAAAAATCTATGTAGTAGCCATCCATCTTATAGTATTCACTGCAATATTCCTGCCACACCTTTTCAGGAAGCGGCTCATGGAAACCAGCTGCATTATGAAGATAAAATTCCTGCATTCTTTCTACGGCCTGCAATCCATCATAATAATAGGAATACTTGTCATAATATAACAGAGTTCTGCGCGCTTCTATAGTCTCTCTAATAGTTGCGATATCAATGATGTTATGAGCAATATCGCTTAACAGCTGTTGTAAAATGCACTGATTCACGCATGGCAGGCACTCGATGAACAGCAAATCTTTAATAACAGCCTTGTTCAGTCGCTCAGCTAACTGCAAATCCAATTCTACTACATTAGCTACTTTGACATAAATATCCTTTTCAGCACTACGCATCCACTCAGCAACTAAATCATAGCAAAATGCTTGCTTACTGCCACTGTAATAATGCTCCAAACCTTTCAGGTATTCTTCTTTCAGATTCTTGCTAAGAGCTGAAACAATTACATACCGTGCTAAACCAAAAACATCAAAGTCATCACCCTGGCTATAACCAGTAGCTAAGGCAGCAAGTGTATGCAGCATACCATGACAATTATAGGCTACAAGGTTTTGATAAGCAGTGTTAGTATCATTATTTAAATCATTGCACAATATTGCTTTGATAATTGCCGGAGCTTCTGCGTCACGACAACCAACTAATACAGCCATTACGCCATAATTTATCTGCTGTGGTATTTGTACATTGGGTACTATAGCAGCAAATTTGTTACGACGCTCCTTGGCGTTGAAAAACTTTTTATGTGCCTGCACCACTTTGCGGAATCTTTCTTCATTGGGGATATGCAGCTCATTCATCCAAATGGAAACAACATCAGCCCTAAACTCCTCACTGTAAAGCTCTACATCTAAAAGCCAATTATCCTCCTGTTTTTCATAGAGCAGGGGACAATAGACAAGATAATTGCTTTCCTGGTCTTGGTGCAAGGTTAGCTTTGCGGCAAAATTATTCTTTCCGGTAAGCGCTAATACCTTGGCATTATTCAGCTGCAAGTCAGCAATTTCATCTGCAAACTCTTTGTCTGGATCGTACCAAAAGATTACACGCCTATCATAATATTCCTTCAAAGGCTCTGCAAAGCGTTTATTCAGCTCTTTGGTAATCTGTTCTATCTCCAAAATAAAACGCTCCTATCTTTTAGTATTAAACCCAACCGTTCTTTTTAAATTTTTTAATCATTGCTAATTCTTCAGAAGTAGGTTGAGTGGCTGTTTCCGGAGCAATGTTTTTGTATTCATTGTTCCATTTTCCCAAAATTTTGATAATAGTATCAGCCGTCATGATATCACGTTCAACGATATTATCAATACTCCATTCATCAACATCTATAGAAGCCATCTTCTTAGTAATAATAATGTTAGAGCAGGAATATTCCTTCTTCTTTTTGGAGAAATAACCGTTACCTGCAATAATATTTAATCTTTTTTCAAAGGGTAGCTTATTACCGATGTGTTCAATTTTCTCTTTAACATCTTCTTCAGATGAATGGGGAAAATAAGTATTTTGCCATTTCTGCGGGAAAATGTGCTCAATCTCCCACTTATCAGGTAACAATGTCGTTTGTTCATTATAAGCCATCAGCTTCAAAAGCATACGCACAACATTTCTATGAGGATTTTTAATCTTTGTTTTAAGCTGCTGTTCATCTGCCATTTTAAAGCCAAAAACAGGAACATCGTTAGTGACTATATCTACATTCAATTTCAGAATATCACCTTTAACAGCATTGATTGTAGGAATTTCCAAATATTTAACTAGCAATCCTTCTATTAACTTATGTAGGAAACGTTTAAATTTATCCTCAAAATCAGTGTTGTTTCTATGTTGCAGATAATATGTTGTTACTGGATATTTCCAAAATTCATTAGGATAGGAACTTAATACATCAAGTGCCTGTTGAATTTCAGCATTATTTGTCCAAGGTTCATCTTGAATCTGAGTATGTTTATTGATAACGTTCCATAACTTTGCAACGGTAAATAAATTATCCATTAAATCAGGTTGGAACAATCTTTTAAACTTATTGGCAGAATAATATTTTCGTAAGCCAGGTGTGGTTGTTTTATTATCCTTTTCTAATGCACGCAAATAAAACATATAGTAATAGAATAACTGCTGAATATCTTCCTCAGCTTCATTAGCAATATTATCCAAATTCTTCCAACTATCAATAAATCTGGCTTTATCAGACTCGGTGTGTTGATTATAGATTTTAGCCTTAAAGATATCTGAATCTGACAAAGGTAAACCTCTATCGTTCAAAGTTGAGAAGATTGTTAAAGCTGTATCTTGTGAATCCGCAGAAATAGGCAGCAAAATTGCTTTATTGAGAATATCATAGATAAAATCATAAATCATCAAAGGATTGTTCTGTGATAACTCAGCTATAAGCTTTTGCAACAGTAGATAGTTCTTAGAATAATTATCAGTTGCAAAATCGTCAGCCTTACCTGTTTTTAAAATATTTCTTAATATATCATTACCTTCATTATTCATAACCTTAGAGGTAAGCAGGATATTAGAATAATCTACTTCGCCAGTATACTTATCTGTACGCCAAATAGCTGGCTCTATTTGCTGGATAAAATTCTTAGCCTTCTTTGACTGTCCGTCTGCATTCTGCAGCATTGTGTAAATTGCTCTGAGCAGTAAGAATAAAGAAGTAATACGTTGCTGGCCGTCAATGATTTCTTGCTCACCATTTTCATTCTCATAAGAAACTATTGAACCAAGAAAATATGTGCTCTTCTCATCATTATTGCCATCCTTACTTGTAGTAAATTCCCACAAGTCATCAATTAAGGTCTGAATTTGTTCCTCATCCCACGCATAAGGACGCTGATACTCAGGAATAACAAAAGGCTTTTCCTTACCACCCTCTAATAGCTGTTTTACACTCTGCTTGTTAACTTCTATAGTTGTAGGCACTGTCATTCCCCCTTTATTTTATCTTCGCAAGTACATCCTTAAAGATTTCATAGTTATGCTTTACGCCATCATCAAGGTCAATACCAATCATTTGGTCTGCCATGTGATGGATTTTTTCTTCATAAGCCAAGGCCTCGTCTGCCTGCTCCTGTAGCTTTTTAAGCTGTTTTTGCACTCTTACACGAGTGCTAGTAGCAGCTTCTGCGATTTGAGCCTGCAAATCGGCAATAGCGGTGCGATAGCGTGCCTGCTGCTCATGTAAGTAATCTGTACGAATGCGAGCAATGGTGTCCTTTTGATAACGATGCATATAAACAAGGCACTTAAAGCCATTTTTCTTACCACTGTCAAACAGCCAGTAAATAGGACGCTTTTGGTAAGTCTTGCAGTGGTCAGCATAGAAGCTGCTAGTAAAGTAACTACGTATAACATCACGAGCAGAACCGTTACCACCTAAGGTATCAGCAATAAACTGCAGGTTTTCCTCTAAATCAGACTCACCGTAAACAACCTTTACAAAGTTGATGAAGCGACCAACGATATCATCCTCAAAGTATTCGTCGTCACAAACGGGGATAATAGCATCCTTATCTGCAGCAAACACACGATAATTGTTATCATCCCATTCGCCACCGGCATAAACCAAGCCTTCCTTATCCAAGCTATAGCGGCCAAACATACAACCAACAGCATAGCTGATAAAGCTCTTCACCGCGTCCAGCTTCGTCAGAGCATAACTGCTGCCCTTCATGGATTCAGGAATAGCCTCCTTGCTATCGTAGAAGCGATTTACCGTAACATCCTTATCCGCAACTTCGGGAGTTAGCTCATCCTGCAAACCGTAAATATCAATAAAAATACGGTTCAACTCCTCCTCATTAGATTTCAGCTGCTCAAAACGCTCCGCACATTCAGCAGACCACTTAGTGTAAGCATCACTAATACGGCTCACGTTCATAATCATAGGATGCTTTTGGAAATCCCAAGAAGTTTCGAAAGAATCCCAATCGGATTTAGATAGTGAAATACATATATTTACAATATCATCAACATTCGCTTTTAGAAATGGTAGCGACCCAATAGTGCCTGGTTGATAATTTAGTGTAGGGTTCACTGCCGGAAGAATATAAGATATAATTTTACTATTTAAAAGACCTAACATATTATTATATTCTTGATAATTGTCAACAAACAACGAACTTCCTGCATTATCAAATAAAGAATACTCTAATATTCTAAACGACGTACTAGAAGAAGTAAGTGCGTTCCAAGTTATACCCTTTTTAAAAATGTAATCTAAGTTATAATTATGCGATCTTACTTTTCCATTGGCATCTTTATAATTCTGTATTTCATATCCGTCATTATACCAATTTACTATTATATTATTATTGCCATACCATTTCCTATAATCGCCACCTTTAGCATAACGATACCATTTGAAACCTGATGACTTAGCTTCTTTTCTTGATTCACAGTTATAAAATATATTACTATCTATAACTTCCCAAAAAAATTTTAAAAATAAATTATTATCAGCAGTTGCCATACCCAAACGTGGTTCCGCAAAATTATAAATATTAGGATTGTCAAATAACCTAATAAAGTTTTCACTCACCCAATAAGCAATAGGAGAACCAGGAATTTTAGAAAAATTTTCTTGTTCAGCATAAAATTTACCCACGCCATTCAATAAAGCGTTTTCTCGCTCTTCAACAGATTTAACTTCACCTTGTTTATCAAATAAACGACGATAGCTTCCCTTAAAGTTATGAATATACTTTTTACTAATAACAAATACTGTCGTTCCAAAATCAGAACCAAAGATACCTCTTCCTGGATGAACCATACTAGTGATGGTATTTTGTTCAATTATATTTTTACGTAGATTTTCATAACTAGATAAGAACATCCATACAGGAATATTGATCATAGCCATATAACCATTATGACTACACATATCTATGGTTTTTTCCATAAACACTGTACTCATATCACTCTTGGTGTTTGGATACTTTTCCTTAACATACTTAGAAAGTTTCTCACCCATTCCGCTTGCACCCATATACGGCGGATTGGTTACAACTACTTCATATTTATGTGCCAGCAGTTCACCAACGTCAATCATATCCTGCAGTTTTTCCTGCAATGGTTCCATATTTCCACTTGCAAAGATGTTTTGTTGAGCGTCAAATTCGCTTACAAACTCTCTGAGAAGCTCAAAGTCGTATTCAGGTACACTTATAATGGAACCATATTCTTTAGCGTCATGGAGGCAATCTAAGAGTCCATTAAGCTGATTTATGGCGTTCTCACGATTCAATTCATCCAAGCTGGTGCCAAAGTATTGCAATAGTTCACGATCAACCTTATTGGATTCCACAATTGCATAAACACGAGGCTGAATACCACTGTTCAAGAAGCGTCTATTGTATTTGCAGGCAGTCATCATTACTTCAAAATAAGCGAGCTGTGCTGCACGTTTATCAATATCAAGACCAAAAAGATTGTTGGTAATGATTTCTTTAACAGCATTGCGGTCGTTGTAGCCATTGCTGCGGTAAATATCCATCAGCACATCAAACATATAGGCTAAAATGTGACCACTGCCCATGCATGGGTCAATACATTTGATATCCTGCGGCTTTAAATCTGCATACTCTTTGCGGATTTCTTGCAGCTTTGCAGCCACATCTGGTTCTTGCTTGGCTTCTTCAAGATAATATTTCCATTTAGACTGCAGCTCTTCGTCAGGATGACCTTCTATCCAAATACGACCAAGGCTGTTCTCAACCATATAGCGTACAATCCAATCAGGAGTAAAAAGCTGAGTAGCTGCAGGAATGGTATGCTTGGTAATTTTAATATTCTTTTTCAGATTAGCAAAAACCTCATCTTTGGGTTCACTGTTGTAGTATTGATAGAGCCAGCCAATAATCTGAACGGTATCCTTCCAATCCTCTTCAGGAATATTGCTAACCATCTGCTCAACAACGCTACCTTCTCTGAGCAAGTTGTCTGGGAACAGCAGCTCGGTATAGTCCTGAATTTTTTGGAACATTTTAGGCAGCACTGCATTAAGGGCGTTGCACTGAGTAATCAGAAGATACTTGTACAGTTCTTCGTCCTTATTATCTAGCTTCAATCTATGAACAACTTCTTTATCAAGACCATCCAAATCCAAGGACAAAGCTTCTGCAATAATTTGGGGTTTGAATTTGTTATCTTCATTGGTAAATACACGCACATAGCTGGGCAAGTAGTTGTTGACCTCCATGAAACGCAGCGCACAGAAACGGTTGAACCATGTATAGGCAACCTCTTCCATTACCTGTTCATATCCCTTTTCAAAAACTCTGTCAATAAGAGCTTTACGCTCCTTTTTTTGAGCCTCTGAAAGTACCATGCCATTTACAACGTCTGCATCAGCATCAACAACTTCTGATGATGTAACACCATAAAGCATGGCCTTTTTGGTAACTTTTTCTATCAGCTCGCGTCTTGCCCACACAGCGAACTTTTTAATCGCATTCTTGTCCATGTATATTCAACCTTTCCATAACAAATTTCAACCGCTATACCTGATTTAGCAAATGAGCTTGTTGTTATTTTTTCGCCCCAACAAGCTCACTTGATTCCTTAGAATGGCCATTTTATGCGTACTGTACGCCTACACTACTTGAAATCATCAAGTGAGTTATCAAATGAGCTTGTTGTAATTTATTCGCTCCAACAAGCTCACTTAATTCCTTAGAATGGCCATTTTATGCGGATTCTACGTCTACACTACGTGAAATCATCAAGTGAGTTATCAAATGAGCTTGTTGTAATTTATTCGCTCCAACA
>SAMEA3387479__coassemble_1389_pt1 | contig 9615 bp, 2 predicted proteins | sample SAMEA3387479__metabat2_high_PE_023 | metagenome-assembled genome bin SAMEA3387479 (sample SAMEA3387479) | Felis catus | biome: Faeces | place: United Kingdom | collected 2012 | reverse complement strand
ACATTATATTTATTAAATATAATGTTTTTATAAACCAAATGTATAATAAATATAACGTATGTAACAGTATTGACTTGACACTGAACTTCTAAAAGCATATAATATAAAAAAGAGAATATATACTATTAACAAATATTTAAAAATAGTAATAAATTATAATAAAAAGGAAAGGATGTCGTGTTGTGAACAAAAATATCGCCATAGCTTTGTCTTTGGGATGCTATTTATGTGTTGGTTCTAATATGATTGCTGTAGCGTCAGAAGAGAAAACTTCTTCTGATGGCATGATGGAATTTAATTTAGATACCATGACTGTTGAAGCCAAAAGACCTGATTGGGAAACGAAACTTTCACCTGGTAGCGTTACGGTTATAAAACCAGATGACTATAAAGGTGAAAGAAAATCTTTACCTGATTTGTTACGTAAAGTACCAGGTATTCACGTTCGTGAAGTTAATGGTAAAGGTCAGTATACAACTGTTTCTGTGCGTGGTTCTACTGCTGCGCAGGTTGGTGTTTTCGTAGATGGCGTTATGACAAATTTAGGTGGCGATGCTGCTGTTGACATTTCCACCATACCTATCGACAATGTTGAGCGTGTAGAAGTTTATAGAGGTTATATACCTAGCCGTTTTGCAGGCACATTTATTGGCGGCGTTATTAATATTGTTACTAAGAAACCAGATAAGCCACATGTAGCTACTGAATTGGGTAAAAGTGCATATGGTGGTAAAAAGGCTTCTGTAGAAGTAGTATCTCCTTTGGGTAGTGGTAGTTTAATGATAGGTGCGTCTTATGACGCTAGCGATGGAGATTTTAAATATAAAAATTATGCAACAGGTAACAAAAAGCTTTATCAGCAGCAAATAGAGGCTGGATATGAAACTATTGCTAATTTTAACAACAATATGATTGATATTTATGGCGACAGTTTAGGTTTAAGTAATTCTGAAATGGAGAACTATAAAAAAGATAATAGTGCTTGGATTGATTATCTGCATAGTGAAGATGGTTTCTTCCAAGATTATGATCGAGATACTATTAAACCTAACAAAGAGCTTTTTGTAAAGTCAGGCTTGAGAGATAAATATATTGAGGCTGGTTATACTAACAGCAATTGGTATGATGCAGCGATTGAAGATTATTATACTAATGACGGAGTTAAGAAGTATGCTCAGGATTACTATATTAAAGATAGAATCAATCAAGCGGATCCTGATTCTCCGGATAATAAAACCATTAATAGTGCTAAAGAGAGTATTAAAGATGGTAAGAAAAAACTTAAATATACAACAGATACTAATAGGTGGAGAAAATATAACGATTATAAGAAAACTAATATGCTGCTGAAGTGGCAGGATGAAAACTGGGTAATAAAAGGTTCCTGGAATACTGTTGACAGACATATGCCTGATAGCTTATGGGGCGGAGCACCTGTGAATGCTCATAGTTATGTAGGTGTTGATGCTGATGATATGTTTACTTTTGATGCTCGTCGTCAGAAAATTGACAATAAAGAGTTGATGATACAAAATCGTAAGCAAATAGGAAAGTTAGACTTTGGTTGGTTGCTTGATTATACACATTCTGATAAGAGTTATCGTGCGGAACATATTGCTGATACTGAAAGCAGTGATTTTGAAAAGAATAATATACCTTTACGTGAATGGAGTAAATATAAATCAGACAAATATAATGCGCAAATAGATGGTTCTATGAAAATGTCTGATAATAATATGCTTGATTTTCAGATGAACTATTCACATGAAAAAATGAATGTAGATGGTTCTCTGATGGATAAAGTACTGGGCGAGTCTGATTTAGCATCTGTTCTAGGTCAGACACGCAATAGATATGAACAAGATTTACTGAATATTCAGGTACAAGACAGTATTACTTTAGATAAAGATGCAACATGGTATTTAACTCCGAGTATCCGTTATAACAGATCTACTATTACTGGCTATAGTGATGGTGAAAGATTTAAAGAATCGCAATCTCATAAATATGGTTGGATTCATGAAAAGGATAAACAGACTAATGATAAAGTAACTTGGCAGTTAGCATTAAAGAAAGAATTTAATAATCATTTTACTATGCGTATGACAGGTGGTACATATTATCGTTTGTTAAATATGTATGAAATTGCCGGTGATGGTGCAGGTGTTTTACCAGCACCGCATTCTGATGCTCGTGGTGCTGTGTTCCCATTACCTGAAGATGGTAAACAATTTGATATCAGTGCTATTTGGGATGGTAAAGTTTTAGGTGGCGAGAATAAGACTACCTTGACTTATTTCTGGCGTGATACGGATAATATGCTTCAGTTAGTACGTTGTGGTAAGGATTATTGGAGCTATTTGAATGATAATCGTGGTAAAGTACACGGCTTTGAACTGCAAAGTAATTTCAATTGGAATAAATTTGATTTAGATTTACAAGCAACATATATGAAAACGCATGCTCAGCAGAAAAACAGTTCTACTGTAGGCGGTTATGATTATATAGATATCTGGCAGACTTATCAACCTGAGTGGGAAGGTAATATTCGCCTTTCTTATAGTCCTACTAGCCAGTTACAGTTCTTCACTGAAGCTCATTATACAGATCAATACTTTACTGATACTGTTAAGGATACTTCTGGTGGTGACAAAGCTTATTTATCAGGTAAACCTGTCGAGGACTTATTAGTGTTTAATGGTGGTGCTAAGGTAAAACTTAACAATAGATGGCAGCTTACTTTAGGTTGTAATGATATTTTCAATGCTGGTCCTAAGGTTAAAGTTACTAGCAGAACTTTTGGTATTGATAGCCAGTCTATTAATTCCGAATTTCCGCTGCAAGGTCGTACATGGTATGTAACAGCAAGATATGAGTTTTAAGGAGGTAAAACTATGAAAGTTAACTCTTGTAAAAAAGCAGCTATCTTGGCTACTGTTTTAAGCGGCTTTTTATGGAATAGTGGTGTACAGGCTGCAAATTTGGCAGCTATTACTGTAAGTAACTACAGCCAAAGTGTTATGGGTTCTATTACTGGTTCTTTCATTAAAAGTGATGTTGCAATTACACCGCATAAAAATATGATGGAAGATTTAAATGGTGACCCTGGCGTTTATAATGTTGTCGATGCAGCAACAGGTGAAAGTAGTCTTTTCTTACGTCAATATACATATAGTATTGCAAATCTAACACCTGGATACTATATTCCGGCTCAAGGTGATTGGGGTAATAAAGACAAACTTACTCAAGGTGTTATCAGCCAAGCGCCTAATCCTCATAATGCTGCTAAATATAATGATTATATTTATATAGTTGATTATGACTTAGGTACATTAGCCGTAGGTCATATTGAAGATGGCCAAATAATAGATAAGAAAGATTATACCAAAAAGTTTATTGATGATTTAAAAAATAATGAACATTTGTCATTTGCTCCTAAATGCCAGATGCATGGTGAAGGTATTACGATTAATAAAAATGGTGTTTACGTTGTAGTTAATGTAAATCCTACAGGTGGCTATAATCCTTACGAAGAAAGCTTTTTAATTCATTATGATATTAATAAAGATGGCAGTTTGAGTTATGAAAGTTGTGCAAAAATGGGCAAAAATACTGACTCTGTTACTGTCAATGCTTTTAACGATAATATTTTAGTAACTGCTATTGGTGGTTATCAAAATTATGGTGAAGCTAATAAGGAAACATCTATTAATTTTGCAAAAACATCTCCGACTAGTGGTCATATCCTTGAATCAAGACCCATAAAAATACCGTCTAATGTTACAAGTGAATTTAGAAGCATGAAAGTATTGCCTAATGGTACGGCATATATAATGACTTATAATATTGGTTCTACAGGTAATAATATTGATGTTAATGTATATAAAACAACTGTCAGCAATTTAGTTGCCGATAAGCCTGTTGATTGGGAAAAGATTGTAGAGAAAAAAGGTGCGTCGGGATGGTTCGGTAAACTGAATGCAGAGTATTATACTAAACGTTTATGGTTGCAGATAGGCAATGAATTACATATTTATACTGATGGCGCAACTGAACCTATTATTTATAAAACAAGTGATTTTTCTGATAATCCTGCTTATCAAAATATGTATACCTGGGATGTTATCAAATCGGACATGGTAAGTGGTGATTTAGGAAAATTGTCATTATCCGCGGGAGAAGGATTAACTACTCCGTCAGTAACAACTATTATGCAGGATAATCCGGATTTTTCCTGGGCATCTCATGAAGACTACGAGGTTGGCATTTTAGGTACTGTTGCTGATACGGCATATGCAGATGTAACCAAAGATAATAGTAATTATAAATTTGATAAAGATACTTTAATTTCAATTGATAATAAAAAACTTGGTAATCTTTATACCAATGTTTTAGCAGGTATTAATGCTTATGACGGCAATGATATTAATATTAATGCAGGTACTAATGCCTTAAAATTACAGGTAGATAATACTACTTCCAATCCTACCGGCATTTATGCAGGTAATGGTAAAAATGTTACTGTTAATGCAGGAAAATTAAATATTATTACCAAAGGTATGGAAGGTGGCAATTCTTTGACCAATGCTATTTGGTTAGATGCAGCAAAGGATAAGTCATCTGAAATTACCATCAATGCACCAGTAAATATTTCCATGGTTGGAGGTTATGGCGGTAATGCTATTGGTATTCAAAAAACTGACCGTTGGGGAGAAAAAAGTACTGAAGCTAGTGTTGGTTCTAATATAACTATTACAGGTGATGTCAACATTAAAGGCTCCAATGATGCAATTTGGGGTATTCCGGTTAATAAAGAAAATGTATTTTCTAGATTCAATAGCTCCGGTATTTTAACTGGTGTTGATAAAAGTAGCGTAACTATAAATGGTGATATTGATTTTACCGTTTATGGCAATGGTGTTACTGCTTTAGCCAAGGACAGTATTGTTACAATAAATGGCGGCGGTAGAATTATTGTGCCGACAGGTATGAATTATGGCTATTATGCTTTAGCTGCTTACGAAGGAACTGTAAATATGAACACCGGTGTAGATGGTATAACTCCGGGTCAGGATACAGTTCAACTTAATGGTGACTTATTTGCTTTAAATACAGGCAATATTAATGTTGCTTTAACTACTGCAGATTCTAGTTTAAATGGTATTATCGATAATGGTGGTACTGTTAATTTATGGTTACAAAATGGTGCTGAGTGGAACAACATTGCTAACAATCATCGATATAAACAAGATAATGAAGATGTAGGTAATAATGAGCAAAGCCGTGTAACGAATTTCTACGGTGGTTCGTCTGCTGAAACTGCTGGTGTTATTTTTCAAAAAGCAGATAGTCATGATTTAACTATTGATAACTATACAGGCTTTAGCAAGGTTATTTACAATCATGATGCTTCTGACCCTACTAAAATTTTAGGTGGCGATATTAAAATAGGTAATGCTGCTACAGGAAGTCAGATTACTTTGCGTACAGATTATGACAGCAATATGACTGATGCAACAGTACAGCAAAATGTATTGAATTCTTTAGCTAATAAGTTATATTATAATGCTTATATTAATAACCAGAAAAACTTAAATGGTATTGTAGAAATCGCTGAAGGTTTAACTGCGTCTTCTGCTGCTAAATATACAGGGAATATTATTTATGATAAAACAACAGGTCAAGGTGCATTAGATCAGACGGTTACACCACAACCACCGACTCCGCCAATACCGCCTGAACCACAAAAGCCCACGGAGCAAGTTAAAAATAGTTTTACCACTTCTTTAACTGGTGATTATGCTAATGATAAGGAATATCAAGATGGTGGTGTTCTTCTCGAAGATAATAATAAATACAACTTCAACAAATTTGATACAACGATTACTACAGAAGGTAGTGCAATAGCAACTGATAATAAAAATATCAGTCTGAACATGAATAAGCATAGTCTTAATCTGACAGCTCAAGGAACTGCAATAGCTGTTAACGGCGGCAAAGTAGATATCAATGATGTAAAGAATATGACAATCAGTGGTAAAGAAGGTTCCGTAGATGTTCAGAACAGTGGTACAGTAAATGTTCATAACAGCGGTAAAGTGACAGCTGACAGCAATGTAAATGTAGCAGGATCCGGTACAGGATTGACAGTTGATGGAGCAGCAGAAATCAAAGGTGCATTGAAAGCAGATGGCGGACAGGTAACCTTGAAGGATGCGGCTACTGTTACAGGTAAAGTAAGTGCTGTGAATAATGGTAGTGTAACCATTAATGGCGAGAAGAAGGCTGTTGATGTATTGTTACAAGGAGGAATGGAAGCAGGAAAAGGCGGTAAGATTACAGCCAACCTGATTACCGAAGGCTCTGAATTGCAAGGTGATTTAACCGGTTCCGGTAAAGCAGAAATTACTTTGCAACATGCAGATTGGAATGGCAATAACAGTGCAGATTTGAAATTGAATGCTAGTGCTAATACCTGGACAGGTAATAACAGCGGCAAACTTATTGCAGAGCTGAACAATGTAACATGGAACGGTGACAACAGCGGCAACATGACCATGACTATGGATAACAGCCAATGGACAGGTAATAACAGTGGAGCCGATAGCCACATTACTATGAGCAATGAAGCAGTTTGGACAGGCAGCAACAGTGCATCTGGATTTGAACTTTCCTTGAATAATGCAACATGGAAAAATAAAGGTGCAAGCAGTGTAAAACGTCTGAATTCTACTAAAGGCATTATCGATATGACTGCAGAAGGAGCAGGCGATATCAGTGTAGATAATTACAGCGGCAGTTCAATAGTAATCTACAGCCATAATGCAGAAAATCCGACAAAGATTAACGGCGGTAACTTTACCGTAAAGAATGCAGCAAGCGATTCTAATATCACTCTGCGTACAGATAGTGTAGGAATCGATACAACTGATGAAGACAACATTAATAATGCATTGAACGCTTTAGCAAACAAGCTGTATTATACAGGATTTGTAACAGGAGAAAACAATCTTAAGGGCTATGTACAGATTGCAGAAGGACTGACAGCAAGCAGTGTAACTAAACAAGCAGGCGATATTGCTTATGATAAAACAACCGGTCAAGGTAGTCTTGATAAGAACACAGTAACACCAGGTCCATCATATCCTGAAGAACAAGTTAAAGAACAATTTAGTACGACTATTACTGGTGATTATCAGGCAGATAAAGAATATAGAAAAGCCGGTGTTTTAACTGCTGATGACCAAATTTATAGATTTACCAAAGGGTTGACGAATATTACTACTGCTGGCAATACTGTAGATGTTGTTAAAAATATTACGATTGATGTTAATAACAATAGCTTGGAATTGGTATCTAACAACGGAATTGGTATTTTAGCGCATAATAATGATGTTTTAGTTGATAAAGTTAATAATATTACTATTAGCGGTGCAACAGAGGCAATTAAAGCAGATGGTGGTAAAATTACTATCAACAATAAAGGGCTTGCTACTATTAATGGTGATATTGATGTTGCAAATCAGGGTAGTATTACTATTGCCGGTAATGCTGATATTCAAGGTGACTTGAATGCGGTTCAAGGTAATATTGACATTGATGGTGCGACATCTATTAATGGCAATATCGCAATTAGTAATCAAGGAAAAATTAATATTGCTAACGGTAAAAAGATTACTAGTAATATTACTAATGATAATGGATTAGTAAATCTGACTTTGGATGGTAAAGATAGTAAGTGGACCGGTAATTACAAAGATTCTTATGATACTGATGTAGCAGTTGTGAGTGGTGTTAATTTGACATTGAATAATGGTGCTGCATGGGATGGCAATGCTGAAGGTACTATGAACATCATTATGGATAATAATGCTGTTTGGAATGGTCAATCAACTTCTGATGACACTGTTCTTAATCTGAAAAATGGTGCTGTTTGGAATGTAAAAGAGGATAGTCAAATCAATATTTTAAATGGTGCTGATACTTCGGTTGATAGTAAGGATAAAGCCGGTTATATCAAGATGTCTGATGCTAATCTGAATGTTGATAGTTATAGCGGTAGTACAGTAGTGATTTATAATAATGATCCTGCGGATCCTACTAACATTAAAGGTGGCGATTTAACAATTAAGAACGCTGCTGCTGGCTCTGAGATTAAATTAGTTACTGATAGACAGGGATTAAAGGAATACGAGGATAAATCTATTGCTAACACCTTAAATGCATTGGCTGACAAGATTTTCTATACTGGTTTTGTTGATGGAGAAAACAATCTTCAAGGTAGCGTAGAATTAGCTGAAGGCTTAACTGCTTCTTCTGCCGGATGGCAAATTGGTGACCTTACCTTTGATAAAAATAATCATGGTCAAGGTAATGTTGTAGATGGCTCTATTCATAATGTAAATAAGAATCCGGAAATTATTTATGGTTCTAAAGAAACAGCCATGATGCGTGGTGCTAAATCTGCTATGATTTCTACAGCTATGATGTGGCGTAGTGAAGCGGATGATGTTTTACAACGTATGGGTGAATTGAGAATGCCGAAAGCAGAAGCCGGTGTATGGGCTAAATACTATGGCGGCAAGTATGAAATGGATTCTCAAAATACGAACTATACTACCAACTATAAAGCTTATCAAGTAGGTTATGATAAGAAGATTAATGACAATTGGATAGTCGGTGTAGCAGCAAGCTACAATGATAGTGATAGCAGCTATGATTTAGGCGGTAAAGGCGATGGTGAAATTGCAGGCCTGTCTGTATACGGCACTATGCAAAAGGATGACGGAAGCTATTTAGATTTAGTATTCAAGGGTGGTAGACTGAAAAACGAATATACTGTGTACAATGATATGGGTCATGAATTAAATGGTGATTATAGTACTTGGGCAGCGTCTATCAGTGCTGAATACGGTAAATTATTTACAGAAAACAATGGCTTCTATTTTGCACCGAGCGTACAATTGACCATGGGACATGTTGCCAGTAAGGATTATAAAGCTGATAGTGACTTTTTGGCAGCAGATAACCGCAATAAACAATTAGCTGTATCCCAAGATGCTTATAATAGCATGGTAGGCAAAATCGGATTTACATTAGGTCGTCAATTAGATGGTAGTTCTTACTATGCTAAGTTAGCTTTAGCTCATGAGTTCGGTAATGATTTTACTACTACTTTCGCGGCTGAAAATGAACCTACTAGTCAGACTACAGTAGACTTTGGTGATACCTGGTATGAAGCAAGAATTGGTGGTAGCATGAAATTGAGTGACAACAGCCTGTTATTTGCTGATTATCAACGTAGCTTTGGCGGCGATGTTGAAGAAAAATGGCGTGTTGACGCAGGGTTAAAATTTACTTTCTGATTTTAATGAAATGAATTTTAGTAGCAGGCAAGTGTTAATTGTCCTGCTACTAAAATCAATTTTAAGGAGCTTGGAAAAATGTCTGAACAAATTAATGTAGAAAATAAAATTGCAAAAATGGAGAAGTTTCTGCAAGATAATAAGATTGAGTGTTTTACTATTGAAAAATTAGATGATGAAAAACATACTACTATTTTCCGTAGCCGTATGGAAGTTAAAGGTCAGATTTTGCCTATGGCAGTATTAATGG
>SAMEA3387479__coassemble_1257_pt1 | contig 10553 bp, 6 predicted proteins | sample SAMEA3387479__metabat2_high_PE_023 | metagenome-assembled genome bin SAMEA3387479 (sample SAMEA3387479) | Felis catus | biome: Faeces | place: United Kingdom | collected 2012 | reverse complement strand
AAGATTTATGCAACTTGATTTTTAAAAAGTGTGCAATTTCTTATTGCAATTTAGGTAATAATTATATTATCAAATATTCAGCATAATGTAAAAGTTATCACATAGATTACACTAAAAACCCTGATACATAAAATGTATCAGGGTTTACTTTTACAACCTATGCCACTTCAGGATATCTTACATACACATATTCATAAATTTTATTCTTATAAGCCTCAATAGAATCATCATCATAAGAACTAGGCAATTCATCCCAAAGAGTATCCATTATAAGATTAGAAACAATGGCTTTGGTTTCCTGTTTATCCGTCCAGTGGTCAAGCTCTGCAATTTTAGCTTTTATTTTTTCCAGCAGTATTACAGCTACCTGCTTAATCTTAGCAATATCCTGTTTGGAAAGATTGTCTGCAAACAGCAAATCATATAGCGAGAGTTCTTCATCACTGTTAAAACCCTCTCGTACATATCGCTGTTGTTCCTCACCCATACTGTTAGCTAAATCCATCAAATCCATAAAAGTCTTTTCAATGGTCGCACGATTCTGTTCCTTATTATAAGCTTCAATAATCTCCTGATAACGCTCATAATAATTTATTCTCTGCGGATTAGCAAAAAGTAAAGCATCTATTCTCTGACGGATTAGCTCATCCAAATCTTTTAAAATCAGATTCTTTTTGTTGGCTCTAGCAAACTCTCTCCCTAACACAGCAAAATCAATTTTACTGATGTCAAACTGACGTGACTGTGCAATACTACCAGGTGCAGCTGTTTCTATTTGCACATACTCGCTGATAATATTATTGATTTCCACCATCAAGTCCACATTGCTGGCATGTTTACGCTTCTTTTGCAATTCGTGATAAATAGCTGTAATTGCTTCATATTCCTGCCGAACAGCTGCGGTAATATCCTCTCTGTCAGCATATTTCATCATTCTTCCAAGTTCGGAAGCATAAGTTTGAAATTGTTTACGTTCTTCCAGTGAGCCGCTCACTGCATTTGCAGCCTCTAAAAGCAATTCTGACTTTCTGAAGCCTTCTGCATCAATTAAACTCTGTAACTCAAAATCATAGCGCCGTAAATATTCTTTAGCAGCATTTATTGTTTCCAGAATCTTATTTATCAGCACTTCTTTATCAACGGTAGGATCTGTATTGCTTCCGCCGCTGATATTCGCAGTATAATCTGCCAGTGCTTTGCGTAAGGCTTTTACAATGCCAATATAATCAATAATCAGTCCATTGCTCTTACCCTCTGCCACACGGTTAGCTCTGGCAATAGTCTGCATCAAGGTATGTGCTTTCAATGGTTTATCTAAATACAGACAAGATAAACATTTTACATCAAAACCAGTAAGCCACATGGCACAGACAAAAACTACCCTCAGAGGATTGGTACTGTCTTTAAATTCTTTATCAAGTTCACGTTTTTCCATCTGCGTGCGATGATACTTGATATCCAACCCCCATTTATTAAAGGTCTGTATTTCATTCTGCTCCTGGCTGATAACAACAGCCATCTTAGTTTCACGCATCCATTCAATCTTACGCCGCAGCTCCTGTGCTTCCTGTTGGGTTACATGGTTCACACGTTCCTGAAGTTCAGCAATTTTATCATTCCAGTATTTCTGCACCAGATTATACATACGCACGCAAGTTACCTTATTCAGACATACAAACATAGCCTTACCGCTGGTCCATAAATCAGAATAATGAGCTACAAAATCTTTAGCAATAGAATCTAATCTTTGCTGTGCCGTCAGCAGATGTATTTCTTTAGCAAATTCACGCTCTAATTTTTCCTGCTGGTCTACATCAAGGTCGGCACGCTCAATAGCATCCAAAATTCTGTCTGTAATCTCCGGATTATGCAAATCAGCAATCTTATCGCCCCTGTTTTCATAATACAGAGGTACAGTAGCCCCATCTTCAACAGCACGTTTAAAATCATAAATTGAAATATAACTGCCAAAAGTACGCTCTGTAATATTATCACTGGATAAAAGCGGTGTACCCGTAAAGCCAATACGTGCAGCAGTAGGCAAAAGCTGCATCATATTCTCAGCAAAAACACCATACTGACTGCGATGTGCCTCGTCAGACATAATAAGAATATCATGATCTGGATAAATCGGCGGCAGATTAGCAGTATTAAATTTTTGAATCAGCGTAAAGATAAAGCTGGGATTGCCCTGTAATTTACGAACTAAATCTTCACCACTCGTAGCAATAAACTGACTTGCTGTTGCAGTACCCAGCAATCCGCAGTTTTCAAAAGTATCGCTTATCTGTTTATTAAGTTCTTCCCTGTCTGTTAAAACAACAATTGTCGGAGATCCCATAAATTTACGGCGAATTTTCTGCGCCAGAAAAACCATAGAGTAGCTTTTACCACTACCCTGAGTATGCCAAAATACACCCAGCTTACCATTACTCAGCTTACGGGCTTCATAAGCCTTAATAGCCTCATTAACACCTAAATACTGGTGGTTACGCGCTAAAATCTTAGCTACACGTCCATCAGAATGGTCAAATAAAATAAAGTTTTCCAGCAAATCAAGAAAATTTTCTTTACGGCATATACCACGCAGCATTACCGGCAATTCCACGCTGCCTTGTTCCTGCTCATTAAGGCGCTTCCACTCATGGAAAAACTCATACTTACTGCCCAATGTGCCTACTTTTGCCTGCATCCCATTAGATAAAATCAGAAAAGCATTATAGTAGAACAGATGCGGTACAGTATCCAAATAGTCGGTATAGTTATCATTATAGGCATTTTCCACATCTACATCATGCTTTTTCAGCTCAATAAACAGCAGCGGAATACCATTGACAAACCCAACTATATCCGTACGGCGGCGATACAGCTCGCCATGAATTTTCATTTCTTTAATTGCCAGAAAATCGTTATTCTCCGGATTTTTAAAGTCAATGACAGCAGCTCTTTTTTCTTCCGTTGTACCATCGGCACGCTTAGCTGTTACCGGAATACCGTCTTTAATATAAGCATACTTTTCCTCGTTAATCTGCATCAGTGAGGCAGTAGATAAATGTGCCAGCATCTTTTTCTCAGCTTCATCCAGCTGCAAAGGCGTCAGCCACGGATTAAGCTTTTGTAATGCCTGTTTAAAATAACGCTTCAAAAGGATTTCCCGATAGCTTACTCTGCCAAAAGTGCCATCTACTCCCAACACTTCCTTATTATAGGCAAAAGCCACTCGCCAGCCCAGCTCTTTTTCAAGCAGCTGTCCGGCACTTTCCTGAACGAGGATATTTTCGGAATAGTCGTAGCTCATAAAACCACTCCCCTTTGGTTATATCAACTCATCATTTTCATCATCTCAGCAAATTTTTTTAGTTCTTTATGATTATCTGCAATTATTTCATAAGTTGTACCAGGTGTATATTGGTATACTACAGATGAATTTTGTTTATGCATCCAATACCAAGTAAATAACATGGCTCCGTATAAACTTACTTTACCTTCTAATATTCTTCTTATTGGCTCATCAGGGAAGTCTCGCTCAGTTCTAAACCATACATTTTCAAACTTCACCTTAAAAATTTCTGCAAATGCTGGTTTTACAGTTTCTTTTTTATCTTTATTATAGAAATTAAATATACTTCCAAAATCATCAGCCACAACAGAAATATTTTCATCAAAACATGACTCATCCCTATAAAAACAAATCATAACCGCAAGTAATATTTCCATGCACATAAAAGAATAATCTTTTATCACTTCTCCATAAAGCAATTTATGCGCCAGCATAGCTTTTTTTACTAACTGCTCTTGTGTACGAACATCTACATCTTTAAAAAGTGCCTGCCAGCATTCTTCTACAGAATCACTAAAAGGAAACTTCTCTTTATCAAATAATGCAATGTAGTCATCATGTTTTGCAGTTATTGCCTCTGATACCTTGCCATAATCCAGCTTAACTTCAAAGCTGATAAATTTTTCCAGATATTTTTCCGGCTCATCAAAGCCAAAAATCTGTTTAATGCTATATTGCAATTTATCCTTATCCAAAGCAATAATTGTAATGATGTTAGCTTTACCCTCAGTTAAATGATGCAACCTTTCTAATACTTTTATTGCATAGGCTGGCATACATCTATCAAGTTCATCTACTAAAAAGACAATAGTATATTCTTCGGCAATTTTTTCCAATACATCTGCAAGCTTTTTAATTACTTTCTTAAAGGCAAAATACATATCATACTCATGGGCATGTTCATAATCTTTATCTCCTTCTTTTTTGCCTTTAAAAAGTATTTCTCCAGCTTTTTTAACATCAACCCCAGTTGCTTCTTTAATCGCAGTATTACCAATGGATAATAGTGCAACACCTGCTGCTTTTACAATGCCAAGTAACTCACTTTTTCTTTTGCTATCAGGAAAAAGACTTGTTTTTTCATCAATAGAATCAAGCAGAGAAGCAACTATTGCAACAAGTGGTTCATCATAATAATCATGACCCCAGCTATTGTAGCGAATAACAAAATATTTATTATTTTTTGTTTCTTCTGATATGAATTCATCTAACTTTTCCTGAAACATATCTAAAACAAAGCTTTTGCCACAACCCCATTTCCCATTAAGAGCAAAGTAAGTTGATGATTTATGGACAGAAATATTTTCTACCATCTGAAAAAGATCTTCAATAAATTGACCTCGGTTTAAAATATCCTGTTTTTCCATCTTACACCTCTATTTCTCCACTCATCAGCTTAGGAAGTAGTCTATCGCGAGCTTCTTTAAGCATATTATTTTGTTCTAAAATAGCCTCTATTTTTAAATAAAAAGGTTGACATACTTCACAAAATCTTTTTATAAGTCTATCCGATGGTATTAATAAAGTTATCATCGAAATAGAATTGTTTGTCAGTTGGGGTTGTGCGGAACCAGTGCAAATACTTTTAAAATCAATTTGTTTCATCAAACAATAAATATACGAAACACACATACTCTGTTTTAAAGGACTAATAATAAAAGAATTGTTTGTTACAAAGCTTTCTTTATCGTGTGTTCTAGAAACAGTACCACTTCCATTTCCTCTACTGGTTACAAGTACTACATAATCATTACAGTTTTTTTGTTCATAATATCCAAGTATTCCATTAGCTCCATAAACAGGATATTTCCCTTGTTGTTTAATCTTACTTACAGGCAATGTTTTACCATATTTTATTAAAAATATATCATCAATTTTTTCCTGCTTCCATCCCTCCGGCACGCCATCGATAATCTTCGTCTGCTCATATCCTGGAAAACGCAAATCAACGAACCATTCCTTATACAAACGCTGCACCGCTTCTTCAAGCAGCTTAATCTGCTTTTGATTATTTTCGATAAGGTCATCGTAAGTAGAAAGAATATCGGCAATTCGGCGTTGAGTTTCAATTTTCGGAACATCTACTTCGATGTTTCGCAAAGAGTTCAAAGTAATTGTTCTTTGAGCTGCACCAATTGCCACAGAATCAGCTTTCATATAAAAGTTTTTACTTAGCATCATATAGTATAAAAATTTAGCATCTATATTATTTTTATTAGGACGCAAAATAGCAATATGACGCTGAAAGACAAAAGGTTTATACTCTTTTATAAAAACAGGTATTCCAAATGTTCCAACTACAGAATATAAAATATCATCTTTTTGTGCCCTACGTTTTTGATCTAAATTTTCATAATAATCATTAGAAACAAACATAGATTTCGAAAAATCAATTTTATTATCAGTAATATTGGCTATAGTTACAAAAGGTATGCCATTTATTGATTTTGGTGGAGGTTGATGATCTCCATCTGCAATACTTTCACAAATATCTTTTAATCTTACTTTCTCCCATTTCACAGTACCAATTCCTCCCAATTCTTGGAAATGGTCTGCATCAATCTGTCAGATTCTGCTTGCAGTTCCAGCATTTCTTTATGAATTTCTGTCATGCGCTCTTTAAAATCTATGCCGTCATCTTCTTCAGCAGCTACGCCAACATAAGCACCGGGAGTAAGAGAATAGTTTTTCTCCTTAATTTCTTCTACACTGGCAATTTTACATAATCCGGCAATATCGGCATATTCACCTGTGCCGAATTTTTCATACAGCCATGCAGCTTCTTCAAGTACAGTCAGCAGTTCATCAATCTTAGCTGCTGCTTCTGCTGCACTGTTATTAAGCACTTTTTTTACTGTAGCAACAGCACCTAAAGTAAATCCGTTTATTTCCTTAATCTGCGCCTGCAAAGCCTTGTAATCACTTTTAGTCATGCTTTCATAGTCTGCAATAACTTCTTTGACAGTTTCATTTGCCATGGTTTTTAATTCATTTAATCCACTCTGCAAAGCATGTAATGACTGCAATTCATCAGCAAAGTTCATAGGCTGCAGGGCGGCAGCTTTTGCTTTAATCTTAGCCAGTTTGTCTTCTCCAAGACGTATATCAAAACACTGGTCAAGATTATAAATATCACCTAACATTGTTGCAGTAGCCTGCTGATAGTCTGTCAGCAGGTTGCTGTATTTTTCTTTTTCACCACGATACAACCACACAATGGCATTCAGATTCTTCAGCTGCCACTGGCTCCATTCATTAAGCGTACGGTCTACTACCGTGTAATAATTACGGGCATCAATAAACAGTACCTTGTCTTGCAGCTGCTCTTGCTTACCTTTATCAAAGAACCACAAACTACAAGGAAGGCTCTTGGTATAGAAAAAGTTATTGCCTACACTGACCATTACATCCACATGTCCGGTTTCTACTAACTGCCGGCGGATGTCCACATCTTTACTCTGGCTGTCCGTAGCAGATGAAGCCATAACAAAGCCTGCCCTGCCGTGTTCGTTCAGATAGGCATAGAAATAGGAAATCCAAAGATAATTGGCATTGCCAAATTCTTTATTTTTATTTACAGAAGGCAGTCCAAAAGGCAAACGTCCGGCACTTTGCGCCGATTCAGCTTTTACCTTGTCCACATTAAAGGGTGGATTAGCCATGACATAATCACAGCGTCCTTCCAGATTATGGGCATCATAATAGAACGTATTTGCTTCGTCACCAGATTTGATAGAGCCGGACAAACCATGAACTGCCAAATTCATCAGACACAGTTGGGCATTATAAGCCACTTTTTCCTGTCCGTAAAAGGTCATGGAGTTATTGGCACGCAGTCCAGTCTGTTCCACAAAATCACCAGTCTGTACAAACATACCACCGCTACCACAGGCAGGATCAAGCAATATACCTCGCTCAGGTTCCAGTACATTTACTATCATTTTAACCAATGATTTGGGTGTAAAGAATACGCCATCGTCCTGTGCTATATTTTTAGCAAATTTATTGAGGAAGTATTCATAAATGCGGCCTACAATATCTCCACCAACTTCGTCTAAAGCACTGTTATTAAAAATACGCAGCAATTCTGCCAAAAGCTCATCTGAAAACATAGTATACTCTTTTGGAAGTACACCGGAAAGCTGCTCACTTTGCTGCTCCAATAAAATCATAGCATTATTTACTACTTCGCCCAGACTGTTCATTACTTCCCCATTGCTGTTAGTCAATCCGGCAGCAGCAATATTTTCCGGCAAGTTTACCAGATAAGAGTATTGTGCTTCACGAGGCAGATACAATGCACTACGAGCAATAAAATCACTTTCGCTTACCGGTCTTATTCGCCCACCACGCATGGGACGGTCTTTCAAAATTTCTGCTTCTACCAGTTTAAAACGGCTGTAGGCATAGCGTAAGAAAATAAGCCCTAAAACAGGCATACAGTATTGATTAGAGGTTAATTTTGAGCCTGCTCTGAGTAAATCAGCAGATTCCCACAGTTCAGCTTCCAGTTTGCGTATATTTATCATAAAAATCTCCTTTTATTCATCAAAATCACAAGTTATATCAGAATTCCAATTAAAAAGCCACACTTATATCTACTTAATTATGCAGCCACTAATTTATCTTCTATTGACTTCTCCAAAGAATCACGAAATCCTGTTTTTGTAATCTTCAAATTAGAACTTCCAATTCTAACTACCGGTGGATATCCCTCAGTATGTTCCATGCAGGAAATAATACTTGCAAAATCTCTTTTATAGCTTGTACTATGAGGTATCGGTCCAACTAAAACCAAGGCATACTTATCACTATTCATTAGTTTACTAAAATTAAACGTTTTTGCCTCGTTGTAATCAGCAATAAACTCAAATCTATCTCTGCTAAATCCCATTTCTTTAGCAACACCAATCAAATGCTTTATCTGAGTACTTATTTGCCCTATTACAACAATTTTACCATGTAATCTTGGGTTATAAATTAGACTTCCATTCAGTAAACATTCTAATCCTAACCATGACAGAAATTCTTCCAATTTCCCAGCTCTATTATAAGAAGTAACTAACTCTTCCAATTTACCAGCAGATAATTCTTTTGCTAACAGCTCTGTAAGCTCATATAATTGGGTAGGATTCAGCAAATTACTCACCAGCTTTCTCTTTATCAATAACATGCATCAATCTATCTTTAGCCGCATTGATTTTTAAGTTCAGCACTTCAATTTCATCCATGATAGCTAAATATTTTTCAGCAATTTTGTTTTGCACTTCCATTGGCGGTACCGGAACAAGTAGTTGTTTTAATCTTTCAGTACTAATAACCTGCATAGCAACTCCTGTCAGCATCCCTTTAAGATTAGCAATTCCTTGCTGACTTTCCAAATATGCCTTTAAATAAACAGGATTTATTTGCTTTTTATCCGCCCTCAAGACATAAAGATTACCAACTGGTAAGACCTTTACATTCTTTTCTTGCATATTAAAAAGAGCCATTTTAAATGGGTATCCATTTCTTGACAAAATAATATCATCCTGCATAAGTAAAAGTTTCTCTTGCTTTTCATCAATATGGCTGATCTTTGGTAAATTTTCACTTATAACACCATCATGAATTTCAGATAATCTCAAGTAATAGGTATCTACTTCTCTATTATCTATAACAGTAAGTTTATCTAATTCACTGGCAGTAATCATTGCACTTCTGTTAATGGTAACTAAATCTCCAAGATACTTGCCATTTTCAATATTTTGTTCCGTATTAACTATAAATCTTTCCGGCATCAAGGAATAATCTTCATCCGCAAATTTTTCGTTAACTACAGTAACACTTATTTCAGTATCATTTTTGCTGGCATCGAATATCTTTTGAATATGTTCTTCAGTAAATTCATTTTGTCTCCTGCCTTTTTTATAAATTGATTCAGCATTTACCAAATGAATTTCCTTATTGCCTTTACTGAGTACAACCATGGCTATATTTATACCAATAGAGCTATACATTTTTCTAGGTAAGATAACAATGGATTCTATATACCCATTATCAATGAAATATTTTCTTGCTTCTTTATCCTGATTAGTAAACAGGCAACCAGCTGAAACAAATGCTACAACCTTACCGTTCTCTTTCAACAAATTCATAGCAGACATAAGATATAACCAATCAGCAGCCATACCAGATTTTACAAATGGATAAGAGCCTTCAATAAACGGATAATCTCTATTTAGCATTCTAGCTCTTAAGCCAAATGGATGTGTACTGATAATTTTATCGAATTTATTTTGAAATTTATTTTCAACAAGATAATTCAATAAGTTATCGGTAAATAAATTCATTTTATTATCTGGAATTGCAGTTGCCCTTAAATAAGCATGTTTCAATTGGAAGTCGCTTACATCCATGCCAAATAAAATATTGCTTGGATTGGAATTATAAAGAGCTGTAAGTAATAACCCGCTACCCACATTGAAGTTCATAACGCTATCTTCAGGAGATGTTTCTAAAAATCTTTCCAAAAGATTTACAAGACTATCCGGAGTATCAATATTTCCATCGATAAAATTATCTTTTGACAACTCATTCCGCAGAATATCATCAAGTACCACAGTATCAACTTTATGGAATAATCTTTTTAAATTTCTCCATGTAACATCAACTTTTGAATATTCAAATATAACTTCCGCAACCTTAGAATCCATTTTTTCTCTTAAATCCCAAATATTGTCTGGGCATGTATCTTGTTGGTTTGCTATCTTTAAAAAATAAACAGCAGCTAAAATATCAAATTCTTTCATTCCTGGTAAATCAATTCTTAGAATATCCGCAATTTCAACCAACACAGATTTTCTTGTTTTTTCTAAAACATTCTTTAACAAAGCAAACACCTCCAAAGTTATTTTCTACCGTTATCCAAAGATAGTTTTCCATAACTTTATTTTCTGATTATAATATATCACAACCTCATGTTTTTGTAAATAGTTTTCGATAACTATTTATTTCAAAAAGTTTAAATAAACAACCCCACATCAGTTGAATACTGATATGGGGTTACTTAATTACATTTTTAGTTGTAATTCGTCAATATATTTTTTTAGTGAGCAATGAATTTTATATAACTTATAACAATCTTCTTTACTTAACTTTGTTATCTTATAAATATTATTTTCCTAAATTGCAATAAGAAGTTGCACACTTTTAAAAAATCAAGCTGCATAAA
>SAMEA3387479__coassemble_1200_pt1 | contig 10986 bp, 9 predicted proteins | sample SAMEA3387479__metabat2_high_PE_023 | metagenome-assembled genome bin SAMEA3387479 (sample SAMEA3387479) | Felis catus | biome: Faeces | place: United Kingdom | collected 2012 | reverse complement strand
CACGAGTGTTAGCCCGCTTGATTTTGAGTCAAGTGCGTCTGCCAATTCCGCCACTTCGGCATCTCGTGTGTTCCATTGCTCGGAACAATGACTATTATACTAGGGTAATATGCTTTTGTCAACAACTTTTTATAAAAAAGTAAAAAAAGTTTAGTTTTTTATAAAAAACTAAGTTAAAAGCTTACTTTAGTTAGTTTTAGCGACTTATGATTACTAGGAATCTTGTTTTAGAAGTGTAGTTTGAATATGTGTACTAAGTTGTTTGCTGGAAAAGTTAAGCATTGTGTATAATCAAATGTAAAGTATAAGTGTCATGCTGCTTAGTTAAACGTATTAGAAATTTTCAGCAAGCAGGGAAATTTGCTTTTATAATTGTAGCAATTGATACATTGTTGCTTTTTAGAAGTGAAATAAATGTGAAGTATATATCATTGGCAGGTGAAGTAAAGTTCTAATAGAAATGTACACGGGGGGAGGATAATTGTTGTTTAAATATTAAATTTCTCTTTGAGATTGTAGAATTATCACAATGTTTCATCAGCAGACATAAAAGGAGAAGCCTGTATGGATAAGATGATTACAGCCTTTATACAAGAAAATAGAATTCTTATTACACTAGTAATGGGGATTGTGGTTTTAATAGGTAGCATAATGAACTGGAACTGGCTTTGTGACCAAACTGGAGCTCCAGACTCTCAGCTTTATGGCAGAGGCTCTAGACGAATAATTTTTTTAGCAGCAGGAGCCGTTTTAATCGTAGTTAGCATTTGGGAGTTTGTATTGGGATGGAAATAAGGAGGAGTGCATCATGTTAAAAGTAGAAGATATTTTAAGAGAAGACTTTAAATGGGAAAATGTAGAGATTGATGAGGATGAATTTGATGCATTAGAAACTGAATTGATTATAGATTATTTGAAGAAAAACTCTCCAAAAGAAAGACAACTTTTAGCAATAGATTGGAACTTTGATAATTCTAAGGAAGTTATTAAATGGATAGCAGAACAACCAGACACTGACAAGGGAACAGCTTTATTTTTATATTGGTATATTAACCCTCAATATTTTAAACAATATGAAAATAGAGAGGATTGTAAAAAGAAAGATTCTTGGCTTTTGGAAGATTATGATATTGTAGAAACTCTTGAAAAAAATTATCTTTCAGGATTTTATAAAAATCAAAAATATGCTTTTGATCCTAAAAATGACCCATATAATTCAGATTATGATTGGACAGAAGAAGTTGACGAAGAAGAAATGAAACGAGAGATACCTAAAGAAATGTATATAGCTCTTGAGGGAGAAGTTTTAAAAAGTCCCGGCTGGGGAGAGGGGATACCTGATGAAATTATTCCTATTTTGGATAAACTTTACGAGATATTAGATGAAGAGTAGGAGGTAAGTTATGAAAAAATTAAATTCTGATTTTGTTTATTTGGAAGATATGTATAATGATAATTATTATCCAAGATTTTTAGTGGATAAAGTAAAAGATTGTATAGTGGAAGTAGTTGAGTTTTTAGAAAAAGAAGAATATGAGGATTTGGAAGAAGTCCAAGAAAAACTTGATGAGATGACAGAAAAAATTAATGATTTACAAGAAGAGTTTGATGAAAATGATAGTGAGATTGAAACAGTAGCAAGAGATAGTATCGGAGTAACTGTTGAAAAAATTCTTAATTATTTTGAAATAGATATTGATATAGAGGAAGCCATAAGAGAAAGAGATTGGTAAAATCAGATAAAACTTAGAAAGAGGTGGTGCTTATGACATAAATTATTTTTTGAAAAGTCAAGAAATAGTTTTGTCATGAGCATTTTTTATATTTTACAAAAGGTGGTTATATGGAAAGATATAATTTATCAGCAGAGCATTTAGTTAAACTATTATATAGAAAAAAGATTAACAGAGTAACTACTACTTCAAATTCAGAAAACTTTTTTAATAGTCCTGTTTTTACAAAAGTTTTTGGAAATAATTCTGTAAATAATAATTATAAAATAAGTTGGGAAGAGATAAACAGAACTGAAATCAGATTAAAAACCAATTTTCCTATGGTTTTAAGAAGATATTATCACGAATGTGGAGATTTAGATATAAATAGTTGTTTCAGCAGTATTTTAAATTTAGATGAGATAGGATTTTCTCATACTTGGGAGAGAGAAGCTTTGAAAGATGATGGAGTTTCCAATGACGAGATAGAAAAGGCTTTAGAGAAAACACATAATTTTTTAATATTTTGGACAGAAAATCAAGGGGTATGGAATGCAGGTATAAAAAAAGAGGACTTAGCTTTGAAAAATCCCCCTGTATATATGACAACCAATGATGATTTATATTCTTGGGAAAAAGTAACAGATGACATTGATACTTTTATAATCTTACAAATCTTAGATAATTTGGAAAGCAGTGGATTTTATTTTTTTACTTTTGATAGTGAACAAATAGATTTTCTTTTATTAGATAAAAAAATATCAAAAGATGAACTACTAAAAAATCCATTTAAGATAAAAGATAGAAATTTAAAATTTCCTACTTATTTAAACTATGATTATGGGGGAGATAAAATTTATATTTTTCAAGTGAAAGATGATAAATTTGAAAAATGCCTATTAATAAAACCATGTGTAGAGAAGGAAAATACTTCTTATGCTGGTGGAATTTTATTGAAAATTGCTGGGATTTTGTCTTTTAATGATAGAGAGGTTATCAAAAAGCTAGAAATAATTTTTGAAGATTTTCGTAATTATTTAAGGGAAGATAGCAATTTCCGCTATATTGATGATGAGATAAAGGCTCTTTCGGATAAAGAAAAAATTGAACTGAAGGTAATGGCTTTAGTTTTACTTTTAAGTGAAAGGGGATATATCTGCTATTTAGATTGGAAGTGCGAGCTAGATGATTTTGCAATGCTTTCTGATGCTATGAAAAAGGTTGGTATAGACGAAAATATCTATAACATTGAAGATTTAAACCTTGATGAAGATGATGATATAGAAATATGGTGTGAAAAATTTAATCGTGAATTTGCTAAGAAAGATGTTTTAGTTGGCAATATTGACACTAATTCTGATAGCTATTTTATTTTCCCTATAACGAAGCAAAAATTAAATCAAGTACGCGAATTAGGGAAGAAGATAGGATTAAAAATTACTTCTTTAAATTATCCAAAGGAGGAGTATGGTATGACTAATAATTGGCAGTCGATGTATGAGGAGAACAAAGAAAAATTTAGATGCAAAGTAGATTTAGAAAGCTATTTTACGCAAGAGAAGATAGGCGAAATGGCAGTAGATATTTTGGATATCGGAGAAGTTAATTTACCTACTGGAGAGATTTTAGCTTGTGACCCATTGGTAGAGCTTGAAGAAGCTAAAGCATATATTCAAAAAACTCCAGTTGGTAAATATCCTGTAAGGATTGCGGTAGTACCAAGCGAAGATTATGGAGATAGATATGCTTGCGTTAAGGTTGAATTTAGCAAGAATACCCCAGTAGTTTATGAATTAGCAGTAACCGGCGAAGAAGAAAAAATGGACGAGGCTGCTGAAGATGAATATTATGGCTTTGGTGTGGATGCAGGAATGGGTTGCGTAGCTGATAAAAAATCACAGGATAAATACATCAAATATTGGAACAAGCTGGAAGAAGATGGCGAAGCTGACGATCCCTATGATGATATATTTGAGGAGTTGTTGGCAGAAAGTGCACAGCAATTTCCTAAATATCAAAGAACTGGTGGCGATTGGGCTAATTGGACAATTCCAGGCACTGAGCTAAATATTCCTATCTTTGCTTCTGGCTGGGGAGATGGCTATTATCCTTGCTATTTTGGTTATGATAAAGAAGAAGAACTTTGCGGCTTTTATATTTTCTTTATAGATATTGAAAAAGAGTATTCTGACGAAGAAGAGGAATAAAAAATCAAGGAGAAGCTTATGGAAAACTATAGGATAGAGAGCAAAATTAATATTTGGTCTAAATTTATAGATAGCTTGTTTATAAGCTTTTCTTGCTTCATAGTTTATTTTGTAATAAAGACAGGTGTTTCCTCTTCAAAAATCAGTTATATAATTTTTACCATTTCATTAGTGATTGTCTATGGTTGGTGGGTTGTGAGGGATTTTCTTCTGTATAAAACTCTTAAAATTACCAATTATGAATTGATATTTTGGTATTCTGTTTTGAGAAAAGAGATAAGAATACCAAAAAAGGATATTCAAAAGATTGTATTTATAGAAAGTGAATATGTACCCAAGCTTTGGATTTTTTATCATAGAGTAAAGATTAATACGGAAAATGAGAACTACATTATATCTTCAAAAGATTATAGAAATTTTTGGGAGATTTTAGAGAATATAGGAGAAAAGTTTCCGAAAAGAAGAATTGCAAGCTATAGGAAAAATAATTGTTGATTCATTAAACTTGAAACAAGCTATAGATAGTAGGAAGTAAAGGAGATCATTATAGAATGGCCCAAACGAGTAAAGAACAGCAGATTGAGAAAATGGGAAAATTAAAACTTTATGAACTTGTAAATCATTATCATGTTGGTACGGAGCTTACCTGTGCTGAGGCTGTGTTTAAAGCCTGCAATGAATATTACAATCTTAATTTATCAGAGGAAACTCGCAAGATGTTTTCTGTGATGGGGTTGGGTATGCAGACAGAGCAATCCTGCTGTGGTGCCTTTACCGTTGCGGTGGGAATCATTGGGCTGATGACCGCAAAGGAAGGACATACAGATATTGATAATATGGAAGGCTACGAAAAAATATCAGAGCTGACAAGCTATATGTTAGGCACTTTTGGAACACTGCATTGTGTAGAGCTGCAAAAGCTTGAGGTTGTTGGCTGTGAGAATCCTTGTCACGCTATTGTGGAGGCTCTTGCTAAAAATTTAGAGGAGATATTACCTCTTGCAAGTGGTGCTGCTACTAAGGATTTATTAAACTGAGCATAGTGATGAAAAAATATTATATCTGCTACTAGAGATAAAAGGAGGACACGGATATGGAAATTTTACAGCAATGTAAAAAGTGGAATCAAAATGGAGAGTACCAAAAAATCATCGACGCTGTGGAGGCTATTCCTCGCGAGGAACGCACACCTGAGATGGATAGCGAGCTACAGCAGGCTTACAGTGCTCTTAATAATCAAGAAAAGCAGGAGTTGGAGCACGAAATAGTACCTAAAATTTATGCGGACACAGGTTCTTTGCTTTCGGCAGATGATATTGCTATACTAGAATCTTTTAATGAAGGTGTAACAGGTTATTTTGGGAAAATGTTGCAATGGCTGCAAGATTTTGTGGAAGCTGGTGTAGAAGAAGGGAGATTTACCGAAAAACAAGCTAAAGAAGATTTACAGATTGCACTTTGGTATGCTTATGCTTGCAATAATATTGATGAATATATTTATTTTTATCAAGCGGTTGACTGGATGTCGGAATCTGAAAAAAATGCTACAGGCTGTGGTACTTGGTATTACCGTTATTCGGTGGCACTGATGTATTGTGGCAAGCTTGAAGAAGCGTTGCGGTATGCCGAGAAAGGTGCTGAGGAAGAACCAGACTACCCTTGGATTTGGTTACAAGTAGGTAAGCTGCGGGCACATTTTGGGGATAAAGATGGTGCCTTGAAAGCCGCCAAGCAAGGATTACAACTGGTACCAGATGATTATGAATTTTTAACATTGCAAAAGGAAATCGCTGCTGGTGCTACTTTAGAACAAATGTTGTGCCATTGGATTAATCCGGATGCTGATAAAATGTTGCAACAGGGCGAGGATGAAGAAGCCGATGAAAAGAAACGTGCTTTGGCGTGTATCCAAATTGATGAAATTGGGCTGCTTGCCTTTTATGATTTATTTCATCCTGAACAATATGAGTATCAAAAGAATGCTCCGTTTTGCTCACTGCAATATCAAATAGAAGGGGAAATCGTAGAACTTTCTTTCCGCATGAACGAAGCAGGGCTTTCTAAAATGGGAACAGAATGGCTCAGTCAGTTAAAAAATTGGCTTGATAGCGGAAAATGGTTGCACTATACTGTAGACGGAGAGGTTGATGGCCTTTTAGTTGCTGTAGTAGTAGAACAAAATCGCTATATTAATTTGATATATCAGCAGCAGGAAGATAATAAGTATTTTAGAATTGCACTTGATAGCGATGGTAGAGAAATTGCTGATAGTAATCCTGAAACTTATACAGAGAACGAGATGTTTTTAGTGGAACAGCATATCCAAAAAGCATTTGGCGAATTTGAAAATGTATTCCACGAGATTGTTTCTAATGATATTCATGTTGATATCTGCGTAATAGCACCTACTTCTGAGCGGGATTACTACACTTTGGTAACTATGGGGATGGGCGCTCACAGGATGAATGTGCCTGATGAATTGGCGGAGTATAAGCTGGAGCGTGCGGAGCTGGCCATCGCATTACCAACGTCTTGGAAGCTAGATGAAGAATCTTTGCAAGATGAGCGGTGGTATTGGCCCATTCGCCTGTTAAAATCACTAGCTCGTCTGCCCATATATTCTGATTGTTGGCTCGGATGGGGGCATACTGTAGATTTAGAGAAAAATTTTGCCGAGAATACGGAACTTTGTGCTGCAATCTTGCTTAATCCAGTTACATTAGAAGAAAATGAAAATATTTGCCGGTTGTCTAATGGTGAAGAAGTTAATTTTTATCAAGTAATACCTCTTTATCGTTATGAAATGGACTATAAGGTGCAAAATGACACTAATGCACTGCTAGAAAAACTAGATAGTGCCGATATTAGTTTTGTTATAGACGCTAAGCGTAAAAGTGCGGTAAGTAGAAGAGAACTTCATAATAACTCTGCATTTTTATCTTAATGGTAAGCATTTGTAATAATTACTTTTAAAATTTCCGCCGCCTCTTTGGTCAGTCAGCAAGATGACACCAAAGGGACGGCTATATTTTTGCGTCAACGTGAGGTGTGCTTTTTGTGATAGGTTACGGAGAGGGTGAAATTGAAAAAATGGCAGCATCTAACAGTAATCATACTGCTAGGTACTGCCACTAATATCCAATAATAGAAAAATTATTTATTTTAGAGGACAAATATCTAGGCTTAAGTTTTAGATAATGCTTATTTGCCCAACAATGCTTTTAATTCTTGCAGTTTGTTCGCAAATTTTTGCAAGGTTACGGTCACAGGCTGAGGTGTAGTTAAATCTACACCGGCATTTTTGAGGATGTTCAGAGAATAATCACTGCCGCCTGCGTGCAAGAAACCTAAATATTTATCCACAGCTTCTTGACCTTCGCTTAAGATAGCACTGGAGAAGGCTGTTGCTGCACTGTAACCGGTTGCATATTTGTAAACATAGAAGGGAGTATAGAAATGGGGGATGCGAGACCATTCGCTAGCCAGCTCTTCATCAACAGTCAGAGCAGGACCATAGTATTGACGATTAATTTCCAACCAATAATTTTCTAATTTCTCTGCTTGCAGGGAACGGCCGGCGGTAATTTCGCTGTGAATAAATTTCTCGAATTCTGCAAATTGTACTTGGCGATAAACTGTAGTACGTACTGCTTCAAGGAATTGGTTCAGTAAATAAATTTTTTGTTCATCTGTTGCTTGCTTTAAGGTGTGTTCCAAAAGTAAGTTTTCGTTGGTGGTAGAAGCAACTTCTGCACAGAAAATAGTGTAATCAGCATTGATGTAGGTTTGGGATTGGCTACTATAGTAGCTATGCAGAGCATGACCCATTTCATGAGCGATGGTAGAAATGCTATTATAACGTGGTTGATAATTTAGTAGAACAAATGGATGAACGCCATAAACACCCCAGGAATAAGCACCGGAGCGTTTGCCTTTATTTTCGTAGGTATCAATCCAGCCTTCGGTTAAGCCTTTATGTAATGTTTTGACATATTCCTCGCCTAAGGGAGCAAGGGCAGCTTCAACGCGAGCACAGGCTTCGGGGAAGGTGCAGGCAAAGCTGTCAGCAGCATTTTTAGCCAAGGGCATATAAATATCGTAAGGATGTAGTTCGTCATAGCCTAAGACATCTTTTTTCAACTGCATATATTCATGGAGAGGAGCGAAGTTATCGTGTACGGTTTGAATTAAGCCCTCATATAAGCTGGTGGGAATATTATCTTCATTTAAGGCAGCCTCTAAAGTATCGGTATAGTTGTGTACTTTAGCATTGAAATAAGCAGCACGAGCATTACCGGTCAGGGTGGAGGCCAAAGTATTGCGGTATTGATGATAAGTGCCCATTAAGCCGCAGAAAGAATTTTTACGCAGAGTGCGGTCGGCAGAGGTCATATTTAAAAGATAATTGCCTTCGCTGACGGAGGTTTCTTTACCTTCACCATCAACAATAGCGGGGAATTTCATATCTGCACTGACTAAGGAGCGGAAGCTGGTGGCAGAAGAACTTAATGCTAAACGACTTTCGGCAAACAGAGCTTCCTTGTCAGCAGAGAGAATATGAGAAGAAATACGCAACAAATTGGTGATATAGAATTTATATTCTGCTAAAGCAGGGTCACTTTGCAGCATAGTTTCTACTTTTTCATTACCGAGAGCTAACATTTCTGGTTCTAAGAAAGCGTTAGCACTGCTGAAGGCAGCTGCCAAGCCTTCTGCTTCACCTGCCAGAGCCTGCAGATGTTGGTCAGTATTATCGGCATCCTGTTGCAGACGGGCATAAGCGTAGATTTTTTCCAGCATTTGAGAGAGCTCATCCTGCAATTTCAGAGCTTTCGCTAAGTTAGCAGCATTGGTTAAAGTGCCGTGCATTGCTTTTAATGTAGGAAGTTGCTTTTTAAAAGCGGTGCAAGCTTCAGACCAAGCTGCTTCATCAGCATAAATATCGTTAACGTGCCATTTGTATGTGTTGGGAATATCACTGCGGTTGACATTACTGCCGTGCAGTGGAGTAGTGTTTTTTTCAGTCATCAATAATCACTCCTTGCAAAAATAAAAATGATACTTTATTATTATAACATAGTTGGATATTATTGTAGAATTTTCTCGATATAGATTAAGAAACAGAGGCGTGGAGATGCAAGTACTTTTAACAGCAATTAATAGTAAATATATTCATACGGGGCTGGGAATTCGCTATGTAGGTGAATATGCCAAAGAAAATGGTCATAAGGTGGACTTATTAGAAGAAACAATAAATAGTCCTATTTTGGCAGTGTTAGAAAAAATTATGGAGCATAAGGCAGATGTTTTTGGTTTTTCCGTGCATATCTGGAATAAGCCCTTTGTCTTTAAGTTGATTTCCATGCTGCACAAGCTGCGCCCAGAAGCAAAAATTGTTGTGGGTGGGCCGGAAGTAGCCTTTGATGCTGAGCGTATTTTTACCGAGCTGCCTGTTATTGATTATATTATTCAAGGTGAGGGTGAGCTTGTTTTTACAGCGTTATTAAATAGTATGGGAAATAATGGTTCTGTGCCGCAACATATTGCTTATGTAAAAAACGGCAAGGTCGAACTGAACGGTGGTATTACGGTGGTAGAGGATTTAAGTATTTTACCTTTTCCGTATCCGGATTTAGTTAAAATCAATAATGAGCATAAAATAGTTTATTATGAATGTACTCGTGGCTGTCCTTTCAATTGTGCCTACTGCTTGTCCGGTATTTCCCGTCAGGTACGTAAGCGTCCGTTGGAGTTGGTGCTGCGCGATTTAGACCGTTTTATTGCGGCCGGTGTATCATTGGTGAAGTTTGTTGACCGTACCTATAATTTAGATGAAAAATATTTTCTGCCTATGTTACAGCATTTAGCAGCCACTGATACGGATGCTACCTTCCATTTGGAGATTAAAGCAGATATTTTGACGGATAAGGTGTTGGACTTTTTGGCAACTGTACCTAAAGGTAGATTCCAAATGGAGATTGGTATTCAAAGTACGCATCAGGAGACGCTAAAGGCAATTAACCGTCAAGATAATTGGACAAGATTGGCGTCCAATGTGCGTCGGTTGTTATCTTTTGGTAATATGCATATACATGTTGATTTGATTGCCGGCTTACCCTATGAAGATCTACCTACTTTTGCTAAATCATTCAATGATGTTTATGGGTTAGAAGCAGATATGTTGCAACTGGGATTTTTGAAGGTTTTGCCAGGTACGCAGATGCGTAAGGAAACAGAGAAGCATGGCTTGCTATACATGGATGAGCCTCCGTATGAGATTTTAGCGACTAAATATATGCCGTATGCAGATATGCAGTTCTTGAAGCGTCTAGAAAATGTTTTAGATCAAACGGGTAACAGCGGTTCTTTTAAGCATATCTTAAAGATATTGATTAGCAAAAATGGTGGAGATGCTTTTGCTTTTTATAAAGAATTGACTCGCTGGTGGGTAGACAATGGCTTTTACCCACAGACACATAATGCTAAAGGGACGGCGGAGATTATCTATAAATATATAAATGAGCATTATTCTGTTGCCGAGGCATCAGCTTTAGTAGAAATACTCCGTTATGATGTGTTTATTTCTGTACCGGGATGGAAACCTGTATGGCTGGCGTGGAATACAGAGGCTATTTTTGAGAAAGTTTCTGACTTCTGGCGCAATGAAAAATTAGTAAGAAGATATATTCCCGATTATAAATTTAGTAGCTGGCGTCAGATTCATAAAAATTATCCTGTGGAACTGTTTAAGTATAATCAGGATAACGGAAATGCCGAGGAAGTTTATGTAATGCTCGATAATACCAAGGCGGAGATTAAAATTATCGTACTACCTTTGTAATAAAATCTTAAAAATTTTAGAGCTGTTTTTGTAAAATGCTACAAAAATAGCTCTATTTTTAACGTTTTTAGAAGTTTTTTTTAGAAATTTTTAAGAAAATTTACCGTGATTTTACCTTAAAAATAAAGGTGCTTGTTTACCAACGCAACCAAGTGTATCACGAAAAAATGTTAAAAAAGTGACAAAAAAGGTGTTGACATAATGGGGTAAGGATGGTATTATATAC
>SAMEA3387479__coassemble_1155_pt1 | contig 11406 bp, 11 predicted proteins | sample SAMEA3387479__metabat2_high_PE_023 | metagenome-assembled genome bin SAMEA3387479 (sample SAMEA3387479) | Felis catus | biome: Faeces | place: United Kingdom | collected 2012 | reverse complement strand
GTTGGATTCGAACCAACGAAGCGAAACGCGGCAGATTTACAGTCTGCTCCCTTTAACCACTCGGGAACCTATCCGTTTGCGACAAAAAGAATTATACAAGATAACAGCAAAATTGTCAACAACTTTTTTAAAAAATATTTTACAAAAGCCTAATCTTTCTTTTACGCACGCTAAAATACGCTTGTAGAGCGACTTTACGCAATATAAAAAAAGTTTTATTTTTCCAAATCTAGCTAAAAATTGATGTCCAGTGCAAAAAAATAAAAAAATAAAATGCTCCCATAAAAAATTACGGGAGCAAAAGAGAATTTTTATTTTTCGTAGGTAAAGTTATTAATATGCGGACGCATATCTTCACCTTGTTGTGCTTCGGCAGACAGAACCGCTTGAACAATAATAGCATTTTCTAAGCGTTTTTTCTGCAATTTGCAGCCATATTCATAAGGCTTAGATAAATCGCCGTTAATTAAATCTGCATTAGCGTGGCAGCCGCCGCTGCAGAAGAAACGAGCCCAGCACTCACTGCAAGCAGGTTTAGTCATAACATGGGTATGACGGAATTTTTGTACCAGCTCAGGTTTAACAACACCGGTTTCCAAAGTACCCAATTTATATTGTTCACGGCCAACAAATTGATGACAGGGATAAATATCGCCATCAGCAGTGATAGCAAAATATTCATGGCCTGCACCACAGCCTGCCAAACGTTTAGCAACGCAAGGACCGTTATCTAAAGCAACGTTGAAATGGAAGAAGTCAAACGGATTGCCTTCACGTCTTCTTTGCAAGTAAGCACGAGCCAGTTTATCATACTCATCAAAAATAACCGGCAAATCTTCATCAGTCAGAACCCAAGGTTCATCAATACCTACAACAGGCTCTACAGAAATTTCTTTACCAACCTTAGTCATATCCAGAACATCATCGCAGAAATGAGTGCTGAAATGAGTATAAGTACCACGCAGGTAATAATTTTTACCTTCACGACTGTCGATTACTTTTTTGAAACCGCGTACTGCTGCATCATAGCTGCCGCTCTTATTAGGGAACGGACGCATAGCATCATGAGTTTCTTTTTTACCGTCCAAGCTCAGTACCAGCATTACTCTGTTATCATTGAGGAATTTAATGTTTTCATCATTTAACAAAGTACCATTGGTGGTTAAAGTCAATTTAATGTTTTTGCCGGTTTCTTGTTCACGACGACGTACATATTCTACGATATGAGTTACAACAGGCCAGTTCATCAACGGTTCGCCGCCGAACAAGTCCAACTCCAGATTATGACGTTTTTTGCTACCTTCAATAGCAAACTCTACTGCTTTTTCCGCAGTTTCCTTGCTCATCAACTGACGGCAGCCACCAAAAGAACCGGTATCAGCAAAGCAGTAGCCGCAACGCAGGTTGCAGTCATGAGTTACTAAGAGGCACAAAGATTTAACGATAGGTTTTTCTGCAAAAGTAGGCGGAACTTCAAAAGCAGGGCTGAACAGTAAGCCGTCTTTTTGCAAACCGTGCATTTCTTCCAAGGCATCGCGCAAATCTTCTTCACTATATTTACCTTTTAAAGCAGCCATTGCTTCTTCATCATTATCGCCTGTGTAATAATCAAGCAAATCATAGATAACATCGTCAACCAGATGTACAGCACCGCTGTTTACATCCAGAACGACCATATGGTCGTCAAGACGCATTTTATGTATCAACATGTACTTCTCCCTTTCCTATTACTAATCTTGCCTATGCACTCCGGCACAGGATTTCTATTTATCAATTAACCTAAAGATAGCAAGATAACAAAAAGCCCCCTGCAATAAACAGGGAGCTATGGACTCTAAACTGATTATTTGCTGTGTTCGCAAACTTGGTTGCCAACGGTGCAAGAAGTTTTGCAAGCGGATTGGCAAGATGCCGGGCATTCGCCGCAGCCGCCGGTGCGCAGAGTTTTGTTCAGCATAGCTTTATTAACAGTTTGAATGTGTTTTCTCATTGTGATTACCTCCAATAAAATAATATTATGACCTATCTTATTTTAGCGTGTTTTGCACTTATTTGCAAGGAATTTTTCTAAAATGCCATGTTAGTAATCAAGCTTAAGCTAACTTCTTAAGCTAACTTAAGAAATAATAACCGCCATTTAATCCTATTCAATCATAAAAACAACCTATGCATTAATTAGCTTGTCTAAACAGTAAACGTACAAATAAATATCTTTGAAACAACATATTAATACTAAAGCAGTCTAATAAATTGCCTAAAACTTAGGGATAATATTAAATTTTGCAATCTTTTTTCTAGTACTGTATTGAGAGCTTTGTTATAATAGAAACTGCTCATGGAGGTAAATATATGCAGCAAAAACAATTCATTATTCTTATGGCAGCCTTGCTCCTTGTTGCTTATGGCATCAGCAACAAAGAATATCTTCCCGTATTACGTAAAGCAACTACAATTTGTCTGGAGTGTATCGGCATTGGTTAAACGCAAAATCATTCAAATTCTAACGACATTTTTATATAACGCTAATCTTCCCGGCTTTTTATCAGGTAACATCTATCGAGGCAGCACTAAAAGTGTATGCGTCCCAGGCTTGAACTGTTATTCCTGTCCCGGAGCGTTAGGAGCCTGCCCTTTAGGCTCTTTACAAAGCTCCTTCAGTGGTGTTTTTTTGCGTATCCCTTTTTACGTTCTCGGTAGCATTCTTTTGTTTAGCATCTTACTAGGGCGCTTAATCTGCGGCTGGCTCTGTACCTTTGGCTTATTACAGGAATTACTCTATAAAATTCCTACACCGAAAATTAAGCGTAATAACTTCACACGCAAACTTAGCCTGTTAAAATATTTTATCACCGTAATCTTCCTGCTGATTCTACCTATAGGCTATTACTCAGCTACTGGTGTCGGTGTCCCTGCCTTTTGTAAATTCATCTGTCCCGCAGGAACCTTAGAAGCAGGCATTCCGCTGACCACAGCTAAGCCGATGCTGCAAAATGCTCTAGGCTGGCTCTTTACCTGGAAATTTTTCTTACTGCTGCTGACTGTCATCTCTTCTATCTTTATTTATCGACCTTTCTGCCGTTTCATCTGCCCCTTAGGTGCTATTTATGGCCTCTTCAACAAATTATCAATCTTTGGTGTGAAGGTTGATGTGACTAGATGTATAGTCTGTGATAAATGTATGCGTCACTGTCAGATGGATTGTCACGCAGTAGGTGACCGCGAATGCATCAATTGTGGCGAATGCGCTAATGTCTGTCCTACTAAAGCCATCTCCATCGGCAAAAAAAGTCCATACTAATACCAAAAGCCTGATTACATCATGTTAACCAGGCTTTTTCTATATTATATCAGCTTTTCCTCTATATCAAAAATTTTCCCGCTTACTCTCCCAAGTAATTCTATAGCTAAATGATACTTCCAGCTTTCTATTGCAACCTATATCCCCGCATACAGTATAAAACCGTTTCCCACTGTACTTAAAAATAAATTTTTTCTCTTGGATCAGCATCCAATAACCATTGACGTAACACGCCAAAATCATTCTCTTTGTAATTAAGTAAGGTATGTGTCCTCTTTATATCAGCAATATATTCTTTGAGATTTTGATAGCCTATATTTTTATTTTCGTGCAAAAATCTTTTAATACTATTATTAAGCAAACGTATTACAGAAATATCAATATCATCAGTGGGACATTGCACTAATACGTTGTAAACACTCCAAATACCGAACGGAATAGGAGCTGCTGTTTGTCTGAACATCAATGTCAAAGAACGATACCATGCAATTAGGCAAATCAAAGCATAATTTTTATAACTGAAATCACGTTTTATAAATTTTCCTATATTATCTTCATATAATACAGTTAAAACAGGAGCTAATTTAATATCAGCATGTCTTGCCAAAGCCTTTCCCATATATTCCGAAAATACAGGATAATAACGCAAATTATTTTCAACATCAGTTACGCGGAATATCATGATTCTTTCATGCAATAATTTACCATTTTCAGCAGCACCATAAACAGCCTGCCCGAAATTTAAATCATCATAACTCACTAACTCTACTTTATATCTTTCACAAATACGAAAGCGATCCATCTCATTTTGACAATATTCTTGATAAAACACATTTAAGTTTTTGCCATTGGCAATAGTAAAATTACTAGCCATAGCAGACACCTCCTTAAATTTTTATTGATTCCTGTTATATTATTGGAATATTATGAATTTTCTTTTCCTAACTAAAGTCGTTATTTAAATTTTATTTACGCATAAATTTATGTCATAAAGGTAACATTTTTGTGAACTATATTATAACACCGAATAAAGAAAAATGCTAATACGTAAAGCTAAATTATTTTATTTGGTTTTTTATAATATTTTTAGTTAATATTAAATATTTAATATGTTTTACATTTATTTTATTGTTATTATATAATTGTTCTAATTAATCTCATTATTATCATCAATAGATATTCTTTCTTAAAATACTTATAAATTCACTTACAAAAATGACAAAATTTCTCTATCGTCCTTTTTCTAACAACCAGAACTATTCGCTAATAAAACAACTAGCTTTTTATAAAAATTAAATATATGTACATGCATAAATTTATCCATCTGTGAATATTCATGGGAATTTATAAGAATAATTTTCCCTATTTTTTACCAAAAATAAAAAGCTGCACACCAAAAGCTAAAGATAGCTTTCAGTATGCAGCTTACTTTTATTTACCTAAAACCCAAAAACTATTATTCAAACTCGATAGTAGCAGGCGGTTTCGTAGTATAGTCAAACAGAACACGGTTAATGTGTTTAACTTCGTTGACAATACGGTTAGCAGCAGTAATAATAGTTGCCGGCGGCAACATAGTTACTTCTGCAGTCATGAAATCAGTAGTAGTAACAGCACGCAGAGCAATTGCATAATCATAAGTACGTTCATCGCCCATTACGCCTACGCTACGCATATTGGTCAGAGCAGCAAAGTATTGGCTCGGACGTTCATTAGCAGGCAGTTTGTCTACTTCTTCACGATAGATAGCATCAGCATCTTGTACAATAGCAACTTTTTCCGGAGTTACTTCGCCGATGATGCGGATTGCCAGACCAGGTCCAGGGAACGGTTGGCGAGCTACCAGATGTTCAGGCAGGCCCAGCTCACGACCGGATTGACGAACTTCGTCTTTAAAGAGATCACGCAGAGGTTCTACGATTTCTTTGAAATCAACGAAATCAGGCAGACCGCCTACATTATGATGGCTCTTAATGGTTGCAGATTCGCCGCCTAAACCGCTTTCTACAACGTCAGGATAAATGGTGCCTTGTGCCAGATAGTCAACAGCACCGATTTTTTTAGCTTCTTCTTCAAATACACGGATGAATTCTTCACCAATGATTTTACGTTTTCTTTCAGGCTCAGAAACGCCTTTCAATTTGCCATAGAAACGTTCACGAGCATCTACACAAACAAAGTTAATATCGAACAGACCACCTTCACCAAATACTGCACAAACCTCTTCACGTTCGTTTTTACGCAGCAGGCCATGATCTACGAATACGCAGGTCAATTGTTTGCCGATAGCTTTTGCTAACATAGCAGCACAAACACTGGAGTCAACACCGCCGGACAAAGCACAGAGAACTTTGCCGTCGCCGATTTTAGCTTTCAGTTCTTTGACAGTTTCTTCTACAAAGGAATCCATTTTCCAAGTGCCTTGGCAACCGCATACATTATATACGAAATTGCTCAGCATTTTAGTACCGTTATCAGTATGCAGTACTTCGGGGTGGAATTGTACGCAATACAGTTTACGAGCATGATCTTGAGCTGCTGCAACCGGGCAGTTAGGAGTATGCGCAACAATATCAAAACCGGGAGCAACCTTTTCGATATAATCATTATGGCTCATCCAGCATACATTTTGTGCACCTAAACCAGCAAACAGAGGGCTAGTAGTATCTAAATCAACAACAGTTTTACCATATTCACGTTCCGGAGCTTTGCAAACATTGCCGCCCAGCATATGCATCATTAATTGACTGCCATAGCAGATACCCAATACAGGTACTCCCCAAGTGTAAATTTCCGGATCAATAGTCGGAGAATCAGGCAGGTAAGCACTGTTAGGACCACCTGTGAAAATGATACCTTTCGGATTTTTAGCTTTAATTTTTTCTAAATCATGAGTATAAGAAACGATTTCACAATATACGCCGCATTCGCGTACACGTCTAGCAATAAGTTGGTTATATTGACCGCCGAAGTCAATGACCAATACCATTTCTTGTTCTTTGTTTTGCATGTCTTCCGTCACTCTCCCTTTTTTAATAAGCACTGCAAAAGTATTATAATATGTAAACAATATAACGCTTTTTATTATAGAAATATTACCATAAATAGCGTGAAAATGCAATTAAAAAGGCTTTTACATCTACCTACGTATCACCGATATTAAATTCGTAATTATGAAAAAACGGTATCACGGACTCTTTATGATTTCACATGAAATAATAACTTGCTTATTTATTTCATACAGCTACTACTGCATTATTAACACCTATCGTGAAAAATAAAAAAGCTCGGGAAATCTCTTCCCGAGCGTGTTTGCAGTGGAGCTGGCAATAGGAATCGAACCCACAACCTGCTGATTACAAATCAGCTGCTCTGCCAATTGAGCTATGCCAGCAACTTACTTTAACAAGTATAATACAAAATCAGTTATTTGTCAATATAAATATGAATTAAATAATAAAATTACATATAAAAATACCAGAAGGTAAAGCAAGCAAGTAAAATGCGATATACTGCAAAACTAGTTAAATCGTATTTATGCAAGAATTTCAGGAACCAAAGCACAGACCAATAAGCAACCACAAAGGATACTACAAAGCCGATAGCCAAAATAGTCAAATCATCCATGGATAAGGCATGAATATTTTTTAATAAATCATAGATGCAGGCTACAAACATCAAAGGTACGGCGATTAAAAATGTATAGTTAGCAGAAGCACTACGTGTCAGACCTACTAAAAGACCGCCTGCAATAGTACTACCGCTACGAGAAAAACCTGGCCACAAAGACAGGAATTGATAAATACCTACCCACATTGCTTGTTTAATAGAAATCTTATCTACATCATCAACCAGTTCTGCTTCATGACCTTTAGTCTTATATTCGGCAAACATTAACAGCAGACCACCTAAAGCTAAGCCGATAGCCACAGTAAAAGGAGAGAAGAGATAATGCTTGATATAGGAATAGAAAAAATAACCTGCTAGCATTACAGGTACAATACCGGCTGCAATATGCCATACGGATAAACCCTTCTTAGGATCCCAGCCGTCTTTGGTCAAAAAGCGGGTAAAACGTTCTTTATAAATGAAAATTACGGATAAGATAGCACCTAATTGTACGAAAACATCAAAAACATCGGCAACATTACCATCAAATCCAAGCAGATGACCGACGATAATCATATGACCTGTGGAAGAAACAGGCAAAAATTCTGTTAAGCCTTCAACAATGCCGACTACGACTGCGATTAAATATTGATCCATAATTCTTTAGTTCTTTCCTTTCACACATTAAAATATCATCATATTGCTTTATTATACGATGAAAAAATTTTTTACGCAAATGAAATCCCCATTTATTGCATTTATTTTACAAATTAGTAATAAAATCATATAACAAAAATAAGGAACAGCATTTTGTACTGTTCCTTATTATAATGCTATTTACTTAATCAAGTGTGAATTCAGTCACCAAAGCAAATGCCTATTTGACGTCCGGTACGAATAATTTCATTATCCAAAGTTACCTGACGCGGCTGCGAAGCGGCTTTCTGAATATATACGGTAACAATCTGGTCATGATATAAAGAAACCATAACGTTATATTCCCCTCGCAGACAAGCTTCTGCAGCTGCGACACCATAACGAGTGGAAAGCACTCTATCAAATGCAGTAGGCGAGCCACCACGCTGCAAATAACCTAAAACAGTGCAACGTGACTCAATCCCGGTGCGTTCTTCAATTTCATTAGCTACTTTTTCGCCAATACCGCCCAAACGAATCGGCTCAAAGCTGCCTTTAACAATGCGTGCCACAGACATTTCGCCGCCTTCCGGCTTAGCACCTTCGGCAACGACGATAATGCTAAAGTTTTTGCCTGCATCCTTACGTTGCTGAATTTTTTTGATGACAGGCTCCAGATGATAGGGTATTTCCGGTAACAAAATCACATCAGCACCACCGGCAATACCACTGTGCAAAGCAATCCAACCTGCATAACGCCCCATTACCTCCAGGACCATTACGCGATGATGAGATTCTGCAGTAGTATGTAATCTATCTAAAGCCTCTGTTGCCATAGCCATTGCCGTATCGAAACCAAAGGTACGCTCTGTACATGGCAAATCGTTATCTATCGTCTTAGGTACGCCAACAACCTTGACATCGCACTCTCTCGCCAATTTTGCACCTATATTTAGGCTGCCATCACCGCCGATAATGACCAATGCTTCAATATCATACTTCTTCAGATTCTCAAGAACCTGTTCACGCATATCTTTATAAACCATTTCACCATTTTCTTCGACTGCGAAATGGAACGGATTATCGCGATTAGTAGTGCCTAAAATTGTGCCGCCCCGTGGCAGGATACCTGAAACATCTGCATAGTCCATCAGCTTGATGTTATCGTTCACAAGTCCGTTAAAACCATTAATCACACCATAAACAAGACAGTCATTTTGTAAAAAAGTCTTAACGACTGCACGAATGACTGCATTCAGTCCCGGGCAGTCACCCCCACCTGTCAGAACCGCAAAGCGGCGTTTTTGTTGCACCATAGCTCGCCTCCACATACAACCAGAGATTAAACTATATTATTCTTCAATATGCCAAACCTTAAAGCCGTCCGGGCTAATACGAATTGCTTCAGTACCGTCAAATTTGTCATAGCACAAGTTGCCGTTTTCGATATAACCAGGCCATGCAGTAACAATAGTAAATTTCTTGCTTAACTTACGCATAAGACTATCAGTGTTAATATGGAATACGGGAACAAACAAGGTTTGCAGTCTATCAAGAATGATAACGTCAGCATTATAGCTTGCCAAGATTTCTGCAAACATATCCGGAGCATACAGACCACGGTCAGCAGCAGGAATTGCTAAGAATTCTTCACTGATTAACATACGGCAGTCGATATAAGTCCATTTTTTCTCTTCAGCTGCATCACGTAAAACTTTACTTTTGCCGCTACCCGGTTTACCGGTTACGATTACTACATTTCCTTTGTCGGCTTGAGCTTGTTCTACAACTTTTACCAATTCTTCAACTTGATTCATTTGAAAAACCTCCCTATAACACCGAAGTGTAAATTATATCAACCTTAATTGTTACATACATTATTCGCGGAACTTCTTTAAAATCCTTTAAAAAAATTACATCATTCTGAAAACTTCAAAATGATGTATTGTAGTGTTACAGTTTTATCAATTTTTAGGAATTTTTTCTTTATTTTTAAAACGTTCGTAAGGATCTATAGAAAGCAGACCACTATAAACAGTTCTCAGATCAGTAATTTCACCCTTACTGATAATATACTTCTCTAATTTACGTTTTACACGTTGCAAAGCATTATCGATAGATTTCACATGGCGATTAAGTTCTTCGGCAATTTCCTGATAAGATTTGCCATCTAAATAGCTCATCAATACCTTCCATTCCAAATCACTGAGAATATCGTTCATTTTATTTTCGATATCGCTGAATTCTTCTCTACTGATAACCATATCTTCAGGATCGGCAACCTTCACACCGCTGATAACATCGAGCAGAGTACGATCACTGTCCTCTTCGTAAATAGGCTTATTGAGAGAAACATAGGAATTAAGTGGTATATGTTTTTGGCGAGTTGCTGTTTTGATCGCTGTTATAATCTGACGTGTTACACATAATTCAGCAAAAGCACGAAAAGAGGATTGCTTATCACTCTTAAAATCACGGATAGCCTTATATAAGCCAATCATGCCTTCCTGAATAATATCCTCACGTTCTGCTCCGATTAAGAAATAACTACGAGCCTTAGCTCTAACAAAATTCCTGTATTTATGCAGCAAATACTCCTGAGCCAGTACATTTTCATTAGCCTGTGCTTCTAAAACAACCTCTTCATCAGACATTTCTGCGAAAACTGCATGAGGATCGTTTCTTTTTGTTGTATCTGTAGTCATAGAATACATTTCCTCCATGGGTATCTCAAAAAAATTTTATAAAAATAAACAACAATGCTTTAATTATAACCTTTCCCAACAGCTCCGTCAAATTTTCTGGCGGCGTAGCCTTTCCAAATGCTCCAGTACATGACCGTTAATGCGACCGCCTACTTCATTCCGATTTAATGCACGTGCAGGAACCCGCAATTTAGCAGCAATATCTTTTTTCGCCTTACGGTAGTCTTCCCTAAACTCTCTAGCCGAAATACGATATGCACCGGCACCAAGTACATTGATTTGTTCTGCATAGTCACTAGTAACAACAAATACTTTTGCCTTCAGCTTACCTAATTCGTACGCACGACGTTCAATCCAAGAATCAGCAGTTTCGTCTTCATTAGTATAAACTACCTGAATACCATGAATTGTTTCGATTGCCGCTCCCCCTGCGACATCCATAGCATCAAATACGACAATAGCACGAAAGCCCTTAAAGGCAGCATATTCCGAAACACCTGCCACTAAAAGCTCTCGTGCATGCTCCAAACTTGTCTGACGTAGCTGGGCAAATTCCTTCCACGCGTTTATGACATTATAACCATCTATAATAAGGTATCCGCCCATCTTTGTTCCCTCATTTCAGGATATTACGTTGACGTACAACCTCATACATCAAAATAGCACCTGCATTAGATGCATTCAAAGAATTAACACCGCCATTCATCGGAATGCTGATGATATCATCACATTTCTGTTTAACAAGACGACCTAGGCCCTTGCCTTCTGCACCGATAACTAAAACTACCGGACCGGTCAGATTAGCGGCATAAAAATCCACACCATCCATATCAGCACCGACTACCCAGCAGCCTCTTTGCTGTAGCTCCTCTATGGTCTGAGCAATGTTACCGATTTGCACAACCGGTACATATTCAACTGCACCGGCAGAAATTTTTGCTACTACTGCATTAAGCGGACAACTACGACGACGCGGCATCAAAACACCATGTACACCAGCAGCATCAGCAGTCCGGATTAAAGCACCTACATTCTGTGGATCCTGCAATTCGTCTAATAATAAAATAAACGGGTCCTCGCCTTTAGCAGCAGCACGGGCAAAAACATCGTCTAATGTTTGAAAAGCAATCGGAGCAGCTAAAGCAGCCACTCCCTGAT
>SAMEA3387479__coassemble_1093_pt1 | contig 12049 bp, 10 predicted proteins | sample SAMEA3387479__metabat2_high_PE_023 | metagenome-assembled genome bin SAMEA3387479 (sample SAMEA3387479) | Felis catus | biome: Faeces | place: United Kingdom | collected 2012 | reverse complement strand
ATATCTCAGACAAAATCTTGCGGAAATAAAAAAGGAGGCGTAAACAGTGAAAACATTAGCTGATTTACATGCTTTACGTGATAAATTAAAAGCAGATATCAAGCTGCGCAAAAGCTCCGGTACTAAAATTATTGTTGGTATGGGTACTTGTGGTATTGCTGCCGGTGCTAGAGAGGTTATGACAGCTATTTTAGATGAATTAGGCAAACGTCATTTAATGGATGTACAAGTACAACAAACAGGCTGCATCGGTATGTGTGAAAAAGAGGTTTTAGTGGATGTACTGCGTCCTGGTGAACCGCGTATCACTTATGGTAAAGTAAAGCCTTCCGATGTGCCGAAAATTATTGCTGAGCATGTGGTAAACGGTCGTATTGTCCAAGAACTTGTTGTGGGCAAAATCGAAGAGGACGAAAACTAATAAAGGCAGTTAGTCTTTTGCTGACGAACTGCTACATGATAGAGTATTGTGGAGGAGAAATATTATGCAGCATATCAGAGCCCATGTTTTAGTTTGCGGCGGAACAGGTTGCAAAGCTAATGGTTCTAAAGAAATCCAATTAAGCTTAGCTAGAGAATTAAAGGCTAAAGGCTTGCAGGATGAAGTTATGGTTGTCGAAACAGGTTGCCACGGATTTTGCGAAAACGGTCCTTTGGTTATCGTATATCCTGAAGGTACTTTCTACTGCGGTGTAAAACCGGAAGATGCTAAAGAAATCGTTGAAGAGCATTTATATAAGGGACGTATTGTTGACCGTTTATTATATAAAGAACCGATGAGCCATGAACAGGTACCTAAGTACTCTGAAATCGGCTTTTATAAAAAACAACATCGTCTTGTTTTAGCGAACTGCGGTGCTATTAATCCTGAGGTTATCGATGAATATATTGCAGTAGGTGGCTATGAGGCTTTGGTTAAAGCTGTTACAACTATGACTCCGGAAGCTGTTGTCGATGAAGTCAAAAAATCCGGCTTGCGTGGCCGTGGCGGCGGTGGTTTTCCTACAGGCTTGAAATGGCAATTTGCTCAGGCTTCCGTAAGTGATAAAAAATATGTTATCTGCAATGCTGACGAAGGTGACCCTGGTGCCTTTATGGACCGCAGTGTTTTAGAGGGTGATCCTCACCGCGTATTAGAGGGTATGGCAATTTGCGGTTATGCAATCGGTGCTGATGAGGGTTATATTTACGTACGTGCAGAATATCCGTTGGCTATTAAACGTCTGCGTATTGCGATTCAGCAAGCAGAGGCAATGGGTTTATTAGGTGATAATATTTTTGATACAGGATTTAGTTTCCATATCCACATTAAAGAGGGTGCAGGTGCGTTTGTTTGCGGTGAAGAAACTGCTTTGATGGCTTCTATCGAAGGTAAACGTGGTATGCCGCGTCCGCGTCCGCCTTTTCCTGCTGTTTCCGGATTATGGGGTAAACCGACTAATATTAATAACGTAGAAACTTTTGCTAATGTGGCGCAGATTATCGTAAATGGTGCTGATTGGTATTGTCAGTTCGGTACCGAAAAATCTAAAGGTACCAAAGTATTTGCCCTGACAGGCAAAATTAATAATACTGGCTTGGCTGAAGTACCTATGGGTATTACTATGCGCGAAATTATTTATGATATCGGCGGTGGCATCACTAATGGTAAAAAATTCAAAGCAGTACAAATCGGTGGACCGTCCGGCGGCTGTCTGCCAGAAGAGATGTTAGATCTGCCGGTGGATTACGATTCCTTGATTGCTGCAGGTGCTATGATGGGTAGCGGCGGCTTAGTTGTCATGGATGAAGATACTTGCATGGTCGATGTAGCGAAGTTTTTCTTAAACTTCACTCAATCAGAATCATGTGGCAAATGTACTCCTTGCCGTGAAGGCACTAAGCGTATGCTGGAAATTTTGACTCGCATCACAGAAGGTCAGGGTCGCGAGGGAGATATCGAGCTTTTGGAAAGCTTGGCTAAAAATATTAAAGAAACAGCTTTATGTGGTTTAGGTCAAACTGCACCTAATCCTGTTCTTTCTACTTTGAAATATTTCCGTCATGAATACGAGGCGCATATTAAAGAAAAACGTTGTCCCGCAGGTGTTTGTGAAAAAATGCTGCAATATACTATTACAGATGCTTGCCGCGGCTGTACCTTATGTGCAAAAAATTGCCCTGTACAAGCTATCAGCGGTACTGTAAAACAAAAACATGTTATAGATCAAGAAAAATGCATTAAATGCGGTGTTTGCATGAATACTTGTCCGTTTAAAGCTATTAGTAAGAACTAAAGGAGGCCTGAATTATGACTATGGTAAACTTAACTATTGACGGAAGACAGATTCAGGCTCCGGCTGGAAGTACTGTTCTGGAAGCTGCTCGTGCAGCAGGAATTTACATTCCTACCTTATGCTATCATCCTGATTTACGTCCTGAAGGTGCTTGTCGCCTGTGTATGGTAGAAGTTAGTGGTGCACGCACTCTTGTTGCTTCTTGTGTATATCCTGTAAGTGAAGGGATGGTAGTAAAAACTAATACCAATAAAGTGCGTGAAGCACGCAAAACTGTTATCGAACTTTTACTGACTAATCATCCTAAGGATTGCTTATGTTGTCAGAAAAACGGTGACTGTGAATTACAGAAAATCGCTGCAGATTTAGGTGTTCGAAAAATGCGCTTTGAGGGTGGTGAAACCAAAACTCATACTATTGATAACAGTAATCCTACTTTGGTACGCGATCAGGAAAAATGTATTTTATGCGGGCGTTGTATCCGTGTCTGCCGTGATGTACAAGGTATGAATGTTTATAGTTTTGCAGGTCGTGGTTTTAATACTATTGTTTCTACTGCTTTTGAACAGGATTTACTGCATGCTGAATGCAGTTATTGTGGTCAATGTGCTAATGTATGTCCCACTGCTGCGATTGTAGAAAAGGACGATACAAATCAAGTTTGGAATGCTATTAATGATGAAGAAAAAGTTGTTATTGTGCAGACTGCACCTTCTGTTCGTGTTGCACTCGGTGAAGAATTAGGTATTCCTGCAGGCGAAATCGTAACCGGTAAAATGGTTCAGGCATTGCGTCAATTAGGCTTTGATAAAGTATTTGATACTAATTTTTCTGCAGATTTAACAATCATGGAAGAAGGCTACGAATTCTTAGACCGACTGCAAAACGGCGGCGTACTGCCGATGATTACATCCTGTAGCCCTGGCTGGGTTAATATGATTGAAATGAAATATCCTGAGCTTTTGCCGCATCTTTCTACTGCTAAATCACCACAGCAGATGTTCGGTGCAGTAGCTAAGACTTATTTTGCTGAAAAAGCAGGTATCGATCCAGCTAAAATCGTCAGCGTTTCTGTAATGCCGTGTACTGCGAAAAAAGCAGAAGCTGCTCGTGAAGAAATGTGTGACAGCGGTTACCGTGATGTTGATATAGTTATTACTACTAGAGAATTAGGGCGTATGATTCGTGAAGCAGGGATTGATTTTGCTTCTTTACCGGAAGGAGAGTTTGATTCTCCTTTAGGTACAGGTACCGGTGCAGCTGTTATCTTCGGTATTACAGGAGGCGTTATGGAGGCTGCTTTACGCACAGTAGCTGATGTGGCAACAGGTGAGAGTCTGCCGAAGGTTGACTATAGTGAAGTACGTGGTATGGCAGAAACTAGAGAAGCCGTGCTTAATATCGCAGGCAAAGATATTAAAGTTGCAGTCTGCAATACCTTGAAATCTGCGAAAGAGATGCTGAAGAAGATTAAGGATGGTAAGGCAGATTATCAATTCATTGAGGTAATGGCTTGTTCCGGAGGCTGCATCGGTGGCGGCGGACAACCTATTCCTACTGATAGCGATATTAGAAAAAAACGTCGTGAAGCGTTATTAAGTTGTGACCGTACAAGTGAATTACGAAAATCACATGAAAATCCTGAAATAAAAACCCTTTATGCTACTTGGCTTGGCGAACCTCTCGGGGAAAAAGCACATCGTCTATTGCACACGCACTATAAAGCGCAAATTCGCTAAGTGTCCTAGTCAAACACTACAATCCCTTGTCTGGAAAAAGAAATCAGACAAGGGATTTTAAAATTTTGTAAACAAAACACTTGCTATGTTACAATTTTATTGGTATTATATAAGACGTTGAGTATTTTATTGAGGTATAATAAATTTACACTTTCTTTATGTAAAAAAATTTACAAAGAAAAATATTACTTAATGTATAAAAAGTGAAATTTATTCTAAAATGTGTTATAATCATATTTAGAATATAAGTTATAAAAATTTATTAAAAATTTTTCACAGACTAGCAGGAGTTTTCAAGGCTATGTCGAAACATTAATATAGTCAAGTATGAAAGTTTTGTGAAATGCTTGGCGAAGGTAATATCTTATCAAGCACTATTACAGTGCAGCTGATGAGTTATACGAAGGGTTAATCCCTATAAACAATGTCCTAACTATAAGGAGGAAGGTAAAAATGATCGACATTAAAGATCGCATTTGTGACGCAGTAGCTGGCAAAGTTATGTCTGCTGAAGCTGCTACAGAATTTGTACATGATGGTGACAACGTAGGTACCAGTGGTTTTACTCCGTCTGGCTATCCTAAAGCTGTGCCTCTGGCTCTTGCTGAAAAAGGCAAAAAAACTCCTTTCAAAATCAACGTTTGGACCGGCGCATCCGTAGGTCCTGAAATGGATACCGCAATGACTCAAGCTGGTATCGTTGACCGTCGTATGCCGTATCAAACCAACGGCGATATGCGTAAAGCTATCAACGCTGGCCAAGTTAAATACACCGACCTGCATCTGAGCCATGTTGCTCAAATGACTCGTTATGGCTTCATGGCTAACCGTCGCGACGTTGATGTTGCAATCGTTGAAGTTTGCAAAATCATCGACCTGGGCGAAGGTAAAGTTGGTCTGATTCCGACCACTTCCATGGGTAACTCTTCTTCTTATGTTCAAAGCGCTAAAAAAGTTATCGTTGAAGTAAACGTAACTCAACCGGTTGCTCTGGAAGGTATGCATGACTCCTATGTTCCTCTGGATCCTCCGAACCGTCAACCTATTCCGGTTTGCGCTCCTGAAGACATCATCGGCACTACCTACATTCCTTGTGAAGTAGAAAAAATCGTTGCTGTAGTTGGTTGCGACATTACCGATAAAGTTCGTCCTTTAGGCGATATCGATGAAGACGCTCAAAAAATGGGCAAAAACCTGGTGGACTTCTTCAAAGCTGAAGTTGCTGCTGGCCGTCTGCCGAAAAACCTGCTGCCGTTGCAATCCGGCGTAGGCTCCGTTGCTAACGCAGTTATCAATGGTCTGGTTAACTCCGATTTCGAAGACCTGACTGTTTACACTGAAGTTATTCAAGATGGTATGTTCGATCTGATCGATGCTGGTAAACTCCGTGTTTGCTCCGGCACCGCTCTGAGCCCGTCTCCTGAATGCCTGAAAAAATTCTATGATAATGTAGAAAAATACAAAAAATACATCATCCTGCGTCCGCAAGAAGTTGCTAACAGCCCTGAAGTTGCACGACGTATCGGCGTAATTGCAATGAACACTGCTATCGAAGTAGATATCTATGGTAACGTTAACTCCACTCATATCTGCGGCACCAAACTGATGAATGGTATCGGTGGTTCCGGCGACTATGCTCGTAACGGCTTCCTGACCGTATTCTTCACCACTTCCTTAGCTAAAGGCGGCAAAATTTCTTCCGTAGTTCCGTTCTGCAGCCATGTTGACCACACTGAACATGATGTTGACGTTATCGTTTCCGAACGTGGCGTAGCTGACCTGCGTGGCCTGTCTCCGAAAGAACGCGCTCTGGTTATCATCGACAAGATTGCTAACCCGAAATACCAACCGATGCTTCTGGATTACTTCCATCGTGCATGCGAAGCTTGTGGCAACAGCCAAACTCCGCATATCCTGTCCGAAGCTTTCTCCTTCCATACTCGTTTCAACGAAACCGGTACCATGGAAAAATAATTTAAAAACTTGCAAGTTACCCCTTGAGAAGTTTTTAAAAATAGGTTAAACTATGTAGTGTGCTTGCCGGTAGGTGTGAGTCCTATCGGCAAGTATATATAAAACTGTTGACGAGGCCTAAAGGCTTTGCCATATATACCGTCAAAGACGGACACTCTCACCATTATTTCGGATCCGTCCAATCCGGAATATGCAAACCAAATATTTTAAGGAGGATTTGAGAATGGCATTTGAAAAAATTAAAGCTGGTTTAGAAAAATATCATGCTGATGTTGAAGCTAAACTCGCAAAATTCCCTGAACGCGCAAACTTGGTTCCTAACAGACTGTACACCCCGGTAGATCTTGGTGAAAACTTCGACTACATGGAAAAACTGGGTTTCCCTGGTGAATATCCTTACACTCGTGGTGTTCAACCTACTATGTATCGTGGTCGTTTCTGGACCATGCGTATGTATGCTGGTTTCTCCACCGCTGAAGAATCCAACAAACGTTATCGTTACCTGTTAGCAAACGGTGGTTCCGGCCTGTCTTGCGCATTTGACCTGCCGACCCAAATCGGTTATGACTCCACCGATGCTATGGCTGAAGGCGAAGTTGGTAAAGTAGGCGTAGCTATCGACTCCTTGGCTGATATGGAAATCCTGTTCGACCAAATCGCTCTCGATAAAGTTTCTACTTCCATGACCATCAACGCTCCTGCTTCCGTACTGCTCTGCATGTACATCGCAGTTGCTAAAAAACAAGGCGTTTCCGCAGACAAACTGCGCGGCACCATCCAAAACGATATTCTGAAAGAATACGCAGCTCGCGGCACTTACATTTTCCCGCCGAAACCGTCCATGCGTTTGATCACCAACATTTTTGAATATTGCTCCAAAAATGTACCTCTGTGGAACACCATCTCCATTTCTGGTTACCACATCCGTGAAGCTGGTTCCACCGCTTCTCAAGAAATCGCATTCACCATTGCTGATGGTATCGCTTATGTAGAAGCTGCTATCAAAGCTGGTCTGGACGTTGACGCTTTCGCTGGCCGTCTGTCCTTCTTCTGGAATGCTCATAACAACGTACTCGAAGAAGTTGCTAAATTCCGTGCTTCCCGTCGTGTATGGGCTAAAGTTATGAAAGAACGTTTTGGTGCTAAAAAAGCTAAATCCATGATGCTGCGTGTACATACCCAAACCGCTGGCTCCATGCTGACTGCTCAACAACCGAACAACAACATCGTTCGTGTAGCTCTGCAAACTGCTGCTGCTGTAATGGGTGGTACTCAATCCCTGCACACCAACTCCAAAGACGAAGCTTTGGCTCTGCCGACCACTGAATCCGTAACCATCGCTCTGCGTACTCAACAAATCGTTGCTTACGAATCCGGCCTGGCTGACACCATCGACCCGTTGGGCGGTTCCTACTATGTAGAAGCTCTGACCGACAAGATCGAAAAAGAAGCTTGGGAATACATTGAAAAAATCGACGAAATCGGTGGCGCTCCGGTAGCAATCGAAAAAGGCTACATCCAAAAAGAAATTCAAGATTCTGCTTACAAATGGCAAATGGAAATTGAAAAAGGCGACCGCATCATCGTTGGCGTTAACAAATTCACCCAAGAAGAAGAAGCTCCGAAAAACCTGCTTCGCGTAGACGGCTCTGTAGGCAAACTGCAAGCTGAAAAAATTGCTGCTCTGAAAGCTCGCCGTGACAATGCTAAAGTTGAAGAAACTCTGGCTGCACTGGAAAAAGCTTGTGCTGACGAATCTGTAAACCTGATGCCTTTCATTCTGGAAGCAGTAGAAGCATATGCTACCGAAGGTGAAATCTGCGGCGTTATGAGAAAAGTATTCGGCGAATACAAACCTCATACTGCTCTCTAATTTCTAAACACAAACAATCTACGGAGGTATCTTATAATGGCTAACGTTAAAGTTTTAGTTGCTAAACCGGGTCTGGATGGTCATGACCGCGGTGCTAAAGTTGTAGCTCGTGCATTGCGCGACGCTGGTTTTGAAGTTATTTATACCGGTATTCGTCTGACTCCGGAACAAATCGCTGAAGCTGCTCTGCAAGACGACGTAAACGTTGTTGCTCTGTCCTTGCTGTCTGGCGCTCACAACACCCTGTTCCCGAAAGTTGTTGAATTACTGAAAGGAAAAGGCTTGACCGACGTTCTGGTTATCGGCGGCGGCGTTATTCCTGACGCTGACATCCCTGGCCTGAAAGCTGCTGGCATTGCTGAAGTATTCACTCCGGGCACCCCGACCAGCAAAATTGTTGATTTCATCAACGCTAACGTTAAATAATTTTATCCCTTAAAATAAGTTGCAAGCCGGGCTTGACCCGGCTTGCCTTATAAAATATTCACAATCAGACAAGGCGGTGTGAATTATGGAAATAGTAGATAAATTATTAAATCATTCTCGTCTTGCATTATCTAAGGCAATCACTGCTGTTGAAAATGAATACGATGACGCTGTCAAAATTATGACAGAAATCTATCCTCATACTGGTAATGCTTATGTAATTGGTATCACTGGCCCTCCGGGTGCTGGTAAAAGTACTATGACTGATAAACTCGCTAAAGAATACCGTAAACGCGGTAAAACCGTTGGTATCGTAGCGATTGACCCTACTAGCCCGTATTCTGGCGGCGCAATTCTTGGTGACCGCATTAGAATGATGGATCTGACCGCAGACGAAGGTATTTTCGTACGCTCTATGGCAACTCGCGGCAGTCTTGGCGGCCTGTCTCAAAAAGCAGGTGACGCTGTCAAATTGATGGATGCTTACGGCATGGATGTTATTATTGTTGAAACCGTAGGTGTAGGACAATCTGAAGTTGATATTGTTAAAACTGCAGATACTACTATGGTTGTTGTCATTCCTGGTATGGGTGACGATATCCAAGCTATTAAAGCAGGTATACTTGAAATCGGTGACCTTTTCACGATTAACAAAGCTGACCGTGAAGGTACAGACAAGCTCAACATTGAGATTGAAATGATGTTAGAATTAAATCCCGAACATGTTGGCTGGCGTCCTCCGATTAACAGGACCATTGCCAGCAAGGGTGAAGGCATAGAGGCTGTTGTGGATTCTATTGAAGCCCACAAAGCATATTTGATTGAAACCGGTAAATTGAGCGAAATCCGCAAGAAACGCATTAAGAGCGAAGTAACTGCAATGCTTAATGACCAAGTAAATCGCTACATCGACAAAAATGTAGTTCAAACTGAAGACTTTGATAACCTCGTTGTTAAAATGCAAAGCCGTGAAATTGAACCGTACTCTGTCGTTGATGATATTGTTGGTAAAGTTTTAAAATAAAACTACCATATAAAACAAACAATTTTTAGGAGGAAATTATTATGGCATTCAAAACTATTTGTGTTGACCATGTAGGTATCGCTTGCGCTGGTACTCTGGAAGAAGCTGCTAAAATTTATACTGAGGTTCTGGGCTTAAAAGCTACCGGTACTGAAGAAGTTAAAGAACAAGGTGTTGCTACCGTATTCGTTCCCTGCGGCGAAACCCTGATCGAACTCCTCGTTGATATCACTGAAAACAATGACGGTCCTATCGGCAAATACATTGCTAAAAACGGCCCTGGCATCCAACATATGGCTCTGCGCGTTGATGACATCAAAGCTGCTATCGCTGACCTGACTGAAGCTGGCGTTCGTATGATCGACAAAGCTCCTCGCAATGGCGCTGGTCAAATGAAAATCGCTTTCGTTCATCCGAAATCTGCTGGCCTGTTGCTCGAACTGTGCCAACCGGCTGCAACCTACCAAGACTAATTAATAGCTTCGGCTGTTGTTAAGTCCTAGTAACTTTTATTTATGATACATGATACTGAAGGCATACATGTGATATGCCTTCAGTGTATGTATATAAAAATTTGTTCTCCCAATAATGATGGAGGTGTAAGATTTGTCTACTCAAGAAAAAATTGAGAAAATGCTCAAAAAGTCCGAAGTAATTCTGGCTGCTGGTGGCGAAAAACGTGTTGCTAAACAACATGAATCCGGCAAAATGACTGCTCGTGAAAGAATCGCTGCTCTCCTCGACGAAGGTTCCTTCGTAGAATTGGATCGTTTTGTACGTCATCGTTGCTACAACTTCGGTCAAGAAAAGAAAGAACTGCCTGGTGAAGGTGTAACCACTGGTTACGGCACCATCGATGGCCGTCTGGTTTATGTATTCGCACAAGACTTCACTGTTGAAGGTGGTTCCCTGGGCGAAATGCATGCTGCAAAAATCGTTAAAGTTCAACGCCTGGCTATGAAAATGGGTGCTCCGTTAGTAGGTCTGAATGACTCCGGCGGTGCTCGTATTCAAGAAGCTATCGACGCTCTGGCTGGCTATGGTAAAATCTTCTTCGAAAACACCATTGCTTCTGGCGTTATTCCTCAAATCTCTGCAATCATGGGTCCTTCCGCTGGCGGCGCTGTATACAGCCCGGCACTGACCGACTTCATCTACATGGTAAAGAACACTTCTAAAATGTTCATTACCGGTCCTGCAGTAGTTAAATCCGTTACCGGCGAAGATGTAACCCAAGAACAACTGGGTGGTGCTATGACTCATAACTCCACTTCCGGTGTTGCTCACTTTGCTGCTGAAAACGACGAAGACTGCCTGCAACAAATCCGTTACCTGCTTTCCTTCCTGCCTTCCAACAACATGGAAACCGCTCCGATTGTTGAAACTGGTGACGATCCGATGCGTATCGACGAAAGCCTGAACACCTTACTGCCGGATAACTCTAACCAAGCTTACGACATGTATGATGTAATTCGTTCTATCGTTGATAATGGCGAATTCTATGAAAACCAAAAATACTGGGCACAAAACATCATCACTTGCTTTGCTCGTATGGATGGTCAAACCATCGGTATCATTGCTAACCAACCGAAAGTTATGGCTGGTTGCTTAGACATCAATGCTTCCGATAAATCTTCTCGTTTCATCCGCTTCTGCGACGCATTCAACATTCCTCTGCTGAACCTGGTTGACGTTCCTGGCTTCCTGCCTGGCTGCAACCAAGAATATGGCGGCATCATCCGTCACGGCGCTAAAATGCTGTATGCTTACTCCGAAGCAACTGTTCCTAAAATCACTCTGGTAACCCGTAAAGCTTACGGCGGTTCCTACCTGGCAATGTGCTCTCAAGACTTGGGCGCTGACCAAGTTATTGCATGGCCGACCGCTGAAATCGCTGTAATGGGTCCTGCTGGTGCAGCTAACATCATTTTCCGTAAAGATCCTGATGTTGAAGCTAAAACCAAAGAATACATCGACAACTTCGCTACTCCGTACCAAGCAGCAATGCGCGGCATGGTTGACATGGTTATCGAACCGAAAAACACTCGTCCCACCATCATCAACGCTCTGCAAATGCTGGAAAGCAAACGCGAAACCCGTCCGGCAAAACGCCACGGCAACATTCCTTTGTAATTTACAAGCAATTGCTTAGTGCTTAACCTATTTTAAGATAAGATGAGGTGAAATAAATGGGTCCTGTTACTACTAATCCTTGGTTGATTGCTATCATCAATATGACCATCGTATTCGGTGTTCTGATTGCTTTGGGTGTACTGATGAGCTTAATCCAAGTTGTCGATCCCACTAAAAAAAAAGTTGCTAAACCGGCAGTAGCTCCTACCCCGGCAGCAGCTCCCGCAGCAGCTCCGGTTGCTGTTCAAGATGATAGCGAAGTTATCGCTGTTATCGCTGCAGCAGTTGCAGCATGTGGTGTTTCCGCAGACCAAATCGCTTGCGTACGTCGTCTGCCGAACGCTAGCTGGACTGTAAATGCACGTGTTGAAGCTATTAGCACTCGTAAAGAATGCTTCTAATGTCATAAGAGTTTAGACTTTTAATTAAAAACGAGATTTTAAGGAGGATTATATCCATGAAAAAGTATACTATCACCGTTAATGGTACCGCATACGAAGTTGAAGTTGAAGAAGCAGGCGTAGTTGCTTCTGCTCCGAAAGCTGCTGCTGCTCCGGCTCCGAAAGCTGCTGCTCCGGTTGCTGCTGGTGCAACCACCGTTTCC
>SAMEA3387479__coassemble_1092_pt1 | contig 12052 bp, 7 predicted proteins | sample SAMEA3387479__metabat2_high_PE_023 | metagenome-assembled genome bin SAMEA3387479 (sample SAMEA3387479) | Felis catus | biome: Faeces | place: United Kingdom | collected 2012 | reverse complement strand
CTTTGACATCATCTCCACTTAATTGAGGACAGGTAACTAAACGCATTACTCCGCCGTTAATAATAAATTTTTCTAAGCCTTTAGCAGCTACAGCTAAAGCACCTGATGAAAAAAATCCTGATATACGATCATATTTATTAGCTAAAGATAATACGGGTATATAAAAATCCTGTAGAATATTATCTATACCAGAATCATATGATGTTTTTATAGGCAGCGCACTAAAATCATTCATAAACAACCTCAATACCAATTAATATTCTTATAATATATACTTTTAAAATTAGATTTCTCGATAAGCAACTCAACAAGCGTTTTTACATTGCTCTTTCTACGCTTTGTAGTTTTAACTGCTAGAAAGTTTGACATAATATTATATACATTAACTGTTTCTGTTCGGGCATGCACCATAATATATCTTATTAAAGGAATGCGCAAAAATAGTTTAATTTTTACATCCATTCTTATTTCATCATCTAAATTCATATATACACTGCCCAAAGGAGTAATATCTAATGGTTTTTTCTGTTTAGCCAATCCCATCAACATTGCTACCTTATAGTGATTTTCACCATATTTAGTTTGTGCACCTTTTTTAGAGAATTTATTAAAAAAATAACCAATTAAACAATAATCGCAATTAAATTCCGCATTACTTTCTACTATTGGCAAAACCTTATCTACATCTTTTAAATTACTATATTGAGGAATATTACTAGGATGAATCAACCCTAACACATTACTATCATCATCAACAATATCAATCAATTCATCTACACTATACTTATGAAGACAAATTAAAATTTTCTCCCCTGCTCTCAACAATTCATCTGTAGAATGATTGTCTAAAACATCATCACCAAGTGCATTATAAAACTGCTTAATAAAATCCGTTTCATCATATGCTTTATATTTGTATATATCTATATAATCTTCCATTTATACCCACCACTACTTCGGCCACACGTATCTTACATCAAAATATTTAGCAGCAATATCAGGATGTTCTGCTTCAAAATCAGTTAAAGACTGCATTGCCGAGCACATTGTTCCTTTAGTCTTGTGTAAAGCCTGATTTGCATGACAAAACTCTCTAAATGTCATTTTTTTTACTATATGAGCTTGATTACACCAACGAGCCATTGTTACATAAAGGCTTCTATATTTAGAATTCTGCCACGGTGCACTATCTTTACTTTGATAACGCATAATATAAGGTAAACACCCATAACGCAATAAAAGTTCAATGCGAATAAAAGCACTTTCTATATCTCTATAATCAGTACTTTCAAAACCAACAAGCACGTAAAAACGAATTCCTTTACGATTGCGATATTTCTTTATTATTTCAAGTTTCTGATGAATAAGTTCATAGTCAGATAAATTATCAAAAGCAAATGTCAAATCACCATCATAGCGCAAACTAAATAATAATTTCCCTTTTTCATCATTAATCAGACGTTCGTCTAATCCTTGTTTAAACTTGAAGGCACGCTTTGTAGCAGACAGTTCAGAAATTAATTCCGCAAATTTAGGATATCCTAATACATTATCATCTAGCAGACATATTTTACGACGTTCCGGATCAAAAAATTCATTTAAAGGACTATGAAGAAATACATGATCATATTTTTGGTTAACACAAAACGGGCACTTTCTAAAACATCCTCTTGTTAAAAAACCAATGGAATATTCAAGATATTCTTTAAATTGAACTAAAAAATTCTTTTCTTTAAATTCTTTTCCTTCAGCTTCTGCTCTAGCTTTTGCAGTTTTAACTTGTTCCTGAATCCATTCATCATATAGATGATAATCAGGCATATAATGTTCGATTTCATTTGGAAGATTAGGCGCTTTATCAAAAAAAAATCCCGTCCCACCTAAATGAATTTTATCAGTCTCTACAATTTCCTTTGGAAACGGTGTATCGGTAAACACCTTTGCGATATAAACCTCTTCATAATCGTCTAAATTATCATAATCTAATTTTAAAATAGGATTCTTATGTTTTTCTTTCTTTAGATAATTAGATAATTTCATGCAAACCAAATTAGGAAATCTATGCTTTTTCCTTCCTATAAGGTCAGCATCTATAATTGCAATTTGTGTTTTTCTTTTTTCTATAAGATTATCCTCTAAATCTAAAGATAACATCGATATTGATTTTTTCATACCGGTAAATACAATCCTTCCAGAGTAAATACTGCCGAAATTATAAAACTTCTCAATAATTACTTTATAATATAATAGTATTATACTACATTACTGGTATTTTGTATCAAAAAAAACAATTATCGTTTATTTTTATATGAAACCAAAAGTTAGGCTAAAATTTTAACAGAAGAATGTCGCTATCTTTATGGCTAGGTATAGCTATAAATTCAAGAAAAAAGTATTACTAGCATATTCGAACGACGAACAAAGATATCAGTATTTTTATAAAGTTGTTAGCATTCCAAATTGCTCTGAACTAGCAAAATAGATAAAGAATTATATTTATGAAGAATCGAAATCAGAAATTGAACGATATATAAAATATTATAACAAACAAATAATTAAGGAAAAACTAGGATTGATTAATCCATTCCCCTCTCAATATCACTCTACCGCGACATAAAAATAGAGTAGCAGCTATAACAAGCTACTACTCTATAAAGTCTAATTTTATGGTGTCACTACTAAACTAAGCTTTTCTTATGCTTTTTATTATTTCAAGTTAGTAAAGCGAGCGTCATCAGCAATGATGCTAAAGCCTTTAGCACGCAAAGTAGGACAAGCAACTTCTGCTTGAGCTTCTACTGCTTCTAATAAAGCATAAAGCTTAGCAGCATCAAAGTCTTCCTCTTTTGCCAGCATAGCAAATTTAGCAACTAAATAATGCTCCGGAGTAATGTGATAAGAGCACAGAAGATTTTTCAAGGACATCTTATTCATCAATTCCAATAAATCCAAGCTAGAAGCATCACGATCAAATTCGGCCATAACATAATAACCGACAATAGAAACATCCTTGCTAAAAATCAGATGAAAATTACGTTCATCTTTAAATTTAACATTTAAGCATACAGCCTCTTCTAAATCGAGAGTTTCATCAGGTGTAGCATTATAAGCAATACCCTTTGCATCCAAAAACGCTTTAAATCTTTCCAGTTTGTTATTCATAAAAACACCCTTTCCACGGCAAACAATCCTTGTACTTATTCTAAAAAATTCTGCCGCTTATAAATTTTAACATGCTTGATTAGCATGTAAGAGCCTATAATGGACAAACGTATATTATACTGTTTATATAGTTTTCCTAAATAAAAATATTCAAATCACTATATTATTCTATGTAAAACAAGCATTTACTTGCCTTAACATACACTTTTATTGCTAAGAGTACAAAGGAAAATATATATACCTTTTCCCGAAACACTTCTAATTACATTTTTAATTATACTTCTTCTGTTAACTATTGTCTAGCATAGTTTGTAAAATTAAACTTATTGCGTGTTAGAAAAAGACATTATGTATAAAAAGTAACGCACTGAACATATCTTGACGTAACTTACAGCTCCGCCACCCTTCCTCCCCTTACTATTATAGAAGAGTAACTGATTTTCCGCTACCCTAAAAGGAGTTACTACCGCTTTCTTGCTTGCACTTTTGCCGCAATGACTATTCTTTTTAGGAAACGTAGAAGTAGTGGCGAAGAGCCAAGGATATGTGATAGAAGCAACGACTTGGAGAGATTTCTTCCACTATTTAATTTCACAAGTGTTCTTAAATGGTGTATAATATAATAATACGAATAATTTGTGCGAGGTATTTTTATATGAGTGATGCTACAGAGCAAAGATTGGAGAACAATACCAGTGCCGAAAAGATTTTGGAAGCGGCTACTACCTTGTTTTCTTTAGAAAATTTCAGTACTGTTTCCATTAAACAGATTGCAGCCGAAAGCGGTGTAAACAGTGCATTGATTTCTTACTATTTCGGTGGCAAGAAGAATTTGTATCAAGAGGTTTTGTATACGCAAGCGGATAAATTTCTGAAGTTGCAGGACGGTATTCGTCAGCTTGAAGTATCGCCGCTGGCTAAATTGACCCGTTATGTTGATTCCATTGCTGAAATGCAGTTTAAGCAACCATATACGATTCATCTCATTTATCGTGAGCTTTTGGCGCCTCAGCCGATGTTCGAGAACTATGTGAAGAATAAGCTGTACCGTATCCACCAATTCATGGCCGAACTCGTAAATGAAGCAATTGAGCTTGGTGAAATCACTACTACTATGAAACCTACCCATATTGCTTTTACCTTAGAAGGTATGATTATGTTCTTCTTTCTTACCCAAAGCCAAATCCGTGAGCTAGGTAATTTTAACCAAGGTGCTGAAACAAGCTATCTGCAAGAGGCTATTAATTCGTACCTAGAAGCTTTGACAAAAAAATAATATTTATATTGTAATAACTATACATGACTACTATTTATCACGACAATCAACTTGTCAAAGATGGATAGTAGTCTTTTTTATGCCGATAAAAGTCACAACTATATCACTTGACCACCTATCAGAGAACACATATAATTTAATTAAACAATTAAATAAAGTTTAATTAAGAAAAATATTCTGTAAAGTGGTGAGTTTTATGAAAGAATTTTTACAAAATCCCGAAGCTAAAAAGAAAATAGCTATTGGTTTGGCAGCTGTTTTAGTTTTAGGTGCGGGTTATTCACTGTACCGTAACGTGACGAACCGTCCTGTAACCGAAAAAATCGTTCCTCTAGTTCGCACGATTACTGTCGGTGAAACTCTCACGGACAGTGCTAATACTTATCCTGGTGAAGTACGCGGACGTTATGAAAGCCAATTAGCGTTCCAAGTAGCCGGTAAAATTATTTCTCGCCAAGTTAATGTAGGCGACCGTGTATTAGCAGGTCAAGTACTGATGAGTCTCGACCCCAAAGACGTTAACCAAAACGTAGAAGCAGCAGATGCTCAATTAAGCAGTGCTATTGCCAATCAAAAACTAGCAGCCGATAACGCGGCCCGCTACAATGCTCTGTATGCTCAAGGTGCTGTCAGCGAAGCAACTCGCGACCAGTACAACACTCAATTAGATGCGGCTAATGCTAGTCTACGTCAGGCGCAGGCTCAAGTCAACAGCAGTAATAACCAATTAAGCTATACCCAGCTCGTTAGCGATGCTGATGGCGTTGTTGCTGCGATTAATGGCGAAGTTGGTCAAGTAGCCGGTGCAGGTAATCCGATGGTTACTGTTGTCCGTAGCGGCGAACGCGAAGTGCAGATTAATGTACCGGAAAATGCTCAATTGAGCATTGGTCAAAAGGCTGTCGTTTCCTTCTGGGCTCTGCCTAATATTAAGGTTGATGGCAGCATCCGTGAAATTGCGCCCATGGCTGACCCTGTAACCCGTACCTATAAGGTATGTGTTTCCGTTCCTGATATTCCCGCTGAAGCAAAGCTCGGCATGACGGCTAAAGTAAGCTTCGTAGATAAAGAAGATACTCAAAAATCCGCAGCAGGCTTCACTATTCCTGCCGCTGCTTTATACCAAGTAAATAATAAACCACAAGTCTGGGTAGTCCGTAATAATCACGCTCATCTTGTCGATGTTACTATCAATGGTTATGTAGGCAATAACGTTAATGTCAGCGGTCTAGCTAAAGGCGATGTTATCATCACCGCGGGCTTAAGTAAATTGACGCCTGACCAAGAAGTTCGTCTTGCAGAAGGCGGTGAAGTATAATGGAAGAAAAAAAGCATCACGGCAGTAACTGGGCCAAATGGTCTATTGAACACCGTCAATTAGTATACTTTTTTGCCTTTCTGATTTTAGTTATGGGTATCTTCTCCTTTAAGTCTTTAGGGCGCAGTGAGGACCCCAGCTTTACCGTTAAGCAAATGGTTGTGTCAGCAGCCTGGCCCGGTGCTAGTGCCAAGGATGTAGAAGATCATCTGACAAATACTCTGGAAAAACAAATTCAGAATCTACCTCAAATCGATAAAATTACCAGCTACTCCCGCCCCGGCTCTTGTGTCATCACCGTATCCTTGAAGGATGAAGTCCACGGTAATCAGGTACGTCAACGTTGGCTGGAGCTGCGCAATATGGTCAATGATATTCAAAAGGATCTGCCTGCCGGCACCTATGGTCCTTTTTATAATGACCGTTTTGATGATGTTTACGGTAATATCTATGCACTTACAGGCGACGGCTATTCCTATGAGGATATGCGTAAATATGCCGAAAAAATCAAGCTTGATTTCTATGGTGTTCCTGATGTTAAAAAAGTAGAGCTTGTTGGTGTGCAACCGGAAAAAATCTTCGTACAAATGCAGACTGATAAGCTATCACGTTTAGGCTTAGATTTAGAAAGCATCGCTAAAGTAGTAAAGGCCCAAACCTCTGTAAATCCCTCCGGTATGGTAGAAACAGATACTGCTAATGCTTATCTGCGTATTACAGGCAGCCCCGACAGTGTAGAAAACATTGCAGCCATTCCTATTAATGCCAACGGTAAGGTTTTCCGTTTAGGTGATATTGCCGATATCCGTCGCGGCTATGCCGATCCGCCCGAATCTTTGATGTACTTTAATGGTAAGCCTGCTGTCGGTATTGCTATTTCTATGGAGGATGGCGGTAATAATATTCAATTAGGTGAAAATTTAGCCAAAGAAATCGCTAAAATCCACAAAGAACTGCCCTTGGGTCTAGAATTAAATCAAGTTGCAAATCAACCTGAAGTTGTTAAAAATTCCATCAGCGAATTTAGTGAAAGCTTATATGAAGCTATTCTCATCGTTTTAGCAGTCAGCTTGTTCAGCTTGGGACGTCGCAGCGGTTATGTTATTTCTTGCTGTATCCCGTTAATTCTGTTAGGCTCTTTCTCCGCTATGTTTGCCCTCGGTATCGACCTGCATAAAGTATCCTTAGGTGCTTTGGTCGTTTCCTTAGGTATGCTGGTAGATGACGCTATCGTCGTTGTCGAGTTGATGGAAGTAAAAATGTCTGAAGGTATGGAACGTAAGGAAGCTGCTTCCTATGCTTTTAAAACCTGTGCCTGGCCTCTATTGACCGGTACCGTTATTACCTGCTTAGGCTTTATGCCTATTGCCTTTTCTGAATCCATGGCCTCCGAATTTGCTAGCAGCCTGTTTCCTGTTATGACCGTTACCCTGCTGCTTAGTTGGCTTGTTTCGGCAACACTGGCTCCTGTATTAGGCTATGAATGGATTCGTCCTACCGTTATTAAGCAGGAAACTTATGACACCACCTTCTATCGTTGGTTCCGCAACCTGCTCCAATGGGCTTTGTCCCATCGTGCAATTGTCATCGGTATCACTATCGGTACACTGGCAGTTTCTGTTTTCATGCTACGCTTCGTCAAGCAGGAGTTTTTCCCTGCTTCTGTACGTCCGGAATTGTTGGTAGAATTAAATCTTCCGGAAGGCAGCTCTGTAAAAAATACTGATGCAGCAGCGAAAAAGCTGACTGATATGCTTAAAGATGATAAAGATGTAGACCATATCTCTACCTATGTAGGCGAAAGTGCTCCGCGTTTTGTACTCGTTATCGACCCAGTACAACCACGTGACAACTATGCCCAATTAGTTATCGTCGCCAAAGATATCGAAGCCCGCAAACATTTAGAGCAAAAAGTTAATAAATTGGCAGCCGAACAATTACCGGAAGCCATTGTTTATTCCCGTTCCATTCCTCTTGGCCCTCCTGCTCCCTATCCTGTTATGTTACGCGTTAGCGGCAGTGATACTGCTAAGGTTAAGGAATATGCCCAAAAAGTACGCGAAGTCATGACCAAAAATCCCTATATCACCATGACCCGTTTAGACTGGATGGAACAAAGCGGTGCTGTTAAGCTTGTTGTCGATAATGAAAAACTTTTGCAAATGGGACTTTCCCGTCAAAGCGTCGCTACTGCACTGCAAGCACAAGTAAGCGGCTACACTGCAGCCTCCTATTTAGAGGGCGACCAAGATATCGGTATCGTCTTTAGATTAGACCCTGACGAACGTGCCGAAATCTCTCAATTAGAAAACGTTTCTATTCCTACCTCTCAAGGTGCTGTACCGTTGATGCAGGTAGCACATCTGGAATATGGCAGCGAAGATAATATGATCTGGCGCCGCAACCTGCGTCCTACCATCACCATTAATGGTGCCATCGTCCAAGGTGTCACTGGCAACGACGTTACTAAAGAAGTTTATGCGCAATTAGCAGACCTGCGTAAAGAACTTCCTGCAGGCATGAGCATCGAAATCGGCGGCTCTTTAGAAGATAGTAACAAGACTTTAGGTTATTTAATGAAACCTGTGCCGATTATGATTCTTTTAATTATGATTCTCATCATGCTGCAATTGCAGGACGTACGCAAATTAATCGTTATTATGCTGACTGCTCCCATGGGCATCATCGGCGTAATCTTCGGTTTGCTGCTCTTTAACTCCACATTAGGCTTTATGGCAGAACTTGGTATCCTAGCTCTCACAGGTACTATTATCCGCAACAGCATGGTTATCGTCGACCAAATTCAGCAACATCTTGACGCCGGTATGACACCTGCCCAAGCAATTATTGAATCTGCCATCGTCCGTTTCCGTCCCATCATGTTGGCAGCCTTCACTACCGTATTAGGCTTAATTCCCATGTTTGCCAGCCAATTTTGGAATGCTATGGCAGTAGCCATCGCCTGCGGTCTCACCGGTGCCACACTCTTAACGCTGGTAGTCCTGCCCGTACTTTACGCCATCGTTTTCCGCGTAAAGAATAATTAACAACATATCAGTAATTCACCACTTAAACAAAAAGTGCAGTAGCGATAAAGCTACTGCACTTTTTTATTGGCATTATAAATATTGTTAGGTTAAATTCGTCCCCTGCTTTGCGGGGCGTATTATAAATCAATGGAGCAATTTCTTATTGAAGTCCTAACAGAGGCAACTACCCTGTTAATAGGGCAAATTAACGAAGTTTTAGTTGAAGTTTTGCTTACTATACTTGTTGACGAGCTTGTAAGGAAAAGAAAATAGCTAACCTTTATTAACTGAAGATTGGTGTGGTGCATTAGAAAGAAGCATTTTCTTTTGTACTACACCATCCTCTGTTAGGATTATTTATAGTATACTATATTTTTTGTCTTATATCAATTTTATTTTTTAGGATGATTTCCGTCCCCTGTTATTTCGGGGTATAGTATAAGAGCCCTAGTGTAAAACCTTGCCCTATCTAGCTTTCAGCCATTTTTCACCTGAAAAAATTCAAAATTTTACTGTTTTTTTTAGTGCTCTTTTTCGATTTTTTGTAAAAATTCATAATAAAAACGCATTATTTTTACCAATAATTTATCTTTATAAGCTAAAATATTGTGATTTATACGTTGTTTTTATTATACAACATTTCTTCCCTACTGTCTAGGAATTGCTCATAACACACCTCAGCGGTAAGCTTTCTTCCGTATTTCTTGCAATACCACACCTCTCAGTCACCTATCGTTGACAGCTCTCCTTACAAGGAGAGCCAGGCAACTACTAATTTCCTTCAGCAAATGTAGTTACTAACGTGTTCTCTTCTACTCTACACTAACTACTTCTTTCGCACTAAATTTGTACTTCTAACTTCCGCTTAATGGGCTTGCCTCTCCTCCTGAGGAGAGGTGGCAGTGAGCTTTAGCGAGCTGACGGAGAGGTCTTGCTACTAACTACATCAGCACGCATACCATTGCTGTCCCTTTTAAGGGACTATGCCAAGCTTTTACGAGCCAGAAAGGAAAAAAACACTAAATGCCCTGCTAGACGCAGAGCATTTAGTAAAGTTTTTATTTATTTTTGAGATATTCGTCGATAGCAACGGCAGCTTTTTTACCTGCACCCATTGCAGAAATTACAGTTGCAGCACCGGTTACGATATCGCCGCCAGCAAAGACGCCAGGAATGGATGTTGCACCGTTTTCATCAGCAACGATGTTACCGCGTTTATTAACTTCCAAATCCGGAGTGGTATCTTTAATCAAAGGATTAGGACCTTGACCGATAGCCATAACTACCATATCTACATCCAATACATATTCACTACCAGGAATAGCCACAGGACTACGACGACCGCTAGCATCAGGCTCACCCAGTTCCATTTTTACGCATTGCAAGCCTTTTACCCAGCCTTTATCGTCGCCAATGATAGCAGTAGGATTATTGAGCAGTTGCAGTTTAATACCCTCCTCCTCTGCATGGCCGATTTCTTCTTTACGTGCCGGCATTTCTTCTTTACTGCGGCGATAAACGATGTAAACTTCTTCCGCACCTAAGCGTTTAGCAGTACGAGCAGCATCCATAGCTACGTTACCTGCACCGACGATAGCAGCACGTTTACCAACGTAAACAGGAGTTGCTACATGGGGGAATTGGTAAGCTTTCATCAAGTTTACACGGGTCAAAAATTCGTTAGCAGAATAAACGCCATTGAGGTTTTCGCCATCGATATGCATAAAATGCGGCAAGCCAGCACCAGTACCCACATAAACAGCACTAAAGCCCTCTTCTTCCATCAGCTCTTGCAAAGTAAAGGTACGGCCGATAACAGCATTAACGACAATCTTTACACCAAGTTTTTTCAAGGCAGAAATTTCATGTTGCACAATTTCTTTCGGCAGACGGAATTGCGGAATACCATACATCAGTACACCACCTGCTGCGTGCAGAGCTTCAAAAATAGTTACATCATAACCAAGTTTAGCTAAATCGCCAGCACAGGTCAAGCCACTGGGACCACTACCTACGATAGCAACTTTTTTGCCATTAGGTGTTACTTGTTCTTCACTATCTACATTATCCAGGCCATGCTCACGAGCATAATCGGCAACGAAGCGTTCCAAACGACCAATAGCTACAGGCTCACCTTTAATACCCAATACGCACTTGCCTTCGCATTGATTTTCTTGCGGGCATACACGACCGCAAACAGCGGACAATGTATTTTTACGTTTCAAGATTTTAATCGCTTCAGCAAAATCGCGTTCCGCTACAGCATGAATAAATGCAGGAATTTCTACATTTACAGGACAACCTGCCACGCAACGCGGTTTGGGGCAGTTTAAGCAACGTTGTGCTTCATCCACCGCCATATCTTCAGTATAACCTAAAGCTACTTCTTCAAAGTTTTTATTACGCACATCTGCCGGTTGTTCCGGCATAGCATTTCTCATTCCTCCACGCATTTGCAATGACCTCCGCAACCATATTCTTCAGATTCCTGATTTTTATACATTTGTTGACGCATTACTAAATTAGCAAAATCTACTTGATGAGCATCAAATTCGGGACCATCTACGCAAGCAAATTTGTTTTCGCCACCTACCATAACACGGCAGCCGCCACACATACCAGTACCATCAACCATAATAGTGTTTAAGCTGGCAGTAGTTTTTACATTGAACGGTCTAGTTACAGCAGCGACATTTTTCATCATAATCACAGGACCGATAGCCAAAACTAAATCAATTTTAGCACCGTTTTCTAACATTTCACGCAGCGGATCGGTTACAAAGCCTTTACGACCCGCACTACCATCATCAGTAGTCAAAATAACTTCGTCACTGATGGCAGCCATTTTATCCTGCCAGATAACCAAATCCTTATTACGTGCGCCGATAATAGAAATAACTTTATTCCCCAGTTCATGATAAGCACGAGCAATAGGATAAACAGGAGCTACACCGATACCGCCGCCAACAACAACAACTGTACCAAATTTGCCCATTTCAGACGGTTTGCCCAAAGGACCAACAACGTCTAAAATATCATCGCCCACATTAAAGTCAGCGCATAAATGTTTAGTGCTGTTGCCCACCGCTTGAATAATCAAGGTAATATAACCTTTTTCGCGGTCGAAATCAGCAATAGTCAAAGGAATACGTTCACCAAATTCATCAGTACGGATAATTACAAATTGACCGGGGTGGCATTTATGTGCTACCAACGGTGCTTCGACAACCATTTCATAAACTGCCGGAGCAAGATTTTCTTTAGTAA
>SAMEA3387479__coassemble_981_pt1 | contig 13338 bp, 15 predicted proteins | sample SAMEA3387479__metabat2_high_PE_023 | metagenome-assembled genome bin SAMEA3387479 (sample SAMEA3387479) | Felis catus | biome: Faeces | place: United Kingdom | collected 2012 | reverse complement strand
ATAATATAATTACTATAATAAAATAAATTTATCTACTCTTTAGTTGATATCTCAAAACTGCTTAAATAGGCTATTTAAGCAGTTTTTTATTATACTTACAGGTTAAAACAAATCACACCTTTTTATATTGAGCAAAATATTGTTTGAGTATATAATGTTATTGGTATTATGTTTCATTAAGTTTATTATCGAAAAGGAGTCTTGTGTATGATTAAGAAAAATTTATTAATACCTATTTCAATTTGCCTCACTTTATTATCCTCTCAATATGCTTTTGCTGAAAAAAGCACTATATCAGAAGAATTTACTTTGCCTCAAATGAATATTACCGCTTTAGGTTATAAATCCGCAAATCTAGAAACACCATCTGATGTTACAGTATATACTGGCGATGAATTAAAACAAACCGGAGCTAGAAATGTAGCCAACGCATTAAAATATAAGCCAGGTATCTATTTTTCGCAAATGGGTCCTCATGACCAAAGCTTTATCACAGGTAACAGCACTATTAGTCTGCGAGGCATCAAAGGAGGAACCTTAGTTTTAATAAACGGAGTTCCTGCTGGCTTCAATAATGTAAGCCATTTAGATATGATTAATTTAGAAACTGTCGAAAAAGTAGAAATTATTAAAGGCGGCGGTGCAGTTTTATATGGCAGTGAAGCCTATGGTGGTGTTATCAATGTGATAACTAAAGATAGCTATCAAAATAATTTACATATAGCTACAGGAAACAAAGGACAGCATGATTATGCAGCTACCATCGGTGCTGGCAAACTAGGGATTTCTTTAGGTCGTAATGAAAGCGGAGAAACAGGTATTTTATCAGAAGTCCAAGGAACGAAAACTATAAATGGCGAAAAAGTTCCCTATTATACAGGATTTGGCGATAGCAAAAAAGATTATATCGGAATAAACTATAAATTTGATAACAAATTAAATCTTAGTTATATGTTTAACAAGAAAAATTATACTATCGATTATTTAAATTCTAGCGAAGAAAAACTGCAGCATTTTATGTATGATGATAGAGAACATTTTACACAACTGCATTTCAATAACCAAAAAGGCTTAGAAGCAACTGCGTATTATAATGAACGCATCATAAAAAATCCTGATTATTATATAGTTAATCCCAATAATTTAGAATGGGAACGTAGTAATCACAAAAATTATGGTATTGACATAAAAAAAGTTTGGGAAAATGATAGAGAAAAAGTTTTAATAGGCTTAAACAGTAAACGTGAACTTTATGTTGATGAAAACCAAAAATTTGCCAGCTTCGGTAATAGTTCTAGTCAATTAAAACCATATGCTAGATTCGGTACTTATAGTTTAAACGGTTATTCAATGTATGGGCAATATGATCGTAAATTAAGCGACGCAACTAAATTGGTCTTCAGTATGCGTGAAGATTTAATTCGTTCTGATGCTGGTAACTATAATGCTTTTTTACCTCAATTGCAAATTTTAACAAAATTAAACGAAGAAAACTCCGTCTATGCTAATATCGGACGTTCTTTTAGAATGCCTAACTTTAGACAGCTCTATTACTCAAGTGGTGTTTTACTACAAAATCCAGATTTAAAACCTGAATATGGTTGGAGCTATGAACTAGGTTTTAAACACGATACACCTAACGATAATTTTAAAGCAGTACTTTTTCATATAGACTTAGACGACCAAATTACTAACAGAAAAGTAAATGGCTTAACACAATCTTATAACGCCGCTAAATATAGAAATACTGGTTTAGAATTGAGTTATACTAAAAAAATTAATAATAATTTTGATTGGTCTATCGGCGGTATCTACAGTAAACCTCAAAACAAAACTACAGAATCTGCTCCTTGGAAAGATGTTTTAGGAAAATATCAAATTATGACATCTATGAATTATCATAGCGAAAATACTAATGCAGCACTTAATTTAAGCTATATGGGAAATCGTGTTAATAATAGTAAACAAACAGATGTTAAACCATTATTATTATCTAATTTGCACATAGATCACAAAATATTAGAAAACGCTTCTCTTACATTCGATATCAACAATTTATTTAACCGCCGCGACCTCAGTGATCCTGATGGATTATATTTAACTCAAGGTAGAACTTTCATCCTCGGTATGAATTATAATTTCTAATCTAATAGTATATTTTAGTTTTCAAATGTGTGGTGGTACTATGAAATCAATATTTTTAATTCTTTTATTGACTTTATGCTTCTTTTGCACTGCTTGTTCTTTTACTAATAAGGTTACAGTGAATGCTCCTAAATATACAATACAGAATTATAATTTCAGCGGAGAACCACAGCAATTAAACATCAGCTATGTACCAAAACGTATTCTAGCTTGTGGTAATAGTAGTATTAAAACACTAATAGCTTTAGGTGCTGAAGATAAAATCATAGCAGCTGTTTTAACAGATAAATATGAATTAGACTATTTTAAGCAAACATTACCTCATACTAAAATCTATACAGAACCTTTACAGCTCGAAGAAGTAATTGCTTTAAATCCTGATTTTATATTAGGCTGGCGTAGATTTTTTGCTGATAATCAATTAGGAGATACTACTACTTGGATAAATAAAGGTATACCTGCATATATCCAAGATGCATCCGGTCCTATTCCTGCCAAGGGTAATTTTCCTGATTGCACTATCGCTAGTGAAAAACAATTTATTAATAATATAGGTAAAGTTGTACATCGAGAAGAACAGGCTAAACAACTTATTCAACAAATAGATTTAGAATTGCAAGAACCTACTCCAAAAAAGAATCAAAAAGTATTATTTGTGGAATTTTTAGGTGGCAATATAGAAGTATTAGGCAAAGATATGCTAAGCGGTGATATTATTGACCATTATGCTTCCCAACTAGTCGAATATAGTGCTCCATTTATCAGTCAAGAAGAATTAATGGATATCAACGCTGATAAAATTTTTGTTGTTTATCATGGGGGCGATACAGAAAAGCAATTAGCTTTAGAGCAATTAAAGAATCCTTTATACGCACATTTAGCTGCTGTAAAAAATGGTAAAATCTACCCTATTGCTTATAGAAGTATAGTTGCTCCTGGTGCGGATTTACCACATACATTAAATTATATCAAAACTCATTTAAATCACTAATACTACAAAAACCTCTCTATACCAACGCATAGAGAGGTTTTTATTCTTTACTTAAAATTCGTGATGACGTTCTTTGTTCTTTCTTACGTATTCCATAATAATACCTGCAGTTTCTTCGATTGCACGGTTGGACACGTTTATAATTTGGCAATGCAGACGACGCATAATACCTTTAGCATAGGTTAATTCGTCATTGATACGTTGCATATCAGCATATACAGCAGTATCGGACAAGCCCATGGTTTTTAAACGTTCACTGCGAATCTCATTCAGTTTAAACGGATCGATTAACAAACCGATGATTTTATAAGGTGGAACCTTAAACAATTCCTCGGGAGGCGGTAATTCCGGCACCAGAGGTACGTTAGCAACTTTAATTTGCTTATGTGCCAAATACATGGAAAGCGGAGTTTTAGAAGTACGGGAAACACCGATAATAACTACATCGGCCTTTAACAGACCTAACGGATTTTTACCGTCATCGTATTTAACTGCAAATTCTACCGCTTCTACACGTTTGAAATATTCATGATCCAGAGAATGAATCAGGCCTGCTTGATTACGCGGAATCATACCGGTGGTTTTTTCGATAGATTTCAGCATAGGTCCTAAAACATCCACTACCTCTACATCCATAGCCAAAGCACGGTCTGCCATATGCTCACGCAGCTGCGGAGAAACGATGGTATAGCAGACAACTGCTTTATGTGCAGATGCTTCCTCGATAATTTTATCAATTTGCTCCTTATCCTTAACATAAGGAATGCGGATAACGTCAAATTTTTCTTCTACAAACTGACTAGTAGTGGCTTTTACTACGGATTCCGCAGTTTCGCCAATAGAGTCAGATACGGCATAAATAATCGGGTTAGATTTCGCTAGTATGATAATTACCCCCCTTGCCCTCTGCTAAATCAACTAACAGACGTGTAAAATTGGTTTTAGTAATACGTCCGACAACTTTGTATTGACGTTTGCTTTCGTCAACAGTCTTCACTACCGGCAGACAGTCGATTTCGTTATCAATCAGTCTGCGTGCAGCAGCGGCAGCCGGCTCATCAGGAGATGAAACGATAATCTTAGAAATAGGAGTCATAACCATGACTACCGGAATATCACGCAAATCGCTGTTATTAATAGCAGCCTTCAGTAAATCTTTACGGGAAACAACGCCTGTCAGATAACCTGCTTCGTCTAAAACAAAGACCGTACCTACGTCTTCCAAAAACATTGTTACTACTGCTTCATACGCACTTTTATCATGAGTAATGGCTACCGGTACGGACTGCAAGTCCTTAACCTCGATAGCAGAGATTTCTTCCATCAACATACCCAAAGTATTTTTTCCGGTGTAAAAATAACCTACCTTGGGACGTGCATCAAGAATACCGCCCATAACAAGGATTGCTAAATCGCTACGTAAAGCTGCTCTAGTAACATTCAATCTTTCAGCAATATGCTCACCTGTAATAGGTCCATCTAAACGTACTATCTCAGCTATTTGCTTTTGCCTGTTACTTAAAGATATGATCTTCACACCCTTTCCGCATTAGAATCTAATAATATATTTATAGTATACACTATTACCATTAAAATAGCTAGGATAATACATAAATATTTTCCCGAAAAATAAAGCTGTATAGCAAACTCTTCTTTTACTATACAGCTTTGATTCTTATTTTTAATTATAAAAAATATTTATTTACATAAATCAATAGGCACTAAAGCACGTAATTCATTACTACAAGTAAATTCATCCGCTTTAACACGGAATACATCTGCTAATAGTTGAGAAGTAACAATTTCTTTTGGTGCGCCACTTGTCACAAGACGACCTGCTTTGATAACTGCTACATAATCAGCATATTGAATAGCATGGTTCAAGTCGTGAATAACCATAACTACTGTTAGTCCCAGCTCCTTGTTCAGTTTGTCTAAAAGCTGCATAACCTCCAACTGATGACAGATATCAAGATATGTAGTCGGTTCATCTAAAAGCAGTACCTGCGGACGTTGTGCCAAGGCCATTGCAATCCAGGCACGTTGACGTTCACCACCGCTTAATGTGTGCAGCAGACGCTGACGCATGGAAGTCATATTAGTCTGCTCCAAAGCCCACTCTACATGCTTATAATCATCCTTGTCCCCACGGCCTAAGAAACCGCGATGCGGAAAACGCCCCATTTCTACCAAGTCCTGAACTGTTAAATCGGTAGGTGCCTGCGGTGATTGAGTTAAAATCGCCAGACATTGAGCAAATTCACGATGATTAAATTTATGAATATCCTTACCCTTAAAGGTAATGCTGCCTTTGGCACAGGGCAGAATACGGGAAATCGCTTTTAAAGTCGTAGATTTACCACAACCGTTAGGACCGATAATCGCAGTAATCTTACCTTCAGGAATCTTTAAGGATAAATCATGGACAATAACTTTTTTATTAATAGCAATATCGATATTTTGTGCTTCTAAAATAGCGTTCATCAGATTTCCCTCCTTAACAAGAATAAGAAGAAGGGAGCACCTAAGAAGGCCATAATAATGCCTACAGGCAGTTCAATAGGTGCAAAGACTACACGAGCAAAGGTATCGCTAAGTGTTACAGTAGCAATGCCTAAAAGAGCGGCCGCAGGTAATAAATAACGATAGTCACTACCGATTAATAGTCGCGCCGCATGAGGAACTACTAGGCCGACGAAGCCTAAAAGTCCGACAACGCTTACTGCACTGGCTGCCAGTAAAGCTGCAATAGCAGTCATAACGATACGAGTAATCTCAACATTAATACCCAAACCGCGTGCCATTTCGTCGCCCAACTGCAAGATGTTCAGATAAGCAGCACTTAACAGTGCCAAAATCAAACCGATAATAGCGTAAGGCAGAATAATGCTTACATGCGGCCAACTACGAGCTGCCAAACCGCCGACCATCCACATTAAAGCACCATGGACACGGTCACTGTAAAAAATCATCAAGCCGCTGATACCTGCACTTAAAAAAGCAGATACTGCTACACCTGCCAAAATAATACGTACAGGCTTAATACCATTTTTCCATGCCAGAATATAAATGCAGACTGCCGCCAGCATAGCACCAATAAAAGCTACAGGCGTAATCAGGTATTCCATGGCAGGGAATAAAATCATAATAACAACACCGGCCAGACCTGCACCGGAGGAGATACCGATAATATGAGGATCTGCCAAAGGGTTACGCATAATAGCCTGCAAGATTGCACCGGACAAAGATAAGTTAATGCCTACCAAAGCAGCTACGATTGTACGCGGCATACGTATATTCCAGATAATCTGACTTTGGGGATCATTGCCAGGATTTAATAAAATATTAATAATCTGTTCCATCGTGATAACACTGGAACCTTTAGTCAAGCTTAAAAATGAACCTAATAACGCTAGGAACAAAAAGAACACCATGATCAGCACACGCCACGCTGTGCGGCTAATACCAAAATGCTCTACATTTTTAGACGCATCTGTTTGTTTATCATTCATTTACAAAAACCTCGGGATATACTTGTTGAGCCATAAATTTCACAGCCTCCGGATATTGCAGACCAGGATTAATCAAGAATAAGTTTTCCGGCAGAACATACACATGACCTTCACGCACTGCTTTCAGACTGTTCCACGCAGGATTATTTTTAAAATCGGCACGCAGACGGTTTTCGATTTCATCTGCCTTACCCATGGAGGTGATAAAAATAACCTCTGGATCCTGACCAACAAGGCTTTCCATGCTATAAGGAGTTTTATCGGATTTACCCTTTAAGGATGCAGCCGCTACATTATCAAAGCCTAAGATATCGCTGACACAACCTGCAATGCTACGACTACCTTCAACAGTTACGCTGCTAGCAGTAGCGTGCATAATAACGATTTTCTTTTTATCTTTCGGTAATTTTTTAATAATTTCGTTAATCTGATTATCTAAAGCAGCATTTTCAGCCTTAGCTTTATCAGCAGTACCATAAATATCACCTAACATAGTAATAGTTTTCTTCACTTCATCATAAGTTTTGGCATCAAACTCTACTACATTGATTTTATTGGATTCCAAAAGCGGAATTAATTTTTCATGCTGACTTTTACTTGCCAGAACAAGATCAGGCTTTAAGCCGACAACACTCTCTGTATTAACATTATATACAAAACCTACTTCGGCCACAGACTTCATAGATTCCGGAATTGTGCCTGTTTTAGATGTCGCACGACCAATTATTTTACCGTCGACAGCTTCAATTAAACCAAGATAAGATGGGCTCAGGCTTACTACACGCTCAGGCTTTTTCGGCAATACTACCTGGCGTCCTGCAGCATCAGTCATGGTCAGATACGCTCCTGAACCATCAGCCTTAGGCTTAGCATTATCGCCGCCGCAACCGCCTAGCAAAAGCATGGACAGGCACAGTAGTAAACTGAGTAATTTATACAACCGCATATTATCACCTCATAATAGAAAATATGCTTTTGGATAACGTGTACCGTACCAAAAGCACTCTAGTAAATATTCTTATTAACACTATTCTCATAATAGCACAAAAAGCCGATATAGTCAATAAAACCACCCTTGCTCACAGCATTCCTCTTTGTTATAATTACATCAAAGGAGTGAAGAAATAATGCGTATTAATGATATGATTGACCGTATTAACGAACTGGCGAAAAAGAAAAGAACCGTAGGCCTGACCCCTGTTGAATTAGAAAAACAAAAAGAACTTTACAAACGTTATTTAGGTAATATCCGTGAGCAGGTCAAAGCACAACTTGATAACATCGAAGTTGTGGATAAAAAACCTGGCGAAATGAATTGATTACCGCTTCTTCCATGCCCTGCCTTACGCCGGGCATGATTGCTTTTGAGGATGATTATCTCTTGGTCATTGATAAGCCTGCAGGAATGCTGGTACATCCTACCGTAAATGAACGCGGCTGTACACTCTATGACTATGTGAAAAATTATTATCTAACTAAAAATATTGCTGCTGATATTCACCCTGTTTCCCGACTGGATAGGAATACCTCTGGTCTTGTGATTTTTGCTAAAGAGCCTATAGTACAATTTTGGCTTAGTAAACAAGAAGTAGTCAAAGAATATTTAGCTATTGCGCAAGGCAGATTGGCGAATAAAACAGGTATTATCGAGGCACCCATTGCCCGCAAAGAAGGCAGCATCATTGAACGCTGCGTCGATTACGAACGCGGTAAATACGCCAAAACTGCGTATGAGGTTCTAGGCTATTATGGCCAAAACACTTTGATTAAAGTCCGCCTTTTTACTGGACGCACCCATCAGATACGTGTTCACATGGCTTATATAGGTCATCCCTTGGTTGATGATAATCTTTACGGCATTCCCGGACCACAATCCAGGCACGCCTTACACGCCTATAGACTGGCTTTTTTACATCCTGTTAGCGATACACCATTGGAAATTACACGCACATTACCTGATGATTTGCGAAAAATACTATACTAAAAAAATAAATAGTATGCTATAATTTAATTAAGTTAAACGAAAAATCGGACAAACAGAAATATTCTCACTGTCTGATTCTAAGGAGGAATTTGTAAATGCCATTAGTAACATCTACTGAAATGTTTAAAAAAGCTTACGAAGGTCACTATGCAGTTGGTGCATTCAACGTTAACAACATGGAAATCATCCAAGGTATCGTTGCTGCAGCCCAACAAGAAAAATCTCCGTTGATTCTGCAAGTATCCGCAGGTGCTCGTAAATATGCTAGCCACGTTTATCTGATGAAACTGGTAGAAGCAGCTATCGAAGAAACCGGTCTGCCTATCTGCCTGCATCTGGATCACGGCGCTGACTTTGAAATCTGCAAAGCTTGCGTTGATGGCGGTTTCACTTCCGTTATGATTGACGGTTCCAAATATTCTTTTGAAGAAAATATCGAACTTACCCGTCGTGTTGTTGATTATGCTCATAACAAAGGTGTTGTTGTAGAAGCAGAATTAGGTAAGCTGGCAGGCGTAGAAGACGCTGTTAAAGTTAACGCTAAAGACGCTACCTATACCGATCCTGATCAAGCTGTAGAATTCGTAGAACGTACCGGTTGTGACTCTTTAGCAATCGCTATCGGCACCAGCCACGGTGCTTACAAATTCAAAGGCAAACCGGAACTGGACTTCGCTCGTCTGGAAAAAATCACCAATATGCTACCGAATTATCCTCTGGTTCTCCATGGTGCTTCTACCGTTATCCCTGCTTTCGTTGAAGAATGCAACAAATACGGTGGTAAATTAGACGGTGCTCAAGGTGTTCCGGAAGATATGCTGCTGCGTGCAGGTAAATTCGGCGTTTGCAAAATCAACATCGATACCGACCTGCGTCTGGCGATGACCGCTTCCGTTCGTAAACATTTAGTTGAACATCCGGAAGAATTCGACCCGCGTCAATATCTGAAACCGGCACGTCAAGCAATTCAAGATATGGTTGCTCACAAAATGCGTGACGTACTCAACAGCTCCAACAGATTATAATCTATAATTTTAAATTATCTTTCAATCCCCTTTCTTACTAATTCAAAGTAAGGAAGGGGATTTTTATTTAGTAAACCAATGCATCCCATAAATAAAATCACGAATGTTTTCGTTGTATTCATTGCAAAACATGACTTGTCATATATTAAGCTTTTTTATAAAAATATAGAATAAAATAAAGGCTTATATCAGTTAAAGAAATCGCACTGATATAAGCCTTTATTATTTTTTACTTATTTTCTTGTATCCATTTTTCAATAAATTGTCTTATCAATTCACTAGAATTTATTGCCTTCTATTTACAAGTTGCTTGGAAATTATCTTTTATTTGTTTATCTAGTCTTATTTGTAATGCTACACGTTTATTATTTTCGTCTACATATGCCATTTATATCCCTACCTCATTTGTATTGTAGCAATAAGGTCATGACCACACATTACACAATACCTTGAAAATTCCATAAAGACCACATTAAGCACTTTATGTACCATCATAGACTACCACTATATAAAACATAATGGCAGGTATATAAAAGCCTGAATTATAAAGGAAAGAGAGGTGGAAAAAATGGATACCTTTAATAGTTGGTTAACTTTTTTGGTGCTTATTTTAGACCTGTTGCAAGGTCTTGAATGGTTACATAAAAAAGTAAAAGCCTTGTATCATGCACATAGTCAACGTAAGCATAGATAAAAGGCTGAAAAGGGGTTGGGACTTATGTCCCTCCTCTGCCAACTATTATACCATAAAACACGATGAAAACAACAATTATTTTATTAGTGTTAACGCTAGCAACTGTAAATTACAATAACTGGCTAGCCTTTATTCAAGGTATAGCCATTGCAATTCTTGCAATAGTGTATTGGATGAATTTTAAGAGCACCTTTTTGTATGCACATATCTACAAAAAAGCGGCTGTTTTTATAACAGCCGCCCTCTTTAACTCCAAGCTTAGTTGGACAATTCATTTTTAACTACAAACAGTACCCATTGAGCAATGTTAGTGGAATGATCGGCAATACGTTCAACGTATTTAGAAATCATCAGATAATCAACATATTGCGGTACATATTGCGGATATTTTTGCATCATACTAGTCAGTTCTTGACGCATTTCGTGGAAATATTTATCCACAACGTCATCGGTTGCAATAACTTTTTTAGCCAGCTCAACATCATTTTCACTGATAGCAGTGATGGAATCGTAAACCATTTCACGCATAACGCCAAGCATTTTCATAAAGTTATCAGGCAGAGGTACGTTATCTCTTTTTGCCAAACGCAAAGTATATTGGCTGATATCACTGCAATGGTCGGCAATACGTTCCATATCGCCTACTAATTTTAAGCAGCTGGCAATTTCACGCCAGTCACCTGCAACAGGAGTTTGAATCAATACCAATTCCAAGCATTGTTTTTCAATATCAACTTCACTGTTATCAAAATTATCATCAGCACCAATAATCGCTTCTGCAACAGAAACATCTTTTTCTGCCAGATTTTTAATAACCTTATCCAAGGTATCTTCTAAGTTAGTACCCATAATACGGACACTGTTTAAAAGCTTTGCCAAATCTTGTTGAAATTTTTCTCTTGTCATTTTTCGGCCTCCCAATTTAGTCCAGAGTTTATTATCAGCACATTAACCGAAACGACCAGTGATATATTCTTCGGTTTTCGGGTTATGCGGATTAGCAAACAACTCTTTAGTATTATTGAATTCAATCAGCTCGCCCAAGAGGAAGAAGGCAGTTTTGTCGCTGATACGAGCAGCCTGCTGCATATTATGGGTAACGATTACGATAGTATAATCTTTCTTGAGTTCCAAAGCCAGATCTTCGATTTTCATTGTAGAAATCGGGTCTAATGCGGAAGTAGGTTCGTCCATCAGGATTACTTCCGGTTCTACCGCTAAGGTACGAGCAATGCACAGACGTTGCTGCTGACCACCGCTAAGTCCTAAAGCACTTTTATTTAAACGGTCTTTCAATTCATCCCAAATAGCTGCCTGACGCAGACTACGTTCGACAATTTCATCAAGAACGGATTTTTGAGTGATGCCATGGATACGCGGACCATAAGCAACATTATCATAAATGCTTTTCGGGAACGGGTTCGGCTGTTGGAAAACCATACCTACACGATGACGCAGGCTGATGGGGTCGATATCGGCAAAAATATCCTGTCCGTCCAATTCAATTTTACCTTCAATACGAACGCTCTCTTCTAAATCATTCATACGGTTCAAAGTTTTCAAGAAAGTAGATTTACCACAACCGGAAGGTCCGATTAAAGCAGTAATTTCATTAGTCTTGATATCCAGATTGATTTTTTTCAGAGCTTGGAATTGACCATAATATAAATCCAAATCTTTCACTAAAAACTTAGTTTCAGCAGTACTCATTTATTGCTTCCTCCACTTTTACTATCCAAATATGCACTCAAGGAACGTGCACCCAAACTAAAGGTTAAAACCATCAACATCAAAATTGCAGAAGACAAGTTGGCCATTTGAGCAGCATTCGCAGCTAATGCTTCAGTACGGCTTGCCCAAATATGCAGTGCCAGTGTTTCACCTGGACGGAACGGATTTAACGGACATACAGGTGAAGCTAAATTCCAAACACTCCAGTTGATATCAGTACTCATACCTGCTGTATACAGCAAGGCAGCAGCTTCACCAAAGCCACGTCCTGCAGCCAAGATAATACCTGTCATAATACGGGGGAAACAAGCCGGCAATAATACCTTATAAATAGTCTGCCATAAGGTTGCACCCATGGCCAAGCTACCACGTTTATAACCGATAGGCAAAGATTTGAAAGCATCTTCAGTTACGGTCATAATCAACGGAATACTTAAAATAGATACGGCTAACGCACCAGAGAACAGGTTCCATTGTGCACCGGTCATAACAATGAATACTAAATAACCAAACAAGCCGACTACGATGGAAGGCAGGGAGCTCATGGTTTCAATACACATTCTCAAAAAGCGTGTGAATTTACCAGGAGTAGCATATTCCGCCATATAAATACCGGCCGCTACACCTAGAGGAACGCTGACCAGCAAGGATAAGAATACCAGATAAACAGTATTGAAAATCATATTACCGATACCGTCACCATGGAAGGAAATCAAATCCCAGGTAAAACCTTTAAAGCCGTTTAAGATTACATATAAAGCAAAAGCTACTAATAAGAGGATAAAGAATCCGGCTACACAATAGAAAACTGCAGTCATTAATTTATCCATAAACTTTGCATGTTTAATACAGTTATTATTGCTACTCATGCCGCTTTCTCTCCTTTTGCATTAATATGGTGAATGAGGAAGATAAATCCTAAAGAAATCAAGAACAACAATAAGGCCATGGTCCACAAAGCAATATTATATTCACTGCCCTCCATAGCACCGCCCATATCAGCAGCGATGGCTGCAGTAAGATTGTTTGTAGGCTCCAGAATGGATGACGGGAAAGCACGTGTTTTACCGATAACCATTGCTACAGCCAATGCTTCACCACAAGCACGAGCTAAGCCCAAGATAACTGCTGTCATAATACCGTTTTTAGCTGCCGGAACTACGACGGTAGAAATACTTTGCCAACGAGTAGCACCTAAGCCATAAGCTGCTGCACGGAAGCTTTTGGGAATACTACGCAGCGCGTCGGCAGTAAGG
>SAMEA3387479__coassemble_979_pt1 | contig 13369 bp, 10 predicted proteins | sample SAMEA3387479__metabat2_high_PE_023 | metagenome-assembled genome bin SAMEA3387479 (sample SAMEA3387479) | Felis catus | biome: Faeces | place: United Kingdom | collected 2012 | reverse complement strand
TCAACAGGCAGGCTAAGGATATATTCCTCGCCGCTGAGCAGGTTACGGCATTCATAAAAGCCATTGCTGTTGCGTCTTTCAACCTCAAACAGTACTAGCTTTGCCTGCATCAGTTCTTTTAAAATTTGACGCAGAGCTTTTTTCTTAGGGTCAAAATCTTCTTCCCACATAAGCTGATAATACCATGCTAACGGTGTTTTATCACTAAGCATCAAATGATAATCAAAAAGAAAATAATCCCAGAAATATTGCTTATATTCCTCTGTTCCCGGTTTTTCATTTACAGCACCGCCCAAAATACCACCATGTAAAAAGGAAGCTCTATCAAAGTCACGTTTATAGCATCTGGCAGAAAAGAAGCTTTTTACTCCTTTGAACAACTCATCCAAGGTCGAGCCGATATTCAGGAAAACATTTGCCGGTAGCATTGGCGGTACCAGGCTATTATATTTGCGGGCCAGGATACCGTTAATCCAGTTACCTTCCGCATCTATATATTGCACTTCACCGTCGCGCAGCAAAATCTCTTTCGCCTCCGTCGCATTCTTCTCGTTGAAAACGATTCCCTTTTTATGGAGAAATTCACTAAATTCCGCAACAGTATCTAAAAAGCTGCCTATATCCTCAACAGTAACACATAAATCGGCAATATTAAAGCAACACCAGCGTACAGCGGCAATATAGTCATCCACACTCAGATCACCTAGCATTTTCTCCGTGTTGCCTAAATAAATACATAATATAGTCAAACGATCCCAAATGTCGACTAAATCATCATCTTCCACACCTTGCCAATATTTTTGACGCAGGAAATTTTCCACATCGCTTTGCGGTAAAACAGAATTCCAATCATCATCCTGCGTATAAAAAGCATCTACTAAATCAAATACATTCTCAGCCATATCCTAATTTATTCTCCAGTTTCAACCCTTTGCTTAGATTTTTTATTCATTGCATATTTCTATTATATCATAAAATATATGACGTTTTTATGTTTTATCGGCAGGAATATTGTTAAAAATTTGTTGCAACGTCTTTCTCAGTCCCCCTATGAAAGAAAAAGGCTTGACTGCCTAAAACAATCAAGCCTCTTGATAATATTTATTTTAAATCAAATTTTTAACTACTGCCAATTCCATTTTGTCAGCAGGAATTACTTCATTATGCAGTACAGGCAAGTTTTGCAATTCCAGCATCTTCGGCGGTACAGTTACACCTGTCTTAGCGTGCAACTCTTCTAAAACGGCAAAAGCATTTTCCTCGCGAACAGGCTTATCCTCTAAAGCAGATAAAACGCTGTCGCTGAATTTATACGGGCTGGCAGTGGACAGTACTACGGTATAAGTATCATCACCGGTCAGCAGGCGATATTTTTCTAAAGCACGCCAAGCAACAGCAGTATGCGTATCCATCAGATAGTGATAATCGCTGTAAATACGGCCGATGGCTTCCTTAGTTTCTACCTCGTCCACCCAGGCAGCAAAAAATTGTCTTTGAATAGATTTCAGTTCTTCGCCTTCCACCTGATAACAGCCGTCATTATTCAAGCGTTTCATATAATCACTGACACGCTCTGTATCATGGTCGGTGATATTATATAACAAACGTTCCAGATTGCTGGAAACAAGAATATCCATGGAAGGAGAAATAGTTTTGAAGAATTCACGACGTTTGTCATAAATACCGCTGTTGATAAAATCGGTCAAAACATTATTACTATTAGAGGCACATAACAAGCGGTCTATAGGCAGGCCCATGAGCTTCGCATAATAGCCGGCCAGAATATTACCGAAGTTACCTGTCGGTACAACAAAATTAATAGAATCGCCGATTTCGATTTTCTTCGCCTTCACCGCATCAACATAGGCACTGAAATAATACACAATCTGCGGTACTAAACGCCCCCAGTTAATAGAGTTGGCAGAAGAGAAAGTATAACCCTTTTTCTCCAGCTCGTCGCTCAAAATAGTGTTGCCGAAAATCTCCTTAACACCGCGTTGAGCATCATCAAAGTTACCTTCAATACCGAAAACTTTAACGTTTTTGCCGGCCTGAGTAATCATCTGCTGTTTCTGGATGTCGCTGACGCCGTCGCAAGGATAGAAAACGATAATCTGAGTACCCTCAACATCGGCAAAGCCCTCTAAAGCGGCCTTACCGGTATCACCGGAGGTAGCAACCAAAATAACGATTTTATTAGTTTCACCGGTCTTTTTAATAGAACGGGTCAATAACTGCGGCAACAATTGCAATGCCATATCCTTAAAAGCAGAGGTGGGACCATGCCATAATTCCAGCACGCCGGTATCCTCGTTAACCTGCACCAGAGGCACAGTATTTTCGCCGAATTTGCCGTTACCGTAGGCAGCATTTACACATTCACGCAGCTCATCCTCAGAAAAATCGGTCAGGAACTGCAGTAAAATATCAATGGCACGTTCAGTATACGGTTTATTGCCCATGGCCTTAATATCGGACATACGCATTCTAGGAATATTCTGCGGTACGAACAGGCCGCCATCAGAGGCTAAGCCTTTAGTAATAGCATGAGCGGAAGAAACCATTTCTGTTTTGCCGCGGGTACTTACATATAACATATTAACAACCTACTTTCTCTGACAGCAGAGTTACGCAAAATAAAATTTTAAATCTGCAAAACAACTATCATTTTACACTACATAGTGCAAAAATAACGTCATCTGTCCTCTGCTACAGTAATTGTTGCAAGAAGCTTATCTTTTATATTATTTTTACTTATTCTATTCCCTAAGTTTAGAATATGTGTTTATAATATCATATTTTGTCTTTTCTAACAAGTATTACTGCTTATTTAGCAAAAATCAAATCAGCAACCACCGCATTAGCAGCCTTTTGTAAATCACTAGGTGCAGCAATAATCTGCATACCTCGTTGACCTGCACTGATGGCGATTTCCGGCCAGTTGTTGCTAGTAGCATCCATATATACAGGATAATTCTTTTTCGCACCCAAAGGAGAGCAACCGCCGCGGATATAACCTGTCAAAGGCAGTACTTCTTTCAAATGCACCAGCTCGGCACGTTTATTACCGCTGACCTTAGCCAAAGCCTTTAAATCCAGCTCGCCGTCGCCGGGGATAACGGCAAACATGACGCCGTTTTTGTCACCGCGGACACAGAGTGTCTTGAAAACCTGTGCCGCCGGCATACCGACCTCGGCAGCAACATGGACAGCGTCCAGATGCTCTTCATCCACAGGATATTCTACAAGGCGATAATTTATTTTTAAATCGTCCAATTTGCGTGCAGCATTAGTTTTTTTATTATGTTTCATAAGAATTGCCCCCTATATACCTAGAGAATTTTATTCACATTTGATATAATAACACTGTACTGCTATTCAGTGCAAATTTTCATGCCCCATTCCGAAAGGATTTTATCTTGAATATTAAAATAATATGCGGACAGATGGAAGTCATTCCTGCTCGTCCTGATTTAAATTACGAAAAAATTATTCACTGCATAACCAAAGCACGCCAGGAGCAGGCAGATATTCTGCTGCTGCCGGAAATGTGCTTATCCGGTTATCTTATCGGTGACATCTGGGAACAAAACAGCTTTTTAGAAGACTGTGAATATTATGCGCAGCAGATTGTTGCCCACAGCCAGGATTTATGCGTTATCTTCGGCAGTTTCGCACTGGAGCGGGATAAGCATAATGAAGACGGTCATATGCGTAAATATAACGCTGCCTTCGTCTGCCAAAACGGCAAGCTGCTGCCCGGTTACGCAGGACGCAATTTCATTATCAAAAACGCCCTGCCCAATTACCGCGAATTTGACGACAGCCGTTATTTCTACAGCCTGCACAAATTATGCTCCGAAGAAAACCGCTGCATAACCAAAACAATACAGCCTATCACTATCGACATCAAAGGTGCGAGCATCCCCATCGGCATCATGCTCTGCGAAGACGGCTGGACCGAAAACTATCAACTGGATACAGCGCAAGTACTGGCTGACAACGGCGCCCAACTCCTGTGTAACTTGTCCTGCTCCCCCTTTACCTTGGGCAAAAACAATAAACGCGAACGCATCTTCAGTGCCCAGGCGTACAAAACCGCTCTGCCCCTTGCTTACTGCAACAGCGTCGGTATGCAAAATAACGGGAAAAATATCTTTACTTTTGACGGTTGCAGCACCTTCTATACAGCCCAAGGCGAACCGGTTGCCGCAGCAGGTATGTATGAGGAAACTTTTTTGACTGTAGAGTGGAACACAAATGCGGATACCATTCATGCAAATTGTCCCCCTGCCGTAATCAAAGACCATACCAATGAAAGACAGATTGCGGAAATTTATCAGGCGATTAAATATGGTACTACTAAATTTTTGCAGCAATGCGGGATAAAAAAGATGACCATCGGACTTTCCGGCGGTATCGACAGTGCTGTTACCGCAGCCCTCTATGCCGATATTCTCGGTGCAGAAAACGTCCTACTGCTCAATTTACCCTCTAAATATAACTCCGACACTACCCGTGACCTGGCTAAACAGCTGGCTCACGCACTAGGAGCTAATTATGCAGTCATGCCGATTACAGAAAGCTATGAACGAACTGTAAAGCAGCTGGAAACCACGCCTATTACCAATATGCAGACCCAGGAGCAGTTTAATTTACAGCTCACCACCCTTATTAAAGAAAATATTCAAGCCCGCGACCGTGGTGCTCGTCTTATTGCCGCTGCCTCAGCAGCCTTCGGCGGAGCCTTCAGCTGTAACTCCAATAAAACAGAAATCAGCATCGGCTATGCCACATTTTATGGTGATATTGCCGGTGCCGCAGCCATCATCGGCGATTTGTGGAAACATCAGGTATATGCCTTAGGCCACTACCTCAACGAGAAAGTTTTCGGTCGCGAAGTCATCCCGCAAGCTATTTTCCACATCCGTCCCAGTGCCGAACTCTCTGACAGCCAAACCGTCGGCAACGGTGGTGACCCGTTGATTTATCCCTACCACGATTATCTTCTGCGTGCCTTCATCGAACATTGGCAGAAAACATCTCCGGCAGATATTCTGCGTTGGTATAAAGAAGGTGTTCTGGCGGAAAAAATCGGCTGTACCGAAGAAGCATTGCAAACAGCCTGCCCGACACCCGAAATTTTAATCGCTGATTTAGAACGCTGGTGGAAACTCTTCTCCGGCTTTGCTGTTGCCAAACGTATTCAGGCCCCGCCTATTCTGGCACTCTCTAAACGTGCCTTTGGCTACGATCACCGCGAAGCACAGCTCATACCCTACTTCTCTCGCGAGTATTATTTATTAAAAGCTGAACTTACAAAAAAATAATAATATTTTACTTGACTTTTTGTTGCTATAGTAGTATACTATTTTAAGTAATCGGGGTGTAGCGCAGTTTGGTAGCGCGCCTGCCTTGGGAGCAGGGTGTCGCAGGTTCGAATCCTGCCACTCCGACCAAGTTTTTTTTGCGGGTGTAGTTTAGTGGTAAAACCTCAGCCTTCCAAGCTGATGTTGTGGGTTCGATTCCCATCGCCCGCTCCAACTCAATATGGTTCAGTAGCTCAGTTGGATAGAGCAACGGCCTTCTAAGCCGTGGGTCGGGGGTTCGAATCCCTCCTGGATCACCAAGTCAAAAGAGGCCTGTAGACTAATTCTACAGGCCATTTTTATTGTTTAAAACATTCTCAAACCCTGCTCAAAAAGCGAAAAGTGATAATTTGAGTGATAAAATTTTTCGATTTTTATTTTTCTTTTCTTTTGTAGTCGGTACATAACGATATAGTAATGATTTATTATTTAAAGGCTCATATCCATATCAGTAGCTCTACTATGTCTTTGCTCACGTTCACTACGTTTAAGTAGCCTGCGTTTAGGTTTTAGTGCCTTTGACACTACTTTAGATTTTTCAGTAGTTTTACATTTATCAGAAACTACTTTAACTCCAGTAGTTTCTTTACCTGTTTCTAATGTTTTTTTATATTCCTTTTCCTTATCAAAAAGAAATTCTGCAATAGCTTCTGCATCACGTGCCGCCCTGAAGATTTCATTAGGGTCTTCTTTCAACACTTGTACCCACGATTCTACATAAGCGGCATTGCGTCCACGATTGGCTTCTGTAGATATTCCCAGCTCACTACAAAGCATATAGCTTGCTATCTCTGCTCTTAATTCTTCCCTGGCATAATCTTCACTACCAAAACCATTGATAATTTTTCTGTCTAATCTAGATTCATGGCCTGTGCTGTGACTAAGTTCATGCAACGCCACATTATAATAAGCATCCTCTGTTTTAAAAGACTCTTTAGGTGTAAGATGTATTTCATCACTACTTGGTCTATAGAAGTTTCTATCTTGTTGATCATGATAGATTGGTACACCAACAGATTTCATAACATCTTCGGCCCTTTCAACAGGCTGCCAAGTAAGTTCCGGTTTCACATAAGGTGGTAAGCCTTCTGCCTGTTCCGCATTAAATACAGTGGCTCTAAAAGCTCGTGGCGGGTCAAGTTTTTCTATTGCTTTAGTTCCATCTGATAGTTTGATTTCTTTTTCAAATTTCCAATATTCAACTTTAACGCCGTGCTCATCTTTGCGAAGATGAGCACCGGCGTTTTTTATTTGATTGAATGTATACCAACGTGGGTCGGTGTAACCTTTTTTCTGGCTATAGTAGCTAAGCATAAGAGAGTTCATACCACGATAACGCCGACCACTACCACCGTTATGAGGCAGATTTAATCCACCTGTCCATGGCTGCATCCAAGGCACAGTTCCTGCTTCAATCATATTAATAATTTCTTGGGCTACCTCTTTATGGTATAAAGCCGTTTTTTCAAAGTTACTTCTCAAACCTTGCTCTTGATTATCATTAGTCTTGCTCTTCGTCTTCCTAATCGTCATCGCAGCACGCCTCCATAGCTTCTTCCTCGGTTAAAGCGTCTTCTCTAAAAGCGCCCATATTATAAGCATCTTGGGTAGTATAATTTTTTTCAATAGTCATTTAAATCACTCCTTCAATAAGCTTTATGAATATCGTCAACCTTTTTATCAGCCATAAGCAAAATATCTATTCCCTCAAAATCGTAGTGAATTTCAAAATTTACCTTTACTGCTTCATCGTCCTTTCTTTTATTATATCCATACGAAATTTTCAGAATTTTACAATGTAGCTTATAAACTCCATCCTTGATACATCTGTTTCTCAACCATTTTGGCTTCATCATATACAACATCCATGTCATCATCTTTAGGCCAGTAAGCATCTAATCTTAAGGTTTGATTTTCCATAAGCTTATCAACAATTTGCTCTGCTTTATCTACTATAGACTTCTGAGCGTGTTCTGGAATTGGCTTAACATTTTTAGCACTTCTACCATCGCTCTTGGCACTGGTTGTACCCTTAGCATTACTATCTTTTTTAGCATAAACAGCTTGCTTTTTATCAGTCGTGGTTACACCGGTAACTTTAGGTTTACCACCTTCTTTTTCAGGCTTGCTAAGAGTCAATTTATACACAGGAACCTTACCCTTAGTTATATCATCACCTAGCTTTACAGCCTGAGCGGTTAATCCATCATTTGCAATGACATAATAGGTCTTAGCATCATAAACAAGGCTCATCTGTTCTTTAACTAAATCAACGCCGTCCAATCTACAGTTTCTATGTAATTGGGACGGTATTTTTTCTGCCCAAATAACATCATTGGGCTGCAAAGCTTTGACCTTTTCAAGAGCAGATAGATAGCTATTAAGCTGCTTCTCGCCTTTCTTGTACATACCATAATAATACTTAGCAGCAGTATCATTTTCAGCCTTCTCCTCTAACACTGCCTTCTGAACTTCAGCCAGCTGTTTCTGCATTTCAGGCTCATTTAGTTTGCCCTTAAAGTAGGCAATAGCCTTCCCGTACTTTTCTTTATCGGAGTCATGAGCATTAGCTCTTTTGGCAACCTCTGCATAAGTATCAAAATTATCGTCCCAGCTTTTGCCATTGTTCTCTAGCTTTTTGATTTCGTCCATGCAATTTTCATAGCCTTTGATAGCCATCTTATAACCGTTTAAGGCAGCTCTATACTCACCATTGAACATCCTGTCAATGGCAAATCTTTCTATAGCGTTTTCTGAGATAAAATGCTTCTTTAATTCATAGTATTTAGCCTTGTAAGAGTCAACAAATTGTTGTTTCTCTTCAATCTTATCAAGCAGTCTTTCAGCAATGTCACCAGCAGTAACAACATAGGGTTGTTCTTTGATTTCTTGCTCCCTTTCTTCAGCTTCCCTAGCTCTCCTATATTCTTCGTCCAGCTTCGCTTTTCTTTCCTGTCTTTTAAGGCGTTCTTCCTGAATCTCTTTAGCTAATTTGCGCAACACAAAATCCTGCACAAAATCAAAGATTTTACGGTCTTTTTCGCTTAAATATTCGGGTGCTTCTTCTGCAGTAAGATTACCAGTTTCACGTTTTTCTTTATCAACTTCATCAATCTTTTCAAGCAACATCTCCATTGTAGCTTCATTTCTATACATTGCTCCTAAATGGGGAGCTGGTTTCCTGTCAAAATATGCAGCTTCAATGGTCTTGCCTTGAGCTAACAAATCATCACGTTGAGCAACTAAAGTACGCTCATCAATACGTACATCCAAACCCTTTTCAGCAAACTTATCATTAACTATGACTGCCCATTTTTTACGCAACTCTAAATTAGCCGCTTTAGTGCTGAATTGGCGGCTTGTTTTATACCCACTACTAGGCTCCCCATCAGCATTGATACTATATTGTTTGAAGTATTTACTAGCTTCAAGAGGTCTATCTTTTTCAATAATTTTTTCGTTAAACATCAGGTGGCAATGAATATTGTGATGAGTACTATCAAAGGCAGCCAATTTATCATGAATAGCATAACTAAAAGCATGGTTTTCACGGATACCAGTTTCATCAATAAATTTCTCTACAAGTCCAATATTCTCTTCCAATGTGAGTTCTTCTTGAAGTCCAAGCAAAAACTCTCTATATCCACGAGCTTTAGCCCCTTTATTTTCTTCTACAGCCTGCCAGAACTCTCTTGGATCACCTTTTGCCCAAACAGGTAGATTCCCACTAGTCTTATATACAAGATCCTCTTCACGGCCATACATATTAGAGTAATCGCCTTCACGGTTGATGTAATCGGCATGGACTCTGGTATGTAGTTTTTCACCGTTTTTACGTGTTCCGTGTGGGATGTTCCTAAATTGATAATGTGCCATGTTATTACTCCTAAGAATTTGCTTATACAATCTATATAAATAAATGGCCATAGGCCGGTTTCAGCGCTTGCGCTATGCCGTTAGGCATCCCGCCGAAGGCGATTTGCGGTCAAGCGTCAGGCTTGCGCATTAACAACGATTGGAGAGCGTTGTGTAATTGCGCATTCTCGTCCTTCTGTTTCATTTTATCATTTTTGGAGATGCTTTTCAATATTTTTCCGTATTTTGTTGTTATATTACGCATTTTATTATTTACTATTACGCAAAACGGTATTATAATCATATTGAAAACCATACTATATCAAAGGAGACAGAATATGGAACAACCCAAATTCACCCCAAAAGGGAACCCCACGGACGTCTTCGACAAGAACGCTCATGGGCTATTCCAATCAGATCTGATGAATCTGGCGTATGACAAGCATTTATCAAAACAACGTAATCTGCTTTACATTGCTCTCATCTCAATCTGTGTATTGGCAACCGTCTATATATCTACTACAGCCAACTATAAAACATACGTAGTGCGCGTTGACAATGCGACCGGTCAAGTTGAAACAACCGGCCCTCTCGTTAATTCCAATTATGAACCACAGGAAGCAGAAGTACAGGCTGCACTTGCCACATTTGTAGAGCGTATCCGCACTATTCCTCTCGATCCTGTTCAATACAAGGAAAATTGGAACAGAGCGCAGTTATTTCTTACTCAGCCTGCCGCTCAAAAACTTAATCATCTTATCGCTCCAGAAAATCAGGTAGCAAGATTAGGTCGCAGCACAACTGCTATTAAAATCCGCTCCATTCAAAAGCAACCTGGTAGCGTAGCTACTTATCAAGTTCGCTGGTCTGAAGAAGAATTTAATATCAGTGGTGGCACAAACAGTAAAAAAGATTTCTATGTTGCTCTATTTAGCGTAGTACAAGCTCCTAGCATTAAACCCGAAGAAGTACTTATCAATCCACTTCGCATCAAAATTGCAGACCTCAACTATGCTAAAGAAACAGCGGTAAAGGAGTAAAGCTATGAATAAATACGCAAGAATCCTTGTCTGCGGTTTAGCTGTTACTGCGTTGCCTTTAATGTGCCAGCCAACATATGCTGCTGAAACGCAAGCAATCTACCGCACCTCCGATGCCTCTGTCAATGCATCGGAGCTAAGCTTTGAATACAATTTTGCCAGTATTTATGAAATTGACTGCCAAGTAGGATACCTTACAGACATCATCCTTAGACCAGGCGAACGTGTTACCCATATTGCCGCTGGTGATACCATGCAATGGATGGTTGACCAAGCAGTAATCGGTAACACCACTCACGTGTATATCAAGCCCAAGGTTAAGGATATTACTACCAACCTTATCATTAACACAGGAGTACGTAGTTATCGCCTTACAATTACATCCGGCGATACTTATACTCCTATCGTCAGCTGGACATTTGCTGCAGAAGAAAAGGCAGAAGCAGAAGCTATTGCCAAGTCTCGTGCTGCACATCAATCTCTGCTTAATAAAACAGCCGAGTCCCCTGACGATTTGAACTTCAATTACACCTTCACAAGAAAGCGTAACATTGAAGAATATAAACAGCCTATTGCAGTATTTGATGATGGTGTACGCACCTATATCAAAATGCCCAAATCTAATCGTTATGAGCTACCTGTTCTTTACAATGTAGGCAAGGATAAAAAGCTTATGCTCATTAACTATAGAGTAAAAGGCAATATGTATATTGCAGACCGTTGCTTTACCCGTGCCCGTCTTATATTCGGAGCCAAAAGCAGCATCGATATTATTCCCAAGAACGAAAAGGACGGTGATAAATAATGAGCTTTAAAGATAAAATCACTTCCGTATTCAAAAGGAATAATGACGAAGATAAAGACAGCAATGTTTTCCGGCAGGAACCAGACGATACTGATGCCGACAACGATAATGGTATTGATATTCCTGAAGAGCCTGCTCCCGAAGAAGGTGCTAAAACCTTAAAGGGTAGAATGATTCAGATTATCGTCGGCGTTACTGCCGCCGTTGCTATTGGTGCAGTAGTCAGCAACCTTATGGCAAGTCCTCAAAAAGCCAATAAAAACGGAGCCGATAATACCGATCTCTCCATGAGCACTCGTACCAATAATCCTGCAGCTCATTTACCTAATTCCTATGCAGAAATCGCTAAGTACGAAAAGCTCAAAGAAAAAGGTAATAAGCAACCTCCAAATCTTGCGAATAGTCAAATGCAAGGCCAGCAAGTAGGACAAGTTCAGCAACCTACTAGGACAAATTATCAACCTAGCTATCAGCCTGTGTATTCTGCTCATCCAGAAGCTTCAAATAGTATCGGCTATGTCAATTACCAAAAAGCACAGGAACAGGAAAAGATTGCTGAAAGTCCTATCCTTTTTGCAATCACAAAGCTTGCACAGGAGGCAGGTGATATAGCAGATGGTACCGCATCAGCTGCTACTGTTTATAGTCCAAGCGGAGCGTTCATGAACGTTCCTGATGCAAGCTTTGTGCTTAACGCGGGTACTGTAATACCTGCTACATTAATCACAGGTATTACATCCGACGTTTCCAGTAGCGATGTAGTCGCACAAGTACGTCAGGATGTATACGACAGCCTAACAGGCCATCACCTTTTAATTCCCCAAGGTTCACGTATTATTGGTGTCAGCGGAACAGCTGGCTCACGTGGCAATAAACGTCTTGGCGTTGTTTTCAAACGCATTATTTTCCCTAACGGTATGAGCTTCAATCTGCCAGACCAAAAAGCTGTAGATGGTACAGGCTATCCTGGCCTTGCCGATAAATATGATGAACACTCCTCAACTCTTTACCGCACAGCTTTCCTATCTGCACTATTTGCTGCAGCAGCCCAGAGTGCAACAGGAGATAGTGGCGGTTACGAAAATCGCAGCCCCGGTCAGGAAGCAGTAAGCGGAGCCGCAGCTTCCGTACTGGATACAGCCCAGACTATTGTTGAAAGAGATGCTAATATTGCTCCTACCATCAATATCCAACCCGGCTTTCAGTTCAGCGTATTTATCAATCAAGACTTCTCTCTAGGCGAATACTATTATGAGTAAATTCTCCATTATCCTTTTTTCTTTAATGCCATTTGTAGTTGCCTCAGCTGCAGCAACGAGCAAACTTGCTAGGCTGTGCAACTACGATCCATTACTCGGCCCTCCAATATCAGTACCATTTTGTATTTTAGGTGGAGTTTATTATTACTGGCCTTGGAAATGGTTTGAATGGTATTTCAAATTCAACCCGTTCATTCCCAGCCTTTTTTCTGATACCAAAATCTATTTTTTCTTTGCGATTATCGCTTTCATGATTATAATTTTCATCTTCCGTTCTAAGCCACAACTTACCAGTCATGGCAGCGCACATTGGGCAGAATATGGTGATTTAAAGAAGATGGGTTTAATCAGTGGTAGCGGTGTAATCGTTGGCCTTTATGATTCTCCCAACAAGCGAAGGATTACATCAATCTTGCGCAATCTGGAAACCGCAAAAAACGAAAAACTTGCTTACGCAGAACTAGCCTACGATGAAAAAAACGCAAAGAACGATGTATATGATGCAAGGCCATATAACGCAAAAAAGGATAATCCGTTTACGGTTTATCCTTACGTATGGCTCTATAAAAGATTCTTTGATTTTTACGTAACACTTTCGCATTTTTATCTCCGTGATAACTCCAATACTCACATAACTGTAGTGGCTCCTACTCGTTCTGGTAAAGGTGTTGGTCTTATCATCCCTACACTTTTAGGCTCATGGAAAGAAAGCTGCGTCATCAATGATATTAAATCAGAAAACTGGGGCATTACAGCCGGCTGGCGCAAAAAAATGGGTCAAAAGGTAATCAAGTTTGAGCCAACAGCTGCAGATGGTTCATCCGCACGTTGGAACCCTCTAGATGAGATTCCAATCGGCACACCCGACGAAGTTTCTGCTGCTCAAAATTTAGCAGCCATCATAGCTGACTTTGAAGGCAAAGGTAAACCAGATCACTGGACGGCCAATGCAGCAAATGTCATTATGGCAGTCATTCTGCATTTAAAATATGCTCATCTTTCTGACCCAGAAAATTATCCTACAAGCCCTAATCTCTATAC
>SAMEA3387479__coassemble_859_pt1 | contig 15219 bp, 12 predicted proteins | sample SAMEA3387479__metabat2_high_PE_023 | metagenome-assembled genome bin SAMEA3387479 (sample SAMEA3387479) | Felis catus | biome: Faeces | place: United Kingdom | collected 2012 | reverse complement strand
CCTTCCCCTAGTATTTTGCTAGAAAACATCACTCTATTCCAATTATTGCTAATAAAATTCAGTCAATTTATTCAGGTCATTAAAACATACAGAGAAAAACCCGTGCCTTTTCCAATAATTATTTTGCTAAGCTAATTATTTTTTCTTCAAAGAAAATTCGTCAAACAAGTATTTTTACGGAATTTTTATGCCTGCGGCTTATATTTTTACAGCATTTTTACAGTCAACAGGTGTATAGTATATACCTGTAAGGACCACAATATTGTGTGGGATGATCGATATTGTTAAACCTTACAGGAACTAATCTCCAAACCAAACGCCTCACAAGTTGGGCAGTCCTTTTTCTTTCGGTTCTGACTGCCCTGACGACGAGGCACTAACAAGCTTTAACAGCTAATTATTCTGCAACGGTTTTACGCACACCCTGCAGTAATATATTAGAGCTAGACTGCTGGTTGTGTTTACGCACACGCAGCCAACAGCTACTAACTACCACCTTGGTTACGCAAGACAGAGGTTATGTCCATAGACCTCTGTTTCCAAGGTCTTTCGTCCTTTGGCTTTAGCAATCACCTGCAGAAGCTAATCTTGCATTTTTTTCTTTTGCTTGGTACTTATTGTACCTATAAGACAGTCTTTTCAAAAGCTCTCAATACTCCTAACCTTTAGGCTGCCTTATACTCTAGGCTGTAAACACGATGTTTACAGCCTTTTTTTATATCCTGATACAAATAACAAAAAGCACCCACCTAAGTGAGTGCTTTACAGTCCCATATTCTATTTACACCAAAAAAGGCTTTGTCTTTAAAATCTTCTCCCGTTGCTTCCAATCAGGCAGATGGTATTCTACTATATCATGAAAGCGGGCATTATGACGAACCTCCAATAAATGCGTAAGCTCATGCACTACGACCAACTCCAAACATTCGGGGGGATAGCAGGCCAACAACATATTCAAACCGATTTTCTTAATGTCAATAGTGCATTTCCCCCACATGGATTTCCAATACTGTACATAGACCTCAGAATACAGCAGACCCATTTTAGCCGACCATTTATCCAACAATCGTTTTCCCTGAGCTGCCACAAGCGACTTGAGCATTTCATGCACCAGCAAATCCCGTTTGCGTTCCGAAAAGCCTCTTTTAGCATACAAAAAAAGCTTGTCACCGATAAGCTGATAGCTTTCTTTCCCTGCATGGTCATATAAGCATATTTCGTAACGCTTTCCCCAGATATAAACGGCAGTACCATCATAAAAAGTACTGATTTCAGTATTACGTCCTGCTCCACGAAGACTTTTTTGCACGCTTTTCTGCAGCCACTCCTGCTTACTAAACACCAATTGCTCCACATCTGCCATTGTAGCTCCTATAGGCACAGAAATAGAAATCTCGCCTTGAGCTACGTGCAAATTAAAGTTTTTCACGTTCTTGTAAAGCAGCTCGATATTAAAACCTGCAAGCTGTACCGTTTTCCGTGAATAGATACCCATTAAAGCTTCTCCATCAGAATGTTGCGGCCTAACATTCTATTATATTCCCAAGCAGCTTTACCTTCATGCTTATTAAACTGATTCATAATGGAATCCAGTTCATCGGCATAATGGACGATAAACGCCTCCTTGGTAGCACAAGCCACAGGAGAGCCCTTTTCGTTTTCACCATGATGGGATAAGATAATATGTTGCAACTGCTCCAGACGTACAGAAGAAATATGCAGCTTAGCAGCAGCCTCCTGCACCATAAAGCAGCTCATAGCAATATGACCCATCAGACGCCCTTCATTAGTATACGGGAAGCCTATATCAGAAGAAATCTCGTTAATCTTACCGATATCATGCAACAAAGCACCAGCAATTACTAAATCCTTATCCACACCGTGAATCTTCTCGGCCATAGCCACTGCAAGACCTGTAACATCGACGGAATGCTGCAAAAGTCCGCCTAAATAAGCATGATGCAGGCGCATACCTGCAGGATTATAGATAAACGCTTCATAAGTACCGCCACTAAAAATATTTTCTAGCAGCAGACGTAATGCAGGAGTTTCTACCTTTTTAATATAATCAGTTAATTTTTCCTTGTAGACTTCAACATCAAAATCACCATGTGGCAACAGATTGCTAATATCATCCTGCGGTAGCAGTTCTTCTAGACGTTGAATTATAACCTGCAAGGACATATCATTAGCATATTTATTGATATCAACGACACCGGTCATCATAAATGCAGTTGGTCCCTCTAAATCACGCATTTTATCGACAACAGAAGCTTCAAAGCAAATAAATGGTACACGTCCGCTGTTATCCTCCACCATACCACGGGCAAACACACCGCCGTTGGAAGAATTACCGATTTTTTGTACACGCACCAAAACTGCCTGACAAACCTTCATACCTGCTTTAAATTCATTAATCATACTAGTCACCTGTTTCTTATAAATGCTTCAGTAGCAGACTTTCATTAGCAACCTTTAAGTTTACACACCAATTTTTCTCAGTGAAACGCAGGGATAGCCTATCTGCTAAATAATCTAATACCGGAAGCTCAGTCGTCTGATGACCTGCGTCAATAATATTCAAACCGCCGAAAACGGCCTGTTGTGCATTATGATATTTTACATCACCAGTAACAAGAGTATCTGCACCCTGCTCTAGTGCCAATTGAATCAAATCACTGCCTGCACCACCGCAAACAGCAACACGTTTTACAGGACGACCTGCATCACCTACCACTACATAATCAGCACGGAGGCTTTTCTTGACGAATTCGGCAAAGCTGTGTAAATCGCAGGCATTGACCTCACCGATACGTCCAAGACCACTGACATGATCTAAAACATCTTCATCATGAATCCGCAATCGACGTACAAGCACATCGTTAACACCGCTGGAAACACAATCCAGATTAGTATGGGCACTAAAAACAGCAATACCCTTCTCTGCCAACTGCAGCAATAAATCTTGCTGCCAGTCAGTATCAGTTATACGACCTAATTTTTTAAAGATTGCCGGATGATGAGTAATAATCATATCAGCATTATAATTAACAGCCTGAGTTACTGTTTCCTGGGTCATATCTAACGCCAAAAGCAGACGGCGTACAGGACGTGAACCTCTGCCCAGCATCAGTCCCACATTATCCCAGCTCTCTGCTAATTCCGCAGGTATCATTTCTTCTAAAAGATTGACAATATCATTTACTGTTACTACCTGTTTCATAAGCAAGCACCTCCAATGCTTTCTCCATTTCCAGCTCCTGCTGATATTTTGCACTTTCCTTGGCACATTCACTACGTCCCATATTTTCCAACAATTGACGACAACCTTGTAACTGTCTTGCCAACTGCTTATCTAAAAGTGTATGACGTTTTTGTAATACACATGGACCTACAAGATATTCTGCATCGCTGTAATTTCGGTCATCACCACGTACAGCACAGATAATTTCATAAAAATGCGGCGGATCATCAACCAATTCTTCATCAGCCAAACGCCAGCCATGCTCTACCAGCCAACGACGCAGACCGGCAGCACCGGCCATGGGCTGTAACACTAAAGTTTTAGCACTTACTGCTACATCCATGGATGCCTCTAGAATACTGATAATAGTACTTCCACCCATACCGGCAATAGTAATACAATCAACTTCTCCTGGCTGTAACACCTCTAAGCCGCTTCCCTGACGTACATCAATCTTATCCTTCAAGCCATACATCGCTACAGTGTTGCGAGCTGCCTGACAAGGACCTGCGGCAATATCACCGGCTATAGCCTCGGTAATCTTTCCCTGCTCCATCAACCATACAGGCAGATAAGCATGATCCGTACCAATATCAGCAACCTTACTGCCTTGAGGAACTAAAGCAGCAATAGTTTCTAAACGTGTTCCAATATGCATATTAACCCTCCAAAGAGTACTTCTATTTTCAGCTGCACAATTTATTGCTCTTCAAACTGTGCCATGTATAAACGATAATATTCACCCTGCAATGCCATCAGCTCATCATGGGAGCCCTGCTCGGAAATACCATTAGGTGACAGCACGATAATGCGGTCCACATTGCGGATAGTTGCCAGACGATGTGCAACAACCAATGTAGTACGATTTTTAGACAGTTTATTCAAGGACTCCTGAATATTCTTTTCTGTTTCATTATCCAACGAAGAAGTAGCTTCATCTAAAATCAAAATCGGCGGATTTTTTAAGAATACACGAGCAATAGCAATACGCTGCTTCTGACCGCCACTTAATTTTACACCACGCTCACCCAAAGCAGTATCATATTTCTGCGGTAGTTGCTCAATAAACTTATCAGCTTCCGCCAAACAAGCAGCTTCGTAAATCTCCTCGTCCTTAGCACCAGGACGACCGAAATCAATATTATTACGCACAGAATCAGAAAACAGGAAAATATCCTGCTGTACAATACCAATATTACGACGCAGAGAAGATAATGTCATCTTAGTAATATCTTCGCCGTCAATAGTGATTTTCCCCTGCTGCAGATCATAAAAACGTGGTAATAAGCTACATAAAGTGCTCTTACCTACACCGGTACTACCAACAAAAGCCACGCTTTCACCGGCTTTGATTTCTAAAGAGAAATTGTTAACAACAGGTTTTTTCCCGTCATAAGCAAAAGTAACATTATCAAAAACGATATTACCCTTTAAAACGCCCGCATCATGAGCATCAGCCTTATCCTTTACATCCGCCTCCTGATGCATCAGCTCCTCAAAACGTTGGTAGCTGGCAATACCCTTTTGATAAGTTTCCGCCAAAGCATTCAAGCGCAGAATCGGACGGACAAAAATAGACACATACAACAGAAAGGCCACTAAATCACTCATACGCATTTTTCCCAGCGTAATTAAAACGCCTCCGGCCACGATAATCGTCAGATTCGTAATATTGGAAAAGAATACCATACTGGTGTTGGAATGACCTAAAAGAGAAAAGGATTTTTTGCGTGCCGCCAACAGCTTAGCCGCTACCATATCCATTTTACTTGTTTCCAAAGCCTCATTATTAAAGGACTGCACTAAACGTACAGCATTCAAGCTTTCAGTAGTCTGAGCAGTAATATTGCCTACTTGTGAACGAGCTTCACGACCAGCCTTCTTCAACTTGCGATTCGTAGTCACAGAATCATAAGCCTTTGCTAAAAGCAAGATGTTAACAATAATCGCCAGCTGCCAGTTAATATAGAATAAAATACTGATAGTACCTATCATGAAAACTGTGCAGACTAATAAATAATTAGGGCCTAAAAAAATCAGCTCGCGAATCTCGCCCACATCACCGACGATACGTGCTACTAGCTGACCTACACGCTGATTATCAAAAAAGCGGAAGCTCATGGACTGCACATGATTAAATAATGCTTTACGCATATCCTGCTCAATACAGGCACCGATCATACGCCCACGGGTCATCACATGATAATTTAGCAAACAATTTAACAAATACAATACCAACAGCACGGACGCAGATTGCAAAAGCAAGCTCACATCACGCCGCGGCAAAATATCATTCATAATATAACGCAGATACATAGGAAAAAACAATTCTGCCAAAGAAGTAATCACTGCACCTAATAAAGTTAAGGTTAAAATCTTTTTATAAGGAATATAATAACGTAAGAATCTTTTTAACATCTGGACCTCGCAATTTTATAATTCATCTTTTTATTATAGCATATCTTTCTGCAAACAAAAAGTATGTTCAAATTGCACCTGATGATTTTTCAGCACAACACTTACCCCAAAAACTCAAAAGCACCTGCTGCATAAGACAACAGGTGCGAAGATTATTTTTTTATGTCTTTAATTAAATTTTTTATCGTTTTAATAGCCCACAAAATAAAAATTATTAAACCTATACTTAAAATAAGCATATTTAATAACTGTGCTACAAGCGTCATATTCACATAATCACCCTACCGTAACATTTTTTCGTCTTATTTAGAAAGCTGTGAATACGCAATGCCCCCATGCTGCTTGTCTAAATCAGCTGCCCTAAAGCATTCAAAGTCCTCATACATAAAACTATAATCAATACAACGCAGATACAACTCCCGATCATCTACCTTGTCCGTCAAGGCTTCTCTCAATAACAGTTTAATATCTGTATCTTTAACCGAGCTATGCTCCATAGCCGTCAGATAATCCTTTTTGCTGATTTTACTCCAGTCAATCACCATGTTTAACTCTTTTTTCAACATATCATCTAACCAGATACGCGTACTGCGTCCGTTACCATCACGAAAAGGATGAGCAATATTCATTTCGACAAATTTATCGACGATTTCTTCAAAATCATCCTGGGGCATATTGCTGATGTTCTGCAACGCTACTTGCAAATATACGGCAGGAACAAAGCGGAAGCCACCACGAAAAATATTGACCTCACGAATTCTGCCGGCGAAAAGATAAATATCATTAAACAGATAGCCATGAATAAACAGCAAGGCTGCTAAGCTGCCAGGCTGACAACCATCCAATAATTTTTTATCAAAAATCTGTATTGCTTTAATTTTACTGATTTGCTCTTCTATTTTCGCTAATTGTGTAGCTGAGCCAATCCCCATTTTATTAATGTAAGTCATCTCTAATCCATCCCATGTTTGTCCACAAGCTGCTTTGCCCAGATAGCATTTATAAAACTATTGCTCTTTATCTAACAATCTTTTAAATGCGGTGCTTAGCTGTGTGTTTTTCTTCTTTTTATATATTATACGTTATTTTCTCTGAACTGCAAGACACTATATTGTAAAAAATATATTAAATCAGTATATTTTCTAGCATATCTTACATTAGTGTATATTCTAAAAACACATATCGTATATAATATCACGACTTATAAGAACATCTTATTAAAATATGCAAAACAACAACTTCTTTGAGCTACGTGAATATACGCGATAAAACAACCTCAGCCAAAATATTACTGACTGAGGCGAAATATCTCTTTAACTTATTATTTATTATATAATTAAAAATTAATCTTAGCAATTATAAACTATGTCATAATAAAAATTTTACCAATATTTGTTTAAGTAAACCTCGCCGTCAATTTTTTCTACCTTTATCCTGACCATTGCCACTGGGAATATAATATTTTTTACCAACTAATTCATCAGGAAGATATTGCTGCTCTACCCAACCACCAGGATAGTTATGAGGATATTTATAATCCAGACCGTGACCAAGTGCTTTAGCACCAGGATAATGGGCATCACGTAAATGCTTCGGTACCGTACCACAGTTTAAATGACGCACATCATTTCTAGCAGTGGCAATACCCATGTAGGAAGCATTACTTTTCGGTGCGTTAGCGATATAGCAAACAGCCTCGGCCAAAGGAATCTGTGCTTCCGGCAGTCCGACAAAATCAGCAGCCTGAGCTGCCGCATTGGCTACCACTAACGCCTGTGGATCTGCCAAGCCTACATCCTCAGCTGCACAGATAACGATACGACGGGCAATAAAACGTAAATCCTCGCCACCCTCCAACATTCTGGCTAGATAATGCAAGGCCGCATCAGCATCGCTACCACGCATACTTTTAATAAAAGCACTGACAATATCATAATGTTGGTCACCTTTTTTATCATAACGCTGCATTGCTGTACCGATAACGCTCCGCAATACCTCTAAAGTAAGCACCCTGTCCCCGTTTTCAGGAAGCATAAACTCGGCCTGCTCCAAAATATTCAGGGCACTGCGGGCATCTCCTGCACAAAAATCAGCAATCACCTTCAACGTTTCCTCATTAGCCGTAAAGCTACCACCAAAGCCGTACGTCTTATCGATAATGGCACGTTTTAAAATTTGCACAATATGCTGTGGCTGTAATTTCTCCAGACGTACCACCTTCATACGCGAAAGCAAGGGTGAATTAATCTCAAAGAAAGGATTTTCCGTCGTCGCACCAATCAGGACGATGGTGCCGTTTTCTACATAAGGTAAAAGCACATCCTGCTGACTTTTATTAAAGCGATGGATTTCGTCGATGAAAACAATGGTACGTCCTAAACCATTACGCTGCTGCTCCTGCGCACCCTGAATCAGCCGCCGCAGCTCGGATACACCGCTGGCAACAGCATTGATTGACACAAACCGCTCCCCTGTTACCTGGGCAATGACCTTGGCCAAGGTAGTCTTACCAGTTCCCGGTGGTCCATAAAACAGTACGGACTGCAACGCATCCTTTTCAATCATCCTCCGCAAGGGACTGCCTACGCCCACAGCCTTTTCCTGACCGATAAAATCATTCAAGGTATGGGGACGCATCCTGTCCGCCAAAGGCTTCATCAGCTTTTTTTCTTCCGCAAAAAGATTATCAAACAAACTATCCATATCTATCACTTCTCCGCTTAGGTATTTCTCTTCTCTATTATACCATCTTTTCGGCAAAGAAAAACAGCCTCGACGGTGCAGAATACACTCACCCGTCGAAGCTGTTTATTGCAGCATTGACTAAACGTCACGCTAATTATTTTGTCAGGAATTTACCGTACATATCATGGTCTTCAGCCATCATTTTATCAGCGTCAGCACCAACGATTGCAGTCGGATCGATACCTTGTTTCATGAAATATTCTTTGAATTCTTTAGAAGCACATACTTTTTTAGCAGCATTGCGCAGTACTTCCAATTTTTCTTTCGGAGTATCTTTCGGAGCAACTAAGGTAGCCCATGCACGAACAGCCATATCATGACCTAATTCTTTGAATGTCGGAACATCAGGATAGAGTTCAGAACGGGAATCAGCCATAATACCCAAGATTTTCAGGTTGCCTGCATCTACTTGGCTTTTGAATACGGACGGATCTGCTAAGGTAGCATCAATGTGTTTACCTGCCAGAGCAGCAGCAATATCTGCGGATCCTTTCGGATACGGAACGTGTTTGAATTGTACGCCGAATTCTTGTTCAAAGCTCATTGCAGCGATATGCCAAATTGCACCTACACCGGAGTTACCCATTTGTACTTTACCGGGGTTAGCTTTAGCATAAGCAGCAAATTCTTCAACAGTATTGTACGGAGCATCCTTCGGCACAATCAGAGCAGCCGGAGCAGCAATCGGTGCACAGATAGCAGCGTAATCTTTATAAGTGTTTTTGCATTTACCTTGATGCGGGAACATGGCTAATTCAACAGTAACCATGCCCAGAGTATGGCCGTCAGGTTTAGCATTAGCCAACTCTACCATGCCAGTGATACCGCCGCCATCAGGACGGTTAACAGGAACGAATTTACTGCCAGGTAATTCTTTTTCCATAAATTGAATTAAGCCACGAGCAGAAGTATCAGTCCCACCACCAGGAGCCTTCGGAATAATTACGGAAATGTCACCATCTGCAGGATAAGCAGCTTTTTTGCTGTCACTGCCACAGCCAGTCAGCATTGCAGCCATGCACAGCATTGCCATGAGCACTAATAAAATTTTTTTCATTGTGTTGCACAACTCCTTTTATATAAATTTTTATAGATTAACAAAATTTAAGCGAACACAAGCAATGTTCTGTCGCTTCCAAGTATAAGTAATAACGAGCTCATCTCCATGGGTAATAATCGCCGGATAAGAAAACTCTGCATCCTCTGTTTCTAAATCAGTCACCTTCTGCCATGTTGCACCGTCATCCGCCGACTTGAACAATGTAAGCGGTGAACGCTGCCCCCAGTTGGCAGCTACAGGATTACATACTAAAAACAACGTACCGTCAGCAACACGGACCATATCCAGACCACTGTTATTATTCGGTAAAGCTAGAGCGTAAGCAGCGCACCAACTTCTGCCCTCATCCGTACTATCGCTACGAAAAATATGACCCTCACTGCTTCTTAAAAGCATATGTACATGACCATCAGCACCCTGCCATAAGCTAGGCTGAATCACGCCACGACCGTAAAAAGACTGCTCACTGACCGCAATACTGCTAGTAGCAGTTCGCTCACCTGCCTTATACTCTAAACCAGAAATTACCACAGGTGATGATTTATGCCATGTTACACCATCATCGTCGCTCATGTCCGCAAAAGCCTGCCACAAGCCACGCTCTGTCGAAGCACCGGCTACAATGCGACCGCCACATAAATAAATAGGCTTATTCCGGACTGGACCACGACCACCGCTTATGTCATCAGCGACAAGCTCTTGTGCTGCACTCCAATGTAAGCCATTATCCTTAGAAACACAGGTAAATGTCTGCCAGTCAGCAATCCGCTGACCACGCTTATAGAAAAGACGTACCAAACCATTCTCATGCACGAATAGTACAGGATTCCAGTTTGCACAAGCATCGTCAATCAACTTCTGTGGTTCTTCCCAAACACCAGCATGACAACGGCTGCCGAAAATTGCCGAATCTGCACGGCCTTCATAACTACCACCGAACCAACAGCAATATAAATCGCCATTAGGTAAGACAACAATCGTAGAAGCATGGCAAAAAGGCGTTATCTGTTTTTGCATGACAAAATTCTTTTCTAACTGCACCTATCTACTTACCTTTTCCTTGATTTATTCCATAAAATTTGTAAAATTCTAAGAACATCATTATTGTATCATATATCCGAAAAAGGGTAAACTATATTGACAAATTTTTGTCAAATTTTCTTTAAAGGAGTGTAAATAGAATAATTCAACATAAAAAACCTGCACTATTAAAGTGCAGGTTTATAAAGTTAATATAGGTGACTATTCATAATCCTATAATACTCATCATCAAGCATCGATAATAATTCCAGAGAAAACTCTTCCTTATCATATTCGCCTGTATCATCTACCATTTCATCAATAACTTTTAATCCTGTATTAACATATTCTTCTATTATTTCGTATACTACCTTATCATCAGTAATAAGATTTTCTTGATTTGTTTTAAGTAATTCATTTAATGCAACAGCATTAATATATGCTAAATTTTCCTCACCCATACTACTTGGACGTACCCATGCAATACTACTTTTAGACCTAGTTCTTTCACCTTTATTAACACCTAAGGCTAAACACAGCATATAAGTTTCTACGTTATTAGCATCATCTAAGCCTAAAATATTTTGGGCTCTAATCTTCTTTTTTATAACACTGTTGTTTAAGTTATCATCAACATTAAATGGTTTATCTCCCATACTCATGATATTTCCTCCTTCCAAATGATGTTATCTTTTAAAGAAAGTTTATTATAGCTAGAAATGTTATAAAAGTTAAAAATTTTCTTTAATTCATCAGAGTATTCAGAAGGTGTTACCGCCAAAATAATTTGCTTAGTTTTGCTTACATCCAACAAGACTTGCGCGAAATTATTTCTATTCATATCAGAGACCCTACCAACAGGTGTATCAATAAGTAAGAAACTGTTAAAACCGGATACTTCATGTACTGCTAAAGTAAATGCCAAAGCTAATAATTCACGTTCGGCAGCAGAACAGCTATCAAGGCAAGATAAATTATCTGCTTTTGAATACAATTTTAAAGAATATTCTTCTGAAAGCTCGATTCTAGAATAAGTATTTTTCTTCCAAATAAGCTGTTGAAATACTTGATTGGTACGTTCGGCAATATTATTTCTATTAAAATTAGCGATATCATTTATTACCTTATCAATAATCTGTTGTGCATTTTGCGCAAATTCTGCATACCTAGCTAAAACTTCTTTTTTAGCAATCTCCTTATTAGCTCCATCCAATTCGTTCTTAGCTTTTTTCAATATATTCGCTAATTCTTGCGCGTGAGTTTCATATATACCAAGATCTTTAACACATTTTATTCTCTTATTTTCAAAGTCTTTCTTTTTTTGCATATTCAAAGTAATATCATTTAAAGCTCCATCACCAAATGCTACTATTTCTTGATATAAAATATCATTTTGAACTTCTAACTCTTTAATTTGCTGATTTTGCTGTTCAATGCTATTCAATATAGATTCTTTTTCCTGTGCATAATATTGTATGATTAATGCCTTGCGAATTTTAGGTGCAAATGCAGTAATTTTTTGTACTGATACATTACCTTGAAGTCTTTCTAATAAATGCTGCATTTGTAGAATTTGCTTATCACTAAGTTCATCACCACAAAGTTTACATTTACAAGATTGTAAACTTTCTCTAATATCGTCTGGACGAATATTTACAAATGTATCATCTTTTTTCGCCCTTTGTTCAACATATTCATTAACACTTTTATTAGTTTTGTATAAAAAAATTAAAGGAGTATATTTTTTTATTAGATTCTCTCTCTCTTGATATAATTGGCAAAGATTGTTTTTATAATTTTCCAACAACTTCTTGTTGCTCTCAAACACTTCATTTTTATCTGCAACACGTTCACGACCACTAATAAAACTGTTTGCCTTTTTTATTTCTTGTTCTGCTATTTTTATTTCTGCTTTAGTTTTTTGTATTATAGCTAATTTAGAGTTATACTCTTCTTCTATTTTTTGAATTTCAGCTTGCTTTTTTTGAATTGCAGGATTTATTTTCCCTAATTCTTTTTTATAATCAGCTAAAACGTTAGTTATATGCTTTCTCACCTTTGCTAATACATTAATCTGAGCTATACCATATACATTTTCTTTAATATTCTTTTTCTTAGAGTCATCAAAATAATTTAATAGCTGTTCACCATCAAAATAAAAATATTCTCTAATATTTTGCGGTAGCATAGATTCTACTAAAGCAGACACATCATCTGTAGATTCTATAAATATAGTTTCACCTGTATTGGCTCTATAGCTACACGATACAATATTTCTACCTATTGCCATTGCAGTTCTAGAAGAAAAGATTTGTTTACGTTCAAATGTATAAACAACCCCATTCTTCTCAATAACTACATCAACTTGTACAGTTAAATTTTCCAGTTGCTGACTTTGAACTTCCTTTAAAGTTTCAACATTATAGATAGGTAAACTATCATTAGATACTTCTAAATGAATAGACCCGGAATCACGAACTGATGCATCTGGTTTATGTGGTTCATCACCATACAAGCACCAATTCAAAGCATTTAGAAGATTGGTTTTGCCAACACCATTAGATGCTTCAATAATATGAATATCAAATTCTTTCTTATGAGAAAACTTTAATTCTAAATCCTTATACTGTCTATAATTATTACATTTTATAGAGAGCAACCGCATTATAACCTATCCCCTTTTTGTTCTTTTACAGCTTGTTCTATTAATTTCTTATACACTCTTTGATATTGAGAATTTTCATTTTCATGGTTCACTATATTTTTTAAAAACTTTCGCATAAGTAAATTATCTTGCGTGTATTCATCAATTTTATTTAAAATATGTTTGTTAGAGAGCATTATAATTCACCTCTTCTTTGATTCTATATACTTTTTTTAGTACAGTAATACTATTTAATGCATTATCAGATAACTCTTTAACACGCACCATTTCCTTGTCAAAAATATGTTTTTCCATTGATACAAGTTTTTCATCATTTAGCCTATCAAAATCAGGTTTGATAATCATATCAAAAATAGTCGCATCATGCTTTCCAGGAGCCTGCCTAATAATACGTCCTATTCTTTGTACATATTCACGAGGATTAGTACTAGAAGCCATAATAATAGCAGTATCAGCCGACGGAATATCTATCCCTTCATCTAAACATTTTATCGCCACTAAAACCTGATACTCCTGTTGTTTAAACTTTCTAATAATATATTCACGTTCTGATAATCCTCCATAAACAGACTTAGGAACAGTACCTTGTTCTTGAGTAAATCTAGTAGCAGCTATTTCTCTTCTGCCCAATATTTTAAGTACATTATCAATTTGAGCATCTGATACAAAGATAATGGTATTGTTTATATCATTATTATTCTCTTCTAAATAATCAAGAATACGTTCTAATTCTTTATATTTTTCCACTGCATTTTTTTCTATATTCGCACGTTCAAATCGTAGTTTTTGCAAATAGGTATCATCATCACTAAGATAACTTCCTGTTTTAATAATCTTTTCTGTAGCTTTTTTATATCGATCTAATTCATCATCAGTTAACGAAAGGAATCTCGGTTCATATATAAAATGCACCAAAAAGCTTTTATTAGTTAAGGGATTAACATTAGTTAAAGCATCATGTATAGAAAATTCAAAAGATTTATTGCCAAAATACTCTTCAATAAACCTGCTACCTACATCATCAAACCATCTTTGCGGTGTCGCACTAAGTCCTAATCTATAACGATAACCATCAATTAAACCTAGTCGAGTCTTCGCAGCTCCCATACCATGAACTTCATCACCAATAAAGAATTTAACTATTTTATTAAACTTATTAGTTGTAATTAAGTTCAAATATTTTTCTGAAGAACAAATCTGATGTGTCACATAAACAATTAAATGCTTATATTCTCCCACTTTAAGCCGTAAAAGTTCTCTGTTTAACTTTGCATACCAATTCTTAATATTGCCATTAAGAACTAGGCTATGTTCTAAATTAATGTCCAAAGAATCAATATCGCGTTTCCATTGGTCACTCAAAGTTACTTGCGGACAAGCAACAATAATTAACAATTTTTTTGTGTCCTGCAATGCTTTTTTCATACAACCAATAGCAGTCCTTGTTTTACCCGTACCTGTAGCCATTTGCAACAGTAAAGACCTATTGTTTTGATTCCAGAGATTCACAGCCTCTTCTTGATATGAAAATAATTTTAGTTTCTGTTTACACTTTACTTTTGTATTCACTAAATATTTTTGCATAGCAATAGAATCCATACGAAAATTTTTACTTTCATCAATAAGTTTCTCTTTAATAGCAATAGGAATATCTTTAATTTCCACATCTAAACGATTATCATACCAAAAACTATCAAACTTCTTTATATCATCTTGAATGTAACACCCAGCACCGGTCCAACTAGTAAAAACCTTAAATTCTTCTATATTGCTAACCCACCCACAAGCAGATTCATTATTCGATCCACTAAAAGATAATACATTGCCAGCTTGATCATATAAAATTCCTACCTTTTGGTGCATTATGCCAAATTTATTTATTTCTTCTACAGAACAATATTGATTATTCTTTTTAATTATAGCAAGCTTAAGTTGCAAAAGATTATTAGCAAGCATCCACCCTAATGCTTTAATATGATCTTGTTCAAATTTATCTCCAATCTCTTCGTATGATTGAACAAAATTTTTGTACATAATCTCGTCGAAAGTACTAGTTGATGCTTTTAA
>SAMEA3387479__coassemble_828_pt1 | contig 15762 bp, 16 predicted proteins | sample SAMEA3387479__metabat2_high_PE_023 | metagenome-assembled genome bin SAMEA3387479 (sample SAMEA3387479) | Felis catus | biome: Faeces | place: United Kingdom | collected 2012 | reverse complement strand
GGTTAAGGGCGTTATCGGCTATGGCAGTAATATGGGCGAAGGCTGGCTTTTAACTGCTGAAATGCTTGAATTGGTGCATAGTGGGTACACTAATATTATCTGTGCCCAGCCCTTCGGCTGTCTGCCTAATCATATAGCCGGACGCGGCATGATTAACAAAATCAAAGAAATCGCTGCTGAAGCAAATATTTTAGCACTTGACTATGATGCCAGCGCCTCCCATGTAAATCAGGAAAACCGTATTAAATTAATGTTGGCTACAGCAGAATAAGCAATTTCTAACCTGTATTTTCGAAAAAGAAAATACAGGTTTTTCTTTCCTTCGACCAGCTTGCATAATGAGTATAAAAGCAAATACGGGAAAATCTCTTATTTTATGATATAATAGGCTAGAGAATATTTTTATCATGACATAAAAACATGAACAGAAAGCTAACGAGGGACCCTATACATGAGTATTTTTCAATATGTAGCAGAACACCTAGATGAAGACGGCTGCTATACTCCTACAACTCTGCCAGATGAAGAAAATGCTACCATCAGCAGAGCTCTTGGCAGCAGTGATTCTGCAGTCTATACCATGAATATGCCTGCCAATATGGAAGATGCCAGCAAACTTTCTAAATTACTGCAATTATATAGTGACGAACCGCTACAACCTCATCGCGAGGAAATTTATCATACAGTAAAAACTATGTGTATGGCGGAATATTGTGACCCCTTAATCTCCGTCTTAGATCAAGAGGACATTAATGACGTCATCTACGCCTTGGCACGACGTTTCTTCTATAACGCTAAAGACCGTGAGCCTGTAAAATTAGCTTACGTACTACTTGGCGTATACGGAATGCAGCGTATCCATAACGAAGACGAAGAATTTTGGCGTGATTTAGTGACTATGGCCCACTGTGAAGAATTTACCTTCGCTTTCCTTTATTCCTGTCGCATCGCCAATTTTCAACCACAAAAAGAAATCTGGGAATTAATCGGCTGTACTAAAGGCTGGGGTAAAATTTTTGCTATTATCGACTGCAAGTGTAAGGATGATGCACACCGCTTGTGGCTTTTAAAGCACGGTATCGAATTAGATGCAGAATATCCACCTATTTCTGTTAAGCTGTTAGCTGAAACACATTTAGAAGCATTCCTTACATCTGAACACCAAAGCGAAATTTACAAAAATGCTATAACTATTTTTAATCAATATCTGCTCATGCTAGTTGAATACCCGGCAGAAGAAATTTTTACAAATTTCAATCTTGCCCCGATTCATTTACACAACCTTGCTACTAAATTATTACAACTTGCTAAAACAGAAATACAGAAAATCGAAGACCGTTTGGACATCTTAACTATGTCTATTTCCTTACGCCGTCTTGCCGAACAGCAAAATATGACGCAAATTGACATCAACCAATGCCAAGTATTAATAGCTGAATGTGATAAAATAATTTATACTGCCGATTTGGCTACTGAAGTGGAAAATAACATTTTTTCCGAAGGTCAAGTTAATTATGCAGTATGTGAGCTGGCCTTTGAAACAGATATCGATATCTGGCCGCAATTATACGCTTATTGGCAGGAGCATCTTTTAGAAACAGAGTTATTGCCTATTTTGCTGTCGGCAGCTGACGAAACACGTCGCCAAAGGATTATAAATGATATAGAACGTCAATTAAACGTTTTCGACTGCAAAGAAGATGCTTTATTGACACCGCTGCATTATTTGCAAGATCATCCAGGTTACGGTGAAAGAATTATCTGTCACGCCCTAACCGGCCTTTATGACTGGCCCCGTGGTGCAGCCTGTGCTATTTTAGAATCTTGGGATAAAAAATATATTAACAGCAATATCCGCCAAGCTCTGCTTATAGCACACAACTTAAGCCATAATGAGCTGGTAACAGCACATATCGAATCCTTGATACAGGATAAAAAATTTTCTTTAAAAAAGTTTTTACAAAAAGAAGCTTAATTATAAACACAAGGTGCACAACAATTTCGTTTTATGCATCAAAGGAGGAAAACTATGGAACTTACCGCCGTTGCACAATTACGCAGAATGGTTTTAGAACACATTTCCCGTTATACTTGGAATGACGTGTTAATCGACCATGTTTACGATATTTTACAGGAAGTACGCGAGGATACTCCTCGTTATCGCTGCTGTGTCTACAAAGAACGTGCCGTATTAAAAAACCGCATCGACATGGCTTTAGGCCAAGACTGCAAGGAAAATATTATTGAAGCTAGCAAAATGACTCTGCACGAGCCTGAACGCAAAGATTTACCACTGATTGATGTACTTCCTGCTGCTTGTGACCAATGCCCCATTGACGCTTATTATGTAACAGATGTCTGCCGTCACTGTGTTGCTCATAAATGCATGAATAACTGCCCGAAAAAAGCTATCAGCTTAGTACAAAACCGTGCCTTCATCGACCGCACTAAATGTATTGAATGTGGCAAATGTAAACAAGTATGTCCTTATGGTGCTATTATCGAAATTCATCGTCCCTGCGTACGTGCCTGCGCATTAGGTGCTATCAGCATCGGTGAAGACCGTAAAGCAGCTATTGACCACGAAAAATGTGTTAACTGTGGTGCCTGCCGCAACGCCTGTCCCTTTGGTGCTATTGATGAGCGTAGTAACATTGTCCGCGTTATCACCAGCATTAAAAGCGGTAAAAAGGTTATTGCTCTAGTAGCTCCTTCTATTGTAGGTCAATATGGTTTAAAAATTACCATGGGCCAAGTTTACAGTGCTCTCCACAAAGCCGGCTTTGCTGATATTGTCGAAGTAGGTATCGGTGCTGATATTACTGCTGTTAAAGAAGCTAAAGAATATATCGAAAAGGTTCCTGAAAAACAACCATTTATGACCAGCTCCTGCTGTCCGGCATTTGTTAAGCTTGTTAAAACACAAATTCCTGAAGCAGCAGATAAAATTAGTGAAACCGATTCTCCAATGGTTTCTACAGGCCGCTGGGTAAAAGAAAAATACCCGAATGCTATCACCGTCTTCATCGGCCCCTGCATCGCGAAAAAGAGTGAAGGTCGTGAACATAGCGATATCATTGATTACGTACTTACCTTTGAAGAAGCTATGTGTATGTTAGCAGGTAAGGATATTAAATTTGCTGACCAACCGACTAACGAATTTGAACGCGAAGCTTCTAAACTCGGTTTGGGCTTCCCTTTGACTGCAGGTGTAACTGCTGCTGTTGATGATACCGTCCGTGCTATGGGCGGAGAAGTACGTTCCTCCTACTATGCTAGCGGTCTTGATAATTGCCGCCAAGCTGTTACCGACGCTAATGCAGGTAAATTGGATTGCAGTTATTTAGAAGGTATGGCCTGCTCCAACGGCTGTCTGGACGGTCCCGGTACTGTCGGTGATTTCCGCATTACCAAGGTTGCCTTGAACAAATATGCTGCTACAGCACCTAATCAACAAACAGTTGACGACAATCATACTAAATAACTAACACAAAAAGCTCTTCTCCCTACTTGAGGAAGAAGAGCTTTAATTTTATTTTTATTTTTTATTTTTCTTCTTGTTCATGTGAATGCTGTTTTCGTTCCGCTGCATGCTCTTTGATTTCTTTAATAACCTCTGCCGGCAGCTTAGGACGCGGACAATTGGGTCCTGATGGTTTTAAAGTAAAACCACGACCAAAAACGTCATTAACATCATGCACGATAACAAAAGCATCAGGGTCAATCTCACGGCAGATAGAGCGAATCTTGGCTAGTTGTGTAAGCTTGGCAACAACAAACAATACTTCGCGATGTTGGTGAGTAAATGCACCTTCACCATGAATATAGGTTACACCACGACCAACAACTTTAATAATTTCTTCGGCAATTTCATGATGATAATTACTGATGATGATAACATTCTTTTTAAAATCAAAGCCGGTAATAAAGGTATTACAGGTTTTACTCATAATAAAGAAGGTAAGCAAGGTATATAATACCGGCTCAATACCAAATAAAGAAACGCTGGCAAAAAGCAGGCACAGATTAAATAAAAAACCCGTTGTACTGATGCTGATAGAATAGTTTTTTTGAATAATCGCACCGATAATATCCGTACCGCCGCTGGAACCACCTACTCTGTACATACAGGCAGCACCAATACCATAGAGTACACCGCCGGCAATACAAGCCAAGAGTTTATCATGTACAATCGTATAGTTAGATAAAAAATGGAAAAAATCTAAAGAAAAAGAAAAAGCCAGAATACCATATAAAGCACTGATGGTATAATGACGATCCATAAATTTATAAGCTAAGAAGAATAGAGGTACATTACATAACAAGCTTGTTAAGCCCATAGGCATACCTGCAACATAATAAACAAGTACTGCTACACCGCCAATACCACCACTGAGCATTTTATTTGGCATATAAAAAACATTTAAGGCTATACCCATGATTGCACAGGCCAAAGTTACCATAAAATAATGGTAAAGATTTTTTTTCATTGTTGTACTCATATAAGACTCCTTAAAAAAATTCTTATTGATATAGTAACATTTTTTACAAAAAAAGCAATGATTTAATTATTAAATTCTTAGGGAAATTTCTTGCAATGTAAAATTACCGAATAAAAGGAAATGAATATGCTAAATCAGGGCAATAATGTTCGAAAAAACTTGCTATGTTTACTAAAGCAGTATAAAATATTATTGTATACATTTATGGGCAGGTGAACTTTGATGAAAACAGCAATGAACAGCATTACCGAAACTGCATACGCGAAAATCAATCTTGGTCTTGATATTCTTGGCAAACGTGAAGACGGCTACCATGAAGTAAGCATGATTATGCAAAGTGTAAGCTTACATGACACCGTTACCATCACTGAAGGCAACGGCGCCGGAGAAATTTCTATCTCCACTAACTTACCTGGCTTGAGCTGCGGTAAGGATAATCTTGCTTACAAAGCAGCCGCATTGTTAGCGGCTCATTGCGCCATTATTCCGAACGTTCACATAGCTTTGAACAAAAAAATTTTTTTAGCAGCAGGTCTTGCCGGCGGCAGCAGCGATGCCGCAGCTGTATTACGCGGCTTAAATAGATACTGGAACTTAAATCTGGAAATATATGAGCTGGAACAAATCGCCGCTCAATTAGGCAGCGATATTCCTTTCTGTATTGAAGGCGGCACAATGCTTGCAACAGGACGTGGCGAAGTATTGACTAAACTACAGGATTTACCGGAAGCAATCGTCGTTTTAGCTAAACCGAGAAATCTGGAGGTTTCTACTGCATGGGTTTATCAGCATTACAATAAAGGTCGTGTAGTACATGCTCCCTGCATTTGGAAACTACAGGAAAGAATGCAGACCGGTCCACGTAATTTAATCCCTTATATGGGTAACGTTCTAGAAACAGTAACTATTCCTGCACACCCTGTAATTGCCTCTATTAAAGCCAAAATGCTTAGTGCAGGTGCTTACTATACTTTAATGAGCGGCAGCGGCCCGACCGTCTTTGCCTTTGCCGAAGACCAGCCAACTGCTAAAAATATCATTGAAGCTTTAGCTGAATTTGATGTGGAAACAGCTATAACTACTACTATAGGGAGGATAAAATAAAATGTCCGGACATTTAAAGCCAATAAAACTTGACAGTTATAAGCCTTTACGTGAGCTTGTCTGCGAAAATATTCGTCAGGCTATTATTGATGGTACCTTCAGCCCGGGTGAACGTTTAATGGAAATTCAAATGGCAGATGAAATGGGTGTCAGCCGTACTCCTGTCCGTGAAGCAATCCGTAAGCTAGAGCTTGAAGGCTTTGTAGTTATGATTCCGCGTCGTGGCACCTATGTAGCTGACATTTCTATCAAAGATATTACCGAAATTTACGAAGTACGCACCAGTCTGGACGTTCTGGCAGCAGGCCTGGCAGCAGAACGTATTACCGAAGAAGAATTAGCTACCTTAAACGGTTATTTATTAGAAATCGGCCAACACGTTGCTAATATGGATATGGATAAAATCGTTGCTGTCGATACTGCTTTTCACGATGTTTTGTACACCGCCAGCCGTAACGAGCGTTTACGTAGTATTATCAACAATCTCCGTGAACAATTAACAGGTATCCGCGGTCGTTCCATGAGCTATCCCGGACGCTTGATTGAAACCATGGACGAGCATCGCAATCTTGTAGATGCTATTGCCGCACGTGATGTAGAGCGTGCCCAACACGCTGCACGTGTGCATATTGAAAATGCCGAGCATACATTAATGCGTTCTTTATCAGAACATACTAAGAAGGACTAATCATGCAGAAATTTGATGCTTTTATTCTTGCAGGAGGCCAAACTCCTTGGCTGAAGGATTTCTGTAACACCGAATATCGTTGTCTGGTGCCTATTAACAATAAGCGTCTGATTGATTATATTATTGCTGCCTTACAAGATAGCGGTTCTATCCGCCGCATCGTTATTGCAGCATCTGAAGGAGCCGCTAAGAAGCTTGAAGGTACCTTACCTGATGACGTAAAAGTCTGCTTAGCAGCAGAGGATTTGCCTTTGACAGCAGTAAATGCCGTCAAGGCCTTAGGCACAGACAGTACCGAAAAACTACTCGGTGTTTGTGATGATATTCCCCTTATTACAGGGAAAGAAGTACATGACTTTCTCAGAGAATGTGCAAAATATCCTGAAAAAGAACTTTTTTATCCGATTATTCCTAAGCAAATCTGCTTAAAGCAATTTCCTGAAGCTAAACGTACCTATGCTACTCTTAGCGATGGTACCTTCACCGGTGGTAATATGATGTTTATGCACAAAAACATCATTTCTATCGGTCAGGAAAAAGCTAAAGAATTATTTAAATTACGTAAATCACCCTTAAAATTAGCTAACTGGCTTGGCTGGAGTTTTATTTGTAAGGCTATTTTTCATTGCCTTTCTATAAAAAATGCTGAAGAACGTTTTTCAAAGCTCATGCAAATTGATAGTAAGGCTATTATTACTAATAGTTCCAGCATCGGTATGGATGTTGATAAGCCTGCCGATTTACAGCTGGTAAATAAGTATTTAAGCAAGTAATATTATAATATAAAGGAGCATCTGGGATGGGCAGAGCCAAAAGAATTGAGCGTGTAGTAGCACTAACAAAACTTTTAGCCGATCATCCGTATCGGCTGTTTTCATTTTCCTATTTTTGTAAAAAATTTGATATTGCCAAATCAACTCTCAGTGAAGACGTTTTGGCAGTAAAATCTGGTTTAGAGCTGTATGGATTAGGCAAAGTAGAAACTCTTTCCGGAGCGGCAGGCGGAGTACGTTTTATTCCCAGCCATCCTGAAGAAGAGAATCAAGCATTTTTAGAAGAATTGGCTGAAAAATTAGCAGCCCCGGAACGCATTCTTCCAGGCGGTATGTTATATACTACCGACTTATTATGCGAACCGGAAACAGTAGTACATTTAGGCGAAATCTTCATGACACGCCTACAGCATCTGCAACCTGACTGCATAATGACAGTAGAAACCAGTGGTATTCCCCTGGCCATGCAGGTAGCACGTGCTTTTAATGTCCCTTTGGTTATCGCTCGTTACACTAGCGATATTACCGAGGGCTCCACTGTCAACATCAATTATGTCAGCGGTTCTACCAAAAGCATTCAGACCATGGCCATGCCGAAGCGTGCTCTACAGCCTAACAGCCGTGTCCTGATAGTCGATGACGTTATGAAGGGCGGCGGCACTGCTAAAGGAATGGTTGCCCTAGCCAATGAAGTCGGTGCACAAGTTGTCGGTAAAGCTTTCTTTATCGCTACTGCAGTTCCCGAAAAGAAATTAGTTGATGATTACACTGCTTTCTTCATTCTTCACGATATCGACGAAGAAAACAATGCTATTCATTTAGATATCTGCCAAAATTAATTGGCACCATTACTGCCTATATCAACTGTAAGCAGGCAGTCTAAGAGAGGAAGTATATTATGTCTAAAGATTTAGTAGCCATTATTCTGGCAGCTGGTAAAGGCACCAGAATGCGTAGCAAATATCCCAAAGTACTCCATAAAGTAGGCGGCAAAGCAATGCTGCAGCACGTTATCGACGCAGCCTCCGCTGCCGGTTGTAACGAAAAGGTCGTTATTGTCGGTCACGAAGCAGAATTAGTAGAAGCTATGGTTGGTGACCAAGGTAAAATAGCTTTGCAAGCTGAACAATTAGGTACCGGTCATGCAGTAATGCAAACCGAAGCAGCTCTAAAAGAATTCCACGGCACAGCACTGATTTTATGCGGTGATACCCCGCTTTTAGATGGCGAAGAGCTGAAAAAATTCTGCGAAGCACACCAAGAATCCGGTGCAGCTGCTACTGTTTTAACCGCTGTTATGGATAATCCCTTCGGCTATGGCCGTATTATCCGTGATGCTAACGGCAACGTTCAAGGTATTGTCGAAGAAAAAGACGCTACTGCAGAACAAAAAGCTATTAAAGAAATCAACACCGGTATTTACTGCATGGAATGCCCGCAAATGTTTGAAGTATTGGCTACCTTAACTAACAATAATGCACAAGGCGAATATTACCTTACTGATATCCTGGAAAAACTGAATCAAGCAGGTCAAAAAGTTGGCGGCGTAGTTACTGAGGACAGCGATATGGTTATGGGCATTAACTCTCGTAAACAATTATCCATTGCTGAAGGCGTGATGCGTCAACGTATTTTAGACAAGCTGATGGATGCAGGTGTTACCATTATGGACCCTGCCAGCACCTTTATCGAAGCCAGCGTAAAAATCGGCCGTGATACTATTATCTATCCGTACACCTGGCTGGAAGGTACTACTGAAATCGGCGAAGATTGTGAAATCGGTCCTAACGCACGCTTTACTAACGTAAAAATCGGTAATGATAACCATCTGCAATTCATCTATGGTCACGACTGCGAAGTTAAAAATCATGTTACTGCAGGTCCTTATGTTCATCTGCGTCCGGATACCGTTATCAGCGACCATGTAAAAATCGGTAACTTCGTTGAAGTTAAAAACTCTAATGTCGGCGAAGGCACTAAACTGCCTCACCTTACCTACATCGGCGACAGCGATATCGGCAGCGGCGTTAATATGGGCTGCGGCTGCATCACCGTTAACTATGACGGCAAAAAGAAACATCGTACCACTATCGGTGATAATGCTTTCGTTGGCTGCAACACCAACTTAGTTGCACCTGTAACTGTAGAAGCTAACAGCTATATCGGAGCAGGCAGCACTATCACTAAAGAAGTCCCTGAAAACGCTCTGGCAATCGGTCGTGCTAAACAAAAAAATATCGAAGGCTGGGCTGAAAAATACAGAAATAGTTAAAAAGTTTACAAAAAACTTGTAGAAACACTGCTTTTTAGTGTATAATTGATATAGCTTTAGTCCTTGCGACTATTTTAAAAACATCAAGGCGATATTTGGAGGGATTGGACATGTTGTCTGACGAGAATAAGTTAAGAATTTTTACCGGTAATGCAAACCCTGATTTAGCACGCGAAATTGCTGCTTACCTGGGTACTACTGTTGGTGATTCTGTTGTTAACCGTTTTAACAATGGCGAAATCCAAGTTATGATTAATGAAAGTGTTCGTGGTAAGGATATTTTCATCGTACAACCTACCTGCGGACCTGAAGTTAACGATAACATCATGGAACTGTTGATTATGGCAGATGCATTCAAACGCGCTAGCGCTAACCACATCACTGCTGTTATTCCTTTCTATGGTTATGCTCGTCAAGACCGTAAAGCTCGCGGTCGTGAACCTATTACCGCAAAACTCATGGCAGACTTGCTGGAAACTGCAGGTATTACCCGCGTAGTTACCATCGACCTGCATGCTGCACAAATCCAAGGTTTCTTCAATATTCCTTTCGATCATATGCCTGGCGGCCCGCTGCTGGCTGAATACATCAAAGAGAAAAACCTGGACGATATGGTAGTTGTTTCTCCGGACTTAGGTGGTGTAGGCCGTGCACGTGGCTTCGCTGAAATCCTCAATGCTCCTATGGCTATCATCGACAAACGTCGTCCTGAACCCGGTGTTGCTGAAGTTATGAACTTAATCGGTAACGTTGAAGGTAAAAACTGCATCGTAGTTGACGATATGGTTGATACTGCCGGTTCCTTAACCGAAGGTGCTCGTGCACTGAAGAAAATGGGTGCTAAAGCAATCTATGCTTGCTGCACTCACCCGATTCTGACTGATCCTGCTTTAAGCCGCATCGCTCAATCCGATATTACTGAATTGGTTGTTACCAATACCATTCCTTTGGCTCCGTCCAAAAAACATCCGAAAATCAAAGTATTATCCATTGCTCCGATTCTGGCAGAAACCATTTTACGCATCTACAATGATTGGTCTGTAAGCCAACTATTTGACGTAAAAAAATAAGCTTATGATTAAAAAAGGCTTGCCTTAGGCAAGCCTTTTATTTTACTACACATTATGAGAATTTTTTATATTATTATCAGCTGCGCCATTTTGGCTACTGCACTGCTTTGGCTAGGACGCTTTAATTATCTTAAACGCCGCACAGCAGCGATTTTGGCTACTTTAAGTATGCTTGTGAGCGGTACATTGCTTTTGCTTGCTGTACTGCCTGGAAACAGCTTCTACGGACCTGTTATTACTCATGGTCCACGTGCTGCAAGTAATGATTTCTTTAGCAATAATTTAGCTGCATCACAAACAACTAAGTCGCGTATTGCTTTAACATTTGATGATGGTCCTTATCCACCTTATACACAGGAGTTATTAAAGGTATTGGCTGCCAAAAACGTTCACGCCACCTTCTTTATGGTCGGAGATAATGCTGCCCATTATCCTGATGTTGTTCAAGCAGTCCAAGCAGGTGGTCATGAAATTGCTCTACATGCAGGCTATCATGTTGACCTGTTAAAATTAGGTACTCAAGAAGCACAAGCTAACATTACTTACGGCAAATATACCTTAGAAAAAATTACAGGCCAGCAAATTAGATATATGCGTCCACCACACGGTTTTAAAGATTGGCATGTACTTCAAATTATGCAACACGAAAACCTGCAAGCAGTTAACTGGAATATCATTCCCCGTGACTGGACTAATCCAGGTGTAGAAGTAATTGCTGACCGTGTCTGCAGCGAAGCCAAGCCTGATGCTATCGTACTACTCCATGACGGTGACAGTCCTAAAAACAAAGCGTCCCGCGAGCAGACCATTGCTGCCGTAAGCCTTATTATCGACCGCTTACGTGCCCAAGGCTATGAATTTGTTACTATTGATCAATTAATCAACGAATAATCAACGAAAAATAAAGGAGAATTGTCTAACATGAAATTAATCGTCGGTTTAGGCAACATCGGCCGTGAATACGAAAACACCCGTCATAATATCGGCTTTATGGTTGTCGATGAGCTTGCTAAACAATTAGGTGTCACCTTCAACAAAGAAGACCGTAACGCTTACTGTGCTGAATATCGTGCACCCGAAAAAATTCTTATTATTAAACCTACCACTTATATGAATCTCAGCGGTGTAGCTGTTGGTCAATATGCTAACTTCTATCATATCGACCCGGAAGATATTGCTGTCATCCAAGATGATATGGATATGCCCGTAGGCCAATTGCGTATCCGCCGTAAAGGTAGTGCCGGTGGTCATAATGGCATCAAATCCATTACCGAGCATTTAGGTACTGATGAATATCCTCGCTTTAAAGTAGGTATCGGTCATCCTGCCCGCAATAATAAAGCAGTTGTAAACCATGTCCTGCATCAATTCCAAGGCGAAGACAAAATTACCATTGATGAAGCAGTTAAAAATATGAGTGCTGCATTAAAAATGTGGATTGAAAGCGGCGATATTGAAGAAGTTATGCAAATGTATAACAAAAAGAAAAAATAATGCCTAACAAAAAGACTGTTACGAAAAAACTCCGTAACAGTCTTTTTTTACCCTTTTTTAGTTAAAAGAAAATTATTCAAAACGACCCTTCATAACCAGTTCACCGTTTAAAACAGCAGTTTCACCTTTAGCAAACAGACTGGCAATATCAAGATTTTCATCCAATACCAGTAAGTCAGCATCAGCGCCTACAGCTACACAGCCTTTAACACCTGTTTTAGCCAACAGTTCTGCCGGAGTAGAAGTCAACAGCTTCAAAGCCTCTTCCAAAGCTAAGCCACGACGTACAAGGCTCTTAATAGTCTTATGCAGGAATTCGGGAGATGCATAAGTCAGACCGATGCATTCGCCGGATTCATCAAAACGAGGTTGAGAACCAAAAGCATCGCTAGACAAAGTTACATGGTCTGCAGTTACACCATCACGATGCAGTAAGTCAAAAATCTTCTCTGCATAGTCTTCCATATCCTCATCGGTACCACCTGCGGTGCAATCCATATAACCGCCCATACGAACTAATTTTACGCCTTCCTCAATTAACTCAAGAGTACGCAACATATGAGTAGGCAGGAAGTTTTTCGCCGGTACATCAGCATGTTCTAAAGCATAGAATAAGGGGTCAAGTTTACCTTTACCACTGCCCATATGCATAGTTACTAAACCGGGATTGCAGGATAAAAGGCCACCACGACGAGCAGCAGTTGCTGCTGCAATTAAATCTTCACCGGTCGGATTAGAGCTACGATGATCGCTGACAGCAATTTTTACACCGATAAACGGCGGAATCATCATAATATCTTTTTCAATGCTACCGGTCATAGTGTTAGTCGGATAACCATAAGCACCGGTCAAAGCATAAGCAGTAATACCTTCTTCAGTCAAGGCACGTGCTTTAGCAATCAGATTTTCTAAGCTGCGAGTAATACCATCAGTACCTAACAGACCGACAACAGTGGTAATACCATTACGGGTAAAAAAGCTTAATTGAGATTCGGGAACACGGGAAGCAGGACCTTGTTCGCCGCCACCACCAGTAATATGCACGTGCAAATCAATATAACCAGGAACTAACTTTTTCCCTGCCAAATCAAATACTTCTACTTCGGGAATATTGTCATATTCGTTAATTTCAGCAGCAATGCGTGCAACTTTGCCGCCGATTACCAAAACATCTTGCTTGCCTAAATATTTAGGTGCATAGACTTCAGCATTTTTTAATACTTTAATCATTAATAATTACCTCATCTTTCAAAAGTACCACGGACAACAGCTTCTCCGCCTGCTACCATAAGACGTCCTTGAGCAATAACTGTATCAATTAGATACTCTTTATTCAGCAAAACATCTGCATTTTTTATCAATAAACAAACGGACATTAATCTTCACTCTCTTCTAATTTAGCAATACCAAAGCCGGTATAACCCCAAAGAATCGCAAAAATGAAACCAGTGTAGCACAACACTGCCCACGGCAGATAATCAAGAGCCTCTACACCCAAAGTTGCAGTCATATATGCACCTGCGGCAGACCAGGGAACCAACGGAACAAATACAGTACCAGAGTCTTCCAGAGTACGGGACAGGTTTTTCGCTGCTAAGCCACGAGCTTTATAGGCATCACGGAACATTTCGCCCGGAATGAGAATGGACAAATAGGAGTTACCGGTAGTTAAACCCATGGTAATGCAGGAAGCAACAGTAGCAGCAATCAAATCACCTGTAGATTTAGCAACAGTCAGGATTTTTTCTAAAACAACTTCCAGACAGCCTGCACGGCTCATAATACCTGCAAAGCAGAAGGCACAGAATACCAACAATGTAGTACCCATAATACCAACCATACCGCCACGGTTTAACAGTTTGGTTACTTCCATAGCGCAGGTTGCAGGGTCAAAGCCAGGACGTACAATCATGGCTACATTAAAACCGGTAACGGTGCTAGCTAAGATATTCTTTACAGTTACGCCTTGCAGTAATACAGCTTCAAAACCAGCTACAACGGTAGATGCCAGCATTACAGGCAGTGTCGGTTTTTTCATAATGGAACCTGCCAATACCATAACTACAGGTAACAACAGTAAAAGATTCCAATGATACATAACATCCAATTGACTAAGTAAAGTGGTAACACTTTGAGAAGAAGCATCAACAGTAGTATCAGCATTCATACCTGCAATAGCATAAACAATCAGAGAAACGATAGTTGCAGGAATAGTAGTATAGAACATATGATAAATATGTTAATATAAAGTACTGCCTGCAGCAACAGGAGCTAAGTTAGTAGTATCGGATAAAGGAGAAATTTTATCACCGAAATAAGAACCGGCGATAACAGCACCTGCAGTAGCCGGCAAAGAAACGCCCAATGCAGAAGCAATACCCATTAAAGCTACACCCATAGTAGCAACAGAACCCCAAGAGGTACCAGTTACAACGGATACAACTGCAGTAATCAAGAAAGCAGTTACCAACAGCAGGCTAGGATTAACCATTTGTACACCATAGTAAATCATCATAGGAATAGTACCTGCAGCCATCCAAGTGCCAACCAAAGCACCAACGCAGGTTAAAATCAAGATTGCCGGCATACCTTTAGCGATTTTCTGACAGATTTCGTCCATCATTTCATCCCAAGTAACGCCCACACGATAAGCAATAACGCCGGCAACAGCTGCAACTAATAACAGCAGGGGTTCAGTAGCATAGCCCAAAACGCCTTTACCGACAGTCAGGATAATCAGCATTGCCACGATAGGAATAATAGATTCCACAAAAGTAGGTTTTCTTTTAGGTGTTGGATTATTTTTTTCTTTAGACATCCAATAGTCCTCCTTAAAATAAATGTAGATAAAAGATATGGTTCTACGACCAAATCAGACCTATATATTTTAACATATTAAAATATATTAAGCAATTTTCCATAATATTGTATACAGTATGCACTAGTAACAGACGTATTAACTTGTATATAAGGGAAAAAAGTACTATTTAAATGATACCGCTAAAACTATCTATATAAATTAATTTGATATTAAACTGCGTGCTAACAATTCCATCGCCAAATTGTGTCAAAAATGGCAAATCATCCTTAGAATACTTTTATTTTTCCTTAAATATTGCTAGAATATAGATAATTGAATAGTCTTAGGAGGTTGTTATTTATGAAAAAAATCCTGTTATGCTTAATGTGTCTGTTAATCTGCTCCGTATGTGCAGCAGCAGCTCCTGCAAAAAAAGCGGTACTTTGGTATCAAGTTCCTGATGCTATTTTAGCAGCACAAAACGAAGAAAATGATTTGGTGAACGGCAGATTAGAATTTGAAACTTTCTTAAAAGAACAATACGGCAAACGTTTCGACATTCAAAATCTTAAACGTGCACCCGAAGGTCCTGTTAATCCTTCCGACCTTAAACTTATTACCCGCCCTGATTGGGAATCCGTTCTGGTAAAAATTGACCTGGCAGGCACCGGCACCGGTGAAAAAGTATTCGGCACTTATGCAACTGTAAAAGTAGCTTTAAGCGAAAGCACTTCTGACGGCAATAAACTCTTTACCTATGATTATGGTGTACAAGAATATGACAGCAGTAAATTGCGTGTTGCAGGTTATGTATTAGCTAGCGAAGACGACCCACGCATCAATACTAAAAATGCTGTTAATGATTGCATTAAAGCTGCCTGCACCTTCAATGAAAAAATCAATCGCTATGCAGACCCTGCAGCTTACCAAAAAGAAGAAGACCGTTTCTATGGTAACTTCCAAGCATTAAGCAAATAATTGTAAACGCAAAATTTCCCTAGAATTACTTCTAGGGAAATTTTTATTATCTTTCCAACATTTCGCCAATGCAGATAATAA
>SAMEA3387479__coassemble_824_pt1 | contig 15885 bp, 10 predicted proteins | sample SAMEA3387479__metabat2_high_PE_023 | metagenome-assembled genome bin SAMEA3387479 (sample SAMEA3387479) | Felis catus | biome: Faeces | place: United Kingdom | collected 2012 | reverse complement strand
GATGATAGCGTTTATGTTTTGGTACAAGTACAAATCGCTACACAGATTATGAATAAAGAAAAATTGGCTGCATTATCTACTGAGATTAACAATATGAATAATAATGTCCGCTTATTCAAATTTACTGTTTCTGATAATGGGGATTTCATGTTGAATGCTTGCATTACTACTGAAAATAGTAGCTTTAATCCAGCACTATTAAGTGCTTTGCTTGATGAAACTTTACATTTCTTAGAAAATCAATATACATATATTATGAAACTTTTATGGCAAGATAAATAGTTAATTAAAACTTTATTAATTTTCAATCAACATGAGCAATACGATGACAATAACAAGAAGTATAACTCAAGGCTAGCTAAATGTAAGAAGAACTAATTTTATTAGTTTTTATATACACTCTCACAGGATTTGGAAGGCTCTCCTATAAAGCCGATTATTATTAGGTGTTGCAGTTTATTATCTGTAAGGAGGCAGGATTTATGAAAAAATTAAGAACCAAATTTTTGAGTAGATTAGTTTTATCTACAATAATGGCTAGTTGCTTTAGCTATGCAGGATTAGCTCATGCTGAAGTTATAGACATGTCCTCTTCTGCTAATATGGGTGGTGTAACTATTGTTGATCCACAGGAAGAGTTAAATAACAATTACATCTATAAATGGGATAAGGACAAAGGAACTATCGTTGGTGGTAATATTTCTATAGTTTCCAATAAATCTGAGCAGTATCTCAATGTTAATTTAATGATCGATAAAAAAGATTTGCCATCTATGAGTGCTGCCGATATTAACAAGGCAGTAGAACAAATGGCACAGAAATTGCAGTGTGAATTGCCTTCTGATACTTGGAAAGTTTATGCTAAGGTTTGTGTAGGTGAAGGTTTAACTGATCCGAAGCCAGTTATTTTACGTCAATATGAAATTAAGGTTTCTGAAGGAAGTGCTGATAAGCCTAGTATTGGTGTTGTAGGTAGTTTATCTGGTGCTACTTTTGATAAACCGGTTACTAATGATGGTAAGACTAATAATGAATGTGATTTTCAGAACAATCAATTATATTTAGGGTTTGGTGATTATCTGTTTAAACCTGATTTTTCTCAAGCTACTACGGATCATATCTATAAAGCTATCTATAATTCCGGCAAAGATTTATTGATTAGCAGCAGACGTGATGCGTCTACTAATATGGCTAATATCAATATTGTTGCCGATGCTTCTCAAGATAAACAATCTAAGGTTTATGCTATTTTTAACAATACTAATAAAAATACCGAAGTTTTATTCACTAATGAATCTAACATTACTGTAAAAGGTAATGAAGTTGTTGGTGCCTATGCCGGTGGTTCTGATCAGCTTAGTCAAACTAAAATTAGTGGATCTAGTAGTGGTAATATCAATATAAATTTGGAAGGCACTAACAAAGCTTATGGTTTAGAAGCAGATCGTAATGGTAAGGTAATTGTAAATTTTGAATCTGCTGGTAAAAATTTAAAAATTAATGCTGGTGATAATGGTATAGGTTTATACGCTCATGACGGTGGCCAAATATTATACGAAGGTTCAGACGGTAATAGCGTTGATATTACCACTAAGAACGGTATTGCTGTATTAGCTGAAAATGGTGGTCAAATAAAAGGTTTTGAGTTAGGAGTTTTCAATGGTGATTTAAAAACTGATGACAATGCTGACAGCTTAATTGACGTTTCTTTGCATAATAGCAACGATAAATGTGTATCTACGGGTAATGCTGTAGGCAATGTAAAATTAAATGTATCTGGTAGCAGCTCTTCTCAAACCTTTACCTGGAATGGTAATTTTAATAGTACTAATGAGTTAACTATTGGGGAAAACGGTGTTTGGAATGGTTCTTCTGATTTAGGCACTATTAATAATGTTACTTTTGGACAAAATGCTGTTTGGAATTTAACAGAGCAAAACAAGGTTCCTAAAGTAAATAACTTATCCACTAGTGCTTCTACTGCTGTTCGTAGCTATATCAATATGGGTAGTCAGGATTTAACTATCGGAACTTTTGCAGGTAATGCAACTTTTGTTTATCAACATGATGCTAGTGATCCTAGTATTATCAATGGTGGCAACATTACTGTTGAAAAAGCAAAACCGCTGACAATTATTACAGAAGGCTTAGGTGAAAATCAGGATTCTACCAACACTAGTACTATTGATTCCACAATTACTCTTTCTACCAGTGCTGATGGTATTGATTTAAATGATAATACTGAAGTCAATAAAGTTTTAGACAGTTTGACAGATAAGCTTACGTATTTGGCTTATAAAGATGGTGAACGTAATTTAACTGGTAACGTGGAAATTGCCGAAGGGTTAACATCTGCGTCTATTACTAAAAAGACTAGTGATCTTATATTTAATGAACAGACAGGTAAGGCTGAAAGAGAAGATTTAGTTAAGACACCGTTTAGTGGTAAGATTCAAGGTAATAAAGAGGTAGATAAAGTTTACAAAGATGTAATTAGTACTGGTGATGACGGTAATCTAATTTATACATTTAATGAAGATGCCTACATTATTGATAAAACAGTAAAAGATCCTCGTCCTATGGCTTTTGGTACTTTATATTTTGGTTCTATTAATAACTACGGTAATATTACAAACTACAATAATAGTGGTACTAATGCAAAAGGTGGAGCAAGTTATACTATCGATATGCAAGGTCATGATTTGAATATTCAGACTATTGTAGCTCCTCCGGAAGGTACAACAGGCAATCAAGCAATGTGGAATACCAGTGCTATTTATGCTTTGCGTGAAGGCACTATTACTATTGATAATCCTGGTGCTATTAATATAGACTATACTGCAAATTATTATTATGGTAATGCTATTGCTGTTGGTGCAGCTACAGCTACACCTAATGGTGTACATGTTATAATTAATAATGATAATGATAAGAATCATGCAGTAAAAATTCGTGGTGGTATAACTTCTCCTGGTTATGAATTAAACTATGCGGCTATTAAGGCTTCTTCTTCTAATGATCAAGATAGAAATACTATTGAAATCAGTGGCCTTGTAGATGTCGAAGCTAAGCATGCTGCTTGCGTTTATTCCAATAAAGGTGGTAGTTATATAACCATAGGCGGTGGACGTATTGTTACTCCTGATTTTGATGCTGTCATGACATCAGGTGATAAAGCAAGAGTAGATCTTAATATTACTAAAGATGAAGAAGGTAATGCTATAAGCGGTGGCAGCAATGATTTAGAAATCAAAGGTGGTTTAGCTACTGCTACTACTTATTGGGGTACTGGTGGTACTATTAATGCTGCATTTACTACAGATAAATCTAGTTTAACCGGTCAGGTTTACGGTACTGGTAATACTAATATGTGGTTGCAAAATGGTGCTGTTTGGAACAATCAAGCCTACAATCAACATAATTGGAGCACAGGCTCAATTACTTTAATTGACAGAGAATCTACTGTTAATTATTTACATGGCGGTGACTCTTTAGATAATGCAGGTATTATTAATCAAAAGAGTGATAAAATTACTACTATTAATGATTTGGATGGCTCTGTATTGTTTAATATGCAGGGTAAAGGTGATGTTGTTGTAGATAATTATGGTGGCAATAATAATGTCTATTACCAACATGATGCTCTGGATCCTTTAACAATTAAAGGTGGTAATTTCACTATTAATAATGCAGCAGAAGGATCTAAAATAAATCTGATTACTGATAATGCAGGCATTGATATGCAAAATGAATATGTAATCAGTGATGTTTTAAATAGTATGGCTCATAAACTTTTCTATACATCTTATAAAAATGGTGAAAGAAATCTGAATGGCTATGTACAAATTGCTGAAGGTTTAACTTCTGCTTCTGCAACTCAATATACCGGTGATATTGCTTTTAGCGAAGAAAATGGCCAAGGTAGTTTAAAGGCTGATAGTATTAATCCTGAATTTACTCATCCTGAAATACAAAATACTACAGAATTCACTACTACTTTGAATGGCGATATCAGTCAGAGTAATGAATATATAGCAGCAGGAGTTTATAAAAAAGATAAAGATGTCTTCGAATTTGATAAAGATAAAACTACAATTCGTGTAGAAGATACTGTCTTAGATGGTGGTGCCTATATGGGTGGTATTGGTGCTGCTATTTATTCTTATGGTGATAGGAAAGAAGACGGTATTAAGAATGATCTAACCATTGATATGAAGGGTAATGCTCTTGACATCGATGTACAAAATCCTGATGATACAGCAACAGGTATATCTGCTATTGGTAATAGTAAGGTAGAAATAAATAATGCAGGTAGTATTAATATTCATGCTATAGCAGGGGAGCGTCTGGCTGCATTATATGTTAATGCCGGTGGTCAATTGGTAATTCATAACGGTGGCGAAAATCTACAAGACAAGGTTTTAGTTGTTCGTGGTAATGCAGATACAGCAGGTAATGGTGCCTTACTGAAATCTATGAATGGTATTTCTGATGGCCGTTCTTGGATGAAAGTTGATGGTTTAGTAGATGTTTACGGTGAAGTAAAAGAAGGTTCTGGTATTGCTGAAGGTTTGTCTGCAGTTGCTTCTACCATTGAGGTAGGCGGCGGTAAAATTATCATGAAGGGTGACGATAGTGATCCTGAATTGAATTTCGGTGGTGAGTCTCCTTTAGCAATCAGAGCTTATGGTGAGTTTACATCTAAGAATTATGGTATCGTTAATGTAAATGTACAAAAAGAAGCCGATACTGCAGATGCTAAGGCTATAGGAGCAGGCAATAATACCACACAGATTATTGGTGATTTTAGTACTGTAGGTGGCATGGGTACTAATGGTACTATTAATGTAGGCTTGAACACAAAAGATTCCTTCTGGTATGGTAACTATGCTTATGGTTCAGGGTTCGGTGTAACACCTGGTGATTATGGTTGTTTGAACTTGTTTATGGGCAATGGTGCTAAATGGCAGGGCTGGACTAAATATGCAACTAACCTGAAGATGGATAGTGGAGCTGAATGGACTGGTTATTCTAAAGGCGATAATACTTTGATTATGGAATTGGATAACGACGCTGTTTGGCATCATACTGCAATGGAAAGTGAGGATGGTTTAGTAACATCTTCTGTAAGAAGCTTTAAAGGTAATGGCGGTTACATTGATATGACTGCTAAGGATGCCGGTGATATTACGGTTGCTGATTACAGCGGTAATACTAACGTTATTTATGCTCATGATACTGCTAATCCGTTAACAATTACTGGTGGTAACTTCACTATTGATAAAGCTGCTGAGAAATCTTCTATTAACTTGATTACTAATAATGAAGGCATCAAGATGGATGACCATGATCAAGTAGTATCGGTTTTGGATAATTTGGCCAATAAGCTTGTTTATAATGATGCAGCTGATAAAGCAGCAAACTTAAAAGGTTCCGTACAAATCGCTGAAGGTCTGTTAACAAGCTCTGCTACTTTGATGGTTGGCGATATTACTTATAAAACTGATAGTGTTGAGGATAAAAATCATGGTACTGTAGTTAAAGATTCTATTCAAGCTGTTGAACCTAAACCTGATCCGGAAAAACCTCAATCTGATATTATTTATGGTGATAGCGAAACAGGTATGATGCGTGGTGCTAAATCCGCTATGGCTTCTACTGCTATGATTTGGCGTAGTGAAAATGATGATATGCTGAAACGTTTAGGAGATCTGCGTGTATCTGATGCCGAACAAGGTATTTGGGCTAAGTATTATGGTGGCAAATCCGAAATGGATGCACAAAAAGCAGAGTTCTCAACTAAGTACAATGCTTATCAAGTAGGTTACGATAAAAAGGTAAATGATAATTGGACCGTCGGTGCAGCTTTAAGCTACAATGATGGTAGCAGTACTTATGAACTTGGCGGCGATGGCGATGAAAAAGTAATCAGTATGTCTGTATATGGTACGATGATGAAAGATGATGGCCAATATCTGGATGTAGTAGTAAAAGGTAGTCACTTGAAGAACGATTATACCGTTAAGAATGATTTTGGCAAAAAACTGGAAGGAGATTACAGTACTTGGGGCGCATCCATAAGTGCAGAATATGGTAAACGTTTTGAATACAGCAATGGCTTTTATTTTGACCCGTCCGTAGAATTGACTGTTGGCCGTGTAGCTGGTAAAGATTATGATGCAGCTAGCGATTATCTCGATGGCTTAGGTCACAATAAAGATATGGCAGTAAGTCAAGATGCCTTTAATAGCATTATCGGCAAAGTTGGTTTTGGTATAGGTCAAAAACTAGATAAAGCTTCATATTATGGCAAATTGAGCTTAGCTCATGAGTTTAGTGGTGATTTCGACACTTCCTTCAAAGCTGAAGGTGAGCCTGAAGGACATACATCCATTGATTTCGGCGATACTTGGTATGAAGTAGCTTTGGGTGGTACAGCCCAAATGAGCGACAATAGCTTTGTATATGCTGAGTATAGCAGAAGCTTCGGTGGCGATGTAACTGAAAACTGGCGCGTTGATGCTGGATTACGTTTTACTTTCTAAATTAAATAAAATATCTATAAAAAATCAGTCGCTCCGTTTTTATGGGGCGGCTGATTATTATTATTTGAAATTTTCAAATTAATAGTTAATAATCTAATATTTAGCTTTAATAACAAAAAACGCTAAAACCTTTAAAAATAAAGGCTTTAGCGTTAAATTTTTTTTGGTGCGCCTGAGAGGAATCGAACCTCCGCGCACGGTTCCGGAGACCATTGCTCTATCCACTGAGCTACAGGCGCAATTTTACTAAATTATTATAGCATAGATGTGAAACTTATGTAAAGCTAGGCTTGCACTTTTGTCAATTGGTGTCTAATATGTTAAAATAAAAGATATTTATAGTCTAAAATGAAAGTTGATTTTTGTGGGTGCGGATTATGAAATATAAAAATATTTATGGTGTTATTACTTTCGCCATTGTACTGTGTTGGGCATTGTGGAATTATAAAGAAAGCTTATGGCTGTTAGGTAAGCTTTATGCTGTGATTAAGCCGTTTGTTATCGGTTTAAGTTTAGCCTTTATTGTTAATGTTATGATGGTACAGCTAGAGCATGGTTATACTAAACTGCTGCCTATGAATAAAGCATCTAGATTTTGCCGTCCGGTATGTTTGGTGCTGAGCCTAGCTATTATTACTGCCTTTTTAGCATTTACGGTAATGATGGTTATTCCACAGCTTCATGATAGTGTGCGTACGCTGATAAAAACATTGCCAAGTGCTGTTGATAGTCTTAATGTTTTTTTGAAGCAGAAAACTAAAGAGCTATATATTTATTCTGATTTAATTCAATGGGTACAGCAGCATGCTAATGAATGGTATAAAACGATTATTGATTATTTACAAAGTAATAAGAGTGTACTGTTAAACAGAACAATGAATGCTACGGCTTCAATTGTAGATTTAGTAGCGGATTTTGTTATTGGCATTGTAGCATCTATTTATCTGCTTTTGGAAAAAGAGAAAAACTGTCGTAGCTTAAAACGGATGGTTTATGCTTTTTGCAGTAAAGAACGTGCTGATTATTTATTATATGTAGGTAATGTTGCGGACCGTATTTTTACAGGCTTTGTTTCCGGACAGGTAGTAGAGGTGTTGATTTTAGGGTTACTATATTTTATCGGTATGCTGCTTTGCGGTTTCCCTTATGCGTTTACTATTTCTGTGTTAGTTGCGGTTTTAGGCTTAATACCATTGATTGGTACTTTTATCAGCTTTATTATTGGTTGTTTCCTGATTCTTGTTGCTGCTCCGGCTAAAATTTGGCTTTTCTGTCTGTTCTTTTTCGTACTCCAACGTATTGAAGGAGATTTGTTATATCCGAAAATTGTCGGCAAGGCGGTTGGCTTATCTGAGTTATGGGTATTGATTGCTGTAACAATCGGTGCAAGTTTAGGTGGTATTTTGGGCATGATTATCAGCGTGCCTTTATGCTCTGTGGTTTATACTCTTTTGGCACAAAAGGTAAAGGGTAAGCTAGAGGAGAAAAATTTACAAGATTTATAGTAATAATTATGCTATTTTGTTTAAAAGTGATATAATAATAAATTGATTACAAAATAAGGAGTTAAGATGATTACTGTTCGTGATAAAGTACGTTTTGTAGAAACTGATATGATGGGTGTTGTGCATCATGCTAATTATCTGCGTTGGTTTGAGATGGGACGTGTAGCTTATCTGCGTGCTTGCGGGATTTCTTTAGGCGAGCTAATGGATGCAGGTGTTATTTTCCCGATTACCGAGGTTAATGCAAAATATAAAAATTCCTGTACTTTTGATGATGATTTTGAAGTACAGGTTAAGATGAGTGCTTTTAATAAGGCAAAAATGGAATTTCAATATAAAGTAATCCGTTTGCGTGACGGTGCTGTGGCTGTAGAAGGTCATACACGTAACGTATTTACTGATAAGAATGGTCATATCGTGCGTTTAGATCCAATCTGGTTTGAAAAGATACAGAAGGTATATATGGCAGAAAAATCTGCAGAGGAGTGAAATTATGGAAAAGTATGAAATTATTCCGGTTCCGACAAGAATTTTGACTCATCACGATAATATTTGTGATGCTATTCTGGAGTTTGGTAAAGACAAAATCGGTCCTAATGATGTTGTTTGTACAGCTGAGAGTGTAGTTGCTATTACTCAAGGTCGTGCACTGCGTTGTGAAGAGTTCCATCCAGGTGCTTTAGCAAAAATTTTATCTCATTTATTTCCGTCTAAAGGTAGCATTAGCAGTTGGTACAGTATGCAGGCATTACTTGATGCGGAAGGCGGTCCGAGAGTAGTATGGGCTGTTATCTGCGGTTTTGCTGCTAAATGTGTCGGTATTTCCGGTGCTTTTTATCGCATGGCAGGTAAACAGGCACGTCTGATAGATGACGTTACCGGTACTATGCCTCCTTATGATAAGCATATTGTTTATGGTCCTTCTGAACCGGAAAAAGTCGCAGAGGATATTACTAAAGCTTGTGGCTGCTATGGTGCTGCTGTTGCCGACGTTAACGATTTGAAACGTTCTGCAGTATTGGGGGTTTCTAAAGGAGTGGATGCAGATAAGGTAGCAGAAATTTTGATTGATAATCCTTTTGGTAACGGCAGTGAAAAAACACCAATCTGCATTATCAAAAATTATCATAAGGCGTAAGGGGGAAGTAAGATATGTTGCTTTATATTGTAGGTATACTTGTCGCCTTATTTGTTTTAGGCTGTATTGTGGTTGGCTTATATATTTCTCTGCAAGGCGATGCAGAAATGCGTTTGTTGACTAAAAAACGTACTACTGCTGTAAAAACTGCAGAAAGTGCGGAGCGTGTTGATTTTGCTTTAGAGGTTCCGTTCGATAATATCGGTAAAGAAGAAGGCACTGTGTTGGATGCGTATATGCGTATTTATCTTCCGCAGGAGCAATATGCTGATGTTTTGCTGCGTGGTAAAGTAAATCTGAAAAACGTACTGCGTGACGATGATTATTTTGAAGCATTGTTGGTTCCGGCGGGTACCGGTAACAATTTCGTATTGCGTTTCGAAGCTTATGCTAAAAACGGCAAGTCTATTAAAGAAGCATTAGGTAATATTCCTGACGTTGACGTAGCTTTATTTGCGGATTGCCGTGGCCGTAGAGAGTTATATACACTCAAGGAATATTTTACTTTGACTGCTGATGAAATGCGTAAGTTAGTAAAATAATAAAAATAAGTTGTTGCAATTTTTAAAGGGCTTGATTTGTTAGATTGTATTTTATACTGAATAACAAACGGGCCTTTTTTATTTCATTTGTAAATTTTTAGTTTTGTTAAAAACTTTGCTAGATTGCGAAATAGAATTTTATTTCTACAATAGTTTCGATAAAATAAAAAGCGGACTAGTTATTATAGCTAGTTCCGCTTTTTGCATTGATATTTATTTTGTTTATTAAAAGGGAATATACTGATTTATGCATTAAAAACAAAAAAACGACTTCCATAAGAAGTCGTTACTTTTAAAATGGTGACCTCAGCAGGACTCGAACCTGCGACCTTTTGATTCGTAGTCAAACGCTCTATCCAGCTGAGCTATGAGGCCAACAACATGTTATATTTTAACATATTTTATGTAATTGTCAATACTTTTTTAGAAAAATATTGACGAGTTTTCTGAGATGCCGTATAATTTATATAATATCTTTTCCTTGGCATAGGAAGGGTATCAATAGGCGCATATGAGACTTACATAAGAGATGTTTGTCGGTATGGGCGATACCTGTATGTTAGAAAGAGATAAATTGTTCATATATGCTGCAGAAAGCGGCACGATTAGACGTATATGAGAGTGGTGTAGGGATGCCAATCAGTGTACGTGTTGCAGTGCTTTCGTGGACATGTATTAGGAGGATTTTTTGTGTCTACATCCCTGGTAATTTTAATATTGTATATTGTTGCTCTGTTTGCTATCTCTTGGTATGCAAAAACACGTAGTGAAGGCGATAACGAGAATTTCGCTTTGGCAGGACGCAGACTTTCTGCACCGTTAATTTGTGTTACGATTATCGGCTTGGCTGTCGGTGGTGCATCTACAATCGGCGTTTCTGAGCATGCTTTCCGTGTAGGACTTAGTGCAGGTTGGTACACTATTGCATGGGCTTTAGGTGCGATTGTAATGGGCTTGTTTATGGCGAAAAAATATCGCGAGCAGAATATTACTACTATTACCGAGCTTATTGAACGTCATCATACTAAGGGTGCGGTAATGCTTGGTGTGTTCTGTCAGATCGTTATCCAATTGGTCATCATTTCTTTGCAATATATTGCCGGCGGTAGTATATTGCATGCGATTCTGCCGGAGATTTTTGATTTCGAGGCAGGTATGATGGTCAGTGCGGCAACCTTCATCGGCATTACCTTTATTGGTGGCATGTGGTCTGCATCCTTGTCCAATGTTTTGAACATTGTGCTGATTTATGTAGGTATTTTTGCAGCTACTATTTTAGAATTCCGTAAAATCGGCAGTATTGATAATCTAGTAACTGCTTTGCCCGCTGATGTACCTTGGTTCAGCTTTGTTGATGGTGTTGGCATGATGACTATTACTAGCTGGTTGGTAACTTTGGTAACAGTTAATCTGTCTTTGCAAAGTATTTTACAGATTTCTTTGGGTGCAAAGGATGCGGCAACCGCTAAAAAAGGCTTTGTCTGGGGCGGTATTCTGATGCTGCCTGTAGGTGTAATGGCTGCTTTCTTAGGTGTTGTAGCTAAGGCTGTATATCCTGATGCACAAGCAGCGTTGGCATTGCCTCAGGTTATTGTGGGTTTACAGCCTGTACTTGCCGGTGTGACTTTGGCTGCTTTATGGGCAGCTGATGTTTCTACTGCTTGCAGTTTGCTTCTGAGTGCCGGTACGTTGTTTTCCAGTGATATTTACAAACGCTTCATTAATCCTGAGTGTAGCAGTTCCCGTCAGCTGCTTGTAACACGTCTGTGTGTGTTATTGTGTGGCGTAGGAACTTTGGGTTTGGCGATGTGTGTGTCAAGTATTTTGGGTACAATTATGATAGGTCTGTCTTTAACCGCAGCCTTCAGTGTCATCGTTATTATAGCCCTGTTCTTCCCGCGTTACGCTTCTAAAGAGGCTGGCTTCTGGACTTTACTGGCAGGATTGGTAGTATTAGTGCTGTGGCAGTTAGTGCCTGAAGTACGTATCGTTCCAAATGTTATTTATTTGGAATGGATGGTGTGCGTAGCTGTTTATGCTGTAGCTGCTATGCTTTGCCCTGAGAAAAAGGCAGTGGCCGCCATGGAGATGGAGTAATAATAAGCGTATTATAATTACGACCGTTTATTTGGGTACTGATTTATTTCAGTACCCATTTTTGTTTTTACTGAAATATATTGTATCCATATCAGTGTGATGCTAAGAAAATAGTCTTTTGCTTGTGTTATTTATGTAAAGCTTTTGTAATATCGAAATTGTTTATTAGCTCTTTAAAGCTAATAATTTTTAGACAATAATATAGAAGGAAATAATTAGAAAAGCAGTCAAAAAGGAGCTTTGAAACACTAGGTAGCGTGGAAAGAAAGATGTGCATTAATACAGCGGAAAAGAGTACAAAAAAATTAAAAAAATCGTTAAAAAGTGTTGACATGCTTTGTATAAGATGTTACAATATACCAGTATTGCGGGTGAGCTATGCACTCAACAAAAGGAGGTAACTAAATGACGCTTGAAGCTTTGAAACAAGCTGAACAGCATACTGTAGGCGTTAAGCAGACAGAAAAAGCTGTTGCTCGACAAGTGGCAGAGGTTGTCTACATTGCAAATGATGCGGATGATCGTGTTACCAGTAAATTATCCTTGCTTTGTCAAGAACATCATGTTCCTGTTGTTACGGAAGGAAATATGTTGGAATTAGGAAGAGCTTGTGGGATAAATGTTAAAGCTGCGGCTGCGGCAATACTTAAAGTAGATAAGGGCTTAGCGTAAGCTGAGTTTTTATAATCATTAAAATCTAATTGTTTGGAAAGGAGGTGCCGATATGCCTACAATTAACCAATTGGTACGTAAAGGCAGAGAGGTTCTGAAAACTAAATCTACTGCTCCGGCATTGAAAGAATGCCCGCAAAAACGTGGCGTTTGCACCCGTGTTTATACCACTACCCCGAAAAAACCTAACTCTGCACTTCGTAAAGTAGCTCGTGTACGTTTGACTAACGGCATTGAAGTTACTGCTTATATCCCGGGTATCGGCCATAATCTTCAAGAACACAGTGTTGTTCTGATCAGAGGCGGAAGAGTCAAGGACCTTCCTGGTGTGCGTTACCATATCATTCGCGGTGCTCTTGATACTGCAGGCGTTGCTAACCGCAACCAATCTCGCTCCAAGTACGGTGCAAAACGTGCTAAAGCAAAGAAATAATTTCAAGAAAACATTAAGAATGATTTAATCCTAAGGAGGGAAACACATGCCGAGAAAAGGCCCTGTAACTAAAAGAGACGTACTGCCGGATCCGGTGTACGGTTCTAAACTTTTAACTAGATTCATTAACAAAATTATGCTCGACGGCAAAAAAGGTGTTGCTGAACGCATTGTATATGATGCATTCGACCTGGTTCGTGCAAAAACCGGCAAAGATCCTCTCGAGGTTTTCGATGCTGCTATGCAAAACGTAATGCCGTTGCTGGAAGTTCGTGCTCGTCGTGTTGGTGGTGCTAACTACCAAGTTCCTGTAGAAGTACGTGCTGACCGTAAAACCACTTTGGGTATCCGCTGGCTGGTAAACTACTCTCGTCTGCGTGGCGAAAGAACCATGTACGAACGCGTTGCTGGTGAAATCATGGACGCTTCCAATGGTACTGGTGCAGCTGTTAAAAAACGTGAAGATACCCACAAGATGGCAGAAGCAAATAAAGCGTTTGCTCATTACCGTTGGTAATGGCCTGACTCAGTTATTTTGAGGAGGATTTAAAAAGTGGGCAGATTAATTCCGCTTGAGAGAACTAGAAATATCGGCATCATGGCTCACATCGATGCTGGTAAAACTACTACTACTGAACGTATTCTGTTCTATACCGGCAGAGTACATAAAATCGGTGAAACCCATGAAGGCGCTGCTACCATGGACTGGATGGTTCAAGAACAAGAACGTGGTATTACCATCACTTCTGCTGCAACCACCTGCTACTGGGAAGGCTCCGAACATCAATTTGATAAACATCGTATCAACATCATCGATACTCCGGGCCACGTTGACTTCACTGTAGAAGTTGAACGTTCCCTGCGTGTACTTGATGGCTCCGTTGCAGTTTTCTGTGCTAAAGGCGGTGTTGAACCTCAGTCTGAAACCGTATGGCGTCAAGCTGATAAATACCATGTACCTCGTATGGCATATGTAAACAAAATGGACATCACCGGTGCTAACTTCTACAACGTAGTTGACATGATGAAAACTCGTCTGAATGCTAATGCAGTACCTATTCAACTGCCGATCGGCTTTGAAGATACTTTCGTTGGTATGATTGACTTGATTAAAATGAGAGCTATCGTTTATGATGATGCACTGGGTAAAGAAGAAGAATTTGTAGAAATTCCTGCAGATATGAAAGAAAAAGCTGAAGAATATCGTGCAGCTTTGGTTGAAGCGGTTGCTGAAGGCGACGACGAACTCATGATGAAATATTTGGAAGGCGAAGAGCTGACCGAAGAAGAACTCATCGCTGGTATCCGTAAACAAACCATCGCTTGCAAGATGACTCCGGTTTGCTGCGGTTCTTCTTACAAAAACAAAGGCGTACAACCTATGCTGGACGCTGTAATCAATTTCCTGCCTGCTCCTACCGATGTTCCTAACATCAAAGGCGTAGATCCTGTAACTGGTGAAGAAGATGAACGTCCGTCTAGCGACGAAGCTCCGTTTTCTGCACTGGCATTCAAGATTGCTACCGACCCGTTCGTTGGTAAGCTGGCATTCTTCCGTGTATACTCCGGTTCCCTGACTGCTGGTTCTTATGTATATAACTCCACTAAAGGCAAACGTGAGCGTATCGGTCGTATCCTGCAAATGCATGCTAACCACCGTGAAGAAATCGAAGTTGTTTACTCCGGTGATATCGCAGCTGCTGTAGGTTTAAAAGATACCACTACTGGTGATACTCTCTGTGATGAAAAGAACGAGATCATTCTGGAATCCATGGTATTCCCTGATCCGGTAATTTCCGTTGCAGTTGAACCTAAAACTAAAGCTGACCAAGAAAAAATGGGCATTGCTTTACAAAAATTAGCTGAAGAAGATCCGACCTTCCGTGTTCACACTGATCCTGAAACTTCCCAAACCATTATTTCCGGCATGGGCGAGCTTCACTTGGACATCATTGTTGACCGTCTTCTGCGTGAATTCAAAGTAGGCTGCACTGTTGGTAACCCGCAAGTAGCTTATCGCGAAACCATTCGTAAGGCTGTTAAATCTGAAGGTAAATTCGTTCGTCAGTCCGGCGGTAAAGGCCAATATGGTCATTGCTGGTTGGAAATCACCCCGCGTGAACCTGGCGAAGGCTTCTTGTTTGAGAACAAAATCGTCGGCGGTGCTATTCCTAAAGAATACATCGGACCTATCGAAGCAGGTGTCAAAGAAGCTATGGAAAACGGCGTAGTTGCTGGTTATCCGATGGTTGATATCGCTGTAGCTGTATACGACGGTTCTTACCATGAAGTCGACTCTTCTGAAATGGCATTTAAAATCGCTGGTTCTATGGGTTTCAGAAGCGGTGCTGAAAAAGCTAACCCGGTTATCCTTGAACCTTACATGAAAGTAGAAGTTACTGTTCCGGAAGAATACATGGGCGATGTAATCGGCGATATTAACTCTCGTCGTGGTCGCATCGAAGGTATGGAAGCTCGTAATGGCGCTCAAGTTATCAACGCTTTCGTTCCGCTGGCAGAAATGTTCGGTTATGCAACCGACCTGCGCAGCAAAACTCAAGGCCGTGGTAACTACTCTATGGAAGTAGACCATTACGAAGACGTACCTAAAAATATTGCAGAAGCAATTATCGCTAAAAACAAAGGCACTAATTAAGCCTCAGTTTTAACAAACAAACCTTAAGGAGGAATTTCACAATGGCAAAAGCTAAATATGAAAGAACTAAACCGCATCTGAATATCGGCACCATCGGTCACGTTGACCATGGTAAAACTACTACTACCGCAGCAATCACCAAAGTTTTGGCTGAACGCGGTGGTGCAGAATTCATGGACTACTCCATGATCGATAAAGCTCCTGAAGAACGTGAACGTGGTATCACCATCAACACCTCTCACGTTGAATATGAAACTGCAACTCGTCACTATGCACACGTTGACTGCCCGGGCCATG
>SAMEA3387479__coassemble_675_pt1 | contig 20058 bp, 18 predicted proteins | sample SAMEA3387479__metabat2_high_PE_023 | metagenome-assembled genome bin SAMEA3387479 (sample SAMEA3387479) | Felis catus | biome: Faeces | place: United Kingdom | collected 2012 | reverse complement strand
CTTTTGCCATAGCTTTTGCTACGATTTGTGCCATTTCATAACGGGTCATCAGTTTATCGCCACCGTAAGTGCCATCAGGATAACCGTCAACAACACCTTCTGCAGCTAATTTGTTTACAGAGTCATATGCCCAGTGACCTGCAGGTACATCAGAGAACGGGTTTGCAGCGTATGCAGATGCAGTTACGCCCAGGGCCATTGCCATTGCTAATACTAAAGATTTTTTCATTTTTCGTTCCTCCTCTAAGAAACATTTTATTTTATAAGACGCCTTAGGGGTTAACTTCATAAAAATACTTGCGTGAGTTGCCTTGTTTCCTCATATTTCTTTTCATAAAGCTTTTACATAGGCGAATTATAACAAAATAACATTTAAAATAGAAATATGGTCATGTATCTATCTTTGTGAAATTTTTCTTTAGTTTAATTTTAGCATAAGAACACCATATTTTCAATAACTTTTCATAAAATTCTTAATATTATTATTTTGTTTTTATATTCTTTAATTATCATATAAGTATTCAATGCTATTCTTTTAATAAATATAATATTTGTTTAATCAATATATTTTTGTTGCCATATCACACGTTCTAATAATACACTTAACAGTCAAAAAAGCCACACTAAAGTATCATCTAAAACAATTTTAAGATACTACGTATTCCCAAAACCTAAAAATAGCAACAAAAAAAGACCTAAAGAAAAATCTTTAAGTCTTAAAAGTCTAGTGTTTATGCACTTCTGCAAAATTCATATGGTGCGGTCGGTGGGATTTGAACCCACACGAGGTCTCCCTCACCACCCCCTCAAAGTGGCGTGTCTGCCGTTCCACCACGACCGCATGATATTTTGTTAGATAAAAAAATGGTGCGGTAGAGAGGATTTGAACCTCCACGGGGTCTCCCCCACTAGCTCCTGAGGCTAGCGCGTCTGCCGTTCCGCCACTACCGCATATTCATCTCGTTACCAAATCGATAACATAGATATAATATCATAATAATCTAATCATTGTCAACTATTTTTTTCTGTTTCTCAAAAAAATTACCTGAAATTTTTATTAGGCAATTTATTCTTATACAATAAATAATATTTATCGCGATCATGTAAAACCTTAATCACATATTCGCGTGTATCTGGATAAGGAATAGCTTTAACATCATTAAAACTATAATCCCAACCATTTTTTTCCATCCATTGGCGTGTCTGACCACGTCCTGCATTATAAGCGATCATCACTAAAGCCAGATTATGTTTGAACTCGTGGTCTAATTCGCCAATATACCAGCAACCCATGCGAATATTAGTCTTTGTTAAGTATAAATCATCATCATGGTAATTTTCTAACCCCATCTGCTCGGCAATCCATCGTCCTGTTTCCGGCATAATCTGCATTAAACCAACAGCTCCGACGCCAGACACTGCTTTATGTTTAAAATTACTTTCATTCTTGATAATCGCAGCAATTAAAAATGGATCCACATTATTTTTTTCGCTATAGGTAATAATATCCTGCTGATAGTCCCACATATAGACAAAGCGCATCTGTACAGTATCACTATTCCATATCTTCCAACCGATAAAAGTAACTGCTGTCAGCACCAATAAAACAGCCAAGTATTTATGCCAAGAAAATTTTATTTTTCTTTTTCTTATCACAGCTGTTTTTTTTACTTGTACTTTTTTAGTTGTCCTACGCTTAGTGACCACTGTTTTCACCTATGAGTTTAAATAATTCCTCATGTACAGTCCGCAAGGTGTCCTCTAAGCTACCGCTATTGTCGATAATGACATCAGCATATTGCTTCTTTTCTGCTAAGGACATTTGCGCTTCTATACGAGCAGTAACTTCTTCTTCGCTCATACCACTACGCAGCATAGCACGTTCAATCTGCTGCTGACGACTCACAGCAACTAGCCAAACGCAATCTGCCATTTTATACCAACCTGTTTCAATTAATAATGGTACATCAAGCACTACAGCCTGTTGATTTTCGGCACGATATTTTGCTAAAAAGCTTTCTGCATTCTGTAAAACAACTTTGTGTAATATACCCTCTAAGGTTCTTAAAGCAGCTTTATCATTAAACACTAAATGAGAAATTTTATTTCTATCCAATTCCCCAGCAGCTGTTAAATATTCCTTGCCAAAAGCCTTAATTACCAACTCTAAGCCTTCGCTACCTTTAGCTACTGCTTCTCGGGCATTTTGGTCTGCATCAAAAATTGGCACCCCTATTTTTTTTAATTCTGCAGAAACGGTACTCTTGCCAGAAGCAATACCGCCTGTTAAACCAATAATAATCATTTTTTCGCTCCTACCTCTGACAATGCTCGCAATATACCGTACCACGTCCGCCAATCTTTGTACTACTTAACGGGCGACCGCATTTTTTGCATGGCTCACCACCACGCCCATAAACTAATAAACGATTTTGATTATCGCCTTTATTCCCTTCACCGTCTTTATAATCACGGAAAGTAGTACCACGATTTTTTATTCCCTGGGCAATAACAGCATTAATCGCCTCACATAAAGCAGTAATTTCGTCTAAGGTTAAAGTTTCTGCCTTTCGCATAGGTAAAATACCAGATAAAGCCAAGCACTCATCGGCATAGATATTTCCTAAACCTGCGATATTATGTTGGTCTAAGATAAACGTCTTAATCGCTTTACGGCTTTTCTTCGCCAACGGCGCTAAATATTCTGCAGTAAATTCTGCACTTAATGGTTCCGGACCCAATGTTTCATAACCTTCAATATATGTATCATTATTGGTGACTAGATATAAAGTACCGAAAGTACGGATATCCGTAAACCACATAGTAATATTATCCGTCAATGTAAAACGAATTTTAGCATACGGAGGTGCAGGTAAATTACTATCCTGAGCAATCAAAGCACCTGTCATACGTAAATGTACTATCAGCTTTTGCTCAGCACCTGTTTGCAATACTAAATACTTACCACGACGACCTACATGTTCAATAGTTTTTCCAACTAATCCCTGTACAAAAGCTTCTGCATCAGGGAATTTAATCAATCTAGCTAAACCAACCTCAACGGCGGTAATTCTCTTTCCTTCAATATGTGGTGCAAGCGTTTTACGTACTTGCTCCACCTCTGGCATTTCCGGCATTTATCTCAACTCCTATTTAGTTTCGGCCCAGTTACGACCAAAGTTAACATCTGCAAGCAGAGGAATATCTAGCTGTACAGCATTTTCCATTGCACTACGAACTAATTCGGCAACCTGTTCCTTTTCACTTTCTACAACCTCTAAAACAAGCTCGTCATGTACCTGTAATAAAATGCGGCTTTGGCATTTAGCTGCTTCCAAAGCAAATTGTACATCAATCATAGCTTTTTTCATAATATCAGCGGCAGTACCCTGAATAGGTGTATTTATTGCTGTACGTTCCGCAAAGCTACGCAGATTAAAATTACTATGACGGATGTCAGGCAGATAACGACGACGCCCCATCAAAGTGCTGACATAGCCTTGCTCACGTGCCAACTGAATCATGTCGTCCATATATTTCTTGACACCTGCATAACGCGTAAGATAACTTTCAATATAACCAGCAGCTTCTTTACGGCTTACTTGCAATTGTTTGGCTAACCCAAAATCACTGATACCATAAACAATACCAAAATTAACAGCCTTAGCACGACTACGCATTTCAGAAGAAACCTCTTCTAAAGGTACACCAAAAACTTCTGCTGCTGTACGGGCATGAACATCCTGTCCATGACGGAAAGATTCCAACAACAATTCATCCTTAGCAATGCAAGCTAATATACGCAATTCCACCTGGGAATAATCGCAGCTCATTAACCAATCAAAACCTTCACCTGGAACAAAAATTCGACGAATCTGTTTACCTTCCTCGGTTCTAGTCGGGATGTTCTGCAGATTAGGATCTGTACTAGACAAGCGACCAGTTACAGTTACCATTTGTTGGAAATGCGTATGAATACGTGTAGTTTTCGCGTTAACCAACGGTTTTAAACCATCTAGATATGTTGACTGCAATTTGGCTAATTTACGATGTTCTAAAATAGTAGCAATCAAAGGATGCTTACCATATAATTCTTCTAAAACCTTAGCATCAGTAGAATATCCTGTTTTCGTTTTTTTGATTACCGGTAATTGTAAACGCTCAAATAAAATCACACCTAATTGTTTTGGAGATTTCAAGTTAAAGCTTTCGCCTGCTTGCTCTTCAGCTAATTTTTCTAGCTTCGCAATTCTAAAACTCATATCTTCATTTAATTGAGCTAAAAGTTCCATGTCCGGAGTAATGCCAGCGAACTCCATTCTTGCTAATACTTCTGCTAAAGGAAGTTCTAAATCCTTATATAAATGCATTTGTTCCTGCTGTTTTAATTGTTCATGTAACACATCAACTAAAACTGCAATATTTTCGCTATCATTTAAGCTGGGATTGTTCAAATAACGTTTATTCAAATCAGCTAGGACATAAGAGCTATGACCAGGATCTGATACATAAGCAGCTAACGCTACATCCTCAATAATCTGCTGTGGCTTAATCCCACGACACAAGCAACATTTATAAATTTCTTTTGCATCAACAGTAGACTTTGCTTTTTCGCTAGCAAGCCATTGATCAAATTTATCCCAACAACCGCTTAAATTATCTAGTATATAAACAATATCCTCAACAAAGATTTCTGCTTTACTAAAGTAAAGTTCTGGCAAAGAACCTGCAATATCAACAATAAAAGATACCGGTGACATTTGTTTATCTAAAGTAGCAAATAACTTATTTCCCTGCTCCACTTCAGTAATATGCAATACTGGTGCATTTTCCTGTTCTACAACTTCACCAAAAAGTCCAAAGCTATTTTGTTCGCCACCTAAAACCGCAGCAAAACGCTCATACATATTGCGGAATTCTAAATCCTGTAATAAAGTACGTGCCTCTTCTTTTAATGGTGCTAATTCATATGCAGACATGGACAAGTCTACAGGTGCATCCGTATAAATAGTCGCAAGCTTCTTAGATAACAAGGCTTCTTCTTGATGTTCACTCAATTTTGTTTTTAATGACTTGCCGGAAACTTTATCAATATTAGCCAAAACTGTTTCTACATCAGTATATTCTTTTATTAACTTCATAGCCGTTTTAGGTCCTACGCCTGGCACACCAGGAATATTATCAGAAGTATCTCCCATCAAGCCCTTCAACTCGATTAATTGTTTAGGTACCAAACCTTCATAATTAGCAGCAAACTCTGCTTCATCAAAAATCTGGATATCGCTAATACCACGTTTGGTATAATATACTTTTGTACGCTTATCAATTAACTGCAGCTCATCACGGTCACCTGTTACAATGATTACTTCCACATTCTGAGGTGCATGTACTGCAAAAGTACCAATAATATCATCAGCCTCATAATTGTCTAATTCCAATGTAGCAATCCCCATAGTTGACAATACTTTCATCGCTAAAGGAAACTGCTCCGACAATTCACTTGGCGTCGGCTTACGCTGACCTTTATAAGCAGCATACATTTCTGTACGAAAAGTTTTGCGAGATTTATCAAACGCCACGGCCATATAGCGTGGATTAACTTCGCCTAACAATTTTAAAAGCATATTACATAAACCATAAACAGCACCAGTATGCAGCCCCTGCTTATTCATTAAAGGCGGTAAAGCAAAAAAGGCTCTATGAATTAAACTACTACCATCTATTACTAAAAATTTATCTGCCATAATATCTCCTTATCCTATCAGCAGTTTTCATTTGCGTATCAAGCTGCTTGTTATTATTCATAATATCTTTTATTATATCATACACAGGCAAAAAAATATGTGAAGATATACTGACCGATACCATTTGACATTCAACACCAATCTGTTATGATAAAAACTAAAAGAATATACAGCAAGGTGATAAAAATGCCTAGTATCAATAAAGAAAAATACGAAAAAATCTTTGCCGACAGCTTTCCTTTCTGGTCTAAGCTAACAACTTCGCAACAATCCATGTTAATGCGGAATACTATTGCTAATAAATATCCTCAAGGTGCAATTTTACATGACGGAAATCAATGCACAGGAGCTATTCTAGTTATCAAAGGCAGTATCCGTGCCTATATCTTATCCGAAGCAGGTCGTGAAGTAACTCTTTACCGCTTATTTCCGGGAAAAATATGTATGCTCTCTGCATCATGTGTTTTACAAAGCATAACCTTTAACGTTATTGTCGAAGCAGAAACAGACAGCGAGTGCTTAATTATTAACGGCAAAACCTTTGCTGATTTAGCTGAAGAAAATATTTATATGCAGAATTTTGCCTTATCCACCGCCGTAGAACGTTTTAGCCGCGTTATGTTCGTTCTCCAGCAAATTTTATTCACTAGCCTGGATAAACGTCTAGCTGCTTTTTTAATAGAAGAAAGTCAGCATATGAAAACCTCAGAATTAAAATTAACACAAGAACATATTGCCCGTAATCTTTCTTCGGCACGTGAAGTTATCAGCCGTCTGCTAAAATATCTTAGTGAAGAACAAGCAGTAAAAGTTACCCGTGGCAAAATAATCATTACCGATATCAAAAAATTACAGCAAATAGCTGATTAAACAAAAACTGCTTTAAACTAAGTAAGTATCACGCTTACACAAGTCTAAAGCAGTTATTTTTTATTTAATTGCGAATCTTATATGGTAAAACATATGCCGTCAACATAAAGAGTATACCCATCACCAACAAACCTATAAAGCCTATATTAAAAACTGCAGGAAATTTAGTGCTAAGTTGAAAAAGGCTTATCTTGCCATAGTTTAAAGCACTGAACAGTCCCCATGCTTGCCAATTTTCATAACTCAAAGAAAAGGTTAATGCACCAACTAAACCGCCTACAATAACACCGAAGGTTTTGACTTTATTTGTATGAGGCAGACCGGCTAATGCAGTTCCAGGACAATTACCTGCCCAGCTAAAGCCAATACCAAAAATAATACCGCCTAGCAACACACCTGCATTCATTTCCTTGACACTCAAGTGAGTAATATTAAATAAGCCTGCCAAAGAACTTAATGCCAACAAAGTAGAAGCCATTCCGATTGCGAATAAAATTATTTTCATAACCGTTAAATCTTCCAAGCGCAACATTGCTCTGATGTTTTTACGTTGAGCAGCACCAACATAATATAAAGCAAAACCAAAAGCACCGCCTAGCAGAATCGCTAAAATAATATTCATCATCTTATTTCTCTCCCTTATTAATTTCTTTTAAAACTATTGCTGTAGGAATCGCTGCTGCAAAAACAGCCATAGCAAATGCAAACCCGCTTATACTCCCCTGCATAATCCCTGACATCATATGTCCACTAGTACAACCTCCTGCCATTCTAGCACCATAAAGTAACAAGAAGCCTCCAATAAATCCGCTAAAAAATAATTTACTTTTAGCAACATTCTTTTTTGCTGTAACAGCAACTGGCTTTTTATTAAAAAAGGCCGCTAAATAGGCTCCTAAAGGAATTGCTAAAACAAAAATAAAATCATAATTTACCGGATTAAGAATCGCTTGCAATACCTTGCCCCCACTTTTAGCATAATAAGCATTGCTGCTTATATATGTGCCCGGTTCTATCATCTCGATAACTGTATTATCCACAGTACTGTGGACAATTCCGCTCAAAACCGAAAACTGAGTTGATACACCAATAGGTTTTATTAATAAAATCGATAAAAAGAATACTACTCCTAAAAACATCGCCTTATACATCCATCTATTATCCTGCATTGTTTAGGCCTCCTTGTATTTTCTTTGTTAAGCTAAGTATAGCAAAAATAAAAAACACCGTATGTGATATAGTCACATAACAAAAAAGACTAACCGCAAAATACGGTTAGTCTAAATTATTAAAAGTGCGTTTATTAATTATTTCTTTTCAGCAGCAGCGTCTTTTTGTTGCGGCAACAGGATATTGAAATCGCTCAGCATTGCTTTTTCACCTTTTACAGAGAACAGGAATACAAAACGAGCTGCCGGAACTTTTTCAGAAGCAACTTGATATAAGAGGATATCAGCATCTTTATGTTTTTCAACAACAATCAATTGATTAGTGTTAATTTTGCCGAAGTTTTTAGTGATTTGTTCTTTGAAGTTAGCATAAGCTTTTTCATCCCAGTTCTTTTTCATATCATCACTCATTACAGCGCTAACTGCTTTGAAATCACCATTGAGGAATTTAGCAGCCAAAGCTTCTTCAGAATCTAATACTTTACCATTGGAAGCACTGCAAACTGCACTAAATGCCAACATCATAACCATAACAAACATCATAACTATTTTTTTCATTGGAATAATCCTCCTTAATTAAATGTTCCTAGAACATTTTGCTTTTCTTAATTATAATCGTTTAAATTGCTAGTAGCAAGTAGCAAAAAGAAAACTTTACAAAAATATCAGCATTATGGCAAGTTCTTGTCAAAACAGTTGAAAAACCCCGAAAATCAGCTTTTTTCGCTTAAAATTCGGGGTTTTATTTGATTTAAAATTTACAAAAAATCTCTTGATTATTATTTCAAACCATTAACGATTCTTTCCATAGCTTCAATAGTATTCTCACGGCTACCAAAAGCAGTTAAACGGAAATAACCTTCGCCCATTTTACCGAAACCAGCACCAGGAGTACCAACTACCTGCAATTTTTCTAACAGGAAATCAAAGAATTCCCAAGATGTCATACCATTGGGGCATTGCAGCCAGATATACGGAGAATGTACGCCGCCATAATATTTAATACCTACTTTATCAAAACCTGCCATCATAATGCGGGCATTTTCTTGGTAATAAGCAATGTTTGCACGGCATTGTTCAACGCCTTCTTCGCTAAATACAGCTTCAGCACCACGTTGAATAATATAAGGCACGCCATTAAATTTAGTAGTTTGACGACGCAGCCACATTTTATTCATTTCCATTTCTCTGCCATCAGCAGTTTTACGTACTAATGCATGAGGCACAACAGTGTAACCACAACGAGTACCGGTAAAACCTGCAGTTTTAGACAAGGAGCACAATTCAATTGCACATTTTTTAGCATCCTCAATAACAAAAATACTACGCGGAATTGCCGGGTCAGTAACAAAAGCTTCATAAGCAGCATCGTAAAGAATTACTGCATCATTTTTCAAAGCATAAGCTACCCATTCTTCTAATTGTGCTTTAGTATATGCAGCACCAGTCGGATTGTTCGGAGAGCATAAATAAATTACATCTGCTTTTACATTTTCGTCCGGCATCGGCAGGAAGTTATTTTCTGGTTTACCTTCCATATAAATGATGTTACGGCCGCACATAACGTTAGTATCCAGATATACAGGATATACTGGATCCGGAATCAGAATAGTATTAGCATTGCTGAAGATATCAGTAATGTTACCGCAATCGCTCTTAGCACCATCACTGATGAAGATTTCATCGCTTGCCAGATTTACACCGAAGGAAGCATAATATTTTACCAATGCTTGATGCAGGAAATCGTAACCTTGCTCCGGACCATAGCCGCGGAAAGTTTCTTGTACACCCATTTCTGCAACAGCCTTAGCCATAGCGTCAACAACACATTTAGCTAACGGCAAAGTAACATCGCCAATACCCAAGCGGATAATCTTTTGTTCAGGATGCGCTGCAGCATAAGCGTTTACTTTATGTGCGATATCCGCAAAAAGATAGCTTTCTTTCAGATTACAATAATTTTCGTTTACAAATGCCATTTACAAACCCCCATTTAAATAATAAAAATAGAAAAATTTATTTATTGATTACCTCTTCAGGTATGTCAATCACGCCTTCAAATACAGTGGTAGCTCCACCTTGCAAAATAACATGGTCATCATTACAATAAGTAACAGTTAAAGTACCACCTTTAGCTAAAACAGTTAAAGGCTCGCCTTTTTTACCTGCACGACTTAACATGATAGATGCAACAGCAACTGCACTTGCACCTGTGCCACAAGCCCAGGTTTCACCGCTGCCGCGTTCCCAAACACGGAATTTAACGGTATTTTTATCAATAACTTGTACAAATTCTGTATTTACACCTTCAGGGAATAATTTATGATGTTCAAATTGAGGTCCTAAAATTTCCAGATTCAAACTATCAACATCATCAACAAAGGTTACGAAATGAGGATTACCCATAGAAATAGCTGTACCATTATAGAATACCTTTTCTTTAGTAACATCATCATGGTTATCATTAAGAACAATTGCTTGATCCACAAAAATATAGTGATCGCAGTTCATAGGAATTTCAGTAGCTTTGAAGATAGGCTTACCCATATCGACAGTAGCTTCTTTTACTTTGCCGTCGTCACCTAAAATCATATCAATAGTTTTAATACCGGCAAGAGTTTCCAAAGTAATAGTAGTTTTATCAGTCAGGCCCTTGTCATAAACAAATTTAGCAACGCAACGCACGCCATTGCCGCACATTTTGCCCTCAGATCTATCTGCATTAAACATACGCATTTTGAAGTCAGCAACGTCAGATTTGCAAATGCAGATTAAACCGTCACTACCGATACCAAAACGTCTGTGGCTTACATACTCAGAAATTGCTCCGGGGTTAGGCAATTCTTCTTTCGTGCAATCAACATATACATAATCATTACCTGCTCCGTGCATTTTTGTAAATTCTACTTTCATGGCCCGTCTCCTCCTTTGTCATGCTATTTTAATTATAACAAAATTCACCGTTATTTACAAACAGACTTCTGCTTATTGACAAAAGAAAATAGTGCAGTAAAAAACTGCACTATTTTTATAAAAATATTTAGCAATCATACATTTATTATCTGCATTAATAGCCTATCAGGATTATGGTCAGGTACATAAAAATATAGAATATAAATTGTATGTAGAACTAAAAACAACAGAATAGCAGCACATAAATAAACAGTTACACTATGAGCAACAGGAGATGCAAACCAGTTTATCGGTTTAGAATCTATTATTTTATACTCAACAATATTTTCTTTACTTAAAAAGACAAATTTTTCTTTATTATTTTTATTTTCAAATTCTCCATTGGCAGTAAACCTAGTTAAAAAATTCTTCTCTATACTTAACAAATATATTAAATCAGCTATGCTTTGTCTAAACTTTTCTAAAAAATTATCTTCAGAAACAAATTTTTTATAAACATAAAAATTTATTGTTGTTTCTGCTAAACCATGCTTTACATTTATTTCCATATATGGAAACTTAGAACTGTTTTTTTCCACTAATTTATTTATTTCTTCTTTTTCCCGTGAAGCTAAAGATAATAAACTTAAGCCATCTTTTTTACTGACTCTGATTTCACCTAACAAAGTAAGTTTATTGTAACCCGTATAGTTTCGCCAATTCTGAATCACCTTATTCAGCACTTGCATAAAACTATTCCTCCTTTACAAGCTTACATCCACAAACATGACAAAACATAGCATTTTTCTCTACAGGAGTCTTGCACTTAGGACAAATATTTTCATCTTTTACAACTTCAGTATTTTTTATGATAATTTCTTCATTATCAATGGAAACTTTTGCTTCATCATTTGTAGGAGTTAAATCGCTATGACAATATTTACATTTATTAGCATCATAACGAATAAGCTCTTTGCAAAACGGGCATTCTTTCATGGCAATATTATTTAAATCAGCACCACAATATCTACATTTGATAGCACCGGCCTTAATAATCTCTCCACAATTAGGACAAACTTTTTCATTGCTGCTTAATAGTTTCTCTTGGGGCTTTTTATCAGCTAAAGCGTACATATCATTTTTAATGCCGGAAATTTGTTGCTCAACTTTTTGAAAACGTTGATTTACCTGAATTTCATTAACAGCAACACGGTCATTTAATTGTTCATATTCCATGTTTACTTTGCTAACTTTTTCTTCTTGAGATAAATCTTTTAATAACGCTAAAATTATGCCAGCCAATAAAGGACTAATAAACAAAGAAGCTATACCCCAACCAACTGCACTACGTCCTTTACTTTGAGCAAAATAACCAACCGCAAATGCAAACGCTATTACAAATAAAAATTCCATTTATTTTCACCCCATATCAAAACTATCTGCGATTATTCTTCAAAAACAATAATATAATAAAACACAGAAGAGGACTAAAAAAAGCAGCTGCTAATCCCCAGCCGATAGCACTACGTCCTCTTTCCTGGGCAAAATAACCAATGGCAAATGAAAGTGCCAACCAAACTATAACTGAAATCATTTAAATTCCTCCAACTATATTTTAATCTTTTACCATATCTTCGCCATATTTATTAGGGCCAATGGTACCACGAACGAAAGTTAAATAACAGCAAAAAAATATATTAATCACAGGAATACAGAGCAGTAAACTAAACCATCCACTTTTATCTAAATCATGGCACCGACGAATAATTAAGGTTATATTAGATACTACGCATACAAGATATAATATACTATATATAAATTTCACGAAATCATTCGTCCTATAATCAAAAATATATGTACCGCAAATATAACCGATTATGTATAAAACTATTCCTTTAAAAAAATAGTCCTGTCTATTAATACGATGTTCATAACTAAAGAATTGTTTGATAATAAAATCTTTAGTTAGAACTGTCTTTAAGCTTCCACCTTGATTAAATAAATAATCAAAAGTTTCCTTTAAATTCTGCGGTTCTTCAACTTCATTTTTAAATATATCATCTTGTTGTGCGCCACATTTGGAGCAGAATTTAGCCTTTGCTTTTAAGACAGTACCACATTTCACACAAAATCTGCTCATCTTTATCCCTCCTAACGTTGTTATTTTTTATCGTTTTTATAGAATAAAACTATCTCAATACGTCTATTTTTAGCACGTAATTCGTCATTTTTATTAGCAGCTTCTAATTGTGCTCTATCAAATTGTTGACCGGCCTCTCTGCCTACTGGTTTATATTTACCAAAAGAAGTAATAGACATTAAGCAGCTAGCTGGGTCTACGCCAACAACATTTTGTAAAAATTTATAAACTGCCATAGCACGTGCAGATGCTAAGTTCAAATTCAAATCATCATTATTAACAATGTCAGCATGACCTTGAATCTGAATTTCACTGATGCTGTTAATATTAGAAAAAATAACAGGACCAACCACTTTTAAAACATCATAGCCTTGCGGCTTTAATTCACTTCTACCAGAATCAAATAAAACCTTATCACTAAAAGTAATTGTTTGTCTATCTAATTTATCAATAATGGTTATATCAGCTTGACTCTCTCGAATTTGCTCGTTAACTTCTACATTATTCTTGTCAGAAATAATTGCAATCGTATAACGGTCACCAATCTGCTCTTTAATTTGTGTTTGAATAGCTTGCTGACTTTCTCTAGCCTTATTCAGATTTTCACTACCGGCTGCTATCATTTTAGATACAACAAACAAAATAATTAAAACTACTAAAACTAATGATAACATTAAATCTGTAAATGATGGCCAAAAATTAAAACCAAATTTATCTTTTAGCATTATGCACCATCCTTACGCTCAATTATTGTTACCTTTTAATAAAACTTGATTAACAACATTTTGAGATTGTTCTAAATTAGCAATTCTACTAACCATTACGCATTGTACACCAATGCTGATTACTAATAATAAGCAAACAATAAATGGTAAATATCTTTTCAGTGTACCTATTACGGAATTATCCTCTTCATCAACACGGGGCATGCTATTATTATTTTCAGCAATTCTCTTCAAATATTTTAAAATTTCTTTTTGTGTAGCATCATCTTGAGAAATATTGCTATTAGTATTGTTCAATAAAGAGGCCAATTCTCCTTTACTAAATTCGCCTTTTGCCTTTAGCAAAACTTCATTTTGCCTTCTCATCATATTCCCGAACATTTCTTGAATCTCTTTAGCGCTTATGTCTAAAGGGTTACGAATGTTGTCAATAGCAGCTGTCAATGTTTTTAATTGTTTAGTTAACTTTGTTAAATTCTCAGTCACCTCACCAGACATTTCTTGTAAATGGCTAACTATAGGATTACCAATAACTTCTGTTAACTCTTGATTACGTTGAGAAATTTCATAAATACTTCCTTTCATATCATTGGCAATTTGTAAATTTTTAATTAATGCATCATTGAAGCTTTTATCAAATTTTTCTTGGCTACTCATAAAGTGCTTATCATATGCTTGTAAAGTTTGCAGCATTTGTGTTAATTGCTGGTTTTGTACAGTGAAATTTTGATGTACACTCTTAGATGCTTCTAACAATTGTTGTTGATGTTCATTTTGTAAATTTTGGACCGAAGATAATAAGTTATTAGTAAAGGAATAATAATTTTGGTTATTTTCCTTTAGTTGCTCTTGTAATTGTTTGATAGAATCGACTAATGCTTCTACTTTACTACCATTTTCTTCAAATTTATCAATAGTAGTATTTAAAACATCGGAAACACCGGTTAACGCACCAACAGTACTATTGGCGGAATTCAAATTATTTAATAAATTATTTGCACCATCGTTAATAGCTTCAGCATTATTAATGGTTTCCTTTAATTGTACCATGGTGTTTTCACCTTTTTGGAAATCAGTAGGATACAAAGACGGCAACCATACTTTAATAGTGGTAATAGTGAGTTTATCCGTTAATTTATTGATACCACGTTCTTGAATAAATAAAGTATACCCCAAAACATAGAAAATAGTAAAAGAAACGCCCCACATACTAGGAGCAAATGCACCACGCAAATTAGCAAAAAGCTTGGATAATTCTGCAGCGGAATTATTATTTTGCGCTGTTATGATAAAACTGTCACCATTAAAGGACGCAATACTCAAACCTAAACCAACTAAAGTACCTAAAATACCAATAACTAAGAAAACAGAAATACAAGTTTTAATACTATCAACATTAGCACAAACTTTATCAATGGTATTTTTTACTAATAAGTCAGCATCTAAACGGCTGCTTTTTCTGCCGGCATCATAAATAGCGCGTAAATGTTCAAAAACAACTTCATTAGATTTATTCATAGCATATTTAGTTTCAAAAGCATTAAAAGCATTTAAGCTATCAATATTATTATGTTTTAATGTATATTCTAATTCTATAAGATTGTCTTTATTACCAATGAGATCAATAATTTGCAAATTAGCATTAATTGCTCTTTTTAAACGAACACATAAACAAGTTACATATACTGCTACACCAATAATAATACCAATAACTATTTTTAAAGCAAGTTCTTGCGGAATGATTATATTTAAAAATTCTGACATAATTTATTACTCCCTACTAAAATTAATTTTACCCTTTTTATAAATTACAAATCTATCATTTTCTTTTTTTACTATTGCAGGCCATAAAAGATGCGAATCTTTTAAATAATATTGGTCGTTCATATTAAAAAATACCGGCATAGCTGAACATATTATTTTGTTTTCACTAGCATTGGAAAGAAAAGACTTTTTAGGAACTAAGAAATAATACGGCTCCACGTAATTTTTTATACGATACACCTCATAAGTACTTCTAGCACCCGCATTCTCTCCTAAGTAAATATTAGTTTCATTGTTCTTTATATAGGCTAATGTTCCTTTAGTAACTAATGCTTGAGCATATTCACCAGCCACATCCACACTTTCATAATCTACTGCAGACAACTTCTCTGCTTGATAGTCTTGCATAAACGTCTTGATATCATCTGCAAATTCTTGAGGAATAACAGTAATTTCATGATTATCATGTTCTGCATTTAAATTAACATTATCCTTTTCTTTACTATATTGGTCGCTTCTGCTATTAACGTCAAAACCTATTGTTACACTATCAATACTGAGTCGAGCATCATTATTATGGTTATCATTACTGTTTACGCAAATTGAACTGTTATTATTAGATACCATATTATTAGCTAAAGTATGAACATTTATACGCTCTTGCTGTAAACTTTTTTGTGAAATATTATTTATTTGCTTTTCAAAATTCTCTTTTAATATGTCTGTCAAAACATTATTTAATCTTTCGTCGACTACTTTTTCCAAAAAGTCTTTTAAAATTTTTTTTACTTGCTCTGTTAATTCTTTCTGTAAATCTTTTTGCAACAAATAATTACTAAATTTATCCTGTATTTGTTCTAAAAATGCTATATTATCATCATACTGCTTTTTATGAACCTTATGCATGTCTTCTAAAGCAAGTTTAACTTTATAATTTTCATTTCCATAGAAAGTAATATTGTTTTCATATTGTTTTTCATGAATAGTATGTAATTCTTCTAACCATTTACGAATATTTTCAATTTTGCCATTAATTGTATTTAAATCTTGCACAAACTATCACCACTTTTAAAAAATAAGGGTTAAAATTAAAAATTTTAACCCTTCCACTATAAATTATCCTTTATAAAGACATTTTAATGCTTGACGTAAAACAACAATAAACGGCGGTTCAAGATTAATTCTTTCCGGACTATATTGTTGCTGTTTAGCAAATTCTTCATTAACCTGATCACAAATTTCAGCTAATTCTCTTTCTGTAAACTGGATTCTATCCTCAATATCGTAGCCTTTTTTACAAATTAAAGTATTGAAAATTTTAACAAATGTCGTAAACATTTTTAACTCTTCATCAACTATAATACCTGCTTTTACATCTTTTACACTTATGAAAGAGCCATTATCTTTTTGTTCATTGTTCAGATAAAAAATTTCACCAGCTAATACTTTGTTACCTTCGTCTTCTATAATAATGTCTTCACCAATATCAACTTCATCTAAAGACAACGTATCATCATCGGAAGAATTATCTTCTGCAGTGCTGCTAATACTATCATCGCACACTAAACCATACGCTACTTCTTCTTTAGGCTTATCACTCTTATTCACACTTAAAAGGCTCAAATCTTTTTTTGTTAATTGTACATCTTTGATTGCTACAGCACCATAAGCCAAACAAGTAGTATAAACACTGGAAAAGAGTGCATCAGGTGTAAAATTACCACCATCTACCCAGTCTAAAAGTTTAGAACCATTGCCACCAACATAACAATGCGGTAACGACTGACCTAATTTACCTTTACGTTTCAAATCGCCAATAATCATACCTGCATAGAAGAATTCACCAGCTAACGCAAAAGCAATATTTCTAGCAAATAACCTTACTTCTTTATTCATTGATTTAGACAATAATGCTTTAAATAAGGTTTTCTCATAATATTTCAATAAAGCTTCTAATTTTAAGTTAAATTCATCAGCACTTTTTTCCTTACATAAAGCATCAATGCTATCGTTAAAACTTTGATCATTGTTTTTAAAGTTTTGTAAAATATTTTTATTTTTAAACAAATGACTATTTAAAATATCATTACCCGCAAATTTCAAAGAACAACGACCTTTAGCGGAATTACTACCATATCCTTGCCAAATAGCAATGTCTGTAGAACCACCGCCAATATCAAAACAAGCCAAACCTCTTGACATGGTAGCACTCATATAATTTTTGAAGAACTCTGCCATAGCAGTACTTTCTGTTTTAGCAATTACAGCATTCTCTTCACCATCATAAATCGAATTAGGTGCAACCGTTTTAAAGAACTTGATTAGTCGTGTATTCCAAATTTTTTTGAAGCCGGCAATTTTTTCTTCACTAAATGCTTTAGGATAAGAATATGACCATTCAACTTTAGTAGCACCATTAGCAACAGCTTCCGCAAGACATTGGATGCCTATATGGAACAGAAAGTAAGTAATTAAATTAATGCCATTACCATTACCTTCAGCCCATTTCATTTCACTACCTTGATGTAAATTGGTAACTTGACGGTCATCATCAATACTGTTAAAATTATCCAAATAATATGCTACACCCGGGAAAACAGGCTGTTCTAAGTCACCTTTAAACTCACCAATATTACTATTAAATAAAGTACGAATAGAAATTGCGTCACCATTAGGCTGCTTAGTTACAGTAAAGAAGTGCCTTCGCAATTCTGCTTTAGAACTAAAATCTGCATAATCAGTTACTGGATATAATCTCTTTTCAAGATACAATAATTTAGGATCTTCATTCCCCATTTTGATATAGGCAACTGTATTTGTTGTGCCAAAATCTATACCTATTTTGAAAACATTATCAGTATCCAAAGGCAATTTTTTAGGTTTTTCTATTAAAATTAAACCTACTTCTACATTTTGTACACCAGAAGTAACTTCTACTTTTAAATTACAGCTATATCCCTCAGGGAATTTATTACCTTTAACAATTTCCGCATAAAAATCGTCTTGATAATTTAAATTACGGGTTTCACAATTTTCTGCATCCCATAACGGTTGGGCAGTAAAAGTATCAAAACCTAAATTATCATAATAGGAATAATATACTTGCCAATCTTGTTCATTATGAGGAATAAAGTTAGGCCATAATTGAATTAACGGCAAAGCTAAATTTTCTACAATTTCACGTTTATCATTAGCAACATCTGTTTTACCTTTATAAATCTTTTGTACAGTTAAAATCTGACCTTCTTCAACCATACCAGTTAAAGGTAAATCAAGTTCTACCTTAATATCCAAGTCATTAACAACACTGACACGGAAATTATTAACAATGTACTCAGGTGGCAGATAATCTAAAAGCTCTTTTTTGATAGGTAAAATAATATTTTGTGCTCTTTTATACATTAATATTTCTTTATATAATGCATTAGGGAAAATATTATTTTTACCTTCAATTAAACAAATTTTATCTGTAAAGAAGTCTTCCCCAGAGCGCAATTCAGTATTAAATTGTTGTAAGTCAACATCATTTAAACATGTTTTATTGAAAATTTTATTACCATATGGAAAAGCAGCATCTAAATTAATATTACCTGCAATAATAATATCACTAGCAGATTTATTCCATTGCTTATACATATCATCTGTCAAAACTAATAAGTTCTTAACATTTTTAGTTTGACGTTTATTAATCAACAAAACATTGGAAGCTGCTAAAAAACTATTATTGTCAATACTGCATCTAATAGGTTTATCAACTAATTGACAAAATCCGGTAATATTTAAACCAATACCTAAGCCATAGTTATCTGGTTTTACTTCAACATCTAGATCATCCTGATAAGCTTGAATTAATCCTATCAGCTTATTCAGCTTATATTGTTTGTCTTTATCATCCGGAATATTTTCCTTAATACCTTCAAGCCATTGTTTCAACAAAGCTTTTTCTTGTTCATTTAAGCAGCTAATCGGATCGGTAATTCCATTTTCATTCCACCACGAGATATTGGATGTATAATATCTTTCTAATCCAACAGAAGGACAAATTAAAATTGTCGGCCAGATAAGAGCTAATGGTTGTTCATCAAAAGTCAAAAGTTGGATTTTATAATCTTCAGAAGATGTTTCATCCTTATAACTTTTATATTCTTCCGAAAGCAATGCAGACACTACTTTTAAGAAGCTGGGTGCATTATTAGAAATCTTATTTACATCTGGAAAAACAATTTCTTCTTTATCGATATTTTTTAAATTACGCATTTCCCTGAAGGCCAACATCGCCATAATGCCACGCCATTCAGCTACATATTTTTTATGTAAATGATGATTTTCATTAAACAAAACCATCTCATACATCATCGGTCTTGCCCATAAATCCGGGATGGAAGTAATATTGGAAGATTCATTAGTTGTAACCTTTAAATCTGTAACCAAATTTCCTAAGGTAGTTTGACTATCATTTCTCCAAGTACCACGTTTAGTCAGAGTTATTTTATTTTCTTCATTTAATCTAGGAAGTAACGGTATCGGCATAAACACAAACTCCTTTATTTATTGCAAAGCTCATATACTGCATGCATTAAGATTTCAGCACCGCTGTTATTGTTATTTCTAGCTTTTTTAGTATAATCACATAATTCTTGCCAGAAAACAGTATAAGTAAGCTTGTCATTTCTTTCTTTTATCGGCAAAACAACTTGGTAAACATCCAATTTACTCTTATTCCAGTCTTCAGTTGTCCAAATTTGTTTATTCAA
>SAMEA3387479__coassemble_632_pt1 | contig 22353 bp, 41 predicted proteins | sample SAMEA3387479__metabat2_high_PE_023 | metagenome-assembled genome bin SAMEA3387479 (sample SAMEA3387479) | Felis catus | biome: Faeces | place: United Kingdom | collected 2012 | reverse complement strand
ACATTGGCTTCATAATCGCCTTCATTTATTAGTTTTTTGCATCTTCTACCAGTTCTGCTAAACCTTCGGCTTTACCTAATGCAGCAACTTCTTTTGCAAGCTCGTTGTATTCACTAATCAGAAGCATTTTACGCAGCAGTCCGTCCGCACCTTTTACACCGTAACTATCCTGCAATTCAGCGTCATTCAGTTCCGGATATACAACTGATTCAGCTAACAGCATTGCAGTGTATTTAACTTGGTCAATTTCCCTTGTATATTGATTGCGTTGTCCGGGTACAGGCACATTAATCATGCAGCGTGCTTGCAGTGCATCATTTTCATCTGCACTTAACGCTCTAATTTCCCATGGAATAGGCTTACCGTTTTCATCTTTAAAACGATTAGAAACAATAATTTTTTTGTTTTCGATTTTTTCAACATTACCAGCCATAAAAGCAGCAAATTTAGACATTTTTATCATCCTTTCAAAAGAAAAGCAACTGTTCCCATTTTAGAAACAGTTGCTTGTATAAATTGTTTATTCTTCCAGCATATAAACACCATTCACACCGCCACATTTAGCTCGTACCGTGTTTTACAAGCTCACTCTTATACTTTGTTGTATATCATACAAAAACGCCGTATAAGCTAATTCTGTGCGTGATTTTTAACGCATACCCGCTAATTCTGTAAAAAGCTCTGGCATCTCCCAATCCTCAAAGGTGAAATCCATATCTTCATCCAGCAGTTCGCCGTCAGCATCAAATTTTGCAAGAATAATGCTGTCAAGGTTGCAGTCCTTTAGAATAATAGTTTGATTGCCAACAGCAGAAGTAGGATCAGAATTTGTGATTTGAATATCAAAGTAAAAATCTTCGCCAGTATCTTTATAACGTTTCATAAACTTACGGAAAATAGATTGGTTGTAATGAAAAGTAGCTCTACCGCTTCCAGTCCAACCGCTTGCCTTATTTCCTTTACCAGTCTTACCTAGAATAGGCACTTCTGTTTTGTTTTTCTCCATGCTTGCTTCAAGATTAATAGCCTGCATAAGATTGTAACGTTTGCCGTCAAGCGTTGCGTAACATTCAGCAAGGGCAGCAAATACAGCATCCTTGCCGTTCATCATAACATTAGCCATTTAGTTCACCCTTTCTATTAGGATACTACACATTGCATATATAATTGACTCATTGCATTTACTACAGTAATGGTATCATCAACAATTACTTCTTTTTTCTTGTCGCCTTGACTAACAACAACATCTTCAGCCTCAAAATCTTCAATAGCTTGTAAGTTCTGTAATTCCTGATGGTGTTTTACAATGTCATTCCACAAGGAAATCCTGCCACTGCGGTTGTTGGGAATTTGTCCCAAGTATTTAGTGTTGAACAAAACAGCAATGTCATTACCAATCTGATCAATTACACGTATGGTCTGATTGTATCGGAAATCCTCGCCAGTAGTCTCAGTCAAGGTTACAAGGCTATTAATATCTTCCAATACCCTTACTTCCTCGCCCACGCTATGCAAAACCAGCTTGCCAGCATCCAAGCAGGCTTCTAGCTGCATTTGTGTATAATTGGTATCAACAATAAAATCACCATCATATTTTTTGTTGGTGCAGGACTTGTTGACAGCACAGCCAGCTTCAGCACCAGTCACCCAGTACACAAGGCTTGCACTTTCAACGCTTTCGTCTACAAGCTTATTATCAACGTTAATCACTGCCATATCGTCAGCTTCAGCCTTGTAAACAACACACTGAAATTTCACACCAACTTCATTACGTAGTCGCTTAGTATAGGCAATCACTAAATCTTTAACTTCTTTAGTAGTGGACACGCAGCCCAGCACATTAAAAGAATAGGATTCCAATGCCGCTAAAGCTTCCTGCCACTCTGTACCTGTTACAGCTTCGCCATTTGTGCCGCTTGCTAACGGTGTGGACGCAGTCAATTCAAGTTCAGCTTCATTCTTAAAATCTACATAGTCATTGCTCACTAGCTCTGCCGCCTTTGCTACTGTTTGAGTGTCAACCAGGACAGTGCCTAAATATGTACTTACGTCAAAATTGCTAGACTGATCAGCATTTTGAGTAATGACAGTTTTTAAATCATTGCCACGTACACCACTATATTTAGCAGTAGCAAATTTGTTGGTAGCCTTTGTACCTTTATTCAGCTTGTAGCAATACAATGTTTTAGCATTGCGGTATAAATCACGCAAGCCCATCATTTTTTCATGGGTGTAATCATAACCAAAAATCTTTTGGCAATTACGAATAAAGTCCTCATGTGTTACGGTCATTACCTTGCCATCTTCCCCCCAGTCTAAAACCAAGGGCATAGCAGCAAAGCCACGTTCGGAAAGATTAGCCGTTGCCCTTGCTGCACTCACAAAGTTAATGTAAGCGCCGGGCAGTTTCTTGTTATGCGCTGTAAATACGCCGCCACCTAACATTTAATTCACCTTACCTTTCAAAAATTTTTCAATAATATCATCAACCTGTTTAATGGTGTACTGCCCTTTATCATTCAGCAGTGCATTTAACAGGTCTTTTTTATCTGCATACCTTTTAGCTTTCAGCAGCTGTGACAGTGTAAAAGTAGCCTCAACTGCTTCAGTCTTTTGTTTTGTTTTCAATCTTAATACCTCCCATGATTTCCACTGGGTCAACAGGATATTTGATAATAGGCTTGTACTGCACAAAAAAATGTAGTACACCATCAACGGTTTCATGGTGCAGCTTTACGCCGTTGAGCAAGTCCCCGCTAAGCAGCTTTATTTGTCGCAATTCAGCGCACAAGGTAGCCGCTACTTCCTGCATATCTGTATTTTTCGCCTTACCTTTAGGGAAATAATGCACATCAAAGGGTATATCTTGCTGGTATCGGTTGCCTATAAATTGCCTTTGCTCTGGGTTTAAAACTGCGATAAAAAAGCAAGGCTCTTTTAAGCCCTGCTCTATATCCTCAGTGTAAATTGTGTACTTATCTCCAAAAGCTTTATGCAGCGTAATAGCAATGCCTGTTGTTATATCATTTACCATTTAAGTAATCTCCCAAATACTTTACAAGCTTCTTTTCTAGGATGCCAGGTGCTGCCCTATCTAGCTCAATTTCAGATTCAGTCAGCATAAACCTGCCAGGTACCCATCCTTTATGTCCCCTAGTACGGTGGCCAAATTCAACGTAAGTCGCATACTCCGTTGGATTGATAATGTCAATAACATAAGTATCTCCCTGCTTGTTGATGGGTAGGCTATTCGCCCAGCTTGCACCGCTTTTCTTTGTGCCACCTGTCCAGCCATGGCGCAACGTGCCGCCAATCATACCACTTCCTTCAGGATATTGTCCTACAGGTGTACGCCTTATAACTTTAGCAAGCAACCTTGCTGCAAGCTCTTTAGCAGCAGCTTCACAGAATTTCTGCATGTCCGCTTGCTGCAACTTTTCAAGCTTCTTTTTAAATTCCTCAAGCTGCTTATAATTAGTCTTGCCCCACTTAGTCATGCTTTATCATCTGCCAATCTCAATATAATTTCTTGATGGCTGCTATATACGGCAGGTTCGCCACTGGCTTCAAATTTCTTTATTTGCCCGTTTTGGGTAACAATGATTTTTGAACCAGCAAGCACCTTTACCGTAGGGGACATAAACAGCTTAATAACCTGTGCTACTACTGCTACGCTGCCTTGATTTGCTGCTGTAATATTTTTATGAGATAGTCTGCATGGTTGCCCTTTAACCACCACGACGTCTGTCATACTAGTTATATGGGTTACAGGGTCTATTGTTGACTGCTGCTGGATAATATCGCATTTACCGATATATAAACGTTCTAGCACATTTTTTACCATGTCAGCCGCCTATACGCTATTAAATCAGCTTCATTACCTCGCAGGTGGGCAATAAGTACATTAAGCAGCTCTATATCAGACAGCCCAGCAACATACTCAATATCAGTATCGCCTTCTTTGATACGCTTTACTGCCTGATCATATGCAAGTTGTCCTGATTGCAATTTTCCTGCTAAAAATTCGCTACAAACCATATCAACTGCAATTTCATGTAGTTCTTTAGGTACTACGCTAATATTACAGCTGTTTTTAATATGGTTTGTAACCTTGTCAATGCAAAAATTCAATACCCAGTTATCAGTATCAGCCACAATAAACCCTAATGCCTGCAACCTCTTTTTTACATCATCAAGCATTTTCTGCCGCCTGAACAGCCGCCAAGATTTCTTCTTTTTTGGCAGCTTCACTAATATCAATATTATGTACAGCAGCATATTCTTTCAGTTCAGTAACAGTCATTTTATCCAATGGCTTTTTCTCGGTTACTTCATAGCCCAATGTTTTAAGCTTATCAGCCAGTGCAGCATCATCAGTAAGCAACAGCCCCTTTTCATCAAATTGGCAAAGGGGCTTGTTATTTTCTGCATCCCATAGAATATTAGCAGTTTTAGGTTTCTTTGTGATAGTGAACATACATATCACCCCTTATTTTAAGCCGGTAATAGCACCATGTAAAAATGCAGCACCGTGTGCTAAACCAATTTGTCCGTAAATTTGAATGCGGTCAGAAGCACCAGTTTTAGCCAGTTCTTCTTCAAACAGTACACCTTTGCCCGGTACTGCTTGGAACACGGGTGCAAGATGTGCAACGTCTACCAGCATAATTTTGTCAGCAGGCATAAAGCGATCCCACATAATACCCATTTTGAAGAAGTCTGTTTCTACTTCGGTAATATTTACGCCACCTACATTACGGCTTGCAGGCTGATTTGCACCGAATTGGCTTGCGTAGATGTTAGTAATAGCTTGTTTTTGTTTTGCACCACAGAACAGTACCATATTATTAAAATACGCACCTTTTTCTGCCATGCTCAAATATAACTGATCCAACATTGCTTTTGTCAGAACTTTAGGAGTAACACCGCTATCACCAGATGCGTCAATAGAAGTAGAGGTCGGAGAAGTACAAAGCTCTAATAATCCACGGGTTTTATTTGCCTTGTTTGCACTATCGGCTTTCTGATATTTACCAGCAATAAAGCTGTATTCTACATCACGGGCAATTTTAATCAGCTTATGCTGAATCTGAAATGCCTTTTCGTCATTCGGATTCGGTTGTTGTCCTGCGGTATTCAAGCCGCTCATACGTCCGCTGTTAGACTGTTTAGCATAGGTCAAATCAATTACTTCTTGATGAATCTGAACAACATTACTTTCTTGAGTGCGTGCAATGTGTGCTGCTGCCGGTGCAGTTGCAGACGCAGTTTCAGTAATTGCTGGCTGTGCTGCTTCCGGATAGTCGAATAATACAGCCGTAGGGAATTCAAAGTTATCAGTTTGCTTACCACCAGTTAAGCCGCCAATCATAGACAGTAACGGGGTCTGTGTCGGGTCTGCGGTGAAAAGCTCACCTGCATAGTTCGGTAAATTCCAAACAGTACCTAAACCATTTACTTGTGCCATTGTTAAATCATCCTTCCTTTACATAAGTGCAATACCTTCGGCAGCAGCTTCTTGTTTAATTTTAATAGCTGCCAAAGTATCTTTGTTTTTTCGTGCTTCTGCCAGTTTTGCTTCATATTCACTGGCTTTGGGGTTATCGCCTAAACCACCGCCCGGTGTCGGTGTCATTCCCTTAACACCCGGCTTTTGAGTTTCGCCAAACAAAAATTTAGAATCATCATTTTCTTGCAGCTTTTTCAGTTGGTCAGCAAGTCCTTTTACTGTATCGCCGTCAAGTTCTGCGTTTTCTAAATCAAGCAAGGCTTTTACTGCTTTAAGATTTTTCGCTCCTGATGCTTGCAGTGCCATATCCACAGCATTATTAATCTGCATTGCTTTCAAGTCAGCTGCGTATTTATCAGCAGCAGCTTTATTTTCGCCTTGCAGCTTTGTAATTTCTGCTCTCAATGCTTCTGCATCACCGTTTTTCTTTTTCAGGTCTTCGAGTTGCTTGTCCCTTTCGGCAATCTGATTTTCTGCTGTTTTCTTGGCTTCGTTTACTTCGTCAAAACGAATTTTAGGCACATAGCCTTTAAAGCCTTCCAGAACCTTGTCAGCTTGTTCTTCGGTCAATCCCATCGCAATCAAAATTTCTTTTTTCATCTTGTACATCCTTTCAAATACATTTGTTACCCCGGTTCAGTCCGGTTTATTTGTCTTGTTCTTTACCGCCTGCAATACCAAAAAGGCGAATAAAAAAGCAGTTTCTGAATAATACTCAGTAACTGCTTAATAACAATATTTAATTAAGTAAACCACGGAGCAAGACAGCTAAGCTTCATTACAAAGTCTTTAGCCTTTGCCATGCTTGAATTTTCGTCAAGGTATTCAATACCTTTAGGAGTAATCATAAAATCTGATTTTAGCTTAACCCCTTCACCAGCCAATGTTTTAACTATCGCCACACCTTCAATATACCCATCTTGGTATAAGTGCTTTATGATATAGCACCAATAGTTATAGGGGATATCAATATTTTGTGCATCGTTGGCGATTTGCTTTATATCGGGCTTAATATCTTGCTTAAGGCATTCGTATAAATAGCTAAGTATTAAATAGGCTATAACATAATAATCATTCTTTGCCATAATCATTACCCTACATAGTTTTTAATTTATCAATCATTGCTTGCGAACATTGCAACGCAAAGCGACATTGCCCGCCACTTGTCAAATCCAAATCACTATCTAACAAGCAATTAGTGAATACAAGCTTTTCATAAATACCATCTTTCCTTAAAAAGTCGCCTTCAAAGTCAAACCCTACAAGCTCATTTTCAACAAATTCAAAGCATGGCTGCTGATTAAATGTAATCAGCAATGCAGCATTTCTATTTTTAATGATACTGCCTTTTCCTAAAATCGGAATATGGGTACTATCTTCAATCAGTTCAATTTTTGCGGAACACTCAAAGAGTAGCAACCTTTTATCAGACATAATAACAAACATCTTGCCATTGATTGCATTAAGACTTTTTATAACTCTTTTCATAGATTTACCACCTTACAAAAAAAGCAACCTGTAATTATTATTTACAAGTTGCTTTAATAAATCATATCTTTTTCAAAAGGTATCGGTTCAAGTTCGCCTTCAACCTCTATTGTATTTAGTTTAGTAAAAAACACAGTACTTAACACATTATAATAAGCTTGCATTGTTCCTACTTCTGGATAGTATGTACCGCCCATAGGTGGTGCAATACCAGTCATCATATCAAGCATATTTTTTATGTTTTTGTCTTTTGCTCCATCAATATAAACTGTTATATTATTTTTTTCATCTTTGCATATAATAGTTATTTGACTATCTCCTACTATTCCACTTGCTTTAATAGTAGCCATGACATCACTCCTTAATATACCGCTAAAAGCCCGTAAATCCATTCTGCCATATCTTCATCTGTAAGCAATAAAGAAAGTAGTTTGCAAAATATGCAAAATGCTTTTAATCAACAATGTCCATTTCATCCAAACAGCTCATAGCTTCTTCGGGGGTAGTCATGCGTATCTCGTTATCTTTTACCAATACAGCCAGTGGCAACCCTATCATGCTTACACTGTCTTTATTATAAATAGGTTCATAAACATCATAACCACACCATTTACCTAACATGGCTACATCTTGATAACCTTTTTTTACTGCAAATTCTTTAATTTTTTCAGCTTGCATATCATTTCGCCCCTTTCAAAATTTTATTTACTACCTCAAGATTAAATTCTTTGTCATCAACCCTTAACAGTTTCGGTGGGTATGGAATTTTCCAACCTTGCACAGACACCTCATATTTAAACCTTGTTAAATATTGGTTAAATTCTAATCCTATGTACTGTCTACCTATTTGCGGATCATAAAGCCTTAACTTACCGTCCAGCAAACGATCAATATGTATAATATGCCCTGACAAGCCACGCCCTTTCCACACAAATTCTATAGTATAGCGCTTACCCTTTTCAATAATACCTTCTAGGTACTTTTTGTATGTTTTAGCTGTATATTTTCGTTGTTCAAAAATATATTCAGGGTATTTCCCCGTTGCTGGGTCAATCCACGCTAGATTAGTTTGACGAGAAAGCTTTTCAAGCACAGAACCCGGCGTATTAGGTAAAGCTATCACATCATAGCCACGCAGACGAGCTTCATAACTTACTACACAAGTTTGACAGTTTATGCTATAACCATACTCTGTACCATAGTTTGGATTTGCATTGCCTTGGTTTGCTTCTTCAAAGCTCATAGGCTTCCCGGCTTTTACCCCTGCAATTTGTTCAGGATGAAGATTATCAATTGTTATATTCGCCGTTGTCAGTATTAATCCTTCTTTACTACCACCATCAACAAAGGCTTCTTTCCATTCCTCATACTTCATTTTAGCCGGTACAGTATAATACTTGCCTTCTGCATCCTTTGCCGCCCTCTGCTCGCCTTCTGTAAATTCATCATCAAAATATGGTACTGTTGTACTGCGACAGCGTGCATGAAAAGGCGGGGCTGTTATACCGGGCTTGTATTCTCTCATAGGTAATACTTTGCCATCCATATGGCGACAGGTTTCAGATGTATGACTGTCAAGCGTCGCTAAAACCTCGAACCGCTCAACATCTAAATCATTGAAGCAGTCCCGTTGTGCTGCACTGGCGAAAAAAGCACTTTCAGTCATTACTAAAGTACCAGCACGGCTTTTGCTTACGTTGAACCGCTGTGCAATTTCAGAGATTACCTCTTTAGGCGACTGCCCTCGAATAATGCTTTGTGTCAATGTATTTTCTAATTCGTTTACAAGCTGCGTTCTATTGCCCCAGATACGTTCAGAAAAATTTTTACCATCTGCCGCCCAAGGCTTAGATATAAGCTTATCTATTTTGTTGCTGTCTAATGCCATTAAATCCCAGCCAACGCCAATACCCTTCTGTATCTCGTAGGCTGTATGATAATAACCATCAGTATAGATTTTCCTTGCCAAAGCATCTATATCGTCTATCTGCCCGCCACAGACTAATTCCGCTTGCTGCTGCATCTGCACCTTTAATGCTTCCAACCTGCTGACATGGAATTTTACACTGGCTGCTTCCAGCTGTTTTGCCCATTTAGGGTCAAGGCTTTCACCTTTTTTTATGTATTCTTTGACATCCATTCTAAATTCAGCAAGTTCACGGCTGTTCAGAATACGTTTTGCTTCGGTTAGTGTTATGCCGTTTTCAGTAGCATAACGTGTGTACCATTTTGCTAGATCCTTTTCTACAGAAGCAATAGCCTTAGTGTACTGCTTTGTAAGGTTATGATAATACTCTATACCTTTATCAATCTGTGCAAGCTCTAATTGTTCAAATCGCTTTGTCCAATATTCTTTATTCTTCACAAAAATAACCCCCATACAACGCAAAAAAGGCACTGCTTTAAACAGTACCTTTTCTTATACGTTCCAAACGCTTGCCAATAATTACGCCATAATTACGAACATTTAACTCTTTTTCAGTATGTCACGATTTACAAATTATGGCAATGTCTTCACAAATCATTTACATTTACAAAGCTATTATTGTAAACTTCACTGTTTGCAGTACTTTCTTCCTTCAACTTTTTCAGTTCTTTTGTAACATCATCAACAAAAGGCAGCTGTCCTATTAAGCTTTCATTGCTTACCCTTACGCCAAGCTTAGCCAGATTGTCAATTATTTCAGTTTCATTCATAAGCATGTCACGGTTAAAAGTAACTGTTACAGGCTCATTATCAAAATTGCCCTTGCCTGTTGTTGCTAGATAAGCATTAACGAACCATAAAAGTTGTTCAAATGCTGCCTGATATTCCGCTTCCATGTTGTTTGCGTCAAGGTCAATATCTGAATACATGCTTTTTATATTCATCTGATTTGCATTGCCGCCTAATCGGTCATCTTTAGCATCATAACCCATAGCATTTTCAATGATAGCTTTTTTCAGTAGCTTAGTTATAGCTTCATAGTTTCCTGCATTTACTTCAATCTGCAAGGCTTCTACACTACCAACAATGCCATCAACAGCCTTTACCTTTACAGCACCGTAAGTAGCTAAATTCTGCCTGAATTCGCCCAAGTCTGTACCATCATAGTTTTTTATAATCAAAATACTATTGCGACTGTCTTCCTGCATGATATTCATGAAATCAGACAGCATAATATTTAAGGCATCCTGCAAGCCTTTTACTTTTTTTATCAATGGAATTTCCTTGTAGTTATATTTAAAAGCTACTAAAGGCACTCTGTCCCAGTTATAGCCTTTCCCGTCAATGGTTGCATAATCACTAGAAAGATTGTCATTATCAAGAATCAAAGTATTACCCTGCAATATATACCGTTCTACACCGGTAGTACGGTAAATTTCCACTTTCTTAATAACAACAGGCGTTGTACCCTCGTAGCCTTCAACTTCATACAATCTTACAGCACAATCAAGTTCCATGTGTTCATCATCTTTCCAGAAAGGTAAAATCTCATAAGATGGGAAACGTTTAAACTTGAAATTACCGCTTTCGTCATAGTATGGATGCAGCCACGTAATGCCACCGTTTAAAGCATCAATGCCGCCATTTTTTATCTGTCGTAAAAACTGCTTATTGAACAACTCTTTTAAAGCCTTGTTGTACTCTTCATTGTCGCTTTCAAAAGAAATAGGACGTGCCAGTAAATAATTTGCTTTCTGATCAACCATCTTTGCATATTGGTTATCAATCTGCTTGTTATTAGGCAGGTTCTTAATTTCCGTAAGTTCGCCATTTTTCCCTATCGCCGTTCGTTTACGTTTTAAAATATCATGACAATAGTTATAATATAGCTCTCCTTCAATTTGCCAGCGTCGCTTTTCACTGCACAGCCACTTTGCTATTTCCAGTTCAAAGAATTGTTTGTCTGTAATAGCACTTGCTGCACCTTTAGCAATAATATCTTTAATTTTTTGTAGCTGATTATCAAAAAACATTTTTATACTGCCTTTCTTTTTACTCTTATCAAGCACCCCGGCGTTTGCTACCGGAATGCTGTGTCCTATATGCACAGCGGAGGTTTACTGTGCTTGATAAAAGCAAAATCATAATAAAAGGGCAGTTGCCTTAGCTTCTGCCCTTCACTACTTCACCCGTAGGCTTTTCGTTGTTTTTAAAATCTGACTTCTACACCGCCCATAGCAGTTTTTTCATTTCCCGCTATCCAGCCACCTACGTTATCCCTAACAGGAAAGCGTAGAAAGCCTACAGCTCCTTCTTTGGATACGCCTGCACCAATTCCCCACCTTTTAGTTTTATCAACTACAGGGACGGAAATATGAAGCTCTGCACTGCTGTTTTGGGTCAGCGTCAACTTGTTTTTATCAAAGATGTATTTTTCATCTTCTTGCTTACTGATTACAAAATCCTTGCCGTTTACTTTTACATTCAGATCAGGCTTGCCCAGTTGCATATCAATATCTGTTTTTTCAACGCCGCTGCTGCCGTCTTTGTAGATGATAGTTTCTTTAGGCACATAAGCAATTTCTGTCTGCACCCTGTCCACATACTCAACCTTTGTTACTACTTTAGCCGGGCAGGTATGTAAATACCCACGTAGCCAGTAGCCACCAAAGAACAACGCCATAGCTAACAGTATGTAAATAATTTTGTTCTGCATAGCATCAACCTAAAAGGAATTTTCCGGCAGCAAAGCCAGCATAAACAGTAAAAGCAATAATTGCCACCCTTAGCATATCAGCTAAAGTACTTAACAATTCATCCATTTTCAATACCTCACAGTCCAAACCAGTTATGTAACGCACCAAGTGCAAAGCCAATAACTAAAGTTACCCAAGGATTAGTCAGTACCGCTTTAATTTTTTGCCAGTTCATTGTTTCACTCTCCTATCTTTATACATATTTCTTTATATATACCCGCCGTTTTATGATATTTTTATACAAAACAGCTGTATTATCAATCAAAACTGAACGTTTCGCCACGCAATACTTTTGCAACGCCATATCTTGCCGCATCCATACCATGAGAGAATTCATGTTCAGGCTTATCAATCGGTTTATCAAATTTATCTTTAGCCCAGCAGTAGTTAGATATTTCCTTGTAAAACTCTTTGCAACGGGTATGAATAATAAAAGTATAGTTTTGTAGCTGCTGGATGCCATGCAGCACGCTGTCAGCGCCCTTGCGACTGCCTTCTGCGTTCCTTATGCCATATTCCTGCAACTCCACTATACTTTTCTTTTCTGCACTGTCACAGATAATACGCTGCGTTGCAAAGCCCATTTCTTTTATCTGTTGTGCTATTTGTCTGTTTGTCACGCCTGTTTTATACCATTCATCAAACACATAAATACGCTTATTCGCATTATCAACTAACATGCAAATAAACGCTGTCGGGTCAGTATAGCCAAAGTCAAGCCCAAACGCAGCAACTATACCCGGTTTCGTTCTTACTGTTTCAATATCAAAATCTTTATATTCTACTTTGTCATAAATAAGCCCAGAAGCAACGCCCCAACATCCAAGCCCTTCAATTTGATACCGGCGTGGATTGTTGACTTTCATTTCTTCAAACAGTCGCATATCAGCTGCATCAAGCCATTCATTACACATATAAGTAGTTGTAGCTGCGAAAATCAAATCGCTTTTAACGTCAAAAAATCTTTTCTTTAGCCAGCTGTTAGCACTCCACGGGTTAAAGGTCAACGTTATTTGTTTCCACAAACCCGGTGGCATTTCACCACGAATAGACATATCAAGCTTGTTGAACTCATCCTCGCTTGTTATCTCGTAACATTCTTCAAGCCATACCCAACACAAAACGCCTTTAGGCACGCTTATTGATGTAATCTTTAAACCATCATCAAGCCCACGGAAAAGTATTTTTTGCCCTGTCGGTATATAAGTTAGTTCCAACGGGTTAACTGTACCTTTCCAAAGATGTGCCACGCCTAAACGTTCGGCAGCCCACATAAGATCAGAATAGCAGCTGTCTTTAATCGTTCTAAAATTACGCCTTACAACAAGCAGATTCGCTTGCTGATGCTTCATAAGATGATATATATAGTACAAAGCACATGTTTTGCTTTTTTTACTACCACGACTGCCTTTTATTGCTCTGTAACGTGCCTTACTACGCCAAAAAGCCCCATAGCCACGTCCTATGATTTCAGGAAGATGTATTTTAGTCTTCAATTTCATCTTCCCCGCTTATAATTACCGGCAACGAGCCAGTGATATTTATATCAGTTCTGAAAGCACCTTGTATTTTAGCTAGCGTTTCAGCTGCTTTTATTGCTGATGAAATAGGCGTTTTCTTCTCTTTTGTTATAGCTTCGCTGCAATCGCCGTTACTTACAAAAACAATTTCTTCTTCCTTTTGCTGTTGCCGCATTACGCTTGTCAGAAACTCTTGTATTTCCTTGATATTTGCTATTTTAGGTGTAGCAATTTCTTGAGCCAGCTCCTGCAACCTTAGTTTTATCTTAGCATTCTTTAGTAGTCTATTAGCATTTACAGCCGCAGCATTATCACTTTCCACGCTGTACCCTGCTTTTTTATATGCATCAGTAGCGTTGCCACTAGCTGCATACTCTAAGCAAAAGGCTTCCTGCTTTATTGTCAGCTTTACCATGACAACACCTCCTTGCATATTTATTGCACAGAAAAAGCAGCGTTATTTATACGCTGCCTTGCTATCTCAAAATATTTACTTTCTTTCTCTATCCCTATAAAGTCACGCCCTGTATTGACACAAGCTACACCAGTGCTGCCGCTTCCCATACAGTTGTCAAGCACAACAGGTGGACGCTCTCCATCTTCAACATTTGTATACGTCTTTATCAGGTATTCTAATAATTTAACCGGCTTTTGTGTCGGATGTAGCCTATTCTTATTGTTTCTTGCCTCATTTTTTAAATTCAAGCACGTTTTTTGGATAATTTATATGTGTTACTTCATGATCGTTGCCAAATCCCTCTCGTAAAAGCTCTGACCGTTTCCCTTTTTCCATCTTTGGTTTATCTAGCTTTACAAGTCCTTGCGGATAATATTGCCCGCCTTTCTTGTAAAATACTGATATTGTTTCTATTTTTCGCATCGGCTGAAATTTAGCATATTGAAAGCCAGTAGTGTAATTTTTCAACCAATACCAGTTATATTTAAACTCTGTATAGTTGCTGCTTATAAGCCTGCTTGTAAAAGAATCTACACCAAACAATACAATAGGAGTACTGTCTTTTCGTATTCGCTTGTACTGTTCCCATAGTTTTTCCATAGGAATTATAGCATCCCATTTAGCATTTGTTGTTCCATACGGTAAATCGCATAAAATCAAGTCTATACTTTTATCAGGAATATCTTGCATCAGCTCTAAACAGTCACCTTGTAATAATTTCACATCTTGCACCTCAATATTTTGTATATGTAATGACAACGCCTATAAATTTATTGACGTTTTATAATAATTGTATATAATAATACTTAGAAGGGGGTTGTTATTATGGCAACAACAAATTTGAACATCAGAATCGATGAAGATTTAAAAAGAAACGCCGAAGAAATTTTTTCTGCACTCGGTCTTACTACCACAGCAGCATTCAACATTTTCGTAAAAGCCGTTGTCCGTCAAAGAGGTATACCGTTTGACTTATCTTTAAACATTCCTAATGCCGACACTCTTGCAGCTATGGCAGAAGTTGAAGCAATGAAAAAGAACCCTGCTATTGGCAAGGCTTATAACAGCGTTGATGAAATGCTAGAGGATATAGCAGAATGAAGTATCAGCTAAAACCTACCAGTAAATTTAAACAGGATTTGAAAACCGCTAAAAAACGTGGTTACAATATCCAATTATTGAAAGATGTTCTTGAAATGCTTGCTGCCGGTGAAACCTTACCTGAAAAATATAATGATCACAACTTGCAAGGTAATTATAAAGGCTGCCGTGAATGTCATATCACGCCTGACTGGCTATTGATTTATGAAGTTTCAGAAACGCAGTTGATTTTATATCTTACCCGCACCGGCACACATAGCGATTTATTCTAAGTATGCAAAAAGCACCTATCCAAATCGGGTAGGTGCTTTGTTCGTTTATTCTCGCATTATAATTATATCATTTTTTTAGTGTGCCATTCTATGCCATCTTTAATTTTTTTAAGCATATATTGTGCAGGCGGTGTGTTTGCCGCCATGCGTAATCCATTTGCACAGCCACTTCTTCCCATGTAAGCCCTGCAAAATAGTATAAGCGTATCAATCGCCGCTCTTTAGGCTCTAGCTTTGCCACTGCAACTTCAATTTTCTCCTGCAAGTCCAGCAATACGTCTACTTTATCAAAGTAAACTTTACGCATCTGTTCAGCTTTAGCTATAATATTTGCGATTTTATCATGGTCTTCTGAATGATATACCGGCATTCCTGTAATCTGTTGGCATCCCGGCACAATCATTGTCATTTCAAGTTCTTCTATCTGTTCAGAAAGTTCTTTAGCTTCTTGTTTCAGCTGCCTGTATAGCCTTAATTCATTTTTCGTTATCATGTATAACCCTTTCCTTTTTCGCTAATTCTAATACAACAGCAAATAACATTTCTGCTATTTCATTTGCCCTTTTCCCGACAAGTTCATTATTAATACTGTTGATGCTGTATATGTTCATTATCTTGGGTATTATAGCTCTTACGCCCTCATATACTCGCCAGCTGCTATGCAAGCCTATAACCTTTGCCAGTTCCCCTTCTTCACCACGCCTAAATCCGCTAGCGTTCTTTTTGATAATGTATTTTTCACGTACTCCTAGCAAGGTACTATGCTTATTATATTTAACAGCCAACAGTTCAGCTTTTAATTCCTCTTTAGCTTCTTCAACAGCTTTTTTGTATTCTTCATTGCTTAACATTTTCCAACACCTTTACTAGATATTTAAAACTCTTACTTCCAGTGTTACGCCCGGTTGTTCTGCATAACGCTTTTCTACTGACATTTTTATAATTTGCTTATCATCCTTGTATATAACGCCGCTTAAAGCATCCATAATAATCTTTATAAGGTTATCAACATCAGGCTTTTTAGTAGGCTTTTCAACGCCCTCAGCGGCTGCCTGCTTCCATTTTTTCGACTTACTGGACGGTATAGACAGCCCTGCGATTAGTTCTACTTCCAGAGGTAAATCCGTATTAAATAACCACCCCTGCTTTTCTGCTGCATCTGCACAAACTGCTTTTACATACGCTTTATAATTCCGGCTTTTTGCCGGATCATACGCCCTGACAAATCCCCCTGCCGTTGAAAAACGGGGTCTGCCTTGTGCGCATGGTTCACCGGGGATGAATACTTTTAATTCATTCATTTTTAAGCCTTGCTCCCTTTAAAACGGAATATTTTCATCATACGGCACTGACGTTCCGAAATCAGTAAAATCGCCGTTGCTATGACTTCCGCTATTCTCTTTCTTTTCGATAAACTCGATATGATCGCCAACAACTTCACTTGCCAAACGTTTGCTGCCGTCTTTAGCTGTATAGCTGCGAATTTGCAAACGTCCCTCGATAAGCAACCTTTGCCCTTTATGAACATAGTTGCCCACCGTTTCCGCTGTTTTTCCCCACAAAACAACAGGAATAAAATCAGCGTCCTGCTGCCCGTCCTTCCCCTTAAACGGTCTATTTACTGCCAACGTCAAGCCAGCTACTACTTTACCCCCTTGGGTATATCTGATTTCAGGGTCTTTTGTTAATCTTCCAAGTATGATAATTCTGTTCATTTCTTTCTGTTCTCCTCAAACATGTTTACAATCGTGCCAAATACGCATATTAAAAAAGCACACATGAAAATAAAACAAAACAACAGTGCTGTTAATTCATTCATTTTTTCTTGCCTTTCTTGTCTTCATCACTAATCATCCGCCCATCTTTATGTGCAGCCCTCGCTGCTTTAGAAACATCATCATAGCCAAACACAAGGCATCTAGGACAAATAGCAATTATTCTTGAATCGCACAGTAAATATCTATTACAGCTGCCGTTTTCCTCTCCACACACATTACATCTTCTTTGCATTTCTTACACCTTTCACAGTCCTAAAAGTTTATTTGTGTCTTTAAACTCATTCGCAACTTTTTGACGGCGGCGGCTTTTACCGCTAATTTCTACCGGGTGGCACATTTCAAGCAATCTATCATAAATACGCCCATTGCCTATATTGTCCGGGGCGGTCAGCTCTTTCATTGTTAAATTGGTTGTTACTATAAGCGGCAGCTTTGCACGGTAACGGCTATCAATCACATTAAAAACCTGCTCCTGTGCATATTCGCTGCGTCGCTCTGCTCCTAAATCATCCAAAACTAGAAGATCAAATTTATTTAAGCTGTCAATATAGCCTTGCTTATTCTCAATACTCCACAGGGTATTTAAAACACGGGCAAAATTCGTCATTAAACAGCTACGCCCCGTATCTATTAAGGCATTGACAATACAAGCAGCCGCATACGTTTTGCCAGTACCAAGTCCGCCATGTAATAACAGCCCTTTTCCTTGATTTTTAAAAGCCGGAAAGTTATCAACATAATTGCGCATAGCCTGCATAATACGTGGATTGTTCCCGTCATCTTCTGCAAATGTCCATTCCCTCATATCGCTTTCAGGAAAGCCTACACGGCGTTGTTTTTTTATAAGTTCCTGCTGTTTCTCCCATTGCCGCCGCTTTTCTTCTGCGTCCAGCTCTGCTTTTTTGCAGCAGCAGATACAAGGCACTATTCTTTCAACGCCTAAGAACATTCCCCGGTGCTGCTTTGGCGTATTACATTTGCCGCAGTATAACAGCCCATCCTTTTCATAGTCGCCCGTTTGTGCTTGTGCATTGGCAGCAGTTCTTTTCTCTACCGTCGCTATTGCATCAATCAGCCCTTCCATATCATCAACCCCCTAACAATTCGTTCAGTCCATCATCAGGCGGCGTATAGTCGCTTTTTTTCTGCACTGATTTGTCACCTCTTGCCCAGCGTCGAATAGTAGCAAGATGATTTTTATACGTTTTCCCTGTACTGGCTGTGTATTCTGATAATCGTTGAATGCGTTCTTCCCAATCATTAGGGAATTCAGCCTTTAGCTTTTCTAGATCATCATCAGATAAAAGAACGTTTTTATATTCTCCATATTTATGGCGGGCAGTTTTTTTGGGCGGTTGTGATATATCTATACTATCCTTACCTATACTATCCTTACCTAACCTAACCTGGGTTTCCAATTGGTATACCGTTTGGTTGTCAGCTGGTATACCAATTGCATTTAATTTTTTATATTCTTTATTATCTTTCATAACAAGCTGCTGCTTTTCTTGCTGGTATATTGTTTCTTTATAGCGGTCTGTTCTTATGTAGTTATGGATGCGCCAATGCTTGATTACTACTACACCGCTGTCAAAGGGAATTATAAAGCATTTAGCTATCAGTAGCTTTACATCATCATCAGTACAGCCTAGCATCCGCTGTATTTTCTTAGGGTTATTTATAAAACCGTCATCATCCCCACGCATTGACAGGTGAAAATATAAAGCTTGTGTTGATAACGGCATATCTAAAAAAGCATCACTGTCAATTATTGTTTTTGCAAACATTCGCCTTTCAGCCAACGTGATCACCCTTTCCACGCCGTTTTCAGGCGTTCTATTTCATCAGGCGGCAATACTTCTATTCCCAACCCTTTTGCTTCCTCAATAATTGCATCTATCAATCTTGCCATTTCAGCAGTGCTATAAATGCTACTACCATAGTAAGCAATTATATTTATATATCCATTCTTAAGCTCTCCTAGCGGTTCTGCAATCCAGCCTATACCATTGCTAGCCCATCGTGTTATAAATCGCTCTGCTGCCTGTTCTGTCATTTCTAGCACGTCACAGCTGCCTACTTCACGGATATTTTTCCGGTATACTGTTTCTTTAGTAGTACCGACTTTTTCAGCGATTTTCTGACATAAAAGCCAGCAGTATGCATTAGAATCCAAAGAACGCCGCTTCTTTTGCTTCTCAATGGTTACTATATATGGCGTATTATCGCCAGAAAAGGCGTTTACAGCGTTGTAAACATCCTGCTTATATAAACTATCCAACACTACAGTAAATTCCACTGTATCGCCGTCGTAGGCCACGTCAACTATATCTTTAATTAGAGCTTTCATAATCTCACACCCCTTACAAATAGTTTCTGCCTACGATCTGCATCCACAATCTGCGCCCACTATCCTTACCATATTTATCTTCATAGCAGGATTGGGCAAACCTTTTTAAACGCAAATCCAAATCCTTATTCTGATGAGGGCTATATACTCCCCTGTGATGTTCGCTGCACAGCCAAACAGTCAAGCCCAGCTTATCAGCAATTTTACGCATTGCCGTGCCATGTAATACATGATGCCGTTCAAGTCTAAGTACCGTACCACACAAAAAGCACGCTTTTTCATCTTGCAAAATAGATTTTTTCACTGCTTATCAGCTCGCTTTCTAAGTCCATTCATTGCACTTGCCCAATCATGCGGGGTTATATCTTCTAAAGAATTAAGCTTATAACCATTGATAATATTTTCAATTGGTACTCCCTTTTGCTTTGCCATTGCTTGTAAATCTGCTAACTGTTTACTTGTAACTTTATCAGGTGTACGGCTTCTGGTATCAGGATCAGGGACAGCTTCAATTTTGCTATCATCAATACAAAACAGCCCATTTAGTGCATATTTTCGGGCATATGATGAACAGCTTCCTGTGATTTGTGCAGGGCTCATTCCTTTCTGGCTTTCATCTTCACGGGCAAAGCCGCAACATTCCACACTAGTATTTTCTTCAATGTCAGTTAGTTTTGCAGTAGCTACAACGTAAACTCGGTCGCCTATCTCTTTGACTTCATCAGTTAATGTCGGTACTGTATTAACTTCAAAACACAACGGTTTGACTGCTTCCAAAATGTCTTCACAGCTTCGGTAATAAAAATTGCCAAATTTGTTATATTGGTTTTTAGGAGCTTTTAAACTCTGCTGTATATGTGCCAGTTTTTCGTTAATGTTCATTGCTGCACCTCTTATTTAATCTGCAAATTATTTCTTACTACTAGCTGGCATCCCGGTACTTCCATCCCAGCCTTTAAGGCTTTTTTCACAGCTGTTTTGTTCAGCTCTGGTTCTTTGTATTTCAGATAATCATCCGGAACGTTGTAAATATTATCGCCGTTAAATTCGACAGCTTCACTTTTTCGGTAACTTAAAACAACTGTAGGAGCTTCAAATTTTTTACCGTCCAAATATTCAGTTAAAAACGCTTTTAAACTTTCTGCTTTATTACGTGCCGCTTTCTCTCGTTGGGCAAAAGAGTTTTTCTGTTCTTTTAAAGCATCCGCAAAACTTAACAGCTCTTTATACCAGCAAGCGATATTTTCAATTTTCTTATCACGTTCCATTTCTAAAGCCCTTAAAGCTTCAATGTCGATAATTTCGCCTGTTTCAACATCAACAACACGGGCTTCATCATATTTCACACAAGCTGCAATTCTCTTATCAATGTCATACAAGCTCATTTTTTCCGTCCTCCAGTTTAAATGCTTCATATTCTACGCCGTCATATTCGACAACTAAACGCTTAACGATTTCTTGGGTTGTGTCTTCTTTTTGGAAGTCAGTAAAGAGAAATTCAAATAATTCTATTGGCAATGTTACACTGCCACGTCCGCTATACTTATTCACGCTAATACCTGCATCAATCAATTTTTTTATAATGTCTAAAATCATTTTTCAACCTCCAACGGAATCAATATTACATCACCTACTTGCAATGATTGGTTTTTCATGGCGTTCAGTTCGCTAGTTTCATAGATAACTTTCCGAATGTCCCTGCGGTCACCCGTTTTCGTCATTTCATCACTCACAAGCCACCAGAGTGTATCCCCCTCTTTCACAGTCACCTGTACGGTTTTCTTTTCTACTTGCTTGGTATAATCATTAGCAAAGCAAATCAAAACCAATATAAAACCCAAAAGCAACATTTTATTCATGGCTCTACCTCCTATGTATCTCTTTATTCTTTGGCTTTCCTTTGTTTCAGTACTTCCATCATAAAAATTCTAGTAGCTTTTTCAGTGCGTTCGGTTCTCTTTAATTCACCATGAATACGCACCGTGTTTTTGCCAATTTTGTATTCCTTCATGTTGCCCGCCCTTTCTATTCAGTCACCTGCTTTCTTTTAGCGAACAGGTTCACAAAATACAGCTGCCCTTTTCCCGTTACTTTAACGGTTTTAGAAACAGTTACGTGTCCGTCACTGTGTGTGATGGCAGTTTCTTTAATCTTGAATAAGCCCATTTCCATTGCCCTCTGCGTCGGGCTGTTATAGTCAGCACCATAACGTTTAATCAAGTAGCCGTTTTGTCGCAGCCATTCAAACATTCGCTTCTGTCCCATGTCATGTCCGTTTTGCTTTAACAGTTTGGCAAGGTCAGCAATTAGAATTGTGCTGTCGCTAGCACTTACTGCATCAGCAAAAATCACTTTAGGCTGTGCTTCATGTAACTGTTGCTGTGCTTTTGTTCTTTTAGCTCTTTCTTCCTTTAGGTCAGTTGCTAGCTTAATGATTAAATCAGGATTGTTTAAAAGTTCTTCTGTCTTTTCTGTTGTTAAGTAGCCGCCGTGTTTTCTGATGGCTGGAATAACTTCACTGGTTATCCAGCGTTTAAAAGCTTTCGCCGTTGGCAGCTTACTTGATAATATAAGGCTGTATAAACCGCTTTCATTTATAACAGTTGTTTCTTGTGTTCTTCCTAAATTATCGGTGACGCCCTGTTTTAGGGCGTCATCTTCATCAACATGCTGTGCAATAGCATTTCTGTATTTTGCATACCCTAAAGCTTCCGCTACATCTTTTCCAACGAACCATGGTTCGCCATCTTTTTCAAAAACCCTAACTTTACCGAAATTACTATTTTGAAATAGTTTAAAATTATTCATGTTACACCTCGATTCGCTTTAAGCTAATTACAATTGCAAAAATTTATATAATCATATTTCAGATTATATAAATTACAAATAGCATCAATCGCCGGTTGATCTGGAAAGGTAATACCTTGCTCCCAATTCCTTAATGTACTAACTGCTATATGAAGCTTATTTGCTGCTTCTTTTTGCGTTAATCCAGCGTTTTTTCTTGCTGCACCTAATGTGATTTTAGGTACATCTGCTTTACCAATATTCAAATATATCACCCTTTCTTTAATTAGCTTTAAGCTAATATTCACATGCATATATTACTATATTAATATATCTTAGTCAATAGCTAAAAGCTAATTTTTTAAGTTTTTTTGTTTACTTTTCGGCTAATATGACGTAAAATTTAAT
>SAMEA3387479__coassemble_610_pt1 | contig 23210 bp, 25 predicted proteins | sample SAMEA3387479__metabat2_high_PE_023 | metagenome-assembled genome bin SAMEA3387479 (sample SAMEA3387479) | Felis catus | biome: Faeces | place: United Kingdom | collected 2012 | reverse complement strand
GTGCGATAAGGCATAGCATTGCCATCGGGCTTAGTTATGAGATTTTTTCCTGGCAAGCTCATCCAGTATTCAAAGTAAGGCAAGGTTTTTCGACTTATTGGTACAATCCTGTTCCGTCCTGCTTCTGTCTTACTGTCTCGGATGACGAAAAACCGCTGCCTTAGTTTTACGTCTGCCTTTAGTATATGGATAAACTCGGACGGTCGAGGACCTGCGTAACAAGCCATTACTACGCACATAGCCCAGGGCATTAAAGAATTATCATTAGTGATAAGAGCTTTAACCCTATTTATCTGACGGATATTGAATGGCTTTTTTGGATAAATAACTTTATTTTTGTCTATCTCAATATACCTGGTAATATCAGTGGAAGGTTGAATGAATTCATATTTCACGGCGTAACTATAGATGTGGTGAAGCAGCTGCCTGCATTTCTTTTGACTTGCATAGCCTATACCTTTGGCTGACATTGCCTTAATAAGACCTTGTAAATCGCTAATGCGTATTTCCACGAAGCGCTTATCATACAGTGCTTCGCAATGCTTAAAGGCCGCTTTGTAATTAGATTGAGTACTTTTAGCAATTTTCGGGAACCTTTCAGCCGCCATGCAATGGTACATCTCGCTAAAAGTTATTTGAGAAGGGGAATAAATATGAGGATTTTTATTGCACTCTACCAAATAGGAAATTGCTTCCTCATAGGTAGCAAAATACCCTATGGTAGTTTGTTTTCCGCCAATTGTTTTTCTCACTATATACGGTTTCCGCCTGCGTCCGTCTGATTTGCAGGTGATGCTACCAAAACCATTAGGTAATTTTAATCGTTTTTTCATAAAACAATCATCTCCTTTTGAGATATTATAAGATAGGACGGGAATTTATGAATAAAGAAAGTGTTTTGAAAAAAATAAGCATTTTAAAAGAATATTCCGTGGCGGCTGATGCTGCCACGGGTATTTTATTTGAGCCTGTTTTTGCAGCTATAGAAAAATATTTTAATAGTGATAATTCGGGGATGGTACAAGCCCTTGAAGATGTTGCAAAATATATGTATAACGATATTTCCCGACGTACAACTATATTTCAATATGAATTTGATATGGGACTATCAACAAATTATCCACAAGGCTACAACGATATAGAACAATGTTTTTATCAATTTGCGGAACTGCTGACGGTTACAGATCAGCAGTTTTTTAATGCTTTTGTATATGGGTTACCACCTAACGACCCGATGGCAACAGAGCAAATACCGTTATCTAATCCTTATTTGGACAGATGGGAAACAGAAATTACAGCTGCTATAGATGGAGATTTAAAAAATATACAAGCCCTTGCAGAATGGTGTAAAAATTCAGGTGGCAAAAGCGATTTGATTTGTCTATTTGAAAATAGGGGCGTTGTTACTAAGCAATTAAGCGTTAAAGATATAGCAACTATTATTTATCGGGATAAAAAGCTTCTTGATGTGGCTAGGGCAAGAGCATTGCCAGTATATATTCCAAGTTACTTAAAATAGGGGGCGTGTGCATGAATGAACCTATTTCCCGTGAACTATGTAGCGAACGGGTGAAACATATACAGGAAAAGCATGAAGATTTAAAAGAAGATGTAAAAAGTGAACTGAAACGTCACGCAGAAATGATTGAAGAAATTCATGCCCAAAATGCAAAGTTAGCACTAATTATCGAACGACTTACAGAGATAGACGAACGCCAAGATATGGAGCTAAAGCATTATAGGCATCAGCTGGAAGCAGCAGCAGGAAAGCAACCGTGGTATGAAACAAATGTGGGAAACTTTGTAGTTAAATCCGCTGTGTTTATCCTGCTTGTTATTATCTGCGCTGCAATTGGATTAAATACCGCGGAAACTTTGAAGGCGGTAGGAAAGTAGGCTAAACAATGAGATTAAAAGATATATCTAAAGGCACTATTGTTAGAACGGCTGTGCTTTTATTTGCGCTAACAAATCAAATATTGACAATGCTTGGTTACTGCGTGCTGCCATTTTCCGAAGCAGAGGTTGAGCAGTTTGTATCAACGTTGCTTACTGTGATAGCTGCTTTAATAGCGTGGTGGGGTGATAATGCTGTTACACCAAAACGCATAGAAGCTAAAAAATATTATAAAGAAATATGCAATAAATGCGGCAAAGAAGTAGTACTGGAAGAAAAAGAGGGAGGAAAACATAATGGCTAAGGTTTTTATTGGCGTGGGACATGGTGGAAGCGATTACGGTGCTTGTGCTAATGGTTTGAAAGAAAGTGAAATTGTTTTAGATATTGCACTTGAAATGAATAAAATTCTAAAGCAGCATGGTGTAGATACTATGATCAGCAGAACAACCCAAGGAACTGATGCATTGGACGATTTAAGCCCGAAAATTCAACGCTGTAATGAGTATGCACCTGATTTAGCTGTTGATATTCATATTAATGCAGGCGGTGGCATTGGCTTTGAAGCCTTTTATTATCATGGCGGCGGTACGTCCCTAAAACTGGCACAGGAGATTGAAAAAGAAGTAAAGGCTATGGGACAATATAGCCGTGGCTTAAAAACACGTTTAAATGCTTCCGGCAATGATTATTTTGGCTTTATTCGTCAGATTGCTGCACCCTCTGTAATTTTAGAAGCAGCCTTTATTGATAATATTGATGATGTGGAAAAAATCAGAACTATTGAAGGACGCAAGAATTTCGCCGTAGCGTATGCAAAAGGCGTGCTTAATACTTTGGGTATACCCTACAATAAAAACAGCGTAGCGAGCGACTGTGGGGCTATTACGGGGCGTTATGATACACTGGAACAAATTCCGGCAGGAGAATTTAGAAATACTATTGCCGAACTTATGGAAAAAGGAATTATTAAGGGCGGTGCTGATGGAAAATTGAATTTATCTGATGATATGGTTCGTATGCTTGTTATTAACAACAGAGCGGGCTTATATAAATAATAAAAAGGGCAGTTGTCAAATAATACTTGACGGCTGCCCTTATTGTTTTTTTCTATAAAAATTTATTTCCAGATATTGACTTTTTGTACCCACGATAATATAATATATTTGTACCCACAAAAAGAGAGGTGAAGATTATGGTGCGGGTAGGAAGACCTAAAGCCGAAAGCCCTAAAAATGAAACTTTTAAAATTCGGTTGGACGAAAAAATGAAAATAGCTTTAGAAAATTATTCTATAAAGCACGGAATAAGCAAAACAGCTATTGTTAGAAAAGGGATACAAATGGTTTTGGATTCAGACAAATAAAAACAGCCGCCCCATCCGTGGAAAGATAAGCGACTGTTTTTCCCAAGAAGCAAATGCTTCTATGAAATATTATAACATAAGTATTTGCTTTTTTGAAAAATAATTTCCAAATATTGACTTTTTGAGTACAGTAAAGTATAATAATTATGTGGTACTCAAAAAGTGAGGTGAAACGCAATGAGTGCAAAAATGGGCAGACCAAAAGCTAATAATCCTAAAGATATTGATTTAAAAGTAAGGGTCGATGAAAAAACCCATACTGAACTGCTTTCATATTCTCAAAAGAATAATATTACTAAAGCAGAAGCAGTACGTAGGGGAATAAAGCTTTTGCTGCAAACAAAATAGACGTTGCCCCTGTCCGCTAAAACCGGTGGCAACGCCTATACAGAAGAAGCAAATGCTTCTATGAAATATTATAACATAAAGCATTGCTTCTTTCAAATTATGAAAGAGGTGTAGAAATGCAACCAACAAATTTACAACTAGTAAAATATTCTTATATTGATACTGACCAAACTTTAACTTTATTACAATTCCTGCAAAGCAATGACGTTACGGAAGTAAGTTGCGATCTAATGTATTCAATGCATGAAGCTATGAATTACGGAATTATTTTAGGCAAACGCATGGAACGCCAACGCAGAAAAGGCGGTGCAAGTCATGAATGAAATGCAGGTGTTCCAAAACGAGCAATTCGGAAAAGTCAGAAGCATTATGCAAGATGGCGAACCGTGGTTTATAGCAGCAGATGTTTGCAAGGCTTTAAATGTGAGCAATCCTTCGAAGGCTGTTAGCAGGTTAGATGATGATGAACGGGCTAACTTTAAGTTAGGGCGTCAGGGAAATACTAATATTATCAATGAATATGGCTTATATAGCATTGTATTATCAAGCCGCAAGCCCGAAGCAAAAGCTTTTAAACGCTGGATAACTCATGAAGTAATTCCTGCTATCCGTAAAACTGGAAGCTATAGCGTACAAACGTATGAAGATGACCCACAAGTATTAAAAGCAATGAGGACAGAAACGCAATTAAATAATAGCAGGGCTAGAGTAGCAGCCTTGTATATTAAAATATCTGAACATGCAAAAGAACCTATAGCATTTTTAAAACAAGCTGTTAGAATTTTGCAGGGAAGTACTGAAAGCAGTTATCCACGCTTATTAGCTAGTAGACCTGCTACAAATTTGCAACGTACATATACTGCTACTGATATTGCTGCTATTTTTGGCGTATCAAAAGCATTAATAGGAAGAATAGCGAATTTAAACGGCTTGAAAACAGAACGATACGGGAAATGGATTAATTACCAACGTGCAAGTGGCAGCACCGATAAAGTATTTATATATTATGAAGATGCAATTACTGAATTTTACAAGTTGTTGAAACGTTAAACGAAAAAAGGGGGTAACTGAAAAAAACAGTTGCCCCTTTTTGCTGTAAAAATATGCTATAATATATTTGTAAATGTTATTTTGTGCCTATTATTTTTATATCTTTTGCCCTGCTTGGTGCAGCTCCTTTTTGAGCATGACCGCCTAGCAATTTATCAATCGCATTGTAGGCACATTCTAAGGAGTAGTAAATATTACTATCTCCATCAAATACCCAGCCGCCATTATAACGGCTAACAATATATCCACGATATTTATAGGACAGGAATTTTTCTGTATTTGATTTAAAAGTAAAACGCATGTTGAAAACCTCTTTTATAGTTTTTATTAATATATTGACTGATGTCTATGATGTTGGTGCTATAAATGTGGCGGCTGAAGAAATAGACTTAAAAAATCCTAAGACTAATCGTACTAATGCCGGCTTCAGTGATGAGGAGCGTGCTAAATTCCGCGAGTTGAAGGCAGCTGGTTTTGTGGATACTTTCCGTTATCTCCATCCTGAAGAAGTAAAATATAGTTGGTGGAGTTATATGTTTAAAGCTCGTGAAAAGAATGCCGGTTGGCGTATCGACTATTTCCTGGTATCCGAGCGTATTAAGGATAAGGTGCAGACTGCCGCTATTCATAACGAGGTTTTCGGCAGCGACCATTGTCCGGTAAGTATAGAAGTAGAAGTTTAAGCAGGTGATGAGGTATGGAGTTTAAAATCAAGGCTCCCTTTGAGCCGGCAGGTGACCAGCCGCAGGCCATTGAAAAATTAGCCGCAGGTGTGGAGCAAGGACTGCATACGCAGGTTCTTTTAGGTGCTACCGGTACGGGTAAAACTTATACTATTGCCCAGGTAATAAATAAAGTACAGAAGCCGACACTAGTTATAGCTCATAACAAAACTTTGGCTGCACAATTGGCAAGCGAATTAAAAGCGTTTTTCCCCGATAATGCTGTAGAATATTTTGTTTCTTATTATGATTATTACCAGCCGGAAGCATATATTCCGCAGTCCGATACTTATATCGAAAAGGATGCTTCCATTAATGATGAAATAGATAAACTGCGTCACTCGGCGACTAGTGCTTTATTTGAACGCAAGGATGTAATTATTGTGGCCAGCGTTTCCTGTATCTATGGCTTAGGTGCACCGCAGGATTATTATGATATGGTGTTATCTCTGCGCTTAGGGCAGATTATAGACCGCCAGCAGATTTTGCACCAATTAGTTGAAATTCAATACGACCGTAACGATATCGATTTTAAACGTGGTACTTTCCGTGTCCGTGGCGATGTCATTGAGGTTATTCCTGCCGCTTATGGCGAAAAGGCTGTGCGTATTGAAATGTTTGATGACGAAGTAGATAGTATTCTTGAATTTGACGTTTTAACAGGGGAGATTTTAGCTAGACGTAATCATGTGGCAATTTTTCCTGCTTCCCACTATGTAACTAGTCGTGAGAATCTTTTGCGAGCCATGGATGATATTCGTGAAGAATTAAAAGAGCGCTTAGATTATCTGAATCATAATTTTAAAATGCTAGAGGCACAGCGTCTGGAACAGCGGACTAATTATGATTTGGAAATGATGAACGAAATGGGATATTGCTCCGGTATCGAAAACTATTCCCGCCATTTGGCAGGACGTAAGGCAGGGGAACCGCCCTTTACCTTGGTCAATTATTTTCCTAAGGATTTTCTCTTAGTCGTGGATGAGTCCCATGTTACTTTACCGCAGATTCGTGCCATGTATGCAGGCGATCGCTCCCGTAAGCAGATGTTAGTAGACCATGGTTTTCGTCTGCCCTCTGCTTATGACAACCGTCCTTTGACTTTTGACGAATTTCAAGAGCAGATTAATCAGGCAATTTATGTTTCGGCGACACCTGCTGCTTATGAAATGGAACAGGCGGAGCAAGTAGTAGAGCAGATTATCCGACCCACAGGCTTATTAGATCCTCAGATTGAGATTCGTCCCATTGCCGGACAGATAGATGATTTATTAGGGGAAATCAATAAAACTGCAGCCGCCGGCGAGCGTGTTCTTGTAACAACGCTGACCAAACGCATGGCTGAGGACTTGACGGAATACTTAAAACAAGCAGGTGTAAAAGTACGTTATCTTCATTCGGAAATCGCTACTATTGAGCGTGCCGAAATTATTGACGGACTGCGTGCAGGTAAATTTGACGTTTTAGTAGGTATTAACTTGCTGCGTGAGGGTCTTGATTTGCCGGAGGTAAGCTTGATTGCAATTTTAGATGCGGATAAAGAAGGCTTTTTGCGCAGTGATACGGCGATGATTCAGACTATTGGCCGCGCAGCACGTAATGAGCATGGACGTGTTATTATGTATGCTGACCGTATTACTGATAGTATGCACCGTGCGATTGATGAAACTAACCGTCGTCGCGAGAAACAGCAGGCGTATAATGAGGAACATCATATTACACCGAAGACTGTTTATAAGGAGCAACGTCATCTGATTAAGCTGACCCGTGTTGCGGATGATGAAGCTGCTGCCGAGTATGGCAGTAAGCCACTGAAAAAGCAGTCTAAGAAAGAGCTGGAATCTTTGTCCCGTGATTTGGAACGTAGAATGCAAGAGGCGGCGAAGGCTCTTGATTTTGAAGCTGCTGCCGAATTACGTGACCAATTAATTTTGGCTAAAGGTCAGTTGGGGCAGAAGCTAGTGCCGAAAAAGAAGAAGAAATAACTCAAGGAGTTTTGCTATATGCAGGAAAAAATAATTGTCAAAGGAGCACGTCAGCATAATCTGAAAAATATTACTGTGGAAATTCCGCGGAATAAAATGGTGGTCATTACTGGTTTAAGTGGTAGTGGTAAATCTAGTCTGGCGTTTGATACTATTTATGCTGAGGGACAAAGACGTTATGTAGAAAGTCTTTCGGCCTACGCCCGTCAGTTTCTGGGACAAATGGATAAGCCTGATGTTGATTATATTGAAGGCTTGAGTCCGGCTATCTCTATAGATCAGAAAACTACTAGCCGTAATCCTCGTTCTACTGTAGGTACAGTTACAGAAATTTATGATTATCTGCGTCTGTTGTTTGCCCGTGCAGGTGAACCCCATTGTCCTCAGTGTGGGAAGCTGATTGAGCAGCAGAGTGTACAGCAGATTGTAGATAAAGTTTTGTCCTTGCCGGGTGGTACACGTTTTATGGTTATGGCACCTTTAGTACGTGGACGTAAGGGCGAGCACCAAAAGGTGTTGGATGAAATGCGTCGAGCTGGCTATGTACGTATGTATATTGATGATGAAGTACGCACATTAGACGAAGAAATCATTTTAGATAAAAAGAAGAAGCATAGTCTATCAGTTGTTATTGACCGTTTGGCGGTGCGGGAAAATATTCAGCAGCGTTTGACGGACAGTGTGGAAACAGCTTTAAAATTAGCGGATGGCTTTGTTGAAATTGCCTTAATGCAGGAAAAAACAGAAATCATGCTCTTTAGTGAGCATTTTGCCTGCAATGATTGCGGGATCAGCTTACCGGAAATCGAGCCACGTTTATTTTCCTTTAATAATCCTTTTGGTGCTTGTTCTGAATGTACAGGCTTAGGTATGAATATGGAATTTGATAAGGCCTTAATTATTCCCGATGGGGATAAATCCTTTGCTGATCGTTGTTTGGCCTCCTTTAGCAATAATCTTAATTCTTATTTCATGAAGCAGCTGGGTGCTGTGCTGGCAGCCTATGGCTATACGTATGATAATACTTGGAACGATTTAACTCCCGAGGTGCAGGATTTATTGTGGTCTGGTGCAGGGGAGCGTAAATTTGCTTTCTGGTATGAAAATCTGCAGGGCGAGGTCAAAATGCACGATACTACTTTTGATGGTATTTTGAGCATTATGAAACGTAAATATAAAGAAGCCTTTAGCGACAGTATGCGTCAGGATATGGAAGAGTTTATGACGACAAATCCTTGTCCTGTATGTCATGGCAGTCGTTTGAAAAATGAAGCTTTATCTATTTTAATCGGGGGCAAGAATATTTGTCAGGTAACGGCAATGACGGTGCGGGAAAGTTTGCAGTTTTTTGCTGATTTACAGCTGACACCGCGTCAACAGCTGATTGCTAAGCAGGTGCTAAAGGAAATTAGTGCCCGACTGCAATTTTTAAATGATGTAGGTCTTGATTATTTAACTTTGGATCGTAGTGCAGGTACTCTTTCCGGCGGCGAAGCCCAGCGTATTCGCTTGGCAACACAGATCGGCAGTGGCTTGACCGGAGTTTTATATATTTTAGATGAACCGTCCATCGGTCTACATCAGCGTGATAATGGTAAATTGCTGACGACATTGAAGCATTTGCGTGATTTAGGTAATACCTTAATCGTAGTAGAGCATGATGAAGAAACAATGTATGCTGCTGATGAAATTATTGATATTGGTCCTGGTGCAGGTGAGCATGGCGGTGAGGTTGTGGCTCAAGGCACGGCAGAGAAGATTAAGCAGGTAGAGCAGTCTGTAACAGGTGCTTATCTCAGTGGCCGCAAATTTATTGCTGTGCCTAAAAAGCGTCGCCAGTGTGATGGTCGTTATCTGACTATTAAGGGAGCACGGGCAAATAATTTGAAGAATATCGACGTCAGCATTCCTCTCGGTGTACTTACAGTAGTAACCGGTGTGAGTGGTAGTGGTAAGTCTACTTTAATAAATGATATTCTCTATAATGCTTTGGCAGTAAAACTGCATGGTGCCCGTTTGCGTCCCGCAGAGCATGATAGTATTGAAGGCTTGGAGAATGTGGATAAGGTTATTAATATAGATCAATCACCTATCGGCAGAACGCCACGCTCCAACCCTGCAACTTATACGGGTGTATTTGATTTCATCCGCGAATTATTCAGCCAAACTAATGAAGCGAAGATGCGTGGCTACAAGGCAGGACGTTTTAGTTTTAATGTGAAGGGCGGACGCTGTGAGGCTTGCAAGGGCGACGGTATGAATAAAATCGAAATGAATTTCCTGCCTGATGTTTATGTTCCTTGTGAGGTTTGTCATGGTGCTCGTTATAACCGCGATACCTTAGAGGTACATTATAAAGGTAAAACTATTGCCGATGTTTTGGATATGACTGTCAGCGAGGCCTGTGAATTCTTTAAAAATCTGCCACGTATTCACCGTAAGTTAGAGGTTTTAGAGGATGTTGGCTTGGGTTATATTCATTTAGGACAGGCGGCAACGACGCTTTCAGGTGGTGAAGCTCAACGTATTAAGTTGGCGGCCGAGCTTTCTCGTCGCAGTACAGGACGTACAGTTTATATTTTGGACGAGCCTACTACAGGTTTACATATTGCCGATGTCCATAAATTATTGGAGGTTTTACAGCGTTTGGTAGAAGCCGGTGACAGTGTTATCGTCATCGAGCATAATTTAGATGTTATTAAGACTGCAGATTATATTATCGATTTAGGACCGGAGGGCGGCGATAAGGGCGGTACATTATTAGCAAGCGGTACGCCTGAAGCAGTGGCGAAGGTGAAAAAATCATATACAGGCGAATATATTAAAGAAGAATTAGCGAAAGCGAAAAAGAACGGGTGGTATAAATGACAGAGCTGGCAGCAGGTTTTAGCGAAAATATCCGTAAAGCCTTAGCTGTATTGCCGGAAAAACCAGGTGTTTATCTGATGCATGATGCAGAAGGCAAGGTTATTTATGTAGGCAAGGCGGTGGTATTGAAAAACCGCGTCCGCAGTTATTTTCGTAATTTAGCTAGTCATACACCGAAGGTCAAGGCTATGGTGGCGAAAATTGCCGAGATTGAAACTATTGTTACTTCTAGTGAAGTGGAAGCTTTGATTTTAGAGTGTAATCTGATTAAGAAATATCGTCCGCGTTATAATATCAGTCTTAAAGATGATAAAACGTATCCTTATTTAAAAGTTACGGTGCAGGAGGATTTTCCCCGACTTTTAGTAACTCGCCGGCAGAGCCGGGACGGAGCTAAGTATTATGGCCCCTATGCTGATGCCGGTGCCATGCATGCCACAGTAAAATTACTGCGTTCCATGTTTCCATTGCGTACCTGCAGAAAGATGAATCCGGATCGTCCTTGCTTAAATTATCACATCAAGCGTTGCTTAGCACCGTGTGCAGGTCATATAGGCCGTAGTGAATATCAGCAGATGATTAAAAGCGTCTGCATGGTTTTAGACGGAAGAACGACGGAGCTAGAGCGTGATTTAAAGCGGGCCATGCAGGAGGCGGCCGAAAATTATGCTTTTGAAGAGGCTGCCCGTCTGCGAGATCAATTGCAGGCCGTGGAACGTTTGAATGAAACGCAAAAGGCTGTGACGAATAACGGCGGTGATATGGATATCATCGGGTTTGGCAAGGATATGACAGGATTATGCTTGCAGATTTTCTTTGTCCGCAAGGGTAAGCTGATGGGCCGTGATAATTTCTTTTTGGAGGATGCTGGCGATACCTCTGATGAAGTTATTACTGCCTTTATCAAGCAATATTATAATGAGGCAACCTTTGTACCACACGAAATCGTGGTGCCATATTTGACGGAAGCAGCCGAGCAGCAGCTGATTGAAAACTGGCTGGCAGAAAAGGCACAGAGAAAGGTAGTTTTATTACTGCCGCAGCGTGGTGTGAAAAAGCAGTTATTGGAGCTGGCGAATACTAATGCTGTTAAATTATTAGAGGAACGCTTACGTAAGGGCAACTTATCCCTGACAAGTGATGTACAAGCAGCAGAAGAATTACAACATATTTTGGGTGTGGAGCATTCTTTGGCGCGCATGGATTGCTTCGATATCAGTCATACGCAAGGTACGGAAACAGTTGCTTCCATGGTTGTTTTCCGCAATGGCAGTCCGAGTAAAAAGGATTATCGTAAATATAAAATTGTATCGGCAGAGGGTAAGCCTGATGATTTCAAATCCATGAAAGAGGTTGTTTACCGCCGTTACAAGGATTATGAAGATTTACCCAGCCTAGTAATCATCGATGGTGGTAAAGGACAGCTGAGCTCGGCTTTAGAGGTCATTCGCGGTTTAGGTTTGGCAGAGCTGCCTGTGGTCAGCTTAGCAGAAAGGGAAGAGGAAATCTTTATTCCTCATCAAAGTAAAAGTATTGTCTTGGACAGGGATAGTGCGGCTTTAAAGCTTATCCAACGTATCCGTGATGAAGCCCATCGCTTTGCAATTACCTATCACCGTAAGCTACGCAGCAAGCGTAATCTGGTGTCGGTATTAGATCATGTAGAGGGAATCGGACCGAAACGGCGGCAGGAGCTGTGGAAGGCTTTTAAGACACTGGACGCGATGAAGGCGGCTACTGTGGAAGAGTTGGCTGATGTCGAAGGTATGAATTATGCAGCGGCGCAGACTTTGTATGATTTTTTCCGCTTAGATTTAGTGGGTAAAAAAGATGCGATGAAGTAATAATTTCTTAAAAGTTCACAGCAAATTTAAAGATTTTCTAGGATTTTATGTTATAATAAGCTTATCAATAATTATTATTCATAGGAGGAGATAATATGTCTAAATGGGTATGTAATATCTGTGGTTATGTTTATGACCCCGAAGTTGGCGATCCGGATAACGGCGTAGAAGCTGGTACTGCTTGGGAAGATGTTCCGGCGGATTGGGTTTGCCCCCTGTGCGGTGTAGGCAAAGACGACTTTAGCGAAGAATAAGACGCGGTTTTAGCGTAAAACAATTACATAGAAACATATTTGCAAGGATGAAGAGAATCGGTGTTACGGCCGGTTCTCTTTTTTTACCTAGATTTAACAGCATGAAAGAGGATTTTAGTATAATATATCTAAATAATACATATGGTATTTTACATGGTGTTTGCATGTTTGCTATTTAATCGAAAGAGGTAAAAAGCATGATTTATTGTGTTGAAGATGAACAAAATATTTGTGAATTAGAGGTTTACACTTTGCAATCCGTTGGTATGGAGGCCAAGGGCTGTGGCAGCGGTCAGGAATTATTTGCGGCTATGGAAAAGGAAGTACCTGAATTAATCGTTTTGGACATTATGTTGCCCGATGAGGATGGTATGAGTATCTTACGTCGTCTGCGTGCGGATAAGCGTTTTGCTAGTGTGCCCGTTATCATGGCTACTGCTAAAGGGTCAGAATTTGATAAAGTTAAGGGCTTGGATTGCGGTGCTGATGACTATATTGCTAAACCCTTCGGTATGCTGGAAATGGTAGCACGTATCAAGGCTGTATTGCGTCGCTGCAATGCTCATGAGCCTGCTGTAGCGGAAAATGAAATTATCAGCGTCGGTAATTTAGTGGTTAATCCGTTAGAGCATAAGGTTTTGGTTGATGACCAAGAAGTAGTGCTGACCTTAAAGGAATACGAATTACTGAAAAAATTCTTGTTGAATTCGGGCATTGTTTTCTCCCGTGATAAATTGCTGAATGATATTTGGGGCTATGAATTCAGTGGTGAAACAAGAACTGTTGATGTACATATCCGTACATTGCGTCAGAAATTAGGAGATGCCGGCGAATTAATTGAAACCATTCGTGGTGTAGGTTATCGTATGGCTGCCAGTAAATGAAGCAAAAGATTTTCCGCAGTCTTGTTTTACTAACAAGTTTATCAGTATTTTTAGTCATGTTGCTTTTTGCTTGGATAGCATATCATTATATTTTGCGTGATAGTTATGATAATTTAAAAAGGGAAGCCAATGTTTTAATTGCTTCGCAAAGAGATGGGGTTATTTCCATTTCCGATTTACGCAATTTACATATTGATGATCGCGTGACTATGATTGGCCCCGATGGGACTGCGTTATTTGACAATTATGCCTCTTATGATAAGATGGAAAACCACTTTGAGCGTGAAGAAATCAAAGAGGCCATGACTGTTGGTGAAGGCTTTTCTAGTCGTGCTTCGGAAACTTTGGGGAAAGGTATTCTTTACTATGCAGTGAAGTTGCCCAATGGTAATATTTTACGTTTTTCTCGTACTAATGATGTAATCTTCCAACAGGCCAATTTATTATTCGTTTATTTGATAGGTATTTTCCTATTAGTGTTAATAGGTGCGTTTATTGCTGCAAAATCTATCACTGATAAAGTTTTACGACCTTTGGAGCAGTTAGATTTGGAGAAGGCAACGGCTGATGCTGTTGATTATCCGGAGCTGCAACCGATTTTAAATTACTTCTCTTTACAGAAAGAGCGCTTGGGACGTGAAATGCGTCGCTATAAAAGCAAGAAACAGGAGTTAAAAGCGGTAAGTAATAATATGAATGAAGGTATGCTTTTTTTAGATACGCATTGGAATGTGGTATCGATTAATAAAAGTGCAGTTAATTTTTTCGGCAAAGAAAAGCAATATCTATTGGGCTGTAATTTACTGTCTTTAGACGGTAGTGAAGAGGTACAACGATTATTAAATGAAATTGCTACTAATGGTAAAGGAAGACTGATTTTAAATCGTGGTAGCAGTTATTTTCAATTAAATGGTAGTCGTATTGCCGATAAGGGTTTTGTACTCTTAATTATGGATGTTACTGAACGCACAGCATCGGAAAAGTTGCGTCGCGAATTTTCTGCTAACGTTTCGCATGAACTTAAAACACCCTTGCAATCAGTTTTGGGTTATTCAGAAATCATGCTTAGTGGTTTAGTGCGTCCGGAAGATACTAAACGCTTTTTGCAAAAAATTTATGATGAAGCGCAGAATTTATTACGCCTGATTGATGATATTATGAAATTATCCAAGTTGGATGAATTAAGTCACGATATGTTAGAAGAATTCAGCTTGCAGCAGATTGCCCAAAAAGCTATTTGCCGTTTACGTGATAAGGCAAAAAAACTAGAAGTAGAGCTGATTTTGGAAGATAACACAGCCAAGCCCGGTGTTATTTTAGGTATTTCCTCTTTGATGGAGGAAATCTTTTTCAATCTGCTGGATAATGGCCTGAAGTATAATCGTGAGGGCGGTAATGTAACACTGAAAATTAGTGAATCAGAAAATAAATATACCGTTAGCATTAAAGATACAGGTATAGGCATAGCTACAGAAGAGCTGCCACATATTTTTGAACGCTTCTATCGTGTTGACCGTAGTCGTCATAAAGCTGTCGAAGGTACAGGGTTAGGTTTATCCATTGTTAAACACGGTGTGCTTTTCCATGGCGGTACTGTACGTGTTTTCAGCACTATCGGCGAGGGTACTGAATTTGTACTGAAATTCCCCAAGAAAAACTATATTCCCAAGGATGAAGTTGTGGAAGCGAATGCACAAGACAGATCTTCAAATATATGATACAATAAAAGCACCGATTGAATTGGTGCTTTTATTTTTTTAACTCATATCTATAATGAGGGAAATTAGATAATTAAGGAGGCTTGTATCATGCAAGTAGTTTTAACAATTGTAGGTAAAGACCAAGTAGGTATTATCGCTAAAGTAGCTAATGCTTTGGCCGGTATGAATATGAACATTATTAATATTAATCAAAACATTATGCAAGGCTTTTTTAATATGGTATTAATCGCAGATATGTCCAAGGCTAATGTTACCTTGGCACAGGCACGTGAAAATATGGAAAATCTGGGCAAGGAAATGTGTCTTGATGTACGTCTGCAAAGTGAAGATATTTTCACTGCTATGCATCGTATTTAGGAGGCTGCCATGCTGTTCAATACTCAAGATATTTTAGAAACCAATAGTATGATTACCGAGCATAATCTGGATGTACGCACCATCACCATGGGCATCAGCCTGCGTGACTGCTGTCATTCCGATATTAAGGTAACTGCAGAGAAAATTTATGATAAAATCTGTACTAAGGCAGAACGCTTAGTTAAAACTGGTGAGGATATCGAAAATGAATTAGGTGTGCCTATTATTCATAAGCGTATTTCCGTAACTCCGATTTCTATTGTCGGTGAAAGCTGCGACAGCAATGATTATGTACCTTTAGCACAAGCTTTGGATAAAGCAGGTAAAGCTGTAGGTGTTAACTTTATCGGCGGTTTCTCCGCTTTAGTGGACAAAGGCTATACTAAGGGTGATCATAACCTGATTGCTGCTATTCCTGAAGCTTTGGCTGTTACTGATATTGTCTGCTCCTCCGTTAGTGTCGGTTCTACTAAATGCGGCATCAATATGGATGCTGTTAAGCAGATGGGTGAAGTGGTTAAGGCAACTGCTGCCCGTACTGCGGACCGCGATGCTATAGGTTGTGCCAAATTAGTTATTTTCTGTAATGCTGTACCTGATAATCCGTTTATGGCAGGTGCTTTTCTCGGTGTAACCGAGCCTGAATGTGTTATTAATGTTGGCGTCAGCGGTCCCGGAGTGGTTAAGCACGCTTTAGAGCAGGTAAAAAATGGCGATATCGGTATGGTTGCAGAAACCATTAAACGTACTGCTTTCAAGATTACCCGCGTAGGTCAATTAGTAGCTCAAGAGGCTGCCCGTCGTTTAAATACCCAGTTCGGTATTATCGATTTGTCCTTAGCACCGACACCGGCTATCGGCGACTCTGTTGCACATATTCTGGAGGAAATCGGCTTGGAGAGTTGTGGCGGCCCGGGTACTACTGCTACTTTGGCTATGCTGAATGACGCTGTTAAAAAAGGCGGTCTGATGGCTTCTAGCTATGTCGGCGGCTTGAGTGGTGCCTTTATTCCTGTAAGTGAAGATGCAGGTATGATTGCTGCAGTGGAACGTGGCAGCCTGTGCTTAGAAAAATTGGAAGCTATGACCTGCGTATGTTCCGTAGGTTTAGATATGATTGCTGTGCCTGGTAGCACTACTGCCAGCACTATTTCTGCAATTATTGCCGATGAAGCTGCTATCGGTATGATTAATAATAAAACTACTGCTGTCCGCTTAATCCCTGTGCCTGGTAAAGGTGTGGGCGAGAGTGTAGAATTCGGCGGCTTATTAGGCTATGCTCCGATTATGCGCGTCAATGAGTTCAGTGCTGAAAAATTCATCAACCGCGGCGGACGCATTCCTGCACCGGTAAGGAGTTTGACCAACTAATGCTACGTAAAGCACAGCGAGAAGCTGTTTTAAAGATTTTGGAGGATACCTATAAGGGTACAAAAACGGCTTTGAATTACAATTCTCCTTTTGAATTATTAATTGCTGTTATTTTGTCTGCCCAATGTACAGATGAACGTGTTAATGTGATTACTGCCCGTCTGTTTCCGCGTCTGAATACGCCGGAGAAAATGGGAGCGTTGACCCAAGAGCAGATGGAAGAGGAAATCCGTGACTGCGGTCTATATCATGCTAAAGCGAAAAACATCCTCGGCACTTGTCATATGTTGGTAGAAAAATTTCATAGCACGATTCCCAGTGATATCAAAACTATGATGGAGCTGCCTGGTGTAGGTCAGAAAACAGCTAATGTTGTGGCCAGCATTATTTATAATGTTCCTGCTATTGCTGTGGATACTCATGTTTTCCGTGTTTCACATCGTTTAGGACTGGCCAAGGGTGCTGACCCTTTGGCAACGGAAAAGGAGCTGCAAAAGGCTATTCCTATGGAAAAATGGAGCGATGCCCATCATTGGTTCATTTGGCATGGACGCAAAATCTGCAAAGCGCGTAAACCCTTATGTAAGGAATGTCCGTTGCTGGCAGAGTGTCCTTTTAAAGAAAAGAATTTATAAAATGCCGTAATTGGAGATGTTGGTTTTGCGTAATTATTTATTGGTTGATTTTGAATTTACTACTTATACCCGTCCTGTAGGCAGACCGAGAGGCTTTTTCTCTGAAATTATCGAAATCGGTGCTGTATTGTTAAACGGTGAGGATTTTGCGGAAATGAGCCGTTACCAGAACTTTGTCAAGCCGCAGTTTTATCCTAAGCAGGCTCAAGCCTCTCTTGATTTCTGCATGATTACTGCTGCTGATATGAAGACGGCAATTACTTTTCCGGAAATGGTCGAGGCCTTAGGAAAGATGTATGTGCCTGGAGAAACTTATTTTGTAGCTTGGGGCGACAGTGATTATAAGGTATTGGACACGGCCTGCCAACGCTATAAAGTAGAAAATCCTATTCAATTTGAAGATTATCTTGATTTAGCAGAGGCTTATAAGCTAATGAAGGGTGATGATTATACTACTGGTCTGAAAGCTGCTACAGTGGAGCAAGAAGTAGATACTGCCGGCTTATGGCATACTGCTTTTGATGATGCTAATAATACCGGTAAGCTGATGAAAAAATTAGTGGAAAATGGTTGGCAACCGGAAACTTATTTTCAGGCTAAAGAGGAATTAGAAGCAGAAGAGGCTGCTAAGCCGAAAAATCATTGCAGATACTAAATTCTATTAGGATACAAGCTAAAAAAAGTGTATAATGTTGTGTTTTGACCTGTAAGGGAACTTATCCTTTGCAGGTCTTTCTGTTTGTTTGCCCGGAAAAATGACAAGTAGCAGGTGAAAAAGAAAAAGCGCAACAGTTTTGGTACTGCTGCACTAGATAAATCAAAGATACTTCTTACTGCTTTGTGCTGTTTTTTTCTTTTAGCTTATCCTGCATAAAGCGTTTATAAACCTCTACGCCGGGCTGATCATAAGCATCGACGTTGGCAAATTCGCCTTCATAGGCAACGCTGAGCATGAAGAAATACATTAACTGCCCCAGATAATATTCATTTAGCTTGGGCAGGGTGAATGTTGCATTATAGCGGTTATCGCTGTTTAAAGCATCTGCGTTGGCGTCTAAAGCTGTATTCAGAGCCATATTCATATTCATACCCTCGTAGGGGGCGAAAAAGTTCATTTCAGGGAAAGGATTATGCAGAACAGCTTCTTCCTCCGGGTCAGCGATTTTCAGGAATTGGATGACTTTATTAAGACGACCTTCCTGATGCTGCTGGGTTTGGGCGTGCATATCAGTAGTACCGACAGCAACGATAGGTGTTCTGCCGTAATTAACGATATGGCCGTCACGGTCGAAACGTTTGCCTAAGGATTCGGCTAGTAATTGTACATACCATTCGCTAAGTGATTTCAGATGCATACTGTAAGGCATAAAAACTTCTATGTCACGTCCGTCTAAATAGGCTATATATTTGACTAAGGCGTTGAGCAGGGCAGGGTTTTCCTCCAGCTCTGCCTGACGGCAGTAATTATCCATTTCACGGGCACCGCGAAGAAATTCTTCAATATCACTGCCTAAGGCAGCCATGGTAATCAAGCCGGGATCAGTCATAACGCTGAAGCGTCCGCCGATACCCTCTTTGATATCAAATTTCCACCAGTTGAATTTATTGGCTAAATGTAATAGTGGTGCTTTACTTTCATCGGCCTGAAGATCAGTAACAACGGTGCATTCTAAATCAATGGCAGGATTTTTTTCCATACGGTAATAAAAATAGGTAAAGGCGGAAATAGTTTCCAGAGTTGTACCTGATTTAGAAATAGGTACTAGCATAACCTTTAATTGACGTTGTTGCTGTACAGCCATTTCAGCCAGACATTTGATTTCGTAGGCCAGACTGTTGCAGTCTACCGGGTCTAGATTATTACCGGAAAAGTAGATGCGTGGATGACCTTGACGGACAATATGGTTGGAGTTCCAATAATAACCGCCGAAGGCATCAAAAAGAACCTTGCTGCCTAAATAGGAGCCGCCTACGCCTAAAAAGATGACTACATCCTTCTGTTGCAGATATTTACCGTATTTATAAAGCTTGATGATGGAGTCTTCCGTATTAGGATTATCATCAGCAATATAGGGCATACGCGGAAAATATACATGCTCAGGAGTACCATCTTTGGAGAGATGGTTTTTGGAGGTACCTGTTACGCGAATGCTTTGGATTGCTTTTTCGGCAGCAGCACCACGGGTATGAAGCTCTTGGGCTATTTTGTCAGCATCTAAACGTTTAGTGCCGAACATATTGGTGAAATCAAAAACCAGGCCGCTGGGCATGGTTATTTTTTCTTTCAAGATATACACTCTCCTGTCAAATTTATTTTCGCAAAGCTATTTAGCTTTTTTGGAAGTCTGACGGCGGTTGCTACCGGTTTTCGGGGCTTTACGTTTGTTGATAACGGAGTTACGGCCACGTTTTACACCGGAGGATTTTTTCTTTTTGGACGGAGTGTTGGTGGCAACACGGCGGGCAACGGTAGCACCTTCCAGATTTTGACGTTCCATCAGAATACCAAGCTTGTTTTCAATATTACGCAGCCATTTCAGTTCATCAGGAGTATACAAGGTAATAGCCATACCGTCATTGCCTGCACGTCCTGTTCTGCCGATACGGTGTACATACCAGTCTACATCATGGGGAATATCATAGTTGATGACATGGGTAACGCCTTCAACGTCTAAGCCGCGGGCAGCCAGGTCACTGGCAACGAGAATCTGGATTTTAGCATCGCGGAAGGATTTCATGACAGTTTTACGTTTAGCAGGGGACATCTCACCGTGCAATACGTCTACGTTATAGCCCTGCATACCCAGCCATTCGCCTAATTCCTTGGTGCGTTCCTTACTCATGCAAAAGACAATCATCAGATAAGGATTAAGGCGCTCAATCAAGGAAGCTACAGCTTTATTTTTGTATTCTTCAGTAGTTTTCAGACAGATTTGCTGAATTTTATCAACAGTAGCCTTATCGGGGTTAATATCGATTAAAGCACAATTTTTAGTTAATTTTTTGCCTAGCTTACGTACCTCTTCAGATAAAGTAGCACTGCAGAGCATGGTCTGGTGTTCGGGTGCGGTCATAGCAATCAGGTCTAAGGCTTCGTCCATAAAGCCCTGCTGCAGCATTTCGTCAACCTCATCCAGTACTAGATATTTAACACCGCCTAAATCGGTATTACCCTTGCGGATATGGTCTAAAAGACGGCCGGGTGTACCGATGAGCACGTGACTGCGTCCCTCCAGTTTGTGTTTCTGGGTTTCGTAATCACGGCCGCCGACAACGGCCAGTGCCTTGATTTCGCTGTCGCCGAGAATCTTTTTCAACTCGGTAGCAATCTGCTGTGCCAGTTCGCGGGTCGGGGTGATAACTAGAGCTTGCACATAGGGCTTAGTAACGTCGATTTTTTCGGCTAACGGTACTAAGAAGGCCAAGGTTTTACCTGTACCTGTCTGTGCACGGGCAATAACGTCACGTCCTGCGAACAGAGCGGGGATGGCTTGTTCTTGTACCGGCATCGGCTTTTTAATACCCATTTTATTTAATTGCTCGATGGTGTTGGCACATACCTTTAAGGCTGCAAAACCATTAGTCATATTCATATTCATCATACCTCTTTTCTTAAAAAATTTTTATCTTAATCGGAAAAATAAAATCTTTATGTAATCAACATAATTATATCGATATTTATAATTAAATAATTATACCATAGATAGCCTGCTTTCGCAAAAAAACAGCAAATTTAGCAGGACGGAAATATTTGTAAAATTTATTTGTCGCTAAAGTAATTTCGTATTATAATAATATAAAATAAATATACGTATGAGGAGGATGCTTTATGTGCCAAACCCCAGATTGGTCTGTTGGTGACCGTTATCTGCGTGAAAACGCTCTCGAGCTTGCCCCTTTAGTGGAAAAATTCTCTCCCTGTCCTTTGTGTCCCAAGGAGAAGGAGGAGTATTTCACTATTCTCTTGACCGGTATCGTGGCTCAGCAATTGCCACCGGATGTCAGTCAGCAGCTCATGACCAACATTGAACGCTTAGTAGGTAGTCCTGTTACACCGCAAGCAGTACTGGATGTTCCTGCAGAGAGTTTTTTGGAGATAGGACTGGTGCCGCAGAAGGTAGAATACATGCGTAATTTTGCCCAAGCTATTTTAGACGGTAAGGTAACCATGGATAAATTCGCTGAAATGACTGATAGTCAGATTTCTAAGCAGCTGTTACAAATCCGCGGCTTAGGTCAGTGGACTATTGAAATGTTCCTTTTGCTAGCTCTGTGTCGTACAGATGTAGTGCCTTCTGCTGATTTCATTTTCAAGAAAGAACTACAGAAGATGCTGAATTTGCCGGACCTGCCTAAACGTGGTCAGATTAATAAGCTTACAGAAAAATGGCGCCCTTGGCGTTCCTTGGCTGTGTGGTATATCTGGCAGCAGGCTAATAGTGAAAGTAAATAATAAGCAATGAGTGAGCAGTAGTCAGTAGATTACTGCTCATTTTTTGTATTTAGCTTGTAAAATGTAGTTTTACGTGGAGAAACAGCGTTTTTCTTGCTTAGGCTATGTAACAACGCTCATTGATGTGATATAATAAAAAATAATAATAACGAAAGCTCATGGGGGTTACATAATGAAATGTCCATTTTGTTCACATAACGACAGCCGTGTAATTGACAGCCGTGCCGTGGAAGATGGTATTACGATACGTCGTCGTCGTGAATGTCCGAACTGCGGTCGTCGTTTTACTACTTACGAAAAATATGAGGAAACTCCGTTGGTAGTAAGCAAAAAGGATGGCCGTCGTGAATTATTTGACGCTAAAAAGCTTTTAGGCGGCTTATTGAAGGCATTTGAAAAACGTCCTGTGTCTTACGAAAAAGTACAGGAGATTGCGGACAGCATTGAACGTGAATTACGTATGTCCGGAGAAACGGAAATCGAAAGTGCTAAAATCGGTGAATTAGTAATGCAATATCTGGAAGATACCGACCAGATTGCTTATGTACGTTTTGCCTCTGTATATCGTCAGTTTGCTGATGTAAAAAACTTTATGCAGGAACTGGAGCGGATTATGCAGAAAAGCAAAACCGAAAACTAAATAGCTGTTTATTCATTGTTACAGCAAAGGAGGCTTACTGATGAAAAAATTATTACTTACTTTGGCTTTGACTGTGGGTTTAACTATGGCCATGAGCTGCAGTGCTTTGGCTGCGGAAAGATTGTTTACCTTCTCCAACAATAATGACAATGCGGTAAAAGAGGTTAATTATTATTTGGAGCATGGTGCTGAGGTTAAATATCTGCACACTGCTGCTAAGAATACTGACAGTACGGTAATCATTACTTTGGTGCTGGAGATTCCGCAGGGAATTCCTGCTTATAAAAAATAAAAATGTTGTTTTAACTCTGTTGTATAGCTTTTACGATGCTATATGGCAGAGTTTTTTCTTGCAAGAGCAATATTTTTTTGTTTTGCTGTTAAGCTAAAACTATGAGAGGTATATGCGGTTTTATTTTGACAGCAGGAGTAAGATTGATCTAGGGTTATTTTTCTTATGCGGTTAAGCTTGTTTTTGCTGTTACTGGCTTAAATGTTTAATAATAAACTTTAATAATTTTTTGCTGTTAACTAAATGCTAGTAGTACTAGCGAAGTAAGGTAGTAAGCGTTACTAAGTATATATTAACTACACTCTAAGGGAACAAGGAAACAAACGCAAAGCGTTTGTTTTGAGCTGCCAGAAAAAAAGAGAAAAGAAAAATATATAAAAAAAGAAAAGTGAAAAAAAGACCTTTCACTTATACAATCTCCTTTTACATATCGTTTTTTCAACCCCCTTAAGAAAAAAATTTTAAAAATGAAGTGGTAAACTTATTTTAGACACAGAGGGGGTATTTTTTGTACAGATAATAT
>SAMEA3387479__coassemble_521_pt1 | contig 28861 bp, 13 predicted proteins | sample SAMEA3387479__metabat2_high_PE_023 | metagenome-assembled genome bin SAMEA3387479 (sample SAMEA3387479) | Felis catus | biome: Faeces | place: United Kingdom | collected 2012 | reverse complement strand
ATTTTTCGTATAAGAAATTCTCATTTTGACTTGTACTATTTATATTCTAACACCAAGCCATTTTCTAAAATACACTCGGGGATAATTAAACCTTTTTTATCGTAAAATAATAATGTCTTGCGTAGAATATTACAGCATTGGGCTAATTCGCCAGTGGTAAAGTAGTTTTTTAATGATTTTTTCATAATTTCTTGCTAACTCCTTGACTGTCTACTTACTCTACAGTTTATTGTATCATATAAATAAGGATACATATTAAGAATTAATTTAAAATAAAATGATATGTATTTTTGAAATTGATACAAAGAAAGCGGGGATATGACAAAATGAAATTATCAGCCAAAAAAAGTATGCTTTTAAGTACTTTAGTAACAGCTTCTATCATGCTGGGCAGTAATAGTGCCTTTGCTGAGGAGTTAGCAGAATTTGATTTAGATACTATGGTAGTAACTGCTACTAGAACTTTGAAAGATTTACAAGAAGTTCCTGCCAGTGTAAGTGTAATTACAGCAAAAGAAATCGAGCAACGTAATGTTACTTCTATGCAGGAAGCTCTACAACATTTACCAGGTGTATATATGGATCAGGCAGCCCAAAGTGGTATCCAATTGCGTGGTTTTGGCTCAACAGATATTTTGTTGTTAGTTGATGGTCAGCAAATGAATACTACCTATAATGGTACTGCTAATTTAAATACTATTCCTGTGGAAAACATCGAACGCATTGAGGTTTTACGTGGTGCTGCCTCTTCTATTTATGGTGGCCATGCTGTTGGCGGCGTTATCAATGTTATCACAAAAGAAGCCAAAGAAGGTACTAAAGTAGATGCTGTAGTTTCTTATGGTAGTAACAATACTTGGAAAAAATCTATTCAGGTAAATTCTAAAGTAAACGATAAATGGTCTTTTGGTTTAGGTTATGAAAATCGTAAAGCTGATGGTTATTATGGTGAATATAGAACTGCTTCTGGTAAAGCTGGGGAAGGTAAATATCAAGCAAATCTACCGCAATTAAGCGATGGTTCTTATGTTATCGGTAGTCGCGGCGAACGTAATTATGATCATAAAAATTATAATGCCAATATTAAATATAATTTTGATGATAGCAAATCTTTGAAATATACTTATAATAAAACAGATACTAATTTTGCTTATGGCAATGGTCAAAGTTATGTTAAAGATGCAAATGGTAAACCTGTTTATACTGGTAGCGTTACTACACAGAATGGTGATGTTGTTACATTAAAGCCTAGCAGTTTCTATGGTTATAATAATGTTTTGGAACGTGATACTCATTCTTTGGTTTATCATGATGAAGAAAACAAATTTACTGTTTCTGCTGGTTTAGTAGATACTAAAAAAGATGGTTTTACTAGTGCAAGTGTACCTAGCGATTATAATGGCGTAGACTGGGACGGAAAAGGTTCATATAGCCATCATCCGGGTAAAGTGTATAGTTACGAATTTGAAAAAGCTTGGGAAAATGTTGGTAATCATACCATTGTTTTAGGTGGTAACTTCAAACAAGAAGAAATGGTGCAAGATCGTTATACTTTGAGTAATTGGCATGATGAAGGCAGTGTTATCGACCATTATGCACAAGATTCCGGCAAAGTTAAAAATATGGCACTATTTGTACAGGATGAAGTAAAAATTAGTGAGCCTCTGACTATGTATATGGGCTTACGTTTAGACCATTATAAAAAATGTGGTGGTTCTTTCTGGAATACTGATGATAATTATAACAAGACTTCATCTTCTCAAAGCTATAATGAACTAAGTCCGAAATTAGCTTTTGATTATAAAATTGTCGACGATACTAATGTTTATGTTTCTTACGGTCATTCCTTCAATCCGCCACCAATGTATCAAATTTATCGTTTCTCTAAATATACAAGCTGTTGGTATTTGCCGAATCCTGATTTAGATCCAGAAAGCTCCGATACTTTGGAATTAGGTATCAAGAAGCATATGAATGATAAAACTGATATTGGCTTAACTTTATATCATGTAAAAACCAAGGATAAGATTGCTGCTGACTATGTTCCAGGAGAATCTTATGAAGGTAAAAAAGTTAAGAAATATATGAACTTCGATTCTGAAAAACGTAAAGGTGTGGAATTTGAAGTAAATCATAAATTTGATGATAATTTCAGCAGTTATTTGAACTATTCTTGGCAACGTGGCACTATTGAAGATGGTGACAGTGATAGAAATAATTGGGAAATTCCGAAACATTTACTCCATGCGGGTTTAGAATATAATAAAGATAAATGGAATGCTTTATTAGATTGTCAATATGTAAGTGCACGTCAAAGACCTGATGATCCGTCCGGTGAATATGGCGCTGAGGATGCTTTCTTCATTGTTAATACTGCTGTAAACTATCAGTTGTTTAAAGGTGCTACTTTGCAATTAGGCATTACTAATTTGTTCGATAGAGAGTTTTATTGCAGCGAAGCAACTTCTGGCAGAACATATAATGTAGGCTTACGTTACAGATTCTAAATAACTAATTATAATAATTTGTTGCGAATATTTCACAATAAAAACTTGCCTAATGGCAGATAATTGCATAAAATGGGGATGGAGAGGTTTTCTCTATCCCTATTTTTTTTGAAGGTGAATTTATGAAGTTTAATATTAAAAGAATTTTAGGTTATCTCTTGGGCTTTGGTCTATTTTATGCACCTTTTGCTTTTTTTCAAAAAGGAATTTATTATTTAATGACGGGTAAAAGTTATGACCATAGCATTCACAGCTTTTGTGTACGTATACCTTTAGAGCATATTTTAGATGGCAGGTTGTTTCAATATTCGTTGTTGACGATAATTTGTATGCTGATTGTTTTAATATCGGCTTTTTTCTTTGGTCCTGTTTTTTGTGGAAAGTTATGTCCGGCAGGTGCTTTTACAGAATATCTCAGCAAATTATGTCCGGATAAATGGAAAATAAGTTGGAGCAAATACACGGATATTGTACCGCTACGTTATGGTATGCTGGCTGGATTTTTACTTGTACCATTTTTTGATGGTATTTTAGCTTGTGCTTATTGTAATTTTTATGTTTTTGATTTATTAGTCAATTATGCTGCACGAGGATATTTTATTTCGTTTACCAGTAGTATGTTATTAACTTTATTATTGTGGTTAGTAGTACTAGGTATATTTACTAAAGGTGGACGTGGTTTCTGTAATTTTTTATGTCCTGTTGGTGCAATGCAGAATTTAGTATATTTTTTAGGCAGCAAATTGCCGTTTACCTATAAAATGCAGGTTAATCATAATCAATGTATTGGGTGTGGTAAGTGCGTAAAAAAATGTCCCATGGAGGCAGTACGAATGAAGGAAAAGAAAGCTGAAATTTGCAAGCATAATTGTATTATTTGTGGTGTATGTGAGCATGTCTGCCCAGTACAAGCTATTTATTATGGGAGAAGCAAACATGAAAAATAAGATTATTACCTTTCTTTTGAGTATGGGGGTGCCTTTAGCAACTATTTATGGTAGTGCTGGTTGTAATGGTAGTTGCGGTAGTTGTACATTTAATTGTACACCAGGTCTATTTTTGTTGATAATTTTAGCAGGAAAAGTACTTTATAAAAAAGCAAAGGTGAGAATATTTGGAAATGCATAATGAGTTCTGGAAAAAAATCGGCTTGTTTTTAGCAATGATAGGAATCATGTTTGGCTTGATGGTATTTCGGGAAGAGAATGAATATGATAAAGAATTTGTAAAGTTGAAATTAGTTCCACAACAAACAGTAGAATATAATGTTGATTTGTCACAAGAGGGTATTTTAAAAAAATATCTACAACCAGAAAAATATACTTTGTATTTGCGGTTACGTGGAGCTAGCAAAAATGAGCCTTTGTATTGTCGAACTGAGGGAGTAAAAATGTTTGTATCTCAAGGAAGTAAAAAAGGAATTTGGCATGAATTACAAACAGATAAACCTGTTTCTACTTATAAAAATACCATTCCTTTGAGTGTGGAATTTGCACTTCCTAAAGACAAATTGCTACAAGGTGAACGGTGTCAAGGTAAAATAGTTTTGTATAATGCAAAAGGCGTTTATAGCACAGTTTTAATTAATTTTAAAATGTGATATGATATAAAAAACATACTTTGGAGGAATTCTTTAATGAAAAAAATCGCTATTTTGCGTTGCCTGAAAAAATCTGCTGCTTGTGCAGGTGTTAGTTGCATTAATGCTTTTTATGACAGAGAAAAAACTTTTGAACAATATGGTGATGAAGAAATGCGTTTAATGTCAGTCTGGACTTGCAATGGTTGCGGAGCATCTATGCTGGAAAATCAAGAAGGCATTAATAAAAAAATCGCCAAAATGCAGGCTATAGGTGTCGATGTAGTGCATTTAAGTAATTGCACCCGCAAAAAAGATGAAAATGGTGAAAAACATCTTTGTCCTACAATCAAAAGAATTAAAGCTGAATTGGAAGCAGCAGGTATTACTGTTGTAGAAGGTACTCACTAAAAATTTAGCAAAAAAAATAAAGGCTAGAACTTTTTCTGAAACGAATTGGTTCTAGCCTTTATTTTTCTATTTACATTTTTTCTTCGTAAATATTTATTTCTTCCCCCATAAATTGAATAGTTTTCTTGGCAGGTAAATCGATTGTTTTACCTGTAGTAGTTTTCCAGGTAGCGTTTTCTTTAAGCGTACCTTGAGTAACATAACCATTATGCTCAAATTCTATTTTTGTACCGCTTTTAAATTCTAAAAATCCCGGTGTATTTTTTTCGCCTTGAAGGTGCTGATAGCCGAGCGGACGTAATTTGGTGTTCTCCGCTAGTGTACCGCTCTTAATTTGACCATCTGGATAAAAAACAAGTTCGGTATCAGCTTTAAAATCAACAAAACCATAACTGTTTTGTTGTATTTTTAGGCTTACTTTTTCGCTGATAGTACCGCTTAAAACAGTGCCGTCAGGAGCAAAGGTTACTTGGGTGTTATCTTTATAACGGACATGACCGTATGTGGGAACAGCAAACCCGTTACGGATATTAATAGGACGGAAAAATCTAGGGAAGAAGACATTGTTGGTTTCTAAATAAGCATAATCGTTAATAAGGTTCTTCCAACCTGTGGGACGAAGATAAGTATTTTGATTAAGTGTACCTGTAATTAATTCACCTTGGGAATTAAGTTCTGCTACAGTATTTTTCTTAAATTTTAAGTCATCATCAGCTACACTCCATCCTTGAGGTATAAGGACTTCGTTTTTAGTTAAAGTAATATTTTCAGCAAAAGTAGCTTGAACAAATAAAAATGTCAAGAGAAATGTAGAAAAAATAATTTTTTTGTTCATCGATATCACCTCGATAGAAGATTTTTAATTTAAATTTTTGCAATAATATTGCTTATAGATTAATTATAGGATAAGCAACTCAAAAAGTCAAAATTTCAATAGTATTAATATGTTAAATAAATATAAAAATATTAAAGAAAAAGTTCACAAAAGATACACTTTTACTTGACTTTTTTGTAGACACTATACTATTAATAATAAAAGATATCAATAAGAAAATAAAGAGAAATAAACAAGAGAGCTAATAATAGAGGAGAAAAATAAAAATATATTGGCAACATATTCTCGGATATGTTTTTACGGGTAAGTTTGATGTGATTTCAACGCTGTAGCGCAACTGTGAAGGAGAGCTTTTTTATCATACACCTCCTACCAAGGGATAAAAAGGCAATGACACTAAGCCAGGGTACCGACAATATATTATATAAATTATTTAGATAGTATGCGCCTACATACTTCTATATAAACAAACAGTTATTTTGAGGGATAACCATTTGATTTTATAAGAATGTGTTGGTAGCTTGCTATCTAGCAGGAAATGCGGATAAATTTTGCTGCCTATGTGGTATGTGATTTTTAGCCGTTTTTTTATTGCCCTCAAACAGTTTAATCATTTATTAGATTGTTGAAAAAGATTATTTTTATTAAAAATTTTAAGGAGTGTTTACAAATGGCAAAAACTAAAGTTGAAAACAAAGAAATGGAAGTAAAAGAAGCTGCAACCCAAGAAGTAGCTGAAAAAACTACTGAAGCAAATGCTGTCGCAAAGAAATTTGCAGATTTCAAAGCTTTCCTGGAACAAGAAAAAGTTAATGGTTTCCAATTTTTAGAAGTTAATGAAACAAATAAAATCTTTAGAAGCAATCTGCTTATTGAAGGTCAAACTTTACCGATGTTTGTTGTTATCAATGACAGTGTTTATACTTTCATTCAAGTACACCTGGTAACTTTGACTCCGGAGAAAAAAGCTAAATGCATGGAATTTTTGAATGAAATGAACGAACGCTTTAGCATGCTGAAATATTTTGTAAATCATGAAGGTAATCTGGTTTTGACTTGCAGCGTTCCTTCCGGCAATGATAAATTTGACCCGGCTTTGATTGTTGCTTTAATCGACCAAGTAAGATTGCATCTTTTAGAAAACTATCCGCAACTGATGAAAAAAATCTGGGAAGATTAATTTAAGATAAGAGGATTGAGGAAATGATTAAAAAGAAATTAACTGCTGCAGTTTTAGCTAGTTTAGCTGCTATGAGTTTTAACGGTAGTGCTTTAGCTGCCGAGCAAGCTCCGGAATTAAATGAGTTTACTTTGGATACGCTGATTGTAACTGCTAGTCGTATTCCATCCACTATTACTGATGCTAAAGCTGACGTCAGCGTAGTTACCCGTGAACATATCGAAGATATGCATATGGAAAATGTTGATGAAGCTTTAAGAACTGTACCCGGTGTACAATTTTTAAACTATGGCACCAATGGTATGAATGCTAACCTTAGCGGTATCCGCATTAATGGTAGTAAGGATATCGTTATCTTAGTGGACGGTGTGCGTGTAACCGACTTCCAAGGTTCCGGCAGCAGTGGTTATGCATATACTGCTTTGATGAGCAATATGGATAATATTGAACGCATTGAAGTATTACGTGGTAGTGCTGCTACTGTTTATGGTAGTGGTGCTAAAGGTGGCGTTATCAATATTATTACTCGTAAGATTAATGATAACCAAGCTAGTATTAATATTGCTCGCGGTAGCTTTGGTAAAGAAAATTATAAATTCCATAATCAAGGTCGACGTGGTAAATTCTCCTACAGCACTTATTATGATAAAACCTTAGTTGGTGATATTGAAGATGGTGCTGGCAAAACATGGGAAGGTAGTACCAATACTAAAAGTAATGGCATTAAATTAGCTTACGATTTTAATGACCAACATAAATTGAGCATTAGCTATGATAAGTTGAAATCTGAATATAGTGGTTTAGACGGTGTTTATGATGCACACCATTATGATGGCCTTTATGATAGCAAAAATTTGACCATTAAATATGACACTCAATTTTCTGAGAAATGGTCTAATGCTTTGACTTATCGTAAAAATGATGTAGAAACTTTTTACAATAAGCTTAGCGAAGGTTTAGAAAATCACTCTGATTATTCCTATGATTTTTTAAGTGATCAAGTTACTTTAGATACTTCCCGCCATACAGTAGTCTTTGGTTTTGATTATTCTAAAGGCAGTGGTTATAACGTTCAAGCTGCTAGCAATGTTAAAAAGAATAGAACCATGAAGAACTATTCTTACTATGTACAAGATGATTGGGAAATTATTCCTGATGTAACTTTGTCCGGTGGTATTCGTTATGATAAGCCTGAAAGAGGCGAAGGTCCGGAACTGGATACACATACTTCTAAGAGCTATAAATTAAGCTGGGATATTACCGATAAGGATACTATTTATGCTGGTCGCAGTGATTTCTATATCCTGCCGAGTATTGATCAAATGTATAACACTCAATGGGGTAATGCTAAATTAGCTCCTGCTGAAGGTAGAACAACCAGCATTGGTTACAACAAAACATTTGATGACAACAATATCTTGACTGTTAACTGGTTTGAAACTAAGAGTGATAAAATCATTGGCTTTGATAGCGAAGGTCAATACCAAAACTATGATGATGGCGTAAGTCGTGGTTGGAATGCACAATATATGACTCAATTGAGCGATAGATGGAGTGCTACTTTAGGTTGGTCCCATTTGTTCTATCATGCTAATGGTGATAACTATGAAATGGGTTATTATCCTAAAGATATGGCTACTTTTAGTATTCAATATGATTATGCGAAATTTAATGCTGGTTTAGATGGCTTCTATTTCATGCGTAAAGTTAATGATAAGTATGCAGATAAACAGGGCTGGCCGGCAGATAATTATGCTGTAGTTAATTTGAGCCTCAATTATAAACCTACTGACAATCTGACTTTCTATACTAAAGTAGATAACTTATTTGATAAATTATATGCTGAACATACTAATGGTATTCATGACGGTGAACCTGGCAGCTGGTATTCCATGCCTGGACGTAGCTTTGTAGTTGGTATGGAACTTAAATTTTAATTAATAGTTAATGGTGCTTGTGAAAGAAGGTTATTAACGTGTTAAATTTTATGAAAAAAACTTCTAGAATGCAAAAAAGTTTAGCTACAGCTATTACTTTAGGCTTGATGGCTGGTATGTATATGCCCCAAGCTTCTGCAGCTACTTATGATAATAAAGTTGTACAAGGTGATTACAAAGCTGACTTAAAAGTTTTTGGCGCTGATGTTGTGAGCAAAGATGAACAAGGCAATACAGTTTTAACTTTTAATGATGGTGATACTTTAAATCGTACTCATGCCACAAGTGCTGCTCCGATTGCTATTTATAGTAATAGAAATGCCATTATCAATGTAAAAAATAATGGTACTTTAAATTTAAATGCCCAAGCTACTATTGAACATTCTAATGGTTCTGCTGTAGGTTTTAGCGTAGGTAATGGCAGTAATACAGTGGTTAACGGCAATTTAAATATCCAAGCTCATTCTACAAGCTATAGTGCTGGCGGTATTTCTTTAGGTGTTGACGGTAGTGGCAGCGGCGACGAAACACATTTAACTATTAATGGTGACGTTACCATGCGTAGCAGTGATAGTGCTAATCCGTGGGGTGTTACTTCCCAAAATATGCATGGCGGTTTCGGTCCTGACGGCTGGGCAGGTAATCCTAATTATACAGGTTCTAGATGGGCACCGAGTGGCATTTCTTTAGGTGCGGGTCATGGTAGTACAATCGATATTAATGGTAATGTAGATATCGCTGTTAAAGGCGTTGGTATTAGTTTGAATAACTACTATGATGGCAATGGTACAATCAATTTAAATGGTGGTAATGTACGTATTGAAACGCCGGAAAGTAAAGATTTTGGTTATTATGCTGTAGCTAACTATGGTGGCACTTTAAATATTAATAATACCGGTAAACATGATGTTGATATTAAAGGCAACATGATGATTATGAAAAATGATGGTCAAGGTAATCCTTTCTTTTTCCAAGATGGTACTGTAAACCTGACCATGGCTACCCAAAATTCTAAATGGGTGGGTGTAGTAGATAATACCGGTGCTTCTCAAGCTGGTACTTTGAATTTGACTTTGCAAAATGGTGCTTTATGGCAACACGAAGCAATGGGCAAAACTGATGGTTTAGATCCTGACAATATGCCTTCTCCGTCCAATGAAAAATATGGACATTATGATGGTATTTCTCATATTGCTTCTTTAAATGGTGGCAATAGCGCTGATAATGCTGGTGTTATTTTCCAAAAAGATAAAGCTGGCATTAGTGTTGATAAATATAGCGGCAATACCTTGATTATCTATGAACACAATAATAAAGGTATTCAAGCAGGCGATTATGCAGCTGGCGATGTTGTTATCAAATCTGCAGCTCAAGGTTCTGGCGTAACTTTGTCTACAAATAATAAGAACATCAATATGCAAGATGTAAAAGAAGTAGACCAAGTTCTGAGTGCCTTAGCAGGTAAATTGACTTATGAAGGTGCTGTAAATAATAAAGAAGCTAACTTGGTAGGTAAAGTACAAATCGCTGAAGGCTTGACCAGTTCTTCCGCTGCTCTTGATGCTGGCGATATGAGATTTAACTCTACTACCGGTAAAGGTGAATATGTAAGTACTCGTATTGAAAAAGAATTTACCACAACAATTACCGGTGATGCTACACAGGACCAAGCGTATGTGGACGGTAACGTTTTAAAAGATAATGTTTATACTTTTGCCTATAATAGCAGTATTACTACTGACAAGAATAAATCTGCTGTAGATGCTGTGAAAGACGTAACCATCAAAGCAGATGGCAAAATCTTAGAACTTAAGAGCAGCGGTGATGTAAGTGGTTATGGAAAACAAGTAATTGCCATGGGTACTAACGCAGCTGTAAAAGTTGATTTCACAGGTAAACTTCTTAATGTAAGTGTTGACAATAAGAGTGGTCGTGCAGAAGCATTGCATATGGCCAACGGTGCTACAGATAAAAAAGCCGTGATGAACCTGAATGGTGATGTCAAACTTAATGCTGCAGGTAGTGATACTGTCCTCGGTGCTTATGTAGCAGGTAATAGCGAATTAAATATCAATGGCAACCTGATTATGAAGGGTGAAAAAGACGGTCAATTTGCATTGACTAATTATGCACCTAGTGATCAAAGCAGTGATTTTGCTTATTATAATATGAATGGTTTGTATGCTACAGGTGACTTTAAATCTCACCAAGGTTCAACTATTAATGTCAATGGTAACGTTGATATGGCTGTTGATGGTACTGCAGTACATGCTAATGGGTATGGTTCTACCATTAATATTAATGGCGGCGGCAAAATTGTCATTAATAAAGATAATGTAAGCCCGCATTATGCTTTGGTAGCTGAAAACGGTACTATTAATGTAAATATGAATGCTGATAAAAATGCAGCAGGCAATCATGATTTAACAATTTTAGGTAATATCGGTGTAGTTAATGGTGCTGTTAATCCCAGTGACCCGACTAAAGATAGTGTAATCAACTTAGGTTTAGCTACGCAAAATTCTTCTTGGACCGGCGTTATTGTTGATAGCTTTACAGAAAAACAAGAAAAAGATGGTTATCATGGCAAAGCTAATATTTATCTGAGCAATGGTGCTACTTGGACTAATGAATCCTATGGTTCTACATTGCAAGGTAGCTCATGGGCACCTGGCTTTAATGGTAGTATTGTAGAAAACTTAGTTGGCGGCAATGATGCACAACATGCTGGTTATATTCTGCAAAAAGATGCTCATGAACTGGCTATTAATAATTACAGCGGCAATACTGTGATTATGTATGAACATACAGGTGATGGCAGTAAAGCAGAAGATTATGCAGCAGGTGATACTATTATTAAACATGCGGCAGCAGGTTCTAATGTAACCATGTCTACCAATAATAATGGTATTGATATGCAAGATAATGCTAAGGTTGAAGCAACTTTAAATGCTTTGGCCGGTAAGCTGACCTATGAAGGTGCTGTAAATAATAAAGAAGCTAATCTGGTAGGTAAAGTACAAATCGCTGATGGTCTTACTTCTTCCAGTGCAGCCATGAATGTCGGTGATATTAAGTTCGACGCAGCTACTGGTAAAGGTGATTACGTTGAAGGATCCAACAAACCGGTAGAACCGCCTGTAAAACCCGAAAAACCGGAAAAACCCGATAATAACATTCAATGGGGTAATTATGAAAACAACATTATGCAAGGCGTAAGAAGTGCTATGATGGATTCCATGATGGCATGGCGTGATAATGCAGCACAAAGCTTTACTAGAAGCAGTGCTCTGCGTAATGGTGCAGAAGAAGGTGCTTGGGCTAATGTATATGCAGGTAAATCTAAATATGAAGGCAGTACTGATTTTGAAAGCGATTATAAAGCAGCCCAATTCGGCTATGATAGAAAATTAGCTAATGGTTGGAATGTTGGTGCAGCCGTAGATTATCGTGATGGCGATGGCAGCTATATGTTAGGCGGCGAAGGCGAACATAATCTGTATAGCATTGGCGTATATGGCAGCAAAACTTTTGCAGATAACAGCTATATTGATATTACTGCTAAAGCAGGTCGTGCTGAAAATGAATTTACTGTTCATAACGGTACCGGTGTCAGCGTCGACGGTGATTATGCTAGCCGCGGTTATAGCTTGTCTGCTCAATACGGCAAACGCTTTGTTGGTGAAACCGGTGGTTATTTTGAACCTCAAATGCAATTAACTTGGGCACATTTGGATGATGCTAATTATAATGCTGATGGTAAAGATAATGGCATGCTGCATGTTGCACAAGAAGCTTTTGATAGCTTTGTTGGTCGCATTGGTTTTGAAGCAGGTAAAGTTGATGCTAACAGTAGCTTGTTCGCTCGTTTGAGTCTGAACCATGAATTTGCTGGCGATGTTGATGGCAGTTATTATGCAATTGATGGTGGTTTGAAACAAACTTCCTATGATTTAGGCGGTACTTGGTGCGAACTTACTTTGGGTGCTGATTACAAATTAAGCAAAACCAGCAATTTCTATGCTGATGTAACTAGAAGCCTGAGCGGTGATTATAAACATGAATGGCAAATTAATGCCGGTTTGAACTTTAGTTTCTAATTAAAAACTTTACTCTTATTGTTGGCGAGTGCGGGATTATACCTGCACTCAGCCAATAATAAATTTTTATAAGATTATTTAGCAAAACTATTATTTGGAATATTCTGTATTGGAATAATAGTTTTGCTGAATAAAATATCAGCTTAGAAAGGTAGGAATTATATATGAAGAAAAAAATGTTAACTTTACTTATGTCTTTAATCATGACTTTTGCTTTGTGCAGTACATCTTTTGCTGCGGAAAAAGCAGTATGCTTTGTAGATATGCAAGCTATTTTAACCAGCTATCCTGGAATCAATGATATTGCTAAACAAATTTCTGACAAACAAGCAGAGCTGCAAAAGAAATTTAATGTGGAGATTAAAAATCTTGATGCTCAAGGTCAGGCTAACTTACAAGCAAAATATAATAAAGAATTAAGCGATTTTGAAAATAGAAAAATGAATCCTGTACGTAAAAGCATTAACAATGCCATTCATGCAGTAATGAAAGCTAAAGGTGTTGATAGCGTAGTAAATATTAATGCTATGGTTGCTGGTGGTCAAAATTTAACTGCTGATGTAGTTAAAGAATTAAAAAAATAAGCTAATGTAAATTTACTTTAGCGAAAATCAATCATGAAAAGGAGCAATGATTATGTGTGCAAATTGGGTCTCACGAATTACAAAAAAAGCTGTTAACAAAAAGTTAAGCTTAGCTGTTACAGCTGGTTTATTGGCAGGTTTTTCTTGCACTTCTGCTTTTGCGGCAGCTACTACAGATGCTTTTGATATTCAGATTAATGAAAGTAAAATTCATGGGCAAAACTTTCAATATATGTGGTCTGACAAAGATATTCGTACAGAACCTTTAAATGATTTAAGCGAAGAATATGTAAAATATGAATTTGCTAAAGATAGTTCTATTTCTTTAACTACTACTAATCCGGATCATTTTGCGCATACCTATGCACCGAAGAATATTAGTGCTATCAAATGGGCAGGCGATAGAGACGGCGTTATCGATATGACAGGGCATAAATTGACCTTGAACGTTAATGCTAACCAAGATGTTGAATATGGTGCTGAAGGTATTTATATTGCCAGCAATGATGTAGTTATTGATAATGTAGCTGGTTTAGAGGTAAATGTTAATAATGCTACTAATATTGCTAATGGTATTTTAGTCCAAGGTAATAAAACTGAAGGTTCTTATCAAGATGGTGATGGTCTTGCTTCTTTGACTATTAATAATGACGATAGCAAAGAACATGCTGTAAAAATCAGAGCTACTAATGGCGATACTTTATATGCGATTCATGCTAATAGAAACTCTGGTTCTGCCAAAATCGATGTAAAAGGTTTGGTTGATATCGATGTGGCTAAGGGCATAGGCTTATATGCTAATGGTGGCGATATCTCTGTTGGTGGTGGTTCTGTAGTTGCTAGAGGTAGTGAAGCTATTCGAGCAGCTGATGGTACTGTTTTAGTAAATGCTCACTATGCTAAAGATGGCAGTATCGTTGTAAATGGTGCTGATCGTGATGTTAAGATTGACGGCGATATTTATCTGTTAGATATTCCTTATGAAGAAGGTGGAGCTAAGGTCGCTTTAGCATTAAATACAGATAAATCTTCTTTCAATGGTGGCATTACTCATGAAGGTCCTGATGCTAAAATGTCCATGGCTTTGGCAAATGGTGCGGTTTGGACTAATGAGAGCATTTTACAAAAAGATAATTGGGCAGGTAGTAAGGTAGATAATTTTGTTGGCGGTAGCAGTGCGGAAAAAGCAGGCTATATTGTACAAAAAGATAAGCATGCTTTAAATATTGATAATTATTCCGGTCATGCTGTTGTTGTTTACGAACATACTGGTGATGGTAGTAATGCAAGTGATTATGCTGCTGGTAATACTACAATTAAGACAGCAGCTAATGGTTCCGGTATCGTTTTATCAACACAAAAAACTGAAAACATCAATATTGATGATGCTACTCAAGTCAATAAAATTTTAAATGCCTTAGCAGGTAAATTAACTTATTCTAATTATGTTACCGGTGAAGATAATCTGGATGCTAAAGTACAAATTGCTTCTGGCTTGACTTCTTCCCAAGTGTTTAAAACAGGTAATATTACTTTTGATGGTGCTAGCGGTCAAGGTACTTTTGATCCCAATAATGCAGGCAAAACTTTAGAATTTACTGATCCGTTGACTGGTATAAAAAATACTGATAAAGAATATGTAAAAGCCGGCGTTATGACTGCTGACGGTAAATATAAATTTACTCCTGGTTCTACCGTTACTATTACTGGTAATAGTGAACATGGTGCTATTGAATTAGAACGTGGCGTTAATGAAGTAGTTGTTGATGCTAAAGGCAGTACTTTGAACTTAAAAAATAATTCTGCTGTAGAAATGCAGAAAATTTATGGCTTGAGTAATAAACTCAATGAAACTAAATTAAATATTACCGCCAAAGATGTCAATATTGATGTTACTAATACTGCTACTGATGGTGCTGCTGTTGGCGTTAATTTGCAGGGTAAATCAAGAAATACAGCAACAGAACTCGTAATCAATGGTAATACAACTATTTTTGCTCAAGCAGCTAAACCGGATATGATGGCCTCTGCTTATGGCATTTATGCTAAAGATAATGCTAAAGTAACCATTAATGGCGACTTGTCCATGAAGAGAGTAGGCTCTGAAATTTGGGGCGTTTCTAATAATGGCATTGGATACGATAAAAATACAGCTTATTTAACTGGTGCAGGTATCAAAGTTGAATCCGGTTATGATGCAAAAAAAACAGGTACTGTAACTGTTAATGGCAATGTAGATTTAGCTGTTAATGGTAGTGGCCTTGTTGCTCAAGGTAAAGATGGTAATATTACTGTTAATGGCGGTGGCAACATCGAAGTTAAGAAAAACGATGCTAATGTTCATTTTGCAGCTGTGGCACAAGAAGGTGCTAGCATTAATTTGAACATGAATGATGGTGTTGCAGGTGATAATGCTTTAAATATTAAAGGTAATATCGGTGTTATCAAGGCACCTATGAGTCAAGGTACTTCTAGTGTTAACGTTGGCTTAAAAGGAGAAAATTCTAAATTAACTGGCGTTGCAGTAAATACCTATACTGATAATAATGGCCAAATTAATATGAGCGTGTCCGATGGTGCTACTTGGGAAAACAGCCAATATGGTGCTATTTATGCTAATGATTACACCTATAATGGTAGTAAAGTTAATAATTTTACTGGTGGTAAAGACGAAGCTCATCGTGGCGTAATTCTGCAAAAAGATAATAAAAATTTAAATATTGAAAATTATAGCGGTAATACTTTAGTAGTATATGAACATACTGGCACTGGTACAGAAAAAGGTGATTATGCACAAGGTAATGTCATCATTAACCATGCGGCTAAAGGTTCTAATATTACTGTCGCTACCGATAATAGTAATATCAATATTAATGACCTGTACAATGTACAAACTGTTTTAAATAATTTAGCTAATAAATTAACTTATCAAGCATATGTTAGTGGCGAAAAGAATTTGACTGGTAAAGTACAAATTTCTTCCGGTTTAACTGCTTCTAGTGCAGCTAAGAGAGTCGGCGATATTACTTTTGATGATAAAACAGGTCAAGGTAAATATGAAAGCGGCAAGCCTTTACATTATTTCATGACCACCTTAACTGGTGATGAGACTGCTGACGATGAATATATTGCAGCAGGTGTTTTACAAGATGATGATAGTTATGCATTTAAAGATGGCATAACTAATATCGTAGTCGGTGTAGAAGAAGGCGATTCCATGGGTATCGGCTTTGAAACTAACCGCAATATTACTGCTGACGAATTATACATTACTTCTGGTTATAGAGGTATTTCTACTGAATATTACATGGATGATGGTCCGTTCAACTCCACTATTACTGCTAATAAAATAGTTATTAGAACCGATACTACGGACAAGGTTCCAGAAGATTCACATGGTATTCATGCGTCTTTTGATTCCGGCAAAAAGAACAAACTGACTATTAATGGCGATGTAGATATTAATTCCAAAGGTAAACATAGTGCAATCGGTATCTATACAGAAGAAGGCGGCACTACTGTTATCAATGGTAATGTAACCATGAAAGGCGAAAATGGTGCATGGGGTGTTGACCGTTATACTTTAGAAAATGGCGAAGTAACTGAGGTTTATGGCATTAGTGCTGAAAGCTTGAGCAAAAAAGCTGCCAATATCGATATTAACGGTAATGTGGATTTAGCTATTAATGGTACTGCTATTTATGCTTTTGGTAATAATAACAATATTAATATTAATGGCGGCGGTGTTATTAAAGTTAATAAACACTCTGATGATCCTTATAATACTAACTTTGGCATTTTAAGCTATGGCGGTAATGTTAATGTAAACATGAATGAAGCACGTGATGCAGCAGGTACTGAAGCATTACAACTTTATGGTAATGTTGGTATATCTAATGTTTATAGTAAAAAATATCCGGATAGCTTAGTAAATATTGGTTTAGCAACAGAAGATTCTGTCTTCCATGGCGTAGTATTAGATAATTATGCAGATGATCAAAAAGATCATGGCGGTGTAAATCTTTATGTATCCAATGGTGCAACCTGGATTAATGAAGAATATGGTACTGCAAGCCGTGGTGATGGCAGTTTGACTTTCACCGGCAGTGAAGTTACTAAATTTGTAGGTGGCAGTGATGAAGCTCATAGAGGCATAATTGAACAAAAAGACCACAATAAATTGTCCATTGAAAATTATAGCGGCAATGCGTTAGTATTCTATGAACATTCTGCTGATGGTACCCAAGCAAGCCACTATGTAGCAGGTGATACTGTAATTAAACATGCTGATGCTGGTTCTAGTATCGTTGTTGCTACTGGTAATAATGGCATTAATATGGATGACAAACTTGCTGTTAACCAAGTGTTATATACTTTGGCAGGTAAAATCTTCTATGAAGGTGCTATTGGCGGTGCAGAAAACAATTTGACTGGTAAAGTACAAATTGCTTCTGGCTTAACTGCTTCTAGTGCAGCACAAAAAATCGGTGATATGAAATTTGACGCAACAACAGGTCAAGGTGTTTATGAATCTGCTGACTATAACAATGTTGTTGACTTTAGCCAAACTATTACTGGTAACAAAGATAAAGATATGGAATATGTTTTCAGCGGTGTACGTCAAGAAGATGGTACTTATCTGTTCGAGAAAAATTCCAATATCAATATTGTAGATAAAGACAAATCTGCTATCGATGTAGAAAAAGATGTTGTTATCAATGCAGAAGGCAGTATTTTGAATCTGACAACTAAGAACATTGGTATTCAACAAAATGTCAATAAACTTGCAAATATCACAGCTGACCAACTCAACATTAAGGTTGATACTCAAGGCCGTGGCGAAGGCATCCATGTAGTTGGTACTCAAGGCAAAACTGAAATGAATATTACCGGTAACACTAATGTGAATGTACATGGTGTTGGTTATACTTTAGGTGCTTATGCAACTGGTGATGCAACTATTAACTTCAATGGCAATGTAACCATGAAGGGCGAAAACAATGGTTGGGGCATTGATAATGGCGATACCGGCATGTCTGGTGAAAATGCTTATTTCTCCATCAGCGGTCTGTATGCAGGTGCTAACTATGTAGTTAAAAAAGGCGCAACCATCAATGTTAATGGTAATGTAGATTTAGCTGTTAATGGTACTGGTGTTGTTGCTAATGGTTATAATGCCGAAGTTAATATTAATGGCGGCGGTACTATTACTACCAATAAAGATGCAACTAAACAACATTATGCTTTAGTAGCAACTAATGGCAAAATCAACATGAATATGAATGATGCTGAAGATGGTGCAGGTACTAGTCAAGTAAACATCAAAGGTAATTTGTCTGTAAATGACAGTGCTGCTCATAGCAATGATTATGCTAAAGATAGCATTATCAATCTTGGACTTTCTACTAAAGAATCTACTTTAGATGGTGTCATCATTAAAGATTTTGCAGCTGATAAATTAGCTAATGGCTACAAAGCAGAAGTAAATCTGTATCTGTCCAATGGTGCAACCTGGAATAATAGCGTCTATGGTCAAACCAGCCTGGACTTTGCAGGCAGTGAAGTAGAAAAACTGGTTGGTGGCAGTGATGAAGCTCATCGTGGTGTAATTTTACAAAATGATGAAAATAAACTGACTGTGAATAATTACAGTGGCAATACTTTAATCATTTACGATCACACCGGTGATGGCAGCAAAGCCGAAGATTATGCAGCAGGCGATACCATTATCAAACATGCTGAAAAAGATGCTGCTATTACTTTGTCTACTAGCAACAACGGCGTGAACATGAAAGATAGTGCAAGCATCGAAGCTACTTTGAATGCTTTGGCCGGCAAGCTGACTTATGAAGCGTTCATGAAGGGTGAAAATAACCTGACTGGTAAAGTACAAATTGCTTCCGGCTTGACTGCATCCAGTGCTCAACAACAAGTTGGCGATATGAGCTTTAATAAAGACACTGGTAAAGGCGATTATGTCGAAGGTTCTATGAAACCTGGCGTACAAAAACCTGAACCGCAACCTGGTCCGAACCCGAATCCGGATAAACCTGATTACGAGCAAGGCGATTACGAAAACGTTATCATGGCAGGTACAAGAGCAGCTATGACTGACAGCATGCTGGCTTGGAGAGCAAATGCGGCTGACAACTTCGTAAGAAGTGGTGAACTGAGAAATGGTGCTGAAGAAGGTGCTTGGGCAAGAATTTATAGCGGCAGCACTAAATATGAAGGTAACAAAACCGACATCGACAGCAACTACTATGCAGTACAAGGCGGCTTTGATAAAGCAATGGGCGATGGCTGGACCGCAGGTATGATGTTTGATTATCGCGATGGCGATGGTGATTATACTAACGGTGCTGAAGGCGAACACAAAATGTACAGCTTAGGCGTATATGGTACTAAAGATCTTGGCGACAAAGCATATATTGATTTGGCAGCTAAATTTGGTACTGTAGAAAATGACATTACTGCTCGCAACGAAATCGGTCAAGAAATCAAAGGCGAATATAGTGCAGATAGCTATAGCTTGAGTGCACAATATGGTAAACGTTTCGAAAAAGGTAATGGCTACTTTGAACCGCAAGTACAATTGACCTGGGCTCATGTTGGTGATGAAGAATTTGATGCTAGCGGAAAAATTGGTACTTTGAATGTAAAACAAGATGCGTTCGATAGCTTAGTAGGCCGTATTGGTATTGAAGTAGGTACTGAAAATGACAAAGGCAACTTATTTGCTCGTTTGAGCTTGAACCATGAATTTGCAGGTGATGTAGATACTACTTACTTTGCTAAAGATGGCGGCTTGAAAACTACTTCTTATGATGTAGCCGGTACTTGGAGCGAATTGACCGTAGGTGGCAATTACAAACTTAGCCAATGCGCAAACTTCTATGCTGATGTAACTAAAGCATTGACTGGTGATTACAAACAAGATTGGAAAGTAAATGCTGGCTTCAGCTTTAGCTTCTAATTAAAAATTTTATTTTAAAATAAGTAGATGTTCTGTGGCACAGATTTTTCTGTGCTACAGAACTATACTTAAATTTCCTATACCCTTATTAGAAAAATTTTTCTGATAAGGTTTTCGTGGGTTATATAGGTAAATTGTTTTTGAGGCTTTAAACCTATAAATCATTTGATGAAAAGCTGTTTAAATTTATGAATTTTATATTTAATGAGGTATTTAGATGAGTAAATTTTCAAAGAAACAAAGCAAAAATACTTGGAAAAAATATTTAGCACAAGCAATTACTGCTGGTTTATTAACTGGTATGTATAATACTGCCGGTTTTGCAGCAGCACCGCTTTTTACAGATGCTATTACAGGTGATCAAAAAGCAGATACTGCTTATAGTGACTATGTAAACATTTTTGGTGAAGAAGGTCACTACTATTTTGTTAATGGTGCTACCATTAATATGGGTGCTAAAGGACAGGCTGCCATAGATCAAGTAAGTTCTAATGGTAAATTTGTTGATGTCACTATTAGATCTGTTGGCGATATGACCTTAAATGTTGGTGCTAATGGGGCAGAAAATCGTTATGGCGTGCGTCATATTATTAATGCTGCTGACGGTTGGAGTGCCAATGGCTTGATGTTGCAGTCCAAAAAACTTAATATTAATGTTAATAGTGATTTAAGAGCTGAAGGTATCCATACTGAAGTTGATGGTGCTGGCAGTATGCCTGTGGAGCATACGTTTTCTTCTGTTGACCAAACTCCAAAGGCTAATGTTATTTTAGATATTAATGGTAAACAAGGTGCAGCCGGTATCTATACCGGTGGTGGTACTAGCGTAAAAATTTTAGGTGCGTTGACCATGAATGTTGATGGCGGCAGCCAAGTTACTGATTTTAAAACAGTAGGTATTCATGTTGATTCTGCCAGAAATAATGCTTCCTCTGCTGTTACTGTAAATAATAAAGTTGATATTACAACTAATGGTACAGGTATTTTAGCTGAAGGTAATAAAGCTAAAGTTGAGCTGCGCGAAGATGCAAACATCAACATTAAAAAAGATGATAAGAATGTTAATTATTCTTTAGCTGCTAATGGCGGTAACATCACTTTAAATTATGATAAAGTAGCGAATGGACATGAGCCTAATTACGCTAATCCTGATAAAGCTGTAGTTCTCAATGGTAATATTGGTCTTTTAGGTAATGGTGGCTCCATTATTGCTAATTTATATGGTGAAAAATCTGTATTTAATGGTGTTGTTTTCAATAAAGAAGGCGCTACTGATGGACTGAATATGACTTTGGCTAATGGTGCTGTTTGGAATAATGAAGCATATGGTGCTACTGATGCAAGCTTTAAAGGCAGTGTCGTAGAAAATTTTGTGGGCGGTAATAGCGATTCTAATGCAGGCGTTATTCATCAAAAAGATACTCATGCTTTAACTTTTAATAATTATTCTGGTAATAGCTTTGTTATTTATGAACATACTGGTGATGGCACTCATGCAGGTGATTATGCTGCCGGTAACGTAATTATCAAAAAAGCTAATTTCATTGGCAAAGACAATAACAAATCTACTATTACTTTATCTACTAATAATACTGGTATTGATATGCAAGATACTAGTGCTGTCGATAAAGCATTAGATGCTTTAGCTGGCAAATTGTTCTATGAAGGTATTGTGGGCGATGTTGATGGTGAAGCAGCAAGTAAATTAGAAGGCAGAGTACAAATTGCTTCTGGTTTAACTGCTTCTGGTGCATTACGTCAAGAAAAAATTACTTTTGACAGTGCAACAGGTCAAGGTAATTATGGCAGTACCCAAACAATTGTAGATTTTACTAAAAATATCACTGGCGACGAAGCAACTGATAAAGTTTATGTCGATGCTGGCGTATTGAAAAAAGGTCAATACATTTTTGATAAAGATTCTACTATTACTTTAACCGATGGTACTTCTGCTATTGATGCTAAAAAAGCAGTAAATATTACTAGTGAGAAAAAATTAACTCTGAATACTTCCGGTACTGCTAAAGCTGGCAGCATTATTGGTGTACAACAAAATGGTGCGTTAAATAGTAATATTAATGTTGGTTCTTTAGATATTAATGTACAAAATGCAGCAGGTCGTGCAGAAGGTATTGTTGTAAATAACACTACTGCCGGTGAACGTGCACAACTTAATGTTAAAGGTAATGTAAATATCAATACTTCCGGTAGCGGTAATTCTATTGGTATCCATACTTCCGGTAACAGTGAATTAACCATTACTGGTGATGTAGCAGTGAATAATACTGTTACTTCTGCTAATGATGCTCGTTATGGCTATTATGAAAATGGTGCTATTTATGCTGGCGGAAATAAAGACTTGCAAAAAGGTTCCATTATTAATATCACTGGTAATGTGGACTTAAAAGGCAATGGCGTAATGGCTAACGGTAACGGTTCTACTGTTAATATCAATGGTGGTGGCAACATCAGCGTGGATAAAAATGCTGGTAAAGGTGCTTTTGCTTTAGCTGCTCAAAGCGGTACTATTAATGTTAATATGAATAAAGAACATAATGGTGCAGCAGATAATACTTTGGTTATCGATGGCAATATCGGTTTGACCAGTGGTGTTAGTGCCATGGGCGAAACAGTTAAAGAAAGCGTTATTAATGTAGGCTTATCTAATGAACAATCTGCTTTGCATGGTGTGATTGCTAATGTTGTGCCGGAAAATCAAGATGGTTTTGTTGGTGAAGCAAATCTTTATCTGAGTAATGGTGCTACTTGGAATAATGAACAATATGGCGAATTGCCGGTGCAGATTGCCGGTCAATTTACTGGTAGCCATTTAAATACTTTGGCTGGTGGCAGTGATGCAGCTCATCGCGGTGTTATTTTGCAAAATGATACTAATGCTATTAAGGTAGACAATTATAGTGGCCACAATATGGTTATCTATGAACATACTGGCAATGGTACTCAAGCAGATCATTATGCAGCAGGCGATTTCATTATTGATAAAGCTGCTCAAGGCTCTGGTATCGTATTATCCACTGATAGCTCCAATATTAATATGCAGGATAATAATGAAGTAAGTGCTGTTTTGAACGCTTTGGCTAATAAACTTTATTACAAAGATTTTGTTAATGGTGTAGCTAATCTTGATGGTAAAGTACAAATTGCGTCTGGCTTAACTTCTTCTTCTCAAGCTTTGCGTGTTAAAGATATTACTTTTGATGAACACACAGGTCAAGGTAGTTATCAAAAACCTGATGGTTCTGTAAACCAAGAACATAAAGTACAGATTGCTGAAGATGGTTATTTTGGCGATACTCAAAGAAAATATTGGCGAGGACAGTATGTTTTAAACGGCGAACGTAATTATATTTTTGATACTAATACTACTTTGAATGTAAGTGCTAGCGATGCTCATGATGCTCATCAACATGGTTATGGTGCTATTCAATGGGCTGGTAACGGTAATGGTACGATTGATATGACTGGCCATAAATTAAGCATTATTACTGATGGTCAAGATTCTGTTGTACAAAAAAATCGTCCGCACGGTATTATTGTAGAAAGTGAAACCTTAAATATTGACAATGTTAAAGGTTTAGATATTTTAGTAAAAAATTCTAATACTAGCAACGGTATCTTTGTTATTGGTATGCCTTCTGCAGGTGCTTGGGATAATGGTGCCGGCAATGCCCATTTAATTATTAATAATGGTGATGAACTGTCTGATGCAGTTAAAATCCGTTTTGAAAACAGCACTAATGTTAATGCTGGTATTTACTTGAAGAAAAACTCTGGTACTGCTGCTTTAGATATTACTGGTTTAGTTGATATTGAAGTAGGCAACGGTGGTCGTGGTATTTATAATGACCGTGGTACTGCTAATATTGGTGGTGGTCGCATTGTTGCACATGAAGGTTATGCTGTTTATACCGGTGGTGGTACTACTACAATCAATGCTAAACTTGATGAAAATGGTGTGATTAAAGCAACTTCTGATACTAGAGATGTAGTAATCGATGGCGATATTTATGTTAGCGATGATATTTCTCAAGGTTCTATGAATTTGGCTTTAAATACTGCTGATTCTTCCTTGAAAGGCGTTATTAATAATAATGGTACTGGCGAAGCCAATGTACTTTTAGCTAATAAGGCTCAATGGACCAATGAAATGGTGCATAATATTGATGGTTGGCAAGGTAGCCATGTTGCTCAATTAGTGGGTGGCAAAAATGCTTCCAGTGCTGGTTATATTATGCAAAAAGACAGCAAAGATTTGACTGTTGACAAATACAGCGGTAATGTAGTTGTAGTTTACGAACATCAAAATGATGGCTCTAAAGCAACTGATTATGCTGCAGGTAATACTATTATTAATAGTGCGGCCCAAAATTCTGGTATTGTTTTGTCCACCGATAGCTCTAATATTGATATGGGTAATAGTGATTTAGTTAATAAAGTATTAGATTCTTTGGCAGGCAAGCTCTTCTACAAGAATTTTGTAACAGGCGAAAATAATTTAGAAGGCAAAGTACAAATTGCTTCCGGTCTTACTGCTTCCAGTGCTGCGAAAGTTGTTGGCAACATTGCCTTTGATCAGCAAACAGGTCAAGGCAGTTATACTCCGGAAAATAAATTAACCTTTGCTACACCGATTACCGGCGATTATGGTACAGATAAAGCATACGTTGATAAAGGCATTATGCAACCTGATGGCGTATATAATTTTGCCGCAGGTTCTAATATTACTGTTAAAGGTAATGCGGATGAAAATGCTGCTGTTGATATTGCCCAAGGTGCAGAAAATGTTGTCATTAATGCTAACAATAGTACTTTGAATTTAGAGAATGATAAGATTGCTTTGGGCGGTCGTGTTTCTGGCTACAAATCTTCTGTTGTAGGTAAGGCAGAAATTAATGCTAAAGAATTAAATATTAAGATTAAAGATGCTGAATCAGGTACTGCTACTGGCATTTTCTTAGAAGGTAAGAGTAGAAATGGTGCAACTGAATTAGTAATTAATGGTAATACCAATATTAATGCTCATGCTTCTCAAGGAAACAAGGCTCAAGGTATTTTTGCTACCATTGATAGTAAATTAACTATTAATGGCAATGTGACTATGCGTGGAGATGCTGATAATAAATGGGGCGTTAACGATGATGGTATAGATAGTAGTTATTCTCAGTCTGCGAACATTGATAGTGTTGGTATTTTGGCTCAGACTGGTAATAATGGCAATTATGAAAGCAAAGGAAGTAAAATTACCGTAAATGGTGATGTTGATTTAGCAATTGATGGTACTGGTATTGCTGCTAAAGGTCAGGATAGCTCTGTAACTATCAATGGTGGCGGTAATATTGAAATTAATAAAGATGGGCAAAAAGGTTCTTATGCCGTTTTAGCAATTGATGGTGGTAAAGTAGATATTAATACCGGTGATACTGTTGATAAAGAATTAGTTATCAAAGGTAATTTAGGTGTTTTTGCTGAACCTTTTACTGAGGCTAAAGAAACTGTTCTCAATATTGGTTTGAGTGGAGCAGATTCTAGCTTAACTGGTTTGGCACATAATGGTTTTGCTGAAAAAGACAAAGCTAAAGGCCAAATTAATATGAACTTGTCCGATAATGCTGTTTGGAAAAATGAAGCTTATGGTGAACTTTTTGCTGGTGATGCCTATGATCCTATTCTGTTTAATGGTAGCGAAATCAATAATTTCGTTGGCGGTAGTGATGCAAGCCATGCAGGTATCATCGAACAAAATGATAGCCATAAATTGACCATCAATAATTATAGCGGCAATGCTTTGGTCTTCTATGAACATACTGGTGATGGTACTAATGCTAAGGATTATGCAGCAGGCGATACCATTATTAAAAATGCAGCAAAAGATTCTGCAATTACTTTATCTACCGGTAATAACGGCATCAATATGAATGATGATAAAGCAGTTGCTAATGTGTTGAATACTTTAGCAGGCAAATTAACTTATGAAGCTTTTGTAAGCGGCGAAAAGAATTTGAATGGTAAAGTACAAATTGCTTCTGGCTTGACCTCTAGCTCTGCAAGTGCTAAAGTTGGCGATATTACCTTTAATGAACAAGGTCAAGGTACTTATGTTCCGCCGAAAGAACCGGAAATTCCTGAACATCAAAATAAAGTTGAATTCTCTCAAACTATTACCGGTGATAAAAAACTGGATAAAGAATATCTGTATAGTGGCGTATTGAAAGAAAACGGTACTTATGTTTTCGAAAAAGATTCTGATATTACTATTACAGATGCGAAGAATGCAGCTATTAATGTTAAAAAAGATGTTATCATCAATGCTACAGGCAGTACTTTGAACTTACATACTCAAAATATGGGTATTAAGCAAGAAACTGATAAGAAAGCAGAAATTACTGCAGATCGCCTGAATATTAACGTGGAAAACAAAGGCCGCGTAGAAGGTATTCATTTATTTGGTGTTAATAAAAAGGCAGAAGTTACTATTAATGGTAATACCAATATTACAGCTCATGGCGTTGACTATACCTTAGGTGCATATGCGGCAGGTGATGCACTGCTGACATTTAATGGCAATGTAACCATGAAAGGTGAAAATGGTGCTTGGGGTATCGACAATAATGATACCAGTGCTAATGGTTACTATTCTATCAGTGGTTTGTATGCAGGTTCTGATAATAAAACTGCCGGTGCAACTATTAACGTTAATGGTACAGGCGTATTAGCAAATGGCTTCGGTTCCACTGTTAATATCAATGGTGGCGGTACTATTGTTACTAATAAAGATGCTTCTGATTTTCATTATGGTTTAGCAGCAACTAATGGTACTGTTAACATGAATATGAACGATGCCAAAGATGGTGCTGCGAATAATAAAGTTAATATTCAAGGTAACTTGGGTGTAACAGATGGTGCAGCTCATGAAAACGACCCTGTTAAGGATAGTGTTATTAATTTAGGTCTCTCTACTCAAGATTCTACTTTAGAAGGCGTTATTGTTAAAGACTTCAAAGAATCCAATCTTGCAAAAGGTTATACTGGTGAAGTAAATCTGTATTTGTCTAACGGTGCAACCTGGAACAATAGCGTATATGGTTCTGTTAGTCTTGATTTTGCTGGCAGTGAAGTTGAAAAACTGGTTGGTGGCAGTGACGAAGCTCATCGTGGTGTAATTTTACAAAATGATGAAAATAAATTGACCGTGAATAATTACAGTGGCAATACTTTAATCATTTATGATCACACCGGTGATGGTAGCAAAGCTGAAGATTATGCAGCAGGCGATACCATTATCAAACAAGCTGAAAAAGGTTCTGCTATTACTTTGTCCACCAGCAATACCGGCATAAATATGAAAGACCGTGCAAGCATTGAAGCTACTTTGAATGCATTGGCCGGCAAGCTGACTTATGAAGGTGCTATTGGTGGTGTTGCTAACAATTTGACTGGTAAAGTACAAATTGCTTCCGGATTGACTGCATCTAGCGCTCAACAACAAGTTGGTGATATGAGCTTCGATAAAGAAACAGGTAAAGGTGATTATGTCGAAGGTTCTATGAAACCTGGCGTACAAAAACCTGAACCGCAACCCGGTCCGAACCCAAATCCGGACAAACCTGATTACGAGCAAGGTGATTACGAAACTAATATCATGGCAGGTACAAGAGCAGCTATGACTGACAGCATGCTTTACTGGCGTGAAAATGCAGCTGACAGCTTCGTAAGAACACAAGAAATGCGTAATGGTGCTGAAGAAGGTGCTTGGGCAAGAATTTATGGCGGCAGCACTAAATATGAAGGTAACAAAACCGATATCGACAGCAACTACTATGCAGTACAAGGCGGCTTTGATAAAGAAATGGGCGATGGCTGGACTGCAGGTATGATGTTTGATTATCGCGATGGTGACGGTAACTATACTAATGGTGCCGAAGGCGAACATAAAATGTATAGCTTAGGCGTATATGGTAGCAAAAAATTGGCTGATAAAGCATATATTGATTTGGCAGCTAAATTTGGTACTGTAGAAAACGATATTACTGCTCGCAATGAAATCGGCCAAGAAATCAAAGGCGAATATAGTGCAGATAGCTACAGCTTGAGTGCACAATATGGCAAACGTTTCGAAAAAGGTAATGGCTACTTTGAACCGCAAGTACAATTGACTTGGGCTCATGTAGATGGTAGCGACTTTGCAGCTAGCGATAGCAAGCTTGGTACATTAAATGTACAACAAGATGCTTTTGATAGCTTAGTAGGCCGTATTGGCATCGAAGCGGGACAAGAAGGTGAACACGGCAAGTACTTTGCTCGTTTGAGCTTGAACCATGAATTTGCAGGTGATGTTAATAGTACATATTCTGCTGCAGATGGTGGTGCTAAATCTACTACCTATGATGTAGCAGGTACTTGGAGTGAATTGACCGTAGGTGGTAACTACAAACTTAGCCAATGTGCAAACTTCTATGCTGATGTAACTAAAGCATTAACCGGTGACTACAAACAAGATTGGAAAGTAAATGCTGGCTTCAGCTTTAGCTTCTAAAATGTAGCTATAAAAAACTAAATAAAAGCAAATCTATAAGGCGATTGGTTTAATCCAATCGCCTTATTTTTCTTATAAAAATACTTACTTTTATAAGAAAAACAAGCAGAAAAAAGTAAAAAAATAGCACTTTTTTTATAAAATTTTTGTGTCCGAAAAGTGGTATATTTAATATACTTTATTTGTCAACTTATCCGT
>SAMEA3387479__coassemble_483_pt1 | contig 34226 bp, 25 predicted proteins | sample SAMEA3387479__metabat2_high_PE_023 | metagenome-assembled genome bin SAMEA3387479 (sample SAMEA3387479) | Felis catus | biome: Faeces | place: United Kingdom | collected 2012 | reverse complement strand
ATGTGCAACCCATTTGCGAGCACTTGCTCCTGTCCTTTTAATTTTACCCCATATAGTAACCTGGTAATTTTACTAACAATTTTAGTATTGGCAATTTCCGTATAATCATCATCACAATGTACTATTTGATACCATAACAGCATCTGTCCTACCCAAGGATGATACTGTTTAAACCCAATAGCAGCCATAGCAATCAGATTTAATGATTCATAAGATGTAAAGCCATCATCATTTAAAAATTTATCTAAAGGCTTCAATAATTCCAAATCTGTATCAAAATAAATACCGCCTTCGTAATACAGAGCATGTAATCTAGCTACATCCGAGATAAATGCCCATTTTTTATTTGCCAGAGCTTCCTGTGCAAAGGTATATTTTTCAAACGGGAAATTACTTTCATTCCAACATTTTAATTCACACTCAGGCATAGCTTTTTTCCAAGAAGCAATACATCGTTGCACTTTTTCCGGCATTTCCCCACCAAACCAGCAATAATGAATAATTTTAGGAATGGGCTTTTTTCTGTCCATTTTTTCTTGATATGGATTGTGCATTTTCACTAACAACTTATGTTTGAATAAATCTTTATGAAATTTTATTTTTTGTCGTAACTCATTTACATGGTGACGCCAACCGATATATTTTCTTTTTTGATTAATATGTAAGCGTAAAATGTCTTTCAGTTCTTCCTGCTCTAAATAATGTAGATTATACATTTTCTCCTGAAAGAGTTCTTGTCCCAAAGCTATATGAATATTGCGGAAACGGTCCATATATTTTACCAAAGAAATAAATTCATCTTTGTCCTGTTCAGATACCTTCGGTAGGCAAAATAAAACATGCTTATTGGTTATTTGCAGATAACTTTTTTTTATTTTATTCAGAATATGCCAATCGGTAATCGGTACAATATAGGCATCATTGCCTTCGGCTTGTGTTTTTTCGTAAAGATGATCAAATATCTTCACAACATCAGAACTGGACACAGCTAATTTTTTAGTTGTCATATCTAATAGTTGCTCATTACAATAATCACTAACGCTAAAAACTTGTACTTCCGCTTGCATTTTTTGCAATTTAGTTAATACCGCCTCTGTAAAAGCTAATTTATCTGTAGCTTGCGGATAAATATATATAATAGCAGCCTTCAATCTTTCTTCCATATTCATCACCTATATTTTTTATCCCAACAATTTCTTAACTAACTTTGCCCATTTCATTCGCCACAACTGTCGACTAATCGAATGACCTTTTTTCTTCAAATTAGGTTGCGGCATGGTAACATCCTTATATTCTGTTACCGACAAATACTCATAATATTTTTCATTGAATCCTGCATAAGCAACGTATTCCCAAGGCTTATACCCTCCAGCATAGTGCATAATACAGATATTATTCAAAGCTTGCAATGCTTCCTTACGTAATGATTTTTGCCAAACAATGCGTAACATCATATTAAAAACAGGCGGAATTACATTCCAACATAAAGGCATTTTAGCCCAATTATGCATAAACAGCAAATTTAGAGCGTCTTGATCATGGTGACGGAAATTTCTTGTTGCTACTAAAGCAATCAATTTTTGTGCGTACCCATTTCTTCTCCACGCAGCAATATCCATTACCAAAACACCGGAATTAAAATAAGAATATTCCTTTTTCCACTCTAAATTTTTCTCTTTTTCGGCACATTTCCCAGCAGAAGATAAAATTCCGAAATCTTCTGCTGCGGCTACTGGTTTGCCTTGCATATCCATATCCCATAATTTTTGCAAATCCGCTAGCACCAATAAATCACAATCCATGTAAATAACTTTTTGTACATCATCCGGTACTATATTAGGAATATCCAAGCGAAAATATGCCACACGTGTTAAATTCCCACTAACAAAAACATTTTGCAGTGCCTCTTCATGGGCTTTAATAAAACTCAAACTTCCCCCTAATTTTTCTACGCTCTTTTGCATTTTTTTCTTATTAATATTATCAATATTATCATCAATGACAAAAAAACGTAATCTGTCCGGACATTGGCAATTAACAAGAGCTGAAGCCATAGCCACAGCCGCATGTTGAGCATAATTTTTATCAGTCGCTAATATAATATTAATTTTTTCAGCCATCATTACGCGGTTCCTTATCCTCACTTATTTTTCTGCTACCTAAAGCAGTCATCAACATCTCACGAGTGTATTTATATTTACTATTCAATAAACTATTGCCTTCATCAAAATGATTAGATTTTACTTGTAATAAGCTGCAAACAGTTTCATAAATTAAGTCATTAGTAAAATAGGTATTTCTTTTGGCCTTAAATTCACCAACTTCATTAGCATATAATGCCTTGTATTCGTCAGATACATAAACGAACATCGGAATCTGCAACGCTTTAAAACCTGCTTGATCTGGATGACGTTTACGATAGGGGTCCCCACCATGATCGGAAAAATACAACATAGCCTGTAAGTTCAATTTTTCTGCTGCATATTGCTGTACTTGTTGTAATACGCTGTCAGTATAAGCCAGGCTATCATCATAATTTAGCGGCATATCAAATTTACCTTTTTCACTAAAGCGGGCAAAATCATACGGATAACGGTTAATGCAATCTTCATGACTTCCCATAAAATGCAGTACAATAAAATTATTTTTATTCGGATCTACATTGTGCAAGCATTTTAATAAATCTCCATCATATTGATAACCATTTTTAGCCATTTCACTTTCACTAAGCCACACAGCATGATCAGCAGTTTTAGCAACTAAAGTAATTGGTGTATCAGCATCACTAATGTAACCCTGGTTACTGAACCAATATGTTTCATAGCCCGCCTTTTTAGCAATATCGATAACTGTTAGACTTTGATTAAAATCTTTTTTATTATATTGATTTTTCTCCGTTAACGCACGTTCTAAAGATGGAACAGTCTGGCAAACGCTAGTATACGCATGATTAAACAAGATAAAATTGTCATTATTCCGCATGGATTTCAGCCAAGGAGTATTATTATTTTTTACATCGCTATAAGCACTCATGTAATAGGCTGAAGCAGATTCACCGATAACTAAAATTACTGTTGAAGGTTTAGCAAAACGTGGTGTACTAGGTGTAACTGTTAAATTTGCGAAATTAGCATCATGAAATTCTTTAAATTTGTTAGTACGGTCAAAATAGTCCTTCGCAAAAACATAAGCCTGCATAACACCGGTATCTTTGAACATTTTAGCTCCATAGCCAGCAGTAGCTACTACTATTACCAACATTAACGCTAAAGCTTTTTTACCCAGTGCACTATATTCAGTTCTGATATTTTCGAGTGTATTTAATTTATACAAACCATAAAAGGCACTGGCAAATAAAATAATTGTACCTATAATACCAACATAACCAAAATTCAAAAGTAAATATTCTTTAGCTTCATTCGGATTGGTCTGTAATAAAGCAATAGCTGCTGTTTCGGTAAAGGGATATTTATAGTAGGCAAAATATAAAATTTGAAATAAAGGAATAATTACTGCACAAGTTTGTATGGTCGCACAAAAAAATCTTTGTTCAATATTATCTCGCCATTGTTGCAATTTTAAAAACAATAAACGTAAGCTCACTGTAAAAGCAAAAACATACGCACCGAAAGCCTGATCATAATGCTTATCGATAAAAGTCATGCTGTCACGAAAAGTAAGCCAATAACAAATAGGGAACACCAAAACCCATAATAAAGCAACCACTGTATGCGGCAAGAGCTTTTTATAATTATAACCTGCTTTGAGCCATAAAGATGTAGCCAAGGCTACAGTTACAGCACAAGGTATATAGCGACGCATCTGCAAAAAGAAAGTATATTTAGCAATACCTACTGAAGTTACTGCGTACGTTACGACTAATAACAAATAACTTATTATTAAAGCTACAAAAAAGCTTTGATGTTTTTTGATGAAATTCATTAATTCAACTCCCTAAATTTTATATTTATTTCACATTTTTTTACATTTATTTGATGTTTTGCTATAATATATCGCGATGAATATATAATGAAAGGTCTTGATTATATGAAAACAAAAAAACTTCTAAAAAACATTAGTCTTTTTTTAGTAGTCTATGCATTTCTAGTATGTTTTTATTTACTTGTTTCACCAGGTATAGGACCACATACTGTAGGCTTGCACATGCGGCGATTTATTTTAGCTGCTTTTGTCTGTGTACTCCCTTATTATTTATTTAAAAAACGCAATTTCGTTTTCTCCCCCCCCGAGATAACAATTTCTTTATTGTGGACAACAGTATTCCCTTTAACCGCCTATCTCACTCATTGTAAAACAGCAAGCAGCCTAAGCTATCCTTATGATGTAGCCATAGGTGCTTATATGTTCTGTACTCTTATATTAATAAAAGCTCTTTTTACTAATTATTTAAGTTTAGTTTACAAAAAAATTTTTGCAGTTTTTTATATTATACTACAATTATTTCTATTCTGCATTCCTATAAGCAATATTCTATATTATGCACTTTTTGATGCACCAATTGACAGTACTAGTATGATGGTATTAATGCAAACCAATATTAGCGAAGCTATTGAATACATCAGTTCTATACCTATATTAATTGTAATAACAGGCATTATTATTATATTATCATTTCTTTATATATTATATCGTTTTAATTTTAAAAATATTTTTTCTATTAACATACCTACTTTGGGAAAACGAAAATTATATTTTTGCTTTTTACTTTTGCCAATAGGCATTTATTACACATTTTTTAGTCTCTTTCCCAGAACAGCTATTATAAAAACAGCTATTGATACAAATAGTTATTTCAATTCCACACAAATATATAAAACAGCACGACATAATATTCTGCAAAACCTACATGTAGAAAAAAATATTTCTACTGATAAACCCCATACTATTATTCTTGTTATCGGCGAATCTGCTAATCGTGACTATATGCACGCTTTTAATAGTAATTTGGATAACACTACGCCTTGGCTTTCTAGCCATCGTAATGATTTTTTATTATATTCTAATGCGTATTCCTGTGCCTGGAACACAGTCCCTGCTTTGGAACATGCTTTAACCGAAGCAAATTACTATAATAATAAACCATTTAATCAATCTGTATCTATCATCGACATTGCTAAAGAAGCCGGCTATAAGACTTATTGGTATAGTAACCAAGGAAAAATAGGTATCTATGATACTCCTATTTCTTTAGTTGCAGAAACAGCTGACATCTCTCATTGGGGAACAACAGATACTCCACATGACTTAGGATTATTACCTTATCTAAAAAACATTAATAAAAATGAAAATAATTTTATTGTTTTGCATCTTATAGGTAGCCATATTGATTATAATAACCGTTATCCGCAAGAATATCAAAAATGGACAGACCCGAATGTAAAAGGACGCGTAGCCGATTACAAAAACTCTTTACTTTATACCGATAAAGTACTGCAAAGCTTCTTTGAGTATGCACAACAAAATCTTAATTTAGATGCTTTTATTTATTGCTCCGACCATGGTGCAGACCCTACTCGCAGCCGTAATGCCAACGAAAACAGAATTCTTGCATTGCGTATACCCATGTTTATTTATCTCTCCGATGCCTATAAAACTACAAATCCAGACATAACCCAAAACTTATCTGCACATAAAAATGAATTTTTCTCTAATGACTTATTGTACAATCTTGTCTGTGGTATTTTTAATGTTCAAAGTAATCATTTAGAGGAAAATGAAAGCCTTACTTCATCTAATTATAAATTTAATATTAAAAATCTCAAAGTCGGGTTAGGTCAAAAAAATGTTCAAGATGACCCCGATTTAAAACTTTAATTTAAAATAAGAGGCATTATCTATATACATATAGATAGTGTCTTTTGTTTTTATGCAATATCATATTTTACTAATATTTTACACACGTAAAACAATCTATAAAAATTATCATGGCCAATAGTAGTTTATTTATATACAATATATCTTAATTTTTAAGTTGTATTTCATGTAACAGTCTTAATATATATTTCTGTAAAATAATATTAGCTTACAATTTATGCTTTCCTTTACTTCTTTCATTAGGAAACATATAATATTCATTGCTATAGTTTATAATTGGGAGTTTATTATGCAGAAATATTTTATTTTAGGACTTTGTTTTTATTTTCTTCCATACTTTTTCTATTTAGCAGTTTCTCATGGTTTAGGACACAAGGCTGAATATCTGCAATTACGCCGTTTTATACCATGTGCCTTATTAGCCGTACTACCCTTGTATCTTTTTAATATCGAGCCCACTTATCCTCCCTATTTATTGAGCATTATTATTGGTGCAGCTTGGATAATTACTTATCCTTTATTATATTTTTTAACTAACCGTAAACATTCTTCTGATTTCGGATTTCATTTAGATATTGTTTTCGGCTTATATATTATCGGCTGGCTTGGTTCTCTAAAACTTTTGCTACTCTATTTCGGTCTTTATTCCTTGCCTGCGCTTATAATTTTATCCATAATAGAATTTGCGATTCTTATGATTCCTTTACTGCAATGGTGCTACTATGGCATTTATCATTTATGCGTTGACGAAGGTTCCATTGCTCTTTTGTTCAGTACTTATAAAAAAGAAGTTATCGAATTTTATCAATCCATGACTTTATTTATCCAAATCTTTATCCCGATAATTTTTATCAGTGCCTTTGCTGCCATAGTCTACCTGAATACATTTACTACTACCTTCCCTGCAATAAATAAATACCTTCTTGCTTTGGCGGCGATAGAATTTATTTTCCTGACTATGTATCTTTGGAAAAAGAAAAAAGGTGTTTTTATCCGCACCGGCATTATTGAGCTTTTCCTTGATGTTAAAAATTATCTTAAGGAAACTATGCGTTACACTGAGCAAAAAGAAAAACGTACTGCTAATCTAAAATCCAAAGTTAACGTAAAAGAATCACAGCCACATACTTTTATTATGGTTATCGGCGAATCTGCTGCCCGTGACTACATGAGTGCTTTTACTACATATCCTGAAAATACTACTCCATGGATGAAAAGCATCAGTCAAACAAAAAATGCTTTTGTTTTTCCCCATGCCTATTCTTGTTATTGTCAAACTGTACCGTCTTTGGAAAGGGCTTTAACAGAAGTTAATCAATATAATAGCAAAAAATTCTACGCCTCATGTTCCATTGTCGATATTGCCAAAAAAGCAGGTTACCATACTTATTGGTTCAGCAATCAAAGCTACATCGGCAGTGCCGACACTCCTGTTACTTTAGTAGCACATACAGCCGATACCTCTGCCTGGGTCAAGCATAACCGCGAACATGAACAATACGATGGCAGTTTACTAGAATACTTAAAAACAGTTAATCCTAACCAAAATAACTTTGTCGTCTTGCATTTAAAAGGCAGTCATTTTAACTATATCAATCGTTATCCTCAAGAATTTGCTAAATTCAGCAAACCTCATAAATATGATTTAGTACCTAACTATCTTGATTCCATAGCTTATACCGATTATGTACTAAAGCAAATAACAGAATACGCCCAAGAAAATTTAAATCTGCAAGCTCTTATTTATTTTTCCGACCACGGTGTAACACCTGATCAACGTCGTTCTCCCAAGTTCTTTGGTTTTGCTGGTTTACGCATCCCTCTCTTTACCTATTTCAGTAATAATTATATTCAACACCATCCACAAGTTTATGAAACACTCAAAAAGCATCGTCAAACATATTGGACCAACGATTTAGCCTATGAACTTGTCTGCGGCATTTTAGACGTCGAATCCAATCATTACCATCCGGAAAATAGTTTAGCCGCTGAAGATTATCAATTTACTCGTGAGATGCTCTTAACCAATTTAGGTGAAACGTATATTAAGGATGACTTAACGGAAGCATAAAAAATAAGGTGTACGAAAAGTACACCTTATTTTTTTTGTTGTAATTCATACAATTTTAAATATTTCAGCATTGTATAAATAAAATGCTGTAAGCTGGAATAAACACCGCTCCAACCATCTAATAATCCTAATTGCAGAAAATAAGCACGTACCAAACCATAAAAGGCATGTGCAAAACAAGCTGCTAAAGAAGTTCTTTTTCCCTTAGCAAAATTATCCTCTGCCCAAATAGTTGTATAATGACCTGCTTTATCCCACCATTGCTGCCAGCAATTATAAGTATAATGTTCGATAAAGCCTGCTAATTTAGCTTTAGGCAAAGGACATACCGGACGCTCGTGCACTTTATTTTCCCAATGTACCTGTTTGCTCGGAAATAAACGTAACACGCTATCCGGTTTAAAAATACCATGCTTATACTGCATTCCAAAAGCATGAATTTTACGCACAATGCTATACTGCTTTTGCGGCTCAGTACTAATAGCTTTTTTTATAGCTATGCACAAATCACTATCAAGACGTTCATCTGCATCAAGATATAATACCCAATCCGTATGTATATGTTCTAAAGCAAAATTTCTTTGTGCAGAAAAATCATTATCCCAAGCTCGATAAACAACTTCTGCACCGTTAGCTTTGGCTAGCTCCACAGTTTTATCAGTACTACCAGAATCTACAATCAAAATGTGTTCTGTGACTAATTTACTATTTTTTATAACCTCAGCAATATTCGCTTCTTCATTTTTAGTTAAAATAACTATCGTTAAACTCATATCTCATTCCTCTGGTAAAATCTTTATATTTTTGCTTCGCAGCAAATAGAAAAAATGCACTTTCCTTCTCCAATCTAGATTGGCACTAAGATAATTATATAAAGATTTGCGCATTCCGACAACATTATAAAAAGAATTTAATCCTCTTATAAAATGAAATATTTCTACACTGATTTTCCAATCTAATCTTGCATCCAAATAATTCAGCTTCCGCAAATCAAGTATAAGTTTATTAATACTAAGAATCTTATCTAATGGTTTCTTTACCCCACCTTTACTAAGTCCAGAAAAATTAATTCTATAAAAATACCCTACATAATTAATTGCTACTACTTTTTTTGCTAAATATAAATATATCCCAGAGCTATAATTATCTTCATGAATAATATTCTCAGGAAAAAACACTTGTTTAGCAACATCCTTTTTATAAAGAGCATTCCAAACTACTGTCCAAAGAACTCCTTTGAAATAATAATCTAATTTATTTTTATTGTTTATTGATATTTGATTTTTAAAAGAAAATATTTTCCCCCCTATATTTTCATCAGTTTCCATAAAGCCACATTTCACCATGTCGGCATCATTGTCTGAAGCCACCTTAATTAATGTTTCATACATCTTTAAATCAAGCCAATCATCACTATCCAAAAAGGCAATATAATCTCCATGAGCGTGCTCTAAACCTCTATTTCTAGCAACGCTCAAACCGCCATTAGGATAATCATAAACTTTAATACGATGGTCCTTAGCAGCATATTTTTTAGCAATTTCTGCACTCTTATCTTTTGTTCCATCATTAATAACTATAATTTCCAAATTTTTATATGTCTGCTGAATCACAGACTCTAAACATTTACCAATATACTTTTCTACACCATAAACAGGTATAATTACAGAAATCAACTGATTTTCTACCTTTCCCATCATCAATATATCCCCCTTTTATTTTATTTATTACAATGCTATTCTATTTCATTTCCTTTCAATGCACGCCAAGAAGCAATAGACCTCATATCATTAGTCTTCCCTCTCTCCTTGGTGTCTAAACTTTTTATTGTATAAATATTTCCATCAAAAACAGCTAACTTATGGTTAAAAACAAACTTATCTTGGACAAACATACTCTTATCAAAAGCACTATAAGTAAAACCACTTGGTCCTACCATTTCCGCCAACGTACCTGCTAATTGCATATGACACCCTACAGCATTTTTGTTGAACCAATCTTTTCTCACTCCCTGTCCATAAAAAATACAGGGGATTGCCGAACATGTACGTATATCCTGCTCTATGGCAAAAGTAAAACGTTCACTATGGTCACCAGTAACGACAAATAAAGTATCTGGATTATGTTTTTCTACTTTAGCAATAAAATCACCCATGGTTTTATCTGCATACCAGATATGCCCTAACTCCGTCAAGTTTTGCTCGGTAGCGTCAATAGCTTTCGGTAATTTTTTTCGTACTTCTTCCCGAGGAAAACCAACACTGTCCACATCAATGCTATAAGGCGGATGATTACTAGTCGTTAAAATTAAATGAAATACTTTTTCTTCGCTTTGTTCTTTTTGAATGTAATCATTAACTTTATAAAATAAAAGCTCATCAGGACAACCCCAAGCGTTACCTCCTTGATAATTAAATTCATCAGCTGCATGAAATTCATCAAAGGACTGGGCTAAAACAAAGGTCTGTACATTTTGCCATCCTGGAAATCCACCATACCAAAAAACAGTTTTATATCCCAATTTTTGCATAATATAACCAATGCCCATCGCATACTTGTCCTTAAAGCTATTGGGCTGATAATTTAAATATAAATTACTGGAGGGAAAACCTGTTACTAAACCATTAACAGCACCAATAGTTCCTGACGCATTAGGTAACATGGTATTAATAGAGGCACAATTTTCCTGTGCCTGCAAAGCACGCATTTTTTCGACTAAACCAAGCTTGGTATATGGTTCTAAAAATGGCCATTGCCCAAAGCTTTCACCTAAAATAAGGACGATATTTTGCGGCTTGTGAGCTAATTTAGGTGCTGCTACAGTATGCAAAAAAGCCTCTTCTACTGTCGGTGCCTGCGGATTACCACCTGCATTAGCAATTCTTCTCTGTAATTCTGCTTTGCTTATATTGACGTTATGCACCTTATCTAACATTCTCTTATTACAATAAACGCGATATAAAGCCTGCCCATCGTCTAAAATAGCTTCATTGAGCATATTAGAACGTAATCTTGCCGCACTTTCCCAGTTAATAGAATTTTCATAGCTGAAAGCACCGCCATAACGTACAAAAACCCAAATAATCGGTATAGACAGCAGCGTTCCTGCCATAACTATTTTTCTGTATCTAAGAGAAGCAAAAGAAATTGTCCGACTTCTCAAAATAGGCTTAACTATTTTCTGCAAGACATACCCTAAAAGCAATACGCCCACTAAACGCGGCAATAATTGATATTCTTGTACCGCAGTATGAAAAATAGCCTGCCAATCATCATGAAAACCATTAATGAGCATCATATTAAACCCAGAATTATAAATTTTATAATAGGGAATACGTGCCATAAACAGGAAAGCAAAAACATACCCGACCAGCTGATGATAAATGCTCTTTACCGTAATAACAGGCCATTTTTGCCAAATAATATTAGGTAGCGTTGCCAAAACAAAGCCTAACAAAGAAATTATCCCTGCCGTTTTCAAACTCAAACGCAAACCAAGCCATAAAGCTTCTAAAACTTCGCTAAAATCACCATCAAGCTGACTGCTATATACATAAATAAAGATCATCCTAAAAAACAGTAAAACTAAACACCAATAAGCAAATATCTTGAAATCTTGCTGCAAATTTTCAAAAAAACGTGCAAATCTCTTCATTATGCACCTACCATTCATCTAAATTTGCTTTAATTATAACATATATTTTACCTTATTTTGGCAGAAAATAAATTCCACCAATAAATTCAAACTAAAAAATATCTCTGAAAATAAAAAAATAAGCAGAAGTATAAAACCTCTGCTTATATAAAAAATATTTTTCACTATCTCATATACCTAATTTATAGCGCACTTTCAAAACTGTATACCAAAATAAACAATACAACATTTGCAAATAATGACCTTGTTGACGACGATAAATCATCATGCGTTTATAGTTAAAATAATGCTTAGGAACTTTTGGCGGATTAGGGTCTTTAATGCTCTTCCAAACAGATAAATCTAAATAATGCCGCCAAATACGTTCAGGCTCCGAAATTGCCATCTGCCACGGCTTATTACGTCCACAAAAATGATAAATCAATACACCATTTTCCGAACCGCCATTATAACGTCTATCGATAAATTTAATCTCGCCATCTAAAACTAAATTCATAATATCCTGACTTTGACCGGAAAAACGACTTGGATCTGCCCCTTGGTAACTAAAGATTTTTTCCGTAATCTTTTCTTTTTCCCATTCCGCAATATCAATCCACATTAAGCCATCATTAAAATGCTTGCCGCTTTTCTGATGTAAAAAGGTAGTTTTATACTTAACAGCTTCCGGAGTTTCACTAGCTGCCGCAAAAGGATACCCCTCTAAATCAATATTTTCGATTTCAGTAATATCGCCTGTACAAACCATATCAGCATCCATATAAAGATATTTTTCTGTCAACGGTTTAAGAATTTTCGGCATTACAGAACGTAAATAAGTTACGCGGCTAAAATGTTGAGTTTTAATATGGAAAGTTTGAAAGGGCTTCATATCCATATAATAAATAATTACCTGCGTATGATATTTTTCGGCCGTCTGACGCATTTTTTCTAAATTAAAATCGCCTACTCCATCGCAGAAAATATGAAAACAAAAATCTTTTCCGGGGTTATTTACCAAAATAGAAGTTATCGCCACACCAGCCTGCATAAAAAAATTATCATCAACATTGAAAGCTACATGCATCACTTTTACAGCGCTTTTATCTGCCGTATAATTAAATTTTTGTTTTTTCAAAATAAATTGATTTTTAGCAAATTCTTCTGGTTTAAACATGTATATTTTCTCCTCAATTATATTACATACTTTTTACCATTATTACATTTAAATAGATATATAATTATAATGTTAGCAAGTATTCAGGAAAAATAAAGGTAATTTTTGTAATATTTATATAAAATATAACACAAGAAAACTTCTTTTTCAAATCAAAAAATAAGCAGGAGAAATATAATGTCTATTTCTATTATTAAACAACAACAAAATAAAATTTTTATTACTGGTGTTGCAGGCTTCATAGGTTCCTTTTTAGCGAAGAAACTTCTAGAAGATGGTTATCATATTATCGGCCTTGATAACATCAACGATTATTACGACGTAAAATTAAAACACTTCCGTTTGGATATGCTAGAGCAACACCCCAGCTTTACTTTTATCCAAGGCGATTTAGCTAACAAAGCTTTGATTGAAAACATCTTTGCTGAGTATCACCCCGAGATTGTCATTAATCTAGCTGCTCAAGCAGGTGTCCGTTACAGCATTACCAATCCTGATGCCTATATCAACTCCAATATCATTGGTTTCTATAATATCTTAGAATGCTGCCGTCATTCCTACGATAACGACCAGACAGGTGTAAAGCATCTTGTTTATGCTTCCTCATCTTCTGTATACGGCTCTAATAAAAAAGTTCCTTATTCTACAGATGACAAAGTAGATAATCCCGTAAGCTTATATGCCGCTACTAAAAAAAGTAATGAATTATTAGCCCATGCTTATGCTAAATTATATAATATTCCCTGCACAGGCTTACGTTTCTTTACGGTTTATGGTCCTGCAGGACGTCCTGATATGGCTTATTTTGGTTTTACCGATAAGCTACGTGCAGGAAAAACAATTCAAATTTTTAACTATGGTAATTGTCAGCGTGATTTTACCTATATTGATGATATAGTTGAAGGTATTATCCGTGTTATGCAAAAACCACCTGAACGTAAAAATGGTGCAGATAATCTTCCCATTCCACCCTATGCTGTCTACAATATCGGTAATAACCATCCGGAAAACTTATTAAACTTCGTCAATATATTACAGCAAGAATTGATTCGTGCTCAAGTTCTGCCTGCTGATTATGATTTTGCTGCACATAAAGAGCTTGTTCCCATGCAGCCTGGCGATGTTTCTATAACATATGCCGATACTACTCCTTTAGAGCGTGATTTCGGCTTCAAGCCCAGTACTCCGTTACGTGAGGGCTTACGTAAATTTGCTGAATGGTACAAAGAGTTCTATAAATGCTAAAGGAGGCTTACTTATGAAAATCGCTGTTGCCGGTACAGGCTACGTAGGTCTAAGCTTAGCTACTTTATTAGCTCAGCATAACGAAGTCCATGCCGTAGATATTATTCCTGAAAAAGTATCCATGATTAACAATAAAAAATCTCCAATCGCTGATACAGAAATTGAAGATTTCTTAGCCCATAAGGAGTTAAAGCTTACAGCTACCTTAGACGCACAAAAAGCTTATAGTGATGCTGATTTTGTTATCATTGCCACTCCGACTAACTATGTCCCGCAAAAGAACTTCTTTGATACCAGTGCTGTAGAGGCTGTTATTAAACTGGTTATGGAATATAATCCTAACGCTATTATGATTATCAAATCCACAATCCCCGTCGGCTACACCGAGCACATCCGCCAAGTTACAGGTAGCAAAAATATTCTTTTCAGTCCGGAATTTTTGCGCGAAAGCAAAGCACTCTATGATAATCTCTATCCTTCCCGCATTATCATTGGCACAGATTTACAAGATGAGCGCTTAGTAAAATCGGCACATGTTTTTGCTTCTTTGCTACAGAAGGGTGCTCTCAAAGAAAATATTCCCACTTTAGTTATGAATTTTACCGAAGCCGAAGCAGTTAAGTTGTTCTCCAATACCTATCTGGCTTTACGTGTTTCTTATTTCAACGAGCTTGATACCTATGCCGAAATTAAAGGTTTAGATACAAAATCAATTATCGATGGTGTCTGCTTAGACCCACGTATCGGCAATCATTATAATAATCCTTCCTTTGGCTACGGCGGTTATTGCCTGCCTAAAGATACTAAACAACTTTTATCTAATTACGCTGATGTTCCCGAAAATCTGATTAAAGCTATTGTAGATTCTAACAGAACACGTAAGGACTTCATTGCCGACCGCGTTTTAAAACAGGCTGGTTATTATCCTGAAGTTATGGATCCTGCTATTGCGGAAGGAAAAAATATTACTGTCGGTGTTTACCGTTTAATCATGAAATCTAATTCTGATAACTTCCGTCAAAGCTCTATCCAGGGTGTTATGAAGCGTATTAAAGCTAAAGGAGCCAAAATTATTATTTATGAACCGACTCTGCCTGATGGCAGTACTTTCTTCGGCAGCGAAGTAGTAAATGACCTGCAAAAATTCAAAGCCGTTAGTCAAGCCATTATCGCTAACCGATATAATAACTGTCTGGATGACGTAAAGGATAAGGTTTATACACGCGATTTATTCCACCGCGATTAATTAATAACAATATAAAGAAAAAAACGTTACTATAGTAACTTGATACGATACTCCTAAAGTAGAACGAGTGAATATAAAAAGTCTACTTTAGGAGCTTTTTTATGCAGCACGCAAAATTATAAACTTTCGGCAACGCGAACAGCTATTTTTATAACATTTTCTTTTTTATTTTCAAAAATATCGTACGCTTCCATAATGTGGGCAAAATCAGTATGATGGGTCAAAAGCGGCAATGCATTAATTTCTCCCTGCTCTATATGCTTCATAATCTCTTGGCAGAAAGCACCATCTACACCGCCGAATTTAATTGTCAAATTTTTACCATAAATATTAGGTAAAGGCAGTACCTGATTATTTTCGTACATCGCAATTAAAACGACAATAGCATTTGGACGAGCAATATCTAGTGCTAGTGCAAAAGTTTTATCACTGCCTGCTACTTCAAAAACCTTATCTGCACCACGTCCTGCGGTATATTTACTAATCTCAGCCGTTACATCATCATGCAGAGGATTTAAGATAATATCAGCATAACCATTTGCTTTAGCAACTTGCAAGCGAGCATCATCAATATCAATAGCAATAATTTTCTGCGGATTAAATAATCTTGCACACATCATCGCACAAAGTCCAGCAGGACCGGCACCGATAATAGCCACTACATCCTCACTTGTCAGCTCACCGATTTTACAGCCCCAATAACCTGTGGACAGCAAATCACCATTAAACAAGGCCTGTTCATCGGTAACATTAGCAGGTATTTTCGTTAAGCAATTATCAGCAAAAGGAATACGAGCATACTCAGCTTGTCCGCCATCAATGCGACAGCCTAAAGCCCAACCGCCGTTTTTATCAGTACAGTTATTCACATAACCCTTTTTACAATAGAAGCATTCACCGCAGAAGGTTTCGCAGTTTACAGCTACGCGGTCACCTACCTGTAACTTTTTAACTGCAGCACCGGTTTCAGCAACAATGCCGACAAATTCATGACCTAGTACAACACCCTTTTGTGCACGCGGCACAGCACCATGTTTAATATGAATATCACTGGAACAAATAGTAGTCAGCGTTACCTTCAAAATAACATCCGTATCATTAACCAAGCTCGGTTTAGTATGCTCCTCGAAAACTAATTTACCATTTTCTTTATAAACTACAGCCTTCATCATTATATCCTCCCATCTTTTACTACAATTGTTTTAATAAGTCTTTCAAATCATCAAAAGCAGAATGATTTAAATTAAAGGCACCATGTAAAGCAGCTTCCCCTAAATGCATTCCGACAAAATTTTCTGTTGCCGCAAAATAAGCATAAAGTAAGTGTCGACTATGATTATAAAGCGACTTATCCTGCCCACGACTATTATTGACACACAGCAGATATTCCTCGGTAAGATTGTAGAAATTTTGATAAGCTCCCGTTTCTACAACTGATCTATCCAAGCTTTGAAGTAGCATATCTTCAAAATATCCCTGCTGCCACCGTTTAGGCGATTTTTTACCGGGAAAGAAAAAGTGCGCACAATACTCCATTTTACTAAAATAGGTACTGCTACGCACTGCATTTAACATACTTTTACGCTTTTGCAATTCGCCCGGCACGGCATCGGCCAGAAAAACTGTTTTACGTATTTGTTCACTGCCAGTCACAAGCGGCAATTTCTCTGCAATGCTACTAATATCATTAAAAGCATGACAATTAATAATCTGTACAGAGGACAGATTTAAGCCTTGTTTAAATAAGTACTTCAAATACACAGGCATAAATTCTGCTATTTCCTGTCGCTCACACAACAGCACTATTTCGCTGTTGATACTACTCTGTTTTCTATTCAATTTTCTCCTTGTCTAACTGTAGCATCTTTTCAGCGGCTTCTACCACCTGCTGCACAGTCAGACGCGTCATACACTGCATATCGTCACATTTATGCTTCATACCGCCGGCACAACCAAGACACGGAGGCTGAGCAGTAACTATTAAAGCATCCTTAGTATACGGACCATACAACTTCGGGCTGGACGGACCATACATAGCTACGATAGGTACCTTCTGACTGATTGCCACATGCATCGGTCCGCTATCATTAGTAATAATCAGACTGCAACGACGCATTGCCGCCGCCAAGGTGCCGATAGTAAAGCTACCGGTAGCTACTACCGGAATCGTCTTCATATGACTTACAGCTTCCTGTACCATCTCTTCATCCATAGTACCGCCGAAGAAAACAGGCTTATAACCCTTTTCTGCCAAAATATCAGCTACTGCGGCAAAACGCTCCGGTGCCCAACGTTTGGTAACTACGGCACTACCAATATTGAAACCGATTAATTTATCGCTGGCAAAAACACCGTGATTACGCCAGAATTCCTCTGCTGATGCCTTATGCTCTTCACTGGGGAAAATTTCCAAACCATTGTGCTCTAAATTTTTAACACCTAACTGCGTTAATACATCTAGATACATATCTGCTGCATGGATTTTTCTGTTCAGCGGAGTAAATACATCCCATAACGGTTTAAATAAGGTATGGGTAGTACCTGCACGTACTTTTGTTTTCGTCAACGCACAGATAAAGGAGCATCGTTCATTGGGATGCAGATTAATCAACACATCAAAATCCATTTTACTTAAACGACGTGCACAGGCCATTAAAGCCAGTAAGCTATTATCGCGGCCTTTTTTATCGATAGTGATAACCTCATCCAGATACGGATTGTGTAAAACTACATCCTTCAGTTTTTCATCAGCTAAAAAAGTTATGTGCGCATTTGGTGCCGCTTTACGCAGTGCATGAATGAACGGCGTAGTTAAAGTCAAATCACCTAAATGCATTAAAAACGTTACTAATATTTTTTTGCCGTCTAATTCTACAGCTTGTGCCATTAACCCTGTACCACCTTTTCCTGATAAATTTTGTACACCTCAGCCGGTGTAATATCATGCATACAGTGCCAGTCCTGGCATTTTTTCTTTAAACAACCGGCACATTTAGCCGGAGAAAGCAGCACAGTAGAATTTTTGCTGCCATATGGTCCTGTACGATCAGCCTTAGTCGGGCCGTACATAGCGATTAAAGGTTTCTTTAACGCCGCTGCAAAATGCAAAGGACCTGTATCAGCACTGATATAGAAATTACAACCCTTAATCAAAGCTGCCAACTCACGCAGACTAGTCCCACCAATCAAATTAATGATATGCTCATCAGCAGCCTGCTTATAAATAGCATCACCTTTCGGTGCATCATCATGTCCACCTGCTAGAACCACGTAAGTGCCATCTGTAGCGATTTTTTTAGCTAAGTCAGCATAATGTTCTACCGGCCACTCCTTAGTCCACCAACGTGCACCGGGAACGATAACAACATACTTCTTACCGACATTACAGCCATGCTCCGCCAGTTTAGCCTGTACCGCCTTAGTTTCCGCAGATAAATCAGGCATAGGGAATTCCACATCATCCAAACTATCTACTTTAGCACCTAAATAGCGGGCTACATCAAGATAACGCTCGATAACATGATCCTTACTATGCGTACCTGTAATAGCCTTGCTAACCAAGCCACTGCCTTCACGCATCTCGCAATAGCCTATGCGATTATCACAGCCACTAATAGCGGCTAATACAGCACTTTTAAACAAGCCCTGCATATCAATCACCAAATCAAAATGCTTGCTGTGCAGCAAAGAACGCATTTCACGGAAATAATGCAGCTTATCGCCCAAACCCATTTTATTAAATTTTACCTTGTCAAAATATAACACCTCATCAATTACCGGAGGATCAGGTACAAAACCAGCGAACTGAGGATGCACTAGCCAGGTAATACGTGCCTTAGGAAAACGTTTTCTCAGAGCCGCCGCAAAGGGAAGCGTATGCAAAATATCTCCCAAAGAACTCATTTTGATGAGTAAAATATTTTTATATTCCATTAGACTATACTATCTCTTTCACAAAATTTAATAAATTGCCGCCTTGGAACAGATAGCCTTTAATTCCTGCAGCTTCAGCCGCCTCCACATCACGCTTACTATCGCCGATGAGAAAGGACTCTTCTTTATCAATGGCATATTCACTCATAGCCTTAAGCAGCATACCTGGCTTAGGTTTACGACAATCACAAACGCCTGTATATTCAGCTACCTTGCCCTCAGGATGATGAGGGCAGAAATAAATCTTTTCGATTTTTCCGCCAGCATGTTCAATAGCCCGACACATATAAGTATGCAGTTCATCCATTTGCTCTACAGTATAATAGCCCCGTGCAATACCGCTTTGATTAGTAACAATAAAAATTTTATATCCCTGCTTAGTCAGATATGCCACTGCCTCCAAGGCACCATCAATCCATTTTAAATCGTCGATTTTGTACAAATAGGCAACATCGACATTTAACACGCCGTCTCGGTCAAAGAAAACCGCCTTAGCGTTCATAGACATAATAACCGCCTGTTTTATCCAACAGCTGGCAATATTCCTCGGCAGCCTCTTCGATAGGAGTAAAGCCGCCATCGTAGCCTGCTGCTAAAAGATTAGTAGCATCAGCTTCAGTAAAGCTTTGATATTTGCCCTTCAATACTTCCGGGAAGGGAACATATTCCAGCTCGCCGCTACCGAAATGATTTAATACAGCTTTAGCCAGAGTATTGAACGGATGAGCGTGACCAGTACCGCAGTTATAAATACCGCTGATTTCCGGATGATCCCAGAAGAAGAAATTTACTTTAACAACGTCTTTAACATAAACAAAGTCACGAGTATGTTCGCCAGGACCATAACCTGCATATTCTCCAAACAGTCTTACTTTATGTTCCGCTTTCCATTGATTATACATTTGGAAAATCATAGAAGCCATTTTACCTTTATGGTTTTCCTGCGGACCATAAACGTTAAAATAACGTAAGCCTACTACTTGGCTTTGTGCAGTCGGCAGCAGACGACGCAGATAATTATCAAAGAATAATTTAGAGAATGCATAGACATTCAGTGCTTCTTCGCAAGCAGGCTCTTCACGGAAACCATGAGCACCACTACCATAGGTAGAAGCAGAAGATGCATACATCATTTGGATTTTACGGTCTAAGCAGAAATGAAGTACATTTTTGCTATATTCAAAGTTATTTTCCATCATGTATTTGCCGTTATATTCCATAGTATCGGAACAAGCACCTTCGTGGAAAATAACATCAATTTTTTCATGATTAAATTTGCCAGCTTTCAAAGCATCCATGAAAGCGTATTTATCCATATAATCATGAACTTTTAAGCCTTGAATATTTTTGAATTTCACCATATTGGTCAGGTTATCGACAACAAGAATATCATCAATACCACGATCATTTAAACCTTTAACAATATTACTGCCGATAAATCCGGCACCACCGGTTACGATAATCATAATTTACCCTCCTTAACCATTTGTGCGATTTTTTCTACTACACCAGTAGTAGAATAACCATCTTCAAAATCTATAATACTAACCTCTCCGGCATATTCACGACCTGCCACCTCTTCCGGCTTATAGTCGCCACCCTTAACAAGAATATCAGGACGAATTTTTTCAATTAATTCTGTCGGAGTATCCTGATCAAATAACACTACTGCATCCACACATTCCAATGCTGCTAATACACGTGCTCGATCTAGCTCATGCGTAAGCGGACGTGTTTCACCCTTCAAACGGCGGACGGAAGCATCAGTATTTAAGCCTACAATCAAATGCTTACCTAAATTACGTGCTTTTTCCAGATAAGTTACATGACCTACATGCAGTAAGTCAAAACAACCGTTAGTAAAAACAATTTTTTCGCCGCAAGCCTTCCAAGTAGCTGCTAAAGAAGTAATTTCTTCCCAGCTCAAGGTTCTATAACCACGACCCTGCTTACGTTCCTCCGTTAAAAGGTCCTTCAACAGCTCATCGCGATGTACAGGATAAGTACCAACCTTAGCGACCACAATACCTGCTGCACGGTTAGCCATAAAAATGGCATCTGCCAAAGGCAGCTTACCTGCAACGCCTGCTAGCAAAGCAGCAGCAACAGTATCACCGGCACCGGAAACATCGAATACCTCAATAGCAGTCGCAGGACTATGCAGTACCTCCTGATCATTTACTAATGTCATACCACGTTCACTACGGGTAACAACAACATTTTTAATTTTAAAATTATCCTTAGCCGCACGTGCCATAGCAACAACTGCAGCATCTTCATTTTCTTTTTGGCAGCCTGCAGCTTCACACATCTCTTTTAAATTAGGTGTAATGAAATCACAGCCACGATATTTTGTCCAATCTGCACCTTTCGGATCTATTAAAACAGGTATATCTTTTTCCTTGCCCTGAGCAATAACCCATTGGCAGAAATCATCAGAGCAGACACCTTTAGCATAATCGGAAACAATAATACCATCCAGCCCCTGTGCCAATAATTTTTCTAACCAGCTTTTTAAGGGTACTATTTCTTCAGGATGCAAATCACCTGCTTCTTCAAAATCAAGACGCAGCATTTGCTGATTGCCACCTAATACACGCAGCTTAGTAATGGTTTCACGTCGAGAGCTACGGATTAATCCTGAATAATCAATCTTCGCTTCATCCATCAGCTTTTCCAGTAACGTTCTGTTTTCATCATCACCAGTAACACCGCCCATAAAAACCTTACATTCTAAATGTGCTAGGTTAGCAGCTACATTAGCCGCACCGCCTAATACAGACTTCATTTTGGTAATACGGGTTACAGGAACAGGAGCTTCCGGAGAAATGCGCTTAACCTCGCCATGGAAATAACGATCCAGCATTACATCACCAATGACAGCAATCCGCAGATTCTGTATTTTTTCTGCTAAAAAGGTTGTTACAGCTAATCCAGCCATATTATTCACCATCCACTAATTCACATAAAATGTGACCTATTAAAATATGCATTTCTTGTGCTCTCGCAGTAACTTTTGCAGGTACAGCAATGCATTCATCGCACATTACCGCCATTTTACCACCACCTGCTGCAGTCATGCCTACACAGAAAACACCCTTCTGCTTAGCCAATTCCACAGCTTCAACTACATTGGCACTGTTGCCGCTAGTAGTTATTCCAAACAAAACATCTCCTGCTTGCGCCAAAGCCTCTACCTGACGAACAAACACCTTATCATAGCCATAATCATTGCTTACAGCAGTCAAAATAGAAGTATCTACGGTCAAAGCAATGGCAGGCAGACCACGACGTTCTTTTTGAAAGCGACCGACAAACTCAGCCGCTAAATGCTGACTATCAGCAGCACTGCAGCCATTACCGCAAAATAAAACTTTATGACCATCGGCTAAAGCCTTTTTCACAACTTCAGCGACACGTTCAATTTGCTCTAAAATGTCACTTTGCATAACAGCTTGTGCTACTTCCATATGTTCTTGAAAACGTTGTTGAATAATATTTTGCATACTTATTTCTTTTGCCTCACTTTTTAAAATGCGGTAAACTCATATTTTAATTCTAAAGAACTATCATTTTTATAATGTTCATCAGTATATTCTAACACTAATTGCCAGCAGCAGAATTTATGCAGCCATCTATAAACAGTTTCATAGTTAGCTTTGCTATCCAAATCATAACGATTAACAATAGAAGCTATATTTTTATCATCAAATCTATAGCTAATGCCGTTTCGCAATTCTACAGGCATATCAGGCTGATTATAACTGAATACATTACTAGTAAAGTCCTCACGATAATAACCTACCCAAGTATTCCATTTCGGAGTTAATTTTTGATTAACGGTTGCATAATAAACATTAGTAGATTCAACAGTATCTACTTCGCTTTCACGAGTCCATTTTTTACCGATAGTCAAATCTAAAGAAGTATTGCCATTGAATAAATAAATACGGTCATGGTTCAGATAAGCACCATATTCAGTATGCCAGCTCTCTTTACCGGTATTTTCATTTTTCCATAAGCCATGTTCATAATATGCACTATAGGACAGAGGCAGTTTATCACTAAAATGATGGGGCTTATAATCCACGCGGATATCGCGTTGTTTTTTTACCCAATCATCATCCTGCTCATCCCAACCATCTTGTATGCTGACCTTAAAGTTACGTTCATCATGGTCAATACCATACATTGGTTTAAAGCCGGCTTTAGAATAATTGTTCAAATCAGCATAGAACATAGTATTTTTCGCGATTGGTCTTTCATAGGATACATTGATATAGAAGCCCTTATCTTCATCCTTAAAGCCTAAATGAGGCATAATACGTTCTTTATTTTTTTCTGCTAAATTATTTTCCCAATAATCACGGGAATAAATATGCTTACCACGTACGAAAACCTGTACATCATACGCTGCTAATTTCTGTCCGGGATATACTTCAAATTTTTTTGCTCTGATTTCTAAGCATTTAGGATGTTTTACAGCGGAACAACGAGTAGTGATACCACCTTCATCCAAAGTCATTTTTTCCGGATCTATCACAGCATGAGGAGCAAAGAACAAATCTTTGTCATTTTTTCCGGATAATTTCTTTAATTCGCCTGTTTTGCTATTGAAATTATAGTGACCCCATTCAGCTTTAGTTTCAGAAGTAGTATCAAATAAAGAACCGCCTTCTTTTAACCAAACATCACCTGTCTTCATATTACCGACAATAGCAGTAGTCACAATTTTCTGCTTGCCTTGAAAGACCTTGATATTACCTTCAGCATGAAAATCACCGCTAACACTATCATATACGGCATGATCACCGATTAAAGTAATCGGCATAGCCTGTGACTCATTGGCTTTTTCGCGATTATTTACTGCATGATTGGGTTCTGCAACAGTAGCCGGACTATCATAGCGATCATCACCGACATTAGTAAATTGTGCCGCAGAAGCAGGCAGGCAGAAGCCAATTGCCAATGCGGTTGCAATTAATGATTTGTTCATAGGGAAAACTCCTTTTTTATATTTATAAAAAGACCAATTTTACAATAATCCATCTAATATTATATCACATAGAAAAATAAAAAGCTCACTTTTTCAAGTGAGCTTTTTGTAGTATTTCTTGGTAATTACCGCTTGTAGCCTATTCTACAACAGGAGTATAAATGACACCTTGCATAGTAGTGTCTTCAGCAGTCTGCACAAAAGTTTCAGCACCTACAGGAATAGTTACAGCACTGCCTTTGACAAAAGCACCGCCGATTAAACCAACAGGACCAAGGATAATCATGCCCCCGATAGCAGCACCGGCAGCACCGGCAATGCTTTCAGCTTTTTGCTTAGCCAATTCACCTACAGTAATAGGAATTAAAGTGCCGTCTACGCCGTAAATATTAGTAAAGTCGATATCGATACGACCATCCTTACCAAAGATACCCGGTTGTACGACTTTTTTAATAACACCTACACCGGTAGCACCTTTAGGTAAGACCAAAACATCATTAACATAAAGATTATCAGAAGCTTTAAAGGTTACTTCATCACCTTGTCTGCTCATCTTAGTACTTAACTCTTTAGTAAAGGTAACCTTGAAGACAGAATCCTTGGGCAAAGTTACTTCTTGTACAGGAACATTACCATCGGTATAAGAAGCTAATTTTAACAGCTCTTCTAAACGACCGGACAAAGAACCACTTTGTATCTGACCATGCAATAATTTTTCTGCTGCCTCAATACGGCTTTTAGCAGGACCGCCTGACATACTTTCGTTCAAACGCCATTCTACGACATTCAGTCTAGTAGCAAAAGATGCTTCCCCATTATCCGGCGTACCCTCTAAATAATCATACATATTATCTACGCGAGCCAGAATAGCATCACTAGTAATAGTACCGTACACATCATCTTCCAGACTATCCATGCGTTGAATTAAGGAACCACTTTGCTCCGTTCCGTACAACATTTGTTCCATAGCTCCAATTTTTTCAGAAGCCGGTACAGAACCATCATCGGCAAAAGCCGGTACCAAAGAGCTAAAGCAGAACATAAAAGTCATTAGCAAACTTAAAAGCTGTTTTTTCATTTTTGTTCCCTCCTATCAGAGTATCATAAATAAATATAGTATTAATTATAATTATATCATACTTTTGTACATAAAAGTATGGCATATCCGTAAACTACAGATATGCCACAAATTATTTTTTATATTTACTTAACGCTTCGGCAACCGCAAGCTCCATTTCGTCCATTTTAGCAAAACGTCTACGATGTTGTGCACGCTTAGACGGCTTTAATTCCTCCATGGATTTACGATGCTCGGCAACAGGCATAATATAGAAGCGTCTGTCGGAACAAGGAACACCCTCACACTCTTGCCAAAAAGCTCCGAAATCAGTTTTCAGCTTACGGTCCATACGAATATGATTCATTGCATAATAGCCTTCGTTAGCTACAGCAAAAATATTGTCCATATTCATAGCTTTCGCAACACTACGCAAACCATAAAAAATCAAATTTTTCGTTCTATAACCGAAGAATGCTTTTGTTAGGCCTTTGATTAAATCATTACCGTTTTGCGGTCCCTGTAAAGCGCCAATATAAATAGCCTCTTTACCATCAGCCTTATTCTTAGCAAACCAGAACATAATCTGATATAAGGCTTCATCCTCATACATAAGGACTAAGGAAAGACAGCCTTCCTTACGTTGACCGCCATGAAACCATAAGTTCATAGTCAAAGGTTTATCTTGGTAGGTATCCTCCCACAGCTTAACCATTCTTACATCTGCATACAGTGTATTCATCATTTTATTAGAAAAATGATTTTCCATGATTTCCAAATGGTTTTTTACTATATTCAGACGTTCAGCCCACGTAGAATTTTTATAAAAGAAACTACGTGTAATCTGCTCTACAAAAGAAGGAGTGCCATGCAGCCAGGCACGACGATAATCATTCGCATCAAAAAAAGCTAAAATATCATCGATAATGCTTTTATGCATACTACAACGTACACGGAAAACCACATAACGTTTCCATTCCTTCAAAATGCGAGTCTGATATAAGCTTTTGCCGATATATTCTAAAATATTATTTTCCATCTCTACCTCTGCATTATGTTGTATTTGCTCTTATTATACCATAGAACAACATTTTCTGCAGAAAGTTTCCCTTCATGGTGAATTACTGATGCTTCTTTTTATGTTCGTCTAAATATTGACCAACAATTTTAACAGCACAATAATCTCCACACATGGAGCAAGCTTCATCATCGGATTTATTCTTTTTATTGCGATATTCCACAGCTTTAATCGGATCTAAGGCTAATTTTAATTGCTTATCCCAATCCAATGCTTTACGCGCCTTCGCCATTGCTAAATCCCACTCCCAAGCCTGTTTATTGCCTTTTGCTAAATCGGCAGCATGAGCAGCAATACGAGCAGCAATAACACCTTCGCGGACATCCTGAATATCTGGCAGGCCTAAATGCTCTGCAGGAGTAACATAGCAGAGGAAATCAGCACCACTTACAGCAGCCAAGGTACCGCCAATAGCAGAAGTAATATGGTCATAACCAGGAGCAACATCAGTTACCAAAGGACCTAAAACATAGAAAGGAGCACCATGGCACAAACGTTTTTGCAATTGCATATTAGCAGCAATTTGATTATAAGGCACATGACCAGGACCTTCTACCATCACCTGTACACCACGATTCCAAGCTCTTTGAGTCAGTTCACCTAAGTTCAACAACTCTTGAATCTGTGCTCTATCAGTAGCATCAGCAATACAACCTGGACGAAGACCATCACCTAAGCTAATAGTAACATCATATTCTTCGCAAATATCCAAAATTTCATCATAATATTCGTATAAAGGATTTTCCTTATTATTATGCAACATCCAACCGGTAATAAAAGAGCCGCCACGGCTTACAACGTCCATAATACGTCCTTCTTCAGTTAAGGCTTTCAGTACATTTTGGTTAATACCACAATGAATAGTCATAAAGTCGGCACCATCTTTAGCTTGTTCGCGAATAACATCAAAAATGTCTTCTTTAGTCATTTCTACTACTGCGCCACGTTTTAAGATAGTTTCTACAGTAATCTGGTAAATAGGCACAGTGCCGACCATCACAGGAGATGCACCAATAATCGCTTTACGAGATGCACTGATATTGTTACCTGTAGATAAGTCCATTACTGCATCAGCACCGGCATCTACAGCAGCTTTTAACTTTTCCAACTCCGGTTCAGGATCTGGATAACTACTGGAAGTACCGATATTAGCATTAACTTTGATGCTCAAGCCTTGACCGACACCACGGGGAATCAGGTTTTTATGATTAATATTACAGGGAATAGCAATAGTACCATTAGCAACACCCTCGCGAATAAATTCTGCACTTACATGCTCTTGCTCCGCAACAGTTTTCATAATCTCAGTAATAATACCCTGTCTTGCTAATTGCATTTGTGTAGCCATAATTATGCCTCCTTTAAAACAAAATAAAACCGCTTCCCTGCACGAGGAAAGCGGTTTTTATCGTCAATTTAATTTGCGTTCAATTATTTTCGCAATGCTTCCCTCCGCCGGTCTTAACCGAATCAGGTTCAAAGGGTCGGAACGAATCCTCTCAGCCATAGGCCCCCCTAGCAGTAATATTTAATTGCAAAAAAATTTTATCATTAAATGACTTTTAATGCAAGTGAAAGATATTTGCTTCTTGATGAACTAATACCGTGAGCAATAGTCAAACGTAAAAAATCGGCAGAACACAAGGCTCTGCCGATGCAATGATATATTTAATTATTAACCGATACCACCATATACAAGACCAAGTACAAGCACCAGTATTGTCAAAGGCACATATACAAAGCGAGCAACATTACCAAACAGCTCAGGCAGCGGACCATGACCTTTTTCCAGCTCTTGACGGATATCGCTCCAGCCAAGAATGTAGTAAATGGAAATAGCGCCTAATACAGCACCAAACGGTACGATAATGATGGAAACGAAGTCCATCCACGCACCTACATTAGGTTCAGCTTCAATGAAGATGCCGATAATCAAGCCTAATAAACTGCTGAAGACCACTGCAGTACGACGGGAAATACCAAAGTTTTTCTGCCAGCTTTCACTTACAGCTTCAAACATATTAATCAAAGAAGTAATACCGGCAAAGAAGACTGCTACAAAGAAGAAGATAGCAAAGAATTGACCAAGAGGCATTTGTTGGAATACCTTAGGTAAGGTCAAGAAAATAAGGGACGGACCACGATCGGCACCGATACCGAAAGAGAATACTGCCGGCATAATTGCCAGGCCGGATAACATAGCAGCAATAGTATCAAAGAAAGCAGTACGCAGAGATGCACGAGGAATATCTGCATTGCTGTCTAAATAAGCACCGTAAACAATCATACCGCTACCGGTAATGGACAAAGAGAAGAATGCTTGCCCCATAGCCATAATCCAAGTATCAGCACGTAATAATTTATCCCATTGCGGAACAAATAAAAATTCGTAACCAGCTTCACTGCCGGGCAGAAATGCAACCCAAACAGCCAAGAATAAGAACAAAACGAAAAATAACGGCATCAAAATTTTACTAGCACGTTCAATACCACTGGTAACACCAAAAAGCAATACCAAGCAGGTAGAAGCAATAACCAAGAAATGCCACAGCAGACTACCATAAGCACCAGCAGTTGCATCAAAGAAAACTGCCGGATCACTATTCATCAACGTTCCGTCTATTGAACCCCACAAAGAGTGAAGAACCCAGCCTAAAATAATTGCATAACCAATAGCAATACCAAGGCTACCCATCAAGGGAATCCAACCTAAGCCACGACCCAAGGTTTTTTGGCCGATTTTATTAAAGCAATAAGCATATGCGCCTAAAGTACCGGTACGTGCACGACGACCGATAGCAAATTCAGCAGATAAGCCGACACAACCAAATAAGATAATAAAGAACAAATACGGCAATAAAAATGCTGCACCACCATACTCGCCTAAACGATATGGAAACATCCAAATATTACCCAAACCTACCGCTGAACCTACACAAGCAATAATAAAGCCGAATGAGGAGGTAAAACTACCATTCTGATTTGTTTTTTCTTCGTTCATTTTTTTCTTCCTTTCTACCATACTACACAGCGGAATCAGCCTACAAATTTTTGATTCCTTGAATATTATAGAATTATTGCTATATTACCACCTTTTACATATTTTTGCAAGAACCAAGCTATATATTTTTTTATTGTAAACTTTTAAACAATTCTTAACTATTTTTTCAGTCGGTAAAAATTATATTGCCAAGACACTTGACTAGAAAAAAATTAGTGCTATAATCATTTTCAACATCATAACTCAACGCAATGAAAGAGAAGCATTATGTACAGCTTACAGAAAACTGCCGGTTGATGCGAGGCAGCAGCAAAGCATAAATGTTCCGCTCAGGAGCGGCGAATGAAGAATTCGACGGGCTCGCCCGATACAGCGAACTAAAGATGGCCTTAGGCAATTTGGGTGGCACCGCGAGAAGTTCTCGTCCCATGTTTGGGATGGGGCTTATTTTTTTTGGTGGAATCTAATTTTTCTTATGGCAATTTGGGTGGTACCGCGAGAAAGGAAAGCTCGTCCCAATGGGATGAGCTTTCCTATTTTTATTATGTAAGGAGATTTTATTATGCAAAGAGCCTATAATTTTAACGCTGGTCCGTCCGCTATGCCTTTAGAAGTTTTACAAGAAGCACAAGCTGAATTTTTAAATTATGTTGATACAGGTATGAGTATTATTGAAATGAGCCATCGCAGCCAAGAATATGCTGCTCTTCATGCCGAAACAAAAACATTACTGCGTGAGCTGATGGAAATCCCTGAAGATTATGAGATTATGTTTATTCAAGGCGGTGGCAGCACCCAATTTTTAATGACAGCAGCTAATTTCCATACTAAAAAATATGCTGCCTATGTCAATACCGGTGTCTGGGCTAAAAAAGCCATGGCGGAAGGCAAATTCTTCGGCGAAGTCTATGAAGCTGCCTCCAGCACTGACCGTAATCATACCTATATTCCCCGGGAAATCACCATCAGAGAAAACACCTCTTATGTCCATTTAACTGCCAATAACACCATTTATGGTACTGAATATAAAGCTTTTCCCAAATGCAATGTACCAATTATCTGTGATATGTCCAGTGACATACTCTCCCGTAAAATCAATGTCGCCGATTTTGATTTAATTTATGCCGGTGCACAAAAAAATCTTGGTCCTGCAGGTGTAGTTATCGTAATTGCCAAAAAAGCTTTTCTGGCTACTGCCCGCACGGAACTACCGACAATGTTAAAATATGCTACTTTTGCTGAAAACGATTCTTTATATAACACTCCGCCTGTTTTTTCCATCTATATGGTTAATAAAACCCTGCACTGGATAAAAAAACAAGGTGGCGTAGAGCAAATTGCCGCTAACAATGCCGCCAAAGCAAAACTCATTTATGATGCTATTGACAACAGCAACGGTTTTTATATAGGTCATGCTGAAAAAGAATACCGCAGTTTGATGAACATTACCTTTAATCTAGCTGATAAAGAGTTAGAAAAGGATTTTATAGCTCAAGCCAAGGCCGCAGGCTTTGTCGGCATCGGCGGTCATAGATTGGTCGGTGGCTGTCGTGCTTCTGCCTATAATGCGGTACCCTTAGAGGCCTGCCAAGCATTAGCACAATTTATGGAAAAATATCAAAAAGCACATCTGTGAATCATAGGAAACATAATACTAGGAGGAAATAAATCATGAAAATTTTTGTAAGCAACGACATTAGCGAAAAAGGTATCGCTTTATTAAAAGAACATTTTGAAGTAGATGTAATGCCCAATATGAAACCTGATGAACTGATTAAAATCATTAACAATTATGATGGTCTAGTAACCCGTTCTATGACTAAAGTAACTAAAGAAGTTATTGAAGCATCCACCAGATTAAAGGTTATCGGCCGTGCCGGCGTCGGTGTCGATAATATTGATATTCCTGCTGCTACTGCTAAAGGTATCGTCGTTTTAAACACTCCCGAAGGCAACACTATGGCTGCAACAGAGCATACCGTTGCCATGCTGATGGCTATGACCCGCCATATTCCACAGGCTCATCAATCTATCCAAGAAGGAAAATGGGACCGCAAGTCTTTTGATGGTATTCAAGTACAAAGCAAAACCTTGGGTATTATCGGCGTCGGTCGCATCGGCAGCCGTGTTGCCAAACGTATGCAGGCAATGGAAATGACAACCATCGGCTACGACCCCTATATTACTGAAGAACGTGCCCATCAAGTAGGTGTTGAATTAGTAGATTTTGATACTTTACTTGCAAAATCCGATTACATCACTATCCATACACCTTTAACTAAAGAAACAGAAAAAATGCTTAATGCCGACGCTATTGCCAAAATGAAAGACGGTGTCCGCATTGTCAACTGTGCTCGTGGCGGCTGTATGGACCCTGACGCCATTGCTGAAGGTGTTAAATCTGGTAAAATTGCCGGTGCTGCTATTGACGTTTATCCCACAGAACCCTTAACTAAAGAAAATAACCCTTTCTTAGGCTTATTTAATGTTGTACAAACTCCCCATTTAGGTGCCTCCACCATTGAAGCACAAATCGGTGTTGCTGTCGATGTTGCTTATGGCGTTATCGATGCTTTAGAAGGACGTCCTGTAATGACCGCTGTCAATATGGCACCGATTCCGAAAAATGTAGCTGCTATTATTCAACCTTACTTCGGTTTGGCAGAACGTATGGGTACTGTAGGTATTTACTTATCCGAAGGACCGATTAAAAAAGTAGAAATCGAATATACAGGTACTTTAGCAGAAACCGAAACCGCAGCTTTAACTACTGCCTTCTTGAAAGGCTTACTGAATCCCATTCTGCAAGAAAGCGTCAACTTCGTCAACGCACCTGGCATTGCTAAAAAACGTCATTTAGAAGTCAAAGAAACTAAAGCCAATAAAGCAGGCTATTTCTCCACAGCTATTAATGTTACTATAACCACCGCTAAAGGTGCACATAAAATCGAAGGTACATTATTTGATGGTAAAACCCCGAAAATTGTCCAAATTGACCAATATTATATTGACTTCAAACCGGAAGGCTATCTGCTTTTAGCTCCTCATATCAACAAGCCGAACATGATTGGTCAGATGGCGACTATCTTAGGTAATGCTGGTATCAATATCAATAGCATGCAGGTTGGCAGCACACCTAAATCCGACACCAATATTATGGCCATTGCCGTTAACGATGATATTCCTAACGATATTATGCTCCAGCTTCGTGGTGTAGAAGGCATTATCGACGTTAAGCTGATTAATTGTGAAGGCTGATTTTATTTAAAAAGGAAAAGATTATGACACGTATTATTTTAATCCGCCATGGAGAAACTACTTGGAATATTGCAGGACGTTATCAAGGTCAAGAAGACACTCCTCTTAGCGATAATGGCCTGCGCCAAGGTCATTTATTGGCCGAAGCTTTAAAAAACGTTCCTTTAGACCTAGCTATTTCCAGCCCTCTGCAGCGTTCTCTGCAGACCTGTTCTTTCTGTGCTGAGCTTCACAGCATTCCTGTGCTCACAGATGCAAGATTATTAGAAATCAATCACGGTCTTTGGGAGGGTGTTCTGGCACCGGAAATTCAAAAACAATATCCTGTCGAGTTTGCTACCTGGCATACTCATCCGGAACAAGTACAAATGCCTCAAGGGGAAAATTTAGAAGCTGTACGTCGTCGCGTCCGCCAAGCATTTGACGAATACGTTATAAAATATCCTGATAAAACTCTGTTGGTCGCAGCTCATGATGCTGTCAACAAAGCGATTATCTGCGACGTACTTGGTCTAGGTATGGAACACTTTTGGCAGATTAAACAAGATAACACCTGCATCAATGTCTTAGAACATCAAGATGGTAACTGGCGTTTAGTCTTACTGAACTCTACCAACCACCTCGGTTTCCTGTTCAGCGGTATTGAGCAAGCAGGCTTATAGATTTCTATTTATAGCAAAAGAAAAAGCATGACTGTTTTTAAACAGCCATGCTTTTTTATTATTCCACCAATGCTTCACGTTTTATCTTCTTTTGCAACCACCATAATCTTGCGACTAAAATCACTGCACTACTCAAAACACCTGCATCAAGACTTTGCCAATAAGCAAACGCGCCTTGATGTAAGCCGTAATCTAAATACAAACCTAATGGTAAACAAATACCCCAATAAGCTAATACGTTAGAATAAAAAGTAGCATCAACATCTTTATAACCACGCAGAATGCCTTGAATAGGTGCTGCTACAGCATCCAAAGCCTGCCAACCGATAGCATATAATAAAAATGCTTTTACCAAATTAATAACTTTAGGATTTTCCGTGTAAATCAACGCAATTTCTTCGCGGAAAAAATATTCGCCTAACATATAAATAGAAGCAATAAGCAAGCTCAATTGTAAGCCTAAATGAACATAGTCCTTAGCATTACGATAATTTTTAGCACCATATTCTACGCCTACTACAATTGTTAAAGCTAAAGAAAAGCTCATCGGTATCATATAGACAACAGAGGAAAAATTTAAAGCAGCCTGATGGGCAGCAATAACTTCTGTACCAAACTTAGCAATAAATAAAGCTACGACACCAAAAATACTTGCCTCCATGAAAATAGCAAAGCCCATAGGCACACCGATACGCAGATAATCCTTTAACCATTGATATTTAGGTTTTACCCAGCCCAATACATGATATTGACGAAAAGGCTCTAAGCGCAGAACGATAAAAACAAATATAACGAACAGTAGCCAAAAGGTTAGACCTGACGCAACACCTGCTCCTATACCGCCTAAACGTGGTAAGCCACACTTGCCAAAAATAAAAGCATAATTTAAACAAGCATTAATCGGCAAAGCCAAAAGATAAATTTTCATTGTCAGATAGGTATAGCCTAAAGTATCTACTAAACTACGCAAAGGAGTAATCATGAAAAATGGTAATACACCCATACCTAAACCTGCCATATACCATACTGCAAC
>SAMEA3387479__coassemble_482_pt1 | contig 34754 bp, 49 predicted proteins | sample SAMEA3387479__metabat2_high_PE_023 | metagenome-assembled genome bin SAMEA3387479 (sample SAMEA3387479) | Felis catus | biome: Faeces | place: United Kingdom | collected 2012 | reverse complement strand
AGTGTTTTTCAGAAAAAGACGTTATCTTTGCAAAATTTGCAATGCTACTTTTACTAATAACAACGACTATATTAAAGAATACAGTAACTTCTTTGTATATTTTATATACCTGCAATAAAAGAATTCTCTACATTGCAAAGTTTAACTTCTATTGCTAAAAGAATCCATATATCTATCAATAGTATTATTCGTTGGTCCACTATACCCAAGAAATACTTTTCAAAGCCTTATAAAAACTAGAAGGGAAGAAATTTTATGGCCTTACTCTTGATAATCTTTGGCTTATGTCTTTTATACTGGGCTTTAAGTCAAGATAATGATAATTATGAACCTACTCAGGATAAAACAAGCACTAATGACGACAATGAAAAAATTAATCTTTTTAAATATTTTCTGAAAATTATCTTCATCTGTCTATTTTTTTCATAACCCGTCCCCGAGCTTTTATGGATATGTTAAGCATTGCTTTCATCGGCATTATTATTTATTCAATATATAAATTTTTCCATAATAATGGTGGCGGCGGTAGTAGTAGTGGCGGTGGCGACAGTAGCGTCTTTACTGGCAACCCTCATATCTTTAGTGATTAAAATCACAATCCTATTGTTTCTTTCTTGGAAATAATAGAATTGTTTTTCTTTGTTAAATGTAGGTAAATCACTATCGTATTCATAATAACTATTTATTTCATTTAATATAGATAATTTTGTAAATTTCTTTAATCTAAAATAATTATATATTTCACATTTATGTCACTTGACAATTTCATACTATTCTAGTATACTTTCCTTAGACGAAAGATAGAAAATATTTCGACAATATAAAATAAAGCAAATTTAATCAGGAGGCTTTTATTATGAAAAAATTAACCGCTCTTTTAGCTACTGCTTTCGCAGCTGTTTCCTTATCTGCAACCGCTTTCGCAGCTAACATGATTAGCGCTGATGAAGCCTTAGCAATCGCACAAAAACAAGTTCCTGCAGGTAGTACCCACATAATGACTAAAGCAAAAACTGTTAAACAAAATCCCCACTATGATGTAAAATTCTATGATAATGCAACTCACACTGAATATGAAGTAGAAGTACTGCAAAACAACGGCGCAATTAAAGAATTCTCCATGGACGCTAAAGCATCCGTAGGCAGTAGCAAGATTACCCTCTCCACTGCTGATGTTCAAGCTCTGGTACAAAAAGAATTTCCTAACGCTGTTTTCCAAAAAATTGAACTTTCCAGCGACAACGGCTTATATGAATATGAAGTAGAGTTCACTGCTCCCGGCGTACGCGGTGAAATGACCTTCAATCCTGAAAGCGGTCTGCTTCTGGAAAAAGAATTGAAATACCAATTCTAAAATTGAAATTCACACCCTCCGTTTCTAAACATACATAGAAAAACCTCAGCAGTCATTTAGATTGCTGAGGTTTTCTTTTTATTCATCTATAGTAAACAATTTATGCAACAAATCTAAATTATGTATATTCTTTTCTAAAAATTCGTGCGTATCCTCACCTAAACGCGGTGCACGTTTACGTAAAACCGCTGGTGTCTTACTCAATTTCAAAGCAAAACCCATTTGCTTATATTCACCTAACTCTTCATCCTCTACTGTAAGCACCATCTCGTTAGCCTTTGTCTGCTCTGCATTAACAGCCTCAGCAAAATTCAGCACCGGAGTAACACAAGTATCCTTACCACGCAAAAGCTCTACCCATTCTGCCAAAGTATGCTTAGCAAATTCTTTTGCAAGCTCTGCTTTTAAATAAGTATGCTGCGACATATCTTCAACTAAATCAATTAAATCACTACGTTGCAATAAAAGACAAAGATTCGTCCAAAATTTTTTCTCTAAGCAGCCCACAGCCAAATAACGTCCATCCTGTGTAGCATAAATATTATAATTAGCATTAGCACCTGTCAGCCAGTTATTACCACGCTCAGCGACAAAGCTACTACCAAAATACAAAGCTGCAGCACCGGGCATCAAAGATAAAGCTACATTATATAGAGATATATCTATTTCCTGACCTTCTCCCGTTTTCTCTGCATGACGTAAAGCAATCATAATAGCCATACCTGCTGATAAAGCGGCATTCATATCTGCCATCAATACTCCTGGAATAGCAGGCTTGCCATCTGCTTCTCCGCTCATAGAAGTAATACCTGCCAGACTCACATAGCCGATATCATGATCAGCCTGCTGCGCTAAAGGACCTTTACGTCCATAGCCGCTTAAGGAACAATAGATAATTTTAGGATTTATTTTGCTTGCGGTTTTATAGTCTATACCTAGCTTTTCTAAAACGTCTGGGCGATAGCTTTCCACTACAACATCGGCAGTTTTGACTAATTCAAAAAAAAGCATCCCGCCCTGCTTTACTTTTTAAATCTAAAACAACACTACGTTTATTACGATTCAATTGTAAATGCCAATAGCCAAAATCTTTCAAAAACGGTGGAAAACTACGTGCATAATCACCTTGTCCCAGTGCTTCTATTTTTATAACTTCAGCACCAAAATCTGCCAATAACATTGTACAATACGGCCCTGGCAAAAGACGAGATAAATCCAATACGCGTATACCTTGTAAAGCTAACATCAACCTGCCTCCTTTACTACTATTACTACGTACAAATAATCTATTTAGGATATTCGCTATAGCCAGTATAAAAACCTGCAAAATATCCACTTATATTGCTTTGGTAAAAAAAATATAAAAAAGCAGAGTAGAGAACATAATCGTCTTTACTCTGCTTAATTTTTTATTTAATTAGTGATGGAACAGACGCAGACCGGTGAAGGCCATAGCAATACCGTATTTATCACAAGTTTCGATAACATTATCATCACGGATAGAACCGCCTGCTTGAGCAATGTATTGAACGCCGCTACGATGTGCACGTTCAATGTTATCACCAAACGGGAAGAATGCATCACTACCAAGAGCAACATCTTGCAATTCGCCGATCCAAGCTTTTTTCTCTTCGCGAGTCAACGGTTCCGGTTTTTCAGTGAAGAAGTTTTCCCAAACGCCGTCAGCTAAAACATCTTCATAATCGTCGGAAATATATACGTCGATAGTATTGTCACGATCAGGACGACGGATGCTTTCTTTGAACGGTAGTGCCAATACTTTCGGATTTTGACGCAACCACCAGATATCAGCCTTATTACCGGCCAGACGAGTGCAATGTACACGGGATTGTTGACCAGCACCGATACCGATTGCTTGACCGTCTTTAACGTAGCAAACGGAGTTAGATTGAGTATATTTAAGAACGATTAAGGAAATCAGCAAATCACGTGCTGCAGCTTCCGGAATTTCTTTATTTACGGTCGGACGTTTTTCTAACAAAGCTTCGGTAATTTTTGCTTCATTACGATCTTGTTCAAAGGTAATACCGAAGACTTGTTTTCTTTCGCTTAATTCAGGTACATAGTCAGGATCGATTTTGATAACATTATAGGTACCTTTACGTTTAGTTTTCAGAATTGCCAGTGCTTCATCAGTGTAACCGGGAGCGATAACGCCATCGGATACTTCACGAGCCAGCATAGTAGCAGTTTCTTTATCGCAAACATCGGATAATGCTACAAAGTCACCATAAGAGCTCATACGGTCAGCACCACGAGCACGTGCATAAGCAGTTGCCAAGGGAGATAATTCTAAATCATCTACATAATAGATTTTCTTTAAGGTATCACTCATAGGCAGACCAACAGCAGCACCTGCAGGGCTTACGTGTTTAAAAGAAGCTGCTGCCGGCAGACCGGTTGCTTCTTTTAATTCTTTTACCAATTGCCAGCTGTTAAAAGCGTCCAAAAAGTTAATATAACCAGGGCGGCCATTCAATACTTCAATAGGCAGATCCGCACCATTGGCCATAAAAATACGTGCTTTGGCTTGATTAGGATTGCAACCATATTTCAAAGCTAATTCGTTCATTTCTTCTTCCTCCTTGAAAATAGAATCAACAGTCCAGTAAAAAGTTCTGTATAAAACAAAAACCGACATACTGGTACAATAACTTGCCCAGACGGTCGGCGTCACCAGTCATACTCCCCTGTGGTTAATCCACTTCCGTCAGTTATATGACCTACTAATAAAATTATAAAATCTAACAATATTTTTGTCAATGTTTTTACAATATGCTAAAATAAAGAAGTAAATACAAGTACTCTTAATAAAGAATACTAATAGGTATTAAATAATTCATCCTAATAATATTATTCTATTATCGTAAATCTTGAAGGAGATGACCATCATGACTTATTGTTACGTTTGTCCTCATCGCTGTGGTGTAGACCGTCCTGAAAATATGGCTGATACTAATGGTATCTTCGGCAGCTGCGGTTGTGGTATGCAACCCATAGTAGCCCGTGCAGGACTGCATATGTGGGAAGAACCCTGCATCAGCGGTACCAACGGTAGCGGCACCGTATTCTTCAGCGGCTGTAATCTACACTGCGTATTCTGCCAAAATTTCGACATCAGCTGCAAAGGCTTCGGAAAAGAAATTACCATCGAAAGACTGCAGGAAATTTATCAGGAATTAATTGCTAAAGGTGCACATAACATTAATCTTGTTACACCTACTCATTTTACTGAAGCAGTATTAAAAAGCTTAGAAAAACCTCTGCCTGTGCCTGTTGTTTATAATACCAGTGGTTTTGAAACACAAGATACTCTGCGTCGTCTGCAAGGCAAGGTGCAAATTTATCTGCCGGATTTAAAATATTCTGATGATGTTGCCGCTATCAAGTATAGTAATGCTCCCTATTATTTCCGTACTGCTACAGAAGCCATCAAAGAAATGTACCGCCAAGTCGGTGATTACGAAATCGATGACAACGGTATCATGAAAAAAGGTGTTATTATCCGTCATCTTATTCTGCCAGGTATGCTGGATAATACTAAAAAAGTTATTGACTGGGTATCCAATACCTTTAAACCAGGTCAAGTAATGTTCAGCCTTATGCATCAATATATTCCCTGCGGACGTGCAGCGGAATATCCGGAAATAAACCGTAAGGTCACTGATGAAGAATATGCTGAACTAGAAGCTTATTTAATGCAAAGCAATATCGAAGATGGTTTTGTTCAAGAAGGCGACGCAGCCTGTGAAGACTTCGTTCCCTGCTTCGACGGCACAGGTGTTTAATTAATAAAAATAATTTCTTGTTAAAAAATTTACAAAATTACTTGCAATATTCTTCATTTCAACATAAAATATTCTTTGTATGCTTTTTACTAAACTAGAAAAGAGGTATGAAATTTGGAACGTAAAGTAATTCATGTTGAAGAACGTCCGCCACTATTGCTCAATATTCCTTTGAGTTTGCAGCATTTATTTGCTATGTTCGGCTCCACTGTACTGGTGCCGTTCCTGTTTAAAGTAAGCCCGACCACCTGCCTGTTTATGAACGGTATCGGTACATTACTGTACATCTTCTTAACTAAAGGCAAGATTCCTTCTTATTTAGGCTCCAGCTTTGCTTTCATCTCTCCTGTACTTTTGATTATGTCTACCAGTGACTACACCCATGCACAATCCGGCTTCATTGTTTTCGGTATTTTGTTCATGCTGTTCTCCTTTATCATCCATTTTATTGGTACAAAATGGATTGACGTAATCTTCCCGCCCGCAGCCATGGGTGCTATCATCGCCGTTATCGGTTTGGAATTAGCTCCCGTTGCAGCTAATATGGCAGGCTTAGTTGGTGATAAAATTGATTTTGCCAACATTGCTGTTTCCATGTTCACGCTAGCCGTCGGTATTATCGGTTCTGTTGCCTTCCGCGGCTTCATGAGCATTATCCCGATTCTCTTCGGTGTTATCTGCGGTTATATTTTTGCAGCCTTCATGGGTATGGTAAACTTCCAACCTGTTTATGATGCTCCTTGGTTCCAAATTCCGCATTTCTATGCGCCTACTTTCGATGTAAGTGCTATCATGATTATTGCTCCTGCTGCCCTCGTAGTATTAGCAGAGCACATCGGTCACTTAGTTGTAACCGGTAATATCGTAGAACGCGACCTTATTAAAAACCCGGGTCTGTCTCGTTCTCTGTTCGCAGATGGCTTATCCAACGTTATCAGTGGTTTCGCAGGTGCAACTCCTAACACCACTTATGGCGAAAACATCGGCGTTATGGCTATTACCAAAGTATATAGTACTTGGGTAATCGGCGGTGCAGCTGTTATGGCAATCATCCTTTCCTTCTGTGGCAAACTGTCCGAACTGATTCACAGCATTCCTGTTCCTGTAATGGGCGGTATCTGCATTCTGTTGTTTGGCGTAATCGCTGCTTCCGGTATCCGCGTACTGGTAGAAAGCAAGGTTGACTATAACAAATCTTCTAACTTAATCATGACCTCCGTTATCATGATTATCGGTCTGTCAGGTGCTAAACTGTCCTTCGGTGCATTCTCCGTACAAGGCATGGTATTGGCAACTGTAGTTGCTATCATTATGAGCTTGGTATTCAAACTGTTTGATTATCTGCACCTCTTGAACGAATAATATTATAAAAATTAAGGCTTACCTGTTTACTTCTTCATAGCAGTAAACGGTAAGCCTTTTTTATTACTGTATTTTTAATAATAGATAAACTTATGATTTTAAATCTAAACTAACCATAACATGTACTATTGCTAATTTTACTCACATACAGCAGTACTTATATCCAAATCCATATCTATTATACTCTCGATTTTGTTCTTCTCTGTAAAAAATCTAACTACATCCTCTGCTCTTATTATCAGAAGAAATAGCATCTTCTATCCAAATCTGAACATACAAAAAACGCACGCAAAATTATTTGCGTGCGTTCTTATTCCACCAAATCTGAAATTGTTAATACGCTATAGATACTACGTATTAATCACTTTACCAAAAAGACAACTGATAAATCTTTTTGTATATAAAGTTTTTGTCTATAACAAAAATATAGTTGTAGAATTAACCACAGAAACTATATCTTCTCGCATGGTGGAGGTGAGGGGAGTCGAACCCCTGTCCGAAAATATTGCCATACAACTTTCTCCGAGTGCAGACGTCATACTAAATTTCGCTTTCCAAATGCCTAACGACGGGCTTTCGAATTGCTAGCTTGTAAAAGTTTCCCTAAAAGCCTACAAGCGTCAGCTTTAAGGTATCCCGCATATTGACTGTCTTTCCTCGTCTGCAGGAGGAACTCAGAAGACAGTTAGCAGATTAGGCTGCTAAAGCGTATTCTTTATCAGCGTTTATATTTAAACGTCCCGACAGTTAGCGTGTGCCAGACCACGACTCGCTTATCATACCGCACCTATCCCCGTCGAAACCAGTACACCCCCTAAAAAATTTACTATAAAAAAGTTCTTCAAACTTTTCATGTAAATCTAAGTGAGATAACAGGATCGCTTGACATAAATACGTTTCAGTAATATCTCTATTACTTTATTAGATAATTATAACATATCTTCAGTAAAACTGTCTAGTAACTTAAATAGTTATATAAAGCTTATTTTTTTAATTTAGCAATACCAATTCCTGTATAGCCATAAATAATCGCAAAAACAAAACTTGTATAACATAAAAAAGCCCATGGAATATATTCAAAAGTCGGTACTCCTAAAGTAGTTGCCATATAAGTACCAGCAACAGACCACGGTACTAATGGTACCGCACAAGTACCAGCATCTTCTAAGGTTCTAGACAAATTTTTGGGTGCCAAATTAAACTTTTTATAAAGATCTTTAAACATTTCACCAGGAATTAAAATTGCCAAATAAGAACTACCAGTTACAATACTCATAAACAAAGTAGAACCAACAGTAGCAGTAATTAATTGTCCTACAGACTTAATAGAATGAATTATTTTATCTAAAACAACTTCTATACATCCTGCTTTACTAAAAATACCTGCAAAACCAAAAGCACAGAATACTAATAATACAGTACTCATCATACCCATTAATCCACCACGATTTAACAAAGATACAATTGGTTTTACTACTTTTAAATCAGCAGAACCAGGAATCATATTTACCTTGAAGCCATTTACAAACGCCATAGTAGCTGTCTTTAAATCAAATCCTTGGAAAATGATACCCATAATAATAGCTACAAAGGATGCTGCTAAAAGTACCGGTATAGTAGGTTTTTTAGTATATGCTCCCCAAAATACTAATACTGGGGGAATCAGCAGAAACAAGTTAAAATTATACAATTGCTCTAAATTTTGCAAAATTGCGTTTACTGTTTCAGGATTTGCCATCTTAGATACATCCATTGTTAATCCAACACCAGTATACACTAAAATACAAACAATAGTAGCACTACCTGTTGTATATAATAAATGCTTAATATGGTCATAAAGTTCACTACCTGCTGCAATAGGAGCAAGCATCGTAGTATCAGAAAGAGGAGAAAGTTTATCACCAAATACAGCACCAGAAATTACAGCACCTGCCGCTATTTCCAGAGGAACACCTAAAGCAATTGCAATACCCATAATAGCTACACCTGCAGTACCTGCTGAGCCAAAGGAAGTACCTGTAAAAGTAGAAATTATTGCTGTTACAAAAAAAGCTGTTACAAATAAAAATTGCGGGTCAATAATTTTTATACCATAATAGATAAGCATTGGAATAGTTCCTGATACCATCCAACATGCAATCATAGCACCTACGCAAACCATAACCAGCAATGATGGTAAACTGCTTTGTATTTTTTCTGCGATACCATTAATCATATCTTTCCAAGTATACCCACAACGTGCTGCAATAATTGATGCTAAAATAGCAGCTAAAATAAGTAAGAATTGGATAGGCAAACCATATTTACCATAACCAATACCTAACAAAAGTACCATACCTAATAATGGTATTAAAGCTTCTGTAAAAGTAGGTTTTCTAGTCATATATATCTCCTTAAATCTTTTCTACCTATTTTTTACGTGTAATAGTCATAGCACAACCATGACCTTCACCATCAGCAATAGTAGTCGGAAAATCAATCTCTACATTAGGAAATGGTTTACAAATAGCATAATCACAATGACCTAACATATCACGGCAGAACATTTTAATTTCTTCTTTACTCAAGCCCATTTCTGTTAATGCTTCCACATGAGGACAGCAATTAAAAATCTTTACTGCTTTATCATCATCAAGTTGTTTAATTTCTTGCTCAAATACTAATAAACCACCACGAGAAGTTTGACCTAATAAGGCTTCTTTGGGACCAACATTTTCACCACCGCCAAATTTATCTGCAATTTGCTGACCTTGGTATAAACCAAAATCATAACTACCTTCACGAATAACACGATTAGCATCAACTTCCGGATACAGCTCTTTCAATTTTCGCCAAATAAAATATACTTGTCTAGTTCTATCTTTATAAGCATCCTTTACTGCTTGATGAAATTCTTCTACGGTTGCTGGCTGATCGATCCTAGAATTTTCCATAAATTGTTTAATTTCTTCTTTACTCATAATAACTAACCTCCAAAAATACTTTTATTATTTTATAAAAAAATCCGACTGCTTACACAATCGGATTTTTTCTTAACTTGTTTTAGAATGCAGGAACAACAGCACCTTTGTATTTTTCTTCGATGAATTTTTTTACTTCAGGAGATTGCAGTGCTTTCATCAGTTTTTGAATTTCCGGACGGCTTTCGTCACCTTTGCGGATAGCAATAATATTAGCATAAGGAGATTCTTTAGGTTCGGTGAACAAAGAATCTTTTACCGGATTCAATTTTGCTTCCATAGCAAAGTTGGAATTGATAACGGACAAATCGGTATCATCCATAGAACGTGGCAGCAGCGCAGCTTCTATTTCAACAATTTGCAGTTTTTTATCGTTGCCGGTAATATCGCCAACAGTTGCTTTAACGCCTACGCCATCTTTCAATTTCAGCAGTTTAGCACTTTCCAGCAATGCCAAAGCACGTCCTGCATTGGACGGATCGTTAGGAATAGCAATTTTAGCACCATTAGGAATAGCATCTAAGGATTTAATTTTCTTGGAATAAATGCCCATGGGTTCGATATGGATTTTACCTGCAGAAACTAAAGGCATATTACGTTCACTAGCAAAGGTTTCAAGATAAGGTTCATGTTGGAAGAAGTTAGCGTCAATTTCCTTATCATTCAAGGACATATTCGGTTTTACATAATCGCTGAATTCGATGATTTGCAGTTCTACACCGTCTTTAGCTAATTGATCTTTAACCTTATTAAGTATTTCCGCATGCGGTACAGGAGTTGCCCCAACCTTTAAAACAACCTTACCATCTGCACTTTCTTTTTTGTCACCACCGCAACCTGCTGCTACTACAGCAATGCTAATCAGTGCCAGTAATACCAGTACTAATTTTTTCATTATTTTCACTCCTTTTTTTATTTTTCAATACGACTCAAAGAGCATCGATTCAAAAAAAACTCTTTCCCACGAGGAAAGAGCCATCATCTTCCTCTCATCTTTCAAGATTCTTCTTGCAGGATTTAGCACCATAGCAAAAGCCTGGTTGCCGGATTTCATAGGGCCTGATCCCTCCATCACTCTTGATAAGAGCCTGTATTAAACTGCTGATAATGATATATTATTCTCTTTCTTTTGTCAATATTTTATCATAAAAAAATCAGGACAGCTTTATGCTATCCTGATTTTGTAAAATTTGTTACTCTTTACTATATTTAGCAATACCTACTTTATAAAAGTCATTACCTTCGGCATCAATGCAGACGATGGCAGGAAAATCCTTAACCTTATAACGTCGGATAGCTTCCGGTCCAAGATCTTCATAGGCTATCATCTCTTCACTTTCGATGGATTGAGTAATCACAGCCGCAGCACCGCCAATGGCAACGAAGTATACAGCACCATATTTTTTACAAGCATCGATAACTTCCTGACTACGTAAGCCTTTGCCGATCATACCACGCATACCTTGTTCAATCATTGTAGGTGTGTATTTATCCATACGTCCGCTAGTAGTAGGTCCAGCACTGCCTACTATTTCACCAGGTTTGGCAGGAGTAGGACCAACATAGTAAATAACGTTATTCTTCAAATCCAAAGGCAGCTTTTCACCACGGCCCATGGCTTCATACAAACGCTTATGTGCAGCATCACGAGCAGTATAGATATACCCGCTGATACGAACAACGTCACCTGCGTGTAGTGTTTTGATAGTTTCTGCAGTCAATGGTGCTTGAATATATTTAATGTTAGTTTCGCTCATCATCTTCTCCTCCGTCTTACAGTACAGCTTCTGCACGACGCGCCTGATGACAGTTCAGATTAACTGCACAAGGCATACCGCCGATATGAGTATGAGTAAATTCAATATTTACAGCTAAAGCAGTAGTACTGCCACCTAAGCCAGAAGGACCTACACCGGTTTTATTAACTAATTCTAGCAACTCATCCTCTAGTTTTGCATAGCGAGGATCCGCATTGTGCTCACCGATATTACGGGTAAGAGAATATTTAGATAACAGTGCTGCCTTTTCCATAGTACCACCGATACCGACACCAACAGTAATAGGAGGACAAGGATTGGGTCCTGCAGCACGTACGGTATCTACGACAAATTTTTTGATACCCTCTACACCATCAGCAGGTTTCAGCATTTTTACAGCACCCATATTTTCACTGCCACAGCCCTTAGGTAAAACAATCAGTTTGACCTTATCCCCGGGAACAATTTTGGTATGGATAACAGCCGGAGTATTGTCACCGCTGTTCTTGCGATCAAAAACAGGATCACCAACAGATGATTTACGCAGATAACCTTCAGTATATCCTTTAGCTACACCAGCATTAACAGCAGTATATAAATCGCCACCAATAAAATGGACATCCTGACCGATTTCCATAAACAGCACCAATAAACCGGTATCCTGACACAAAGGTACTGCTTTTTTGGCAGACAGCTCAAAATTTTCAATTAAAGTATTTAAAATTTCTTTACCTAAGGGAGATTCTTCTGTAGTGGCAGCTTTTCTGATCTTTTCCTGCACACCACAAGGAAGATAACAACAGGAATCCATGCACAACTTAGCTATAGTTTCAGTAACTTGCCTTACATCAATTTCTCTCATCATATCCTCCTTATTTTGCTAAACGTTTAGCAGTGTTAGCTCTTACCTCTTCCGGGTCTACGATTTTACGTGCCAGACCACTTTCAATAGCAACCTTAGCTACAGCAGCAGCAACAGCAGGAGCTACACGAGGATCAAAAGCATCTGGAACTACATAATCCTCACGCAAATCCTTATCATCAATCAAATTAGCAATAGCCATAACAGCAGCTACCTTCATTTCTTCGGTAATAGCACGTGCACGTACGTCAATAGCGCCACGGAACACGCCTGGGAAGACAGTGACGTTATTAACCTGATTCGGACGGTCACTGCGACCGGTACCAACAACAGTTACACCAGCTTCTTTCGCAGCATCATAGCTGGTTTCAGGAACAGGGTTAGCTAAAGCGAAAACAACGTTCTTTTCGGCCATGCTCTGCATGATTTCTTTAGTAAATACATTCGGAGCAGAAGCACCGATAAGAACATCAGCACCTTTAGCAGCATCAGCCAAGGTACCTTGCAGATGCTCTTTATTAGTGTTTTGCGCCAGATAAGTTTGAATTCTGTCCAATTTAGCATCAATACCTTCATACAGAATACCAAAGCGATCTACCATCATAACGTTTTCCGCACCCATGCTGATAAGCAGGCGACCAATAGCACTACCTGCAGCACCACAGCCATTAACAACAAAGCGAGCAGTATGAAAATCCTTCTTTACATAACGCAATGCGCCTAATACAGCACTCAGGCAAGCGATTGCAGTACCGTGTTGGTCATCATGGAAAACAGGAATATCACAAATTTCTTTTAATTTATCTTCAATATCATAGCATTTAGGAGAAGAAATATCTTCTAAATTAATACCTGCGTAGTTAGGCTCTAAAATTTTCACAGTACGGATAAATTCATCAGCATCCTTAGTGCCTAAGCAAACGGGCACAGCATCAACATCACCAAAGGTTTTGAACAAAGCTGCTTTACCCTCCATAACAGGAATAGCAGCTTCAGGTCCGATATCACCTAAACCTAAAACACGAGTACCATCGCTGATAATAGCAACCATATTACCGCGACAGGTATATTCAAAAGAAAGATTTTTATTATCTTTAATATCTTTACAGGGCTCAGCAACACCCGGAGTATATGCAACAGCCAAATCATGACGATTAGCAATAGGCACTTTAGTGCTTACTGCAATCTTACCGTTATTATCTAAATGTAATTTAATAGCTTCTTCACGAATTGTATTGGTCATTGAAATTACCTCCAATTACTTTTATTAGTATACACTATATTGTATATTATGTTTACTGTTAAAGCAAGAAAAAACATTGTGAAACAAGAATTATTTGAAAATTATCGTTTAAAATTTTGCAACAAAAAAAGCAGTACACAAACAGCAAAATATCTTACTCTACAAAATAAAATATTTTTATTGTGTACTGCTAAATGATTATTATAATTACTTTAAGCAAGCATCAGCCGCCTGAATGACTTCAAAACGGTACTTCTGTTTAATTTGCGGATATTTTTCTCTGTCCACTTCACTCATAAACATGTCATAAGGACGAGCACAAGTTTTAAAAGGAACATATAATGCTTGATAAACAACTAGTTGCTCACCTGTTTCACTATGTACAGCAAAAGCAATAATACGATACAAATATTCTGTTGTCGGTTGCACAACAAGCTCTCTTTTAAAATGACGTACAATATCGCCGATATGTATTTCTCTTGTCATCAATCTCACTCTCTTATTTCAGGGTAATAAATTCTACTTCCGGTACCTGCCCTTTAGCTAAAGTCAGTACAGCAAAACAAGCATTGCTGCCGCCACGTGGACGTGAGGGACTACCAGGATTAATAAGCAAAGTATCCATTACATATTCGCATACAGGAATATGCGTATGACCATAAATAACAATATTCTGCCCTAATTGATGTGCCCAATAGTCAAGGTCTTTTTTTTCATTCCATTGAATATATTTATGACCATGTGTTAACCAGATATTATACCCTTCCAGCTCCAAAAATTCATCTAGCTTAACGTCGGCAGGTCCTAAATCACAATTGCCACGTACACGGACTGTTTTGACCCCAGTCATATTTTCCAATAGATTGGCATCCTCAGCATGATCACCTGTATGTAGCAGCAGCTCTACCGGCGGCAATAAATTAACTAATTTCCTCATGGCCTGTACATTGCTGTGAGTATCACCGGTAATTGCTATTTTCATTTTTTCTTGCTCCAGATAGATACTAATTTACGAATGGCCTTACCACGATGGCTGATTTTATTTTTTTCCTGCATAGTTGCTTCACCCATACCTTTATGAAGCTCAGTAGACCAGAACAAAGGGTCATAACCAAAACCTTCAGTTCCTAAAGGTTCATGTAACAGCATACCATCGCAGATGCCGTCAACCTCATTCATTACTTTACCATCAGCTTGAGCAACACATAAAGCACAGCGGAAACGGCAGGTACGTTTCACTTGAAATTTCATATTATGCAGTAGCAGCTTATTATTGTCCTCGTCGCTAGCTTCTTCACCTGCATAACGTGCACTACGTACACCGGGAGCACCATCTAAAGCCTGTACCTCTAAGCCGGAATCATCAGCAATACAAGGCTTGCCTAATTTTCTTGCATAATAAGTTGCTTTTAAACGAGCATTAGCAGCAAAGGTACGACCTGTTTCTGCAGGAGCAGGTACTGCATCAAAATCTGCCAGATATTTAATTTCTATGGGTAAGTCTTTCATTAATACTTTAAATTCTTCCACTTTACCCTGATTATGTGTTGCAACAACTAATTCTTTTAACATGCACAAACCTCATTTCCATATACATAAATTTTTAGATTGTTTCTATAGTCCCATCGTCTATATGTTGAACAAAAACATACTGCCATTTACCGGTTTTCTTTTCCTGCCAAGCCTTAGTATAAGCCTGTTTTTTACAAACAGCACAGATATTACGTTGTAGGCATACAATAAATGCACATTGATCACCAAAGCGTGTTCCTTCAGCCGCAGTCTGAATTGTAAAATAACCACGGCATTGTTTTTTATTACAATAGTGAACAGTTTCTACCTGCTCTTCACGAATGCCATCTTCATCATAATAAATATGCTTCCGTCTTTGCCAAATACCGCCACATTTAGCCAACAATTCCTTTTGTACCTGTTGACGGTTAAAGTAAATATTACCTGCTTCTTCAATCAGCTGGTCAATACGATTATTACAACGTGCATCCTGCTTTCGTAGTAGTGATAAATCAGGCTCTACAACCTTGCTATAATCAAGACCTGCCATAGCCAAAATAATGCCTGTATTTACATAGGGCAAAGCACTTTCAATAGAATAACCGCCCTCCAAGACAGCAATATCAGCTTTCAGCTTATCGGCTAAACGGGCATAGCCCTGAGCCGTAATCTGCATAGAAGCTAATGGATCACTGAAATGGTTATCCTGACCAGCACTGTTAATAATAATATCAGGTTGAAAATCCTCTAAAATATGTGCTATCAACTTATCATATAAACGATGTAGTCCTTCATCACCAGTACCCGGCAATAAGGGTAAGTTAATATTAGTTCCCCAAGCAGCAGGACTTCCTGCCTCATTAGGAAAGCCTGTTCCTGGATACAAGGTTCTGCCATCTTGGTGAAAGGATATATATAAGGTATCCGGATCATGATAAAACACGTCCTGTGAACCATCACCATGATGTACATCAGTATCGACAACAGCAACTCTTTTTATATTATACTTACTACGTAAATATTCTACCATTATTGCTTCAATATTAATAGTACAAAATCCACGAATTCCATGAACAACACGCATAGCATGATGTCCTGGCGGTCGTACTAGGGCAAAAGCACGCTTTACCTCTTTATGCATAACCGCATCAGCAGCTACAAGGCATCCACCTGCAGATGTTAAATGTGCAGGTGTTATTACCCGGGAAATATTAGGAATACCCACATGAACACGTTGCAGATCGTTTATTCCTGCTAAGCGGGGACGATACTCCTTAATCTCCTCGCAATCAAACAAGCCTTCTTCTTCCAATTGATCACGAGTATATAAAAGGCGTTCCTGACGTTCAGGATGTCCCGGGCTAAGCATCCAATCAAAAGCCGGGAAAAATACTAAACCTAAACTATCCTTAGCCATCAAAACATCACCTCTTTACCATGCACTTGATGTAAAATACCTGGTTTGAGCTGCATACGCAGGTTGTAAATATCACCACTATCATAGTATCCATGTACTGTTTTGAAATGCTCATAGCTAATAAGCTCTGTTTCGATATCACTTAACCCCCAGTCAGCAGTTTTCGCCAACAGCCATTGACGTAAAATATTTTCCGCCTTGGCTTTAGTAAACGCAGCGGGTAATTTTTCACGATGTCCGCTTTCAGGAATAATATAAAAGTCCTCAGTTGTATCGGCACGTAAACCAGCACTTAAAGTAGGACGTGCTACAGCAGCACCAATAGCATTGGCAACTACTGCACCCAAAGGAATTTCTACCGGCAGCTGCATTTGCTCACCTAATGCTTTGATTAAACCTGGTGCTCCACCACCAACACCGATTAACTGTTCAGGCACAAACTCCGTTCCCTTAATCACATCATCCACTGTATAAACAGGCTGCTTAGCCCATTCAACTAACATTTCTTTAATCGTCAACTGTAATTTGTGTGTAGCCGCACGAATAATCTGTTGCGCCTCCGACTCAACATTATTTCCAAAAGCTGCAATAGCCTGCCAAGCTTTCTCTACAGTGCCGAAATGTACATAGCCAGCTACAATAAGTGCATCCGAAAGCGTCGCACACTTGCCGCCTACAGCAGCTGCAGACCCTTCACGTTCAGGACCTACTATATAGCCTGACTCTGTTTTATGAATTCTACTATCGCCGCCAATACCCACACTACGCATATGGAAAGAACGCACTGACGTAGGATAGTTATTTACCACAGCCCCATGCTTGGCCATTAAAGGCAGACCATTCTCCCAAAAAGCAATATCTGTTGTCGTACCTCCCACGTCTAAGGAGATACTATTGCGTTTAGGAGCAACTAAAGCAGCAATGCCTAAAACAGAAGCTGCCGGTCCTGTAAAAATCGCTTCTATAGGCTGTTTTAAAACCTCATTCAACGGCAGAGTACCACCATCTGCTTTCAGAATATGAATACTGCTATTTATACCTCTTTCTTGTAAAGCATAAGCAATACGTCGATTAAAGCTTTTAACTAAATCATACACTTGAGCTGAAAAATAAGCTGAATTAGTACGGCGGATAAAGTTTAGCTCACCGCTTAATTCACTACCTAAAAAGACTTCTTTATAACCACACTTTTTTAATTCAACAGCTGCTTGTCTCTCTAACTGCGGATTTCTGATAGAAAACTTACCACTTATAGCATAATTACCACGTCCCTTGCAATTTAAAAGGTCACGATGCTTCGTCCAATCAATTCGTGCTGTAATTTTTCCTCGATGATCTACATAGCCACTAAGAAAATATGGCGCTACAGGAAATTTTTGACTGACATTCATACCCGGTCCTGAGATAACAGCCAAAAATACCGGATTTAAAATATTCTCAGTTAAAGCATTTGTTACCAAAGTACTAGAAATAACGCTACGGGTAATCTTATCGGCAACATCAGGCATCTGAGCCATAACCTTATCTAATGCACTAAGTAAACATTGTAATACATCTGCATGGGTTGTCGGAACTTTTGCCTGTGCTACAATCATATCTGTATCCAAGAGCACTGCATCAGTGAACGTGCCGCCTACATCTATACCAAGAAGCATTTTCCACCCTCCTTTTATGGTAAATCGATATATATTAATTCCCTAAAAGTAAGAAAAATACCTGCTTTTTATCAAATATAAAAGAAAAAGTCCTAAGCAATGTTATAGCTCAGGACTTTAGAAATGATTATTATAAATTGATTGTAGCTACAATCTCATTAATCAATGCATCATGCTTATTGCCGTCAATACTTGGATACCCAAAATCAAAGGAAATTAGTTCATTATTTTTCACAAATAAATAGCTGCGGTTATGTAGAGGAGCATCATTAAAATCATAGATAAAACAAGGCAGACCCGCAATATTAGTATAGAAATAATGGAAATTCTGCATCCGTTTATGTGTATCCTGCATAATCGTTGCTTTTAATTCTAACATAATTTTTTCCTGTTCTTCATGCTCCAGTTTTGACAAAGTAATAGGAAAATAAGGATATTTACTCAAAGGCTCAATCATTACACCGGTGATAAAATTTATCGATGCGTCACCTGAAAGAAAAATATGCTTACTAGAAGTAATCAACGGAACATCAACAAAATATTCTGGTACGCTATAAGTATAACCGGTATTACTTAAAGCTACCTGCCTCAAAGAGGCATCTATAATTTTATTTGCTTTACCATCATGCTGTAAAGGTATATTCGTCCTTTGAATGTTAATATTTTGTGCACTAGCCGCTATTGCCATAGAAATACAAGCAGCTATGATTAATGATATTACAAAAACCTTACGCATTTTACCACCACACTAATTATTCATCAGCATCAAACTCATCGTATACAGAGCCAAAATCAATACCACCGATAACTTTCCCCCGATATTGTTCACGAATACTTCTTTCACCCTCGCGCAAATATTTAGTAGTAATACCATAGCGACGAGATAACCAAACCTCTACAAAAGCAGAAAGATTATCACAGCCCTTTAGCACACTGCCATCAATTGCATGATAGCCTGATTTGTTATAAGAACTATTGATTTCTTCTATATTGGTATAAATAATTTTACCGTCTACACGTACTCTGTCTTTAAATTCATTCTGTGTATAGTACAAAATATCATCATGCCAGGTATAAGGTATAAGCGGCAGAATTTTTTCTGTTACTAAACGTTCTTCAATTTTCTTGATTAATTCATCAAGTCCTGGCACACTACGTTTTACAGGAGAGATAATATCACGAGTCAAAACTTCCGGTAAATCATGGAATAAACCACATAAAAAGTCACCGACAATACGTTCATCACAAGCATTAAGCTTTACAGCACAGAAATAACCCATAATCGCTACTAAAAGCACATGTCCCATAACAGAGGTTTCCGGTATACGCGGTGATTGTGCCCAACGCTTTTGGAAGCGCAGCTGACCTGCTAAATCGATAAATTTACTGCTCTTACCACGTAAAGCTAGTTTTTTGACAGCAGCTAAATCATAGTAATCCTCTAACTCATTTTCAATGACAGCTTTCGTATCCTCATTGCCATAAATGCCCTTATTAAAATGGTAGATAATTTCAAACTCCCATTTGGTTGCCAGATAATGAGCTGCACGGAGAATTTTCTTTTCCATGTGACAATATTTACTGTCCTCGAAATAACGTTCCATCTTCTCCATAAAATCATCCTGAATATCCGGGATACGTCTACGAATTTCATTATATACCCAAGTATTCAGTTCTTTGCCATAAACACGCATCATTTCATGCAGAATAGGAGGTTTAATATCAGTTAGAACGTTGCGACGCATAAATTCAAAAATACCACCTTCAATCAGCATACGCCAATTTAAATCTGCACCATGGTCATCTTCTTCATGACGGGCTAAAACATACATAATAATCATTTTATGCGCCTGTTTATCTAATTCTGTAAAGCCACTAGGTCTGATATGTTCATTCCAGCGCTGAATATGTGCAGATTCGTATAAAAATTCGATAAAACTTTTAGTCAGCATTATATTACTCCTTTTATAATCATAATAGTAAATACAATATAACTTTGCCTATATTTAATATCAAAAATATAAAAAAAGCAAGCAGAACACAAAAATTTGACAAAAAAATAATCTAAATAATAACTTTTACCTGATAAATATGCATCATATTTTACAATGCAAAAAGCAAAAGAAAAAGCAGGAACCGAAGTTCCTGCTTTATTAAACGCTCTGATTATTAGATGAGCTCGATAATAGCCATTTCTGCAGCATCACCGCGACGAGGACCTACTCTGTAAATACGAGTATAGCCGCCTTTTCTGTCTGCATATTTCGGAGCAATTTCTTCAAAAAGTTGTTTAGTAACAGTTTCGTCAACCAAAACAGCCAAAACTTGACGACGAGCATTCAAGTCGTTTTGTTGAGCTAAAGTAATCAGTTTTGCAGATTGTTTAGCAACTTCTTTAGCTTTGGTAATGGTGGTTTCAATTCTGCCATATTTGAAGAAGGAAGTTAAAATGCTGCGAAACAGAGCCTTACGGTTGCTGGAGTTACGACCCAGTTTTCTGTATGCCATGTGCTTCTGACCCCCTTAATTATTCTTCATCACTTTTGCGTAAGGACAAACCAAGATCAGTTAATTTTTTCTTAACTTCGTCAAGGGACTTACGACCTAAGTTACGAACTTTCATCATATCTTCTTCGGATTTCTGAGTCAATTCTTCGACAGTATTGATACCTGCGCGACGCAAGCAGTTGTTGCTGCGTACGGACAGATCCAAATCGTCGATAGACATAGATCCAGGACCCTCTTTTTTCGGTTCTGCGCCTTCAGGTTCAGAACCACCGGTAACGGTAATAACCGGATTCTTCGGTGCATCACCGGTTTGGAACAACTTGAGATAATCAATTAAGATGCTGGAAGCCATATTAACAGCTTCATCAGGCATAACGCTGCCATCAGTCCAAACTTCCAAAGTCAGTTTGTCGTAGTTGGTAACGTTACCTACGCGAGTATCATTAACAGCGAATTTTACTCTGGTAATCGGAGAGTAGATAGAATCTACAGGAATGATACCAATAGCTTGATCCGGTTGTTTATTTTTATCGGCAGGTACATAACCAAGGCCTTTATCAACATGGATTTCCATATTGAAAACTGCGTCCTTATCTAAAGTCGCAATGTGCAGCTCAGGGTTCAAAATCTCTACATCGCTGTCAGCAATAATGTTTGCTGCAGTAACTTCCTGCTCACCAGAGCATTCAATTCGCAGGACTTTTTCCTCTTCGCAGTCCATTTTCAGGCATAAAGCCTTAATGTTCAAAATAACGTCAGCAACGTCTTCACGAACACCAGGAATAGTAGCAAACTCGTGCAGTACTCCGTCGATTTTAACACAGGTTACTGCCGCACCCGGAAGGGAAGAAAGCAAAACACGGCGCAAGCTATTGCCCAGTGTAATGCCATAACCTCTCTCGAGCGGCTCCCAAACGAATTTACCATAGCGACCATCATCGCTGATCTCAGCTGTAACCATTTTTGGTTTTTCAATTTCAATCATTCGGAAAGCCTCCTTCTATCGCGTATTACCACAATACGTCTCAATAAGTGGGTGGCACAAGATATTCACTAATTATTTAGAGTACAACTCAACGATGAGGTGCTCTTCGATAGGAACATCAATTTCCTCACGAGTCGGGAAACGATCTACCTTGCCGCTCAGGTTAGCTGCATCCAGTACCAGCCAAGCCGGAACTGCTTTAGTAGCCAAAGTTTCTTCCATGCCTTTGAAGTATTCTTTAGAACGGCTGCTTTCCATTACGCTGATAACATCGCCAACTTTTACAAATGCGGAAGGAATGTCCAAACGTTTGCCGTTAACAGCAATGTGGCCATGTCTTACGATTTGACGAGCTTGACGACGAGTATTTGCCATACCCAGACGGAAAACAACGTTATCAATTCTTCTTTCAAGAAGGTTCAGCAGGTTTTCACCGGTGATACCTTCCATTTTTTTAGCTTTATCATAGTAGCCACGGAATTGTTTTTCCAGGACACCATAGATAAATTTAGCTTTTTGTTTTTCAGTTAACTGAATGCCATATTCGCTCTTTTTGCCTCTTTGGCGTTTAGCTTGGCGGTTAGATTCCTTGCTAATGCCCATGAATGCCGGAGCTAAGCCCAAAGATCTGCATCTTTTCAGGACAGGCGTTCTATCAATTGCCATCTACTACACCTCCAATTATACTCTTCTACGTTTCGGCGGACGGCAGCCATTATGCGGAATAGGAGTAACGTCTTTAATAGAGTTAACTTCTAAGCCTGCAGCTTGAAGTGCACGAATTGCAGCTTCGCGGCCTGCGCCAGGACCTTTTACATATACTTCTACTTGTTTCAAGCCGTGATCCATAGCAGCTTTGGTTGCTTCTTCAGCAGCCATTTGAGCTGCGAACGGAGTGCTTTTACGGCTACCGCGGAAACCGAGGCCACCTGCGGATGCCCAGCTCAAAACGTTACCTTCGGTATCAGCGATGGTAACGATAGTATTATTGAAAGTGGAGCGAATGTGTGCTACACCGTTAATTACGTTTTTGCTAACTTTCTTTTTGTTGCGAACAACTTTCTTGCCAGCCACTGGTTTATCCCTCCCTCGCTAATTATTTCTTTTTGCCTGCAATAGTACGTTTCGGACCTTTACGGGTGCGGGCATTGTTTTTAGTGTTTTGACCACGAACAGGAAGACCCATACGATGTCTTCTGCCACGATAGGAACCGATTTCGATTAAACGTTTGATGTTGAGGGATTCCTCACGACGGAGGTCACCTTCTACTTTGTAATCTTGATCCAGAGTTTCACGGATCTTGGCTACTTCATCTTCAGTTAAATCGCGTACGCGAGTGTCCGGGTTAATACCGGTTTTAGCTAAGATTTCACGAGAGAGAGTCAGGCCGATACCGTAAATGTACGGCAGTGCATACTCAATGCGTTTATCTCTCGGTAAATCGACACCAGAAATACGTGCCATTAAAGTGCACCTCCTTCTTAACCTTGTTTTTGTTTATGTTTAGGGTTTTCGCAAATTACCATTACATGGCCTTTACGTTTAATGACTTTGCATTTTTCACATATTGGCTTAACAGACGGTCTTACTTTCATAATTTAAACCTCCTCTTTGCCTGTCTTGGTTATTTATACCGATAAGTAATTCTTCCACGATTGAGGTCGTACGGAGTAAGCTCCACGGTAACCTTATCACCAGGCAAAATCTTGATGAAGTTCATACGAATCTTACCGGATATATGTGCGAGAATTACATGACCGTTTACCAGTTGAACCTGGAACATAGCATTGGGAAGTGCTTCAAGAATTGTGCCTTCAACTTCAATTACATCCTGTTTGGACACAGCTTTACCTCCTTATTTGCTACAACCGAGACTAGCTTTAACGTCAGCATAAACTTTATCAATAGCTTGGAGACCATCGATGTTTTTGAAAATGCCTTGTTTAGTGTAGTACTCGATCAACGGTTCTGTTTGGGCATGATATGCAGCCAAACGATTCTTTACGGTTTCTTCTTTATCATCGTTACGTTGATAAAGTGCTCCGCCGCATTTGTCGCACACACCTTCAACCTTGCTGGGGTTAAAGCTTACGTGATAAGTAGCACCGCATTCTTTGCAGATACGGCGACCGGTCACACGGCCAACCAGTTCGGAATCAGGAACAGTGATATTTACGACACCGGTCAATTTAATGTCCAGGTCTTTGAGGATTCCGTCGAGAGCAACTGCTTGCTCCTCAGTTCTCGGGAAGCCATCTAAAATGAAACCATTTGCACATTCGGGTTTGGACAAGCCTTCACGAACAATGCCGATGGTTACGACGTCGGGAACAAGTCCGCCGGCGTCCATGTATCTTTTTGCCTCTTTACCAAGTTCAGTGCCTTGACTTACTGCAGCACGGAACATGTCACCTGTAGAGATGTGAGGGATGTTAAATTCATCAATGAGTCTTTCTGCTTGAGTGCCTTTGCCAGCACCCGGAGGTCCCATTAAAAGAATATACATTCTGAATTCCTCCTATTTCATAAAGCCATGATAATGACGCATCAGTACCAGAGACTCTATCTGCTTCATGGTATCCAATGCAACACCAACTACGATCAAAAGAGCAGTACCGCCGAAGTAAATGCCTTCAATGCGGGTCATCCAGCCGATAACATGAGGCATAAGTGCGATTAAAGAGAGGAAGACTGCACCTGCCAAAGTTATTCTGGACATTACTCTGTCAAGATAATCTGTTGTAGGCTTACCAGGACGAAGTCCAGGAATAAAGCCGCCGTTCTTTTTGATATTATCGGAGAGATCTCCGATGTTCAAGCTTACTGCAGTATAGAAGTAAGTAAAGAACAGAATCATAAGAACGTAGAGTGTTGTTTGTAACGGGCTGCCCCACTCAAACAACTTGCCCATGGTTTTAACCCAGGGAACGTCTACAAACTGAGCGATAGTCGCAGGGAACATCAACACTGAAGAAGCGAAGATGATAGGAATAACGCCAGCCTGGTTGACTTTTAAAGGAATATAGCTGGTATGACCGCCATATGCTTTTCTGCCTACAACACGTTTTGCATACTGAACCGGAATTTTGCGAATACCTTGAGAAATGATAATTACGAAAACAATCATTGCCAAAGCAATAGCCGCGAACAAAATAACATTCAGTAAGTTGACCGTGCCAGCTTGTAAATATTGGAAAATTATTTTCAGACCATCAGGTAATCTGGAAACGATGCCGGCAAAGATAATCAAGGAGATACCGTTGCCAACACCACGAGCAGTAATCTGTTCGCCAATCCACATTAAGAAGACGGTACCTGCAGTTAATGTCAGGGCAATAAGCAGGATTGAGAAAATCCCGGGGTTATTGATTGCCATCTTCAGGCCGTAAGCCATACCGCAGGCTTGAATAAACGCCAAAGCCACCGTCAGCATACGAGTGAGCTTTGTCGTCTTCTTATAGCCTTCTTCACCTTCCTTAGACCATTGTTCCAAAGTCGGTACAACTACCTTCAGTAACTGTAAAATAATCGAAGCATTAATGTATGGGGTAATACTCATAGCAAAAATTGAGAATTTGCTCAAGGCGCCACCACTGAACATATCTAGTAAACCTAAAAGGTTTCCGCTACGGAAGAGCTGTTCGATAACATCAGCATTTACGCCAGGAACAGGTATATGTGTGCCAGCCCTGAATACGATGAACATGGCGAGAGTAAATATCACTTTTTGCCTGAGTTCTGTAATCTTAAATATGTTAGCTAGGGCTGCGAACACTTTAGATCACCTCAATCTTACCGCCAGCTGCAATGATTTTTTCTTCAGCGGATTTGCTGAAGCCCATAGCTTGAACAGTAAGTTTTTTGGTTAATTCGCCATTGCCAAGAATGCGGATACCGTCGCGAACGTTCTTAACGATGCCTTCTTCAATGAGCATTACAGGTTCAACAACGGTGCCATCCTCAAAACGGTTGAGAACGGAAACGTTGATTTCAACATAATCTTTACCAAATTTATTGTAGAAACCGCGTTTCGGAAGACGCAGGTACAAAGGTCTTTGACCACCTTCAAAACCAGGGCGTTTTACACCGCCGGAACGGGATTTTTGACCTTTTTGGCCTTTACCGGAAGTCTTGCCTAAGCCGGAACCCAGGCCACGACCTACGCGAACTGCTACACGTTTAGATCCCGGAGCGGGAGACAATTCATGTAAATTCATCTTCAGTACACCTCCTTGTCTTACGCTTCTTCAACTTTCACGAGATGTTCTACTTTATGAATCATGCCGCGAATAGTCGGAGTATCTTCTTTTACAACGCTAGTATTAATTTTACCTAAACCCAGAGCTCTTACGGTTGCACGTTGATCTTTCGGGTAACCGATCAAGCTGCGGGTCAGAGTGATTTTAATTTGTGCCATGACAAAGTCCTCCTTAGCCCAACAATTCTTCTACGGTTTTACCACGCAGAGCTGCAACAGCTTCAGCACTCTTCAAAGTTTTCAAACCTTCGATGGTTGCACGAACCATGTTGTTCGGGTTGGAAGAACCTTGAGATTTAGTCAGAATATCACGAACGCCAGCCAGTTCCAGTACGGCACGTACAGGGCCGCCAGCGATAACGCCGGTACCTTCTCTAGCCGGTTTCAGGAATACACGGCCTGCGCCGAATACACCAATGATTTCATGAGGAATGGTGGTACCAACCAGAGGTACGGTTACCAGGTTTTTCTTAGCGTCTTCAACGCCTTTGCGGATAGCTTCAGGAACTTCTGCAGCTTTACCTAAACCCATGCCTACATGACCATTTTCATCACCTACAACAACAAGTGCAGCGAAGGAGAAACGACGTCCGCCTTTAACAACCTTAGCAACACGGTTGATGAAAACGACTCTTTCTTGTAATTCGTTTTCTTTATTTTCGAAGTTCGCCACTTTATTTCCTCCTTCTCTTAGAATACAAGGCCAGCTTCACGAGCAGCTTCAGCTAAAGCAGCTACACGGCCATGGTACAGATAACCACCACGATCGAATACAACTTCTTTAACGCCTTTAGCCAGTGCTTTTTCAGCAATTGCCTTACCTACGGCTTTAGCAGCTTCAATGTTGCCACCATAGTTTTCTTTCATTTCTTTTTCAACGGTGCTAGCAGCAGCGATAGTTTCGCCGGTTTCATCGTTAATTACCTGTGCATAAATATTGGACAGGGAACGGTATACGTTCAGACGAGGTCTTTCTGCTGTACCGATAATATATCTACGAGAACGGAGATGACGTTTTTGACGTTTCTCGTTTTTATCAACTCTGTTAAGCAAGAGTTTCACTCCCTTCTTTTAGAAATTATTTTTTGCCTTTAGCGCCAGCTTTACCGATCTTACGACGGATATGTTCGCCTTCATAACGAATACCTTTACCTTTATAAGGTTCAGGCGGACGCAAAGTACGGATTTCAGCAGCAACAGCGCCTACAACTTCTTTATCAGCACCGCTTACAACGATTTTGTTCGGAGCGGGAACTTCAAAAGTAATACCAGCAGGCGGCTCTTTAACAACCGGGTGAGAGAAGCCCAAGGTGAAGTTAATGTTTTGGCCTTGTTTTGCAGCACGATAGCCAACGCCATTAATTTCCAGAGATTTGCTGAAACCTTGAGTAACACCGATGATCATGTTGTTAATCAGAGTACGGGACAGACCATGCAGGGAACGGTTTTCTTTTTCATCGTTCGGACGTTCAACAGTCAGAACACCGTTATCCAGGGTCAGTTTCATGTTTTTATTGATTTGGCGAGCCAGTTCGCCTTTAGGACCTTTAACGGTCACATAGTTGTTTTCAATTGTAACTGTTACACCAGCGGGAACAGTAATTGGCATTTTACCAATTCTAGACACGTACGAGCACCTCCTATCTTTTTAGTATTACCATACGTATGCAAGAACTTCGCCGCCCAAGCCTGCTTTACGAGCAGCTTTGTCGGTCATCAAGCCTTGGGAAGTAGAAATTAATGCAATACCCAGACCTCCGAGGACTCTAGGCAGTTGGTCTTTTTGAGAGTAAACTCTCAGACCGGGTTTGGAAATACGTTTAATACCGGAGATAACTTTCTCTTTATTAGCACCGTATTTCAGGCTGACTTTGATAACATTTTGTTTGCTGTCAGCAATAACTTCGAAATCTTTAATGAAACCTTCAGCTTTCAAAATTTCAGCAATAGCAACTTTAATTTTGCTGCCGGGGATTTCAACTCTATCATGATGAACTGAATTTGCATTACGAATACGGGTAAGCATATCAGCAATCGGGTCAGTCATTACCATACTTAAATACCCTCCTTCCTTGTTGTCTGTCTTACCAGCTTGCTTTGGTTACGCCCGGAATAGCACCTTTATAAGCATATTCACGGAAGCAGATACGGCAGAGGCCAAATTTACGCATATAGCCATGAGGTCTGCCGCACACTTTGCAGCGGTTATAATGACGAACTTCAAACTTAGGTTCACCTTTCCATTTTTCAATCAGGGCTTTTTTAGCCAAGGTATTCCCTCCTCACTTATGCGCCGAACGGCATTCCGAGGAGTCTGAGCAATTCTCTAGCTTCCTCGTCAGTCTTAGCGGTAGTTACAATGATGATATCCATGCCACGAACTTTATCGATCTTATCGTATTCGATTTCCGGGAAAATCAATTGTTCTTTCAGGCCCAGTGCGTAGTTACCACGGCCGTCGAAAGCAGTAGCGCTAACACCGCGGAAGTCACGTACGCGCGGAAGAGCGAGATTCATCAGTTTATCAAGGAAATAGTACATACGGTCGCCACGCAGGGTTACTTTAGCACCCAGAGGCATGCCTTGACGTACTTTGAAAGCTGCGATGGATTTTTTAGCTTTGGTGATTACAGGTTTTTGACCTGCGATTTGAGTCATGTCGGAAACTGCAGCTTCGAGAGCTTTGCTGTTGCCAACTGCTTCACCAACACCCATGTTGATGACAACTTTCTCAATTTTAGGAATTTCCATTACGTTTTTATATTGGAATTTGTCTTGAAGTCCTTTTACAACTTCAGCCAAATATTTTTCTTGCAATCTGGTCTTTGCCATTCAGTTATTTCCTCCTTTCCCGGAAAATTATTTATCGATTACTTCGCCGCATTTTTTGCAGACTCTAACGGTTACGCCTGCAACTTCGGTCTTTTTAATACGGGTAGCTTTTTTGCAAGCCGGGCATACCAACATTACTTTGGAAGCATTAATCGGAGCTTCTTTAGTAATAATGCCGCCTTGAGGATTTGCCTGGGACGGTTTGGTATGACGTTTTACTTGATTTACGCCTTCAATAACCACTTTGGCTTTCTTAGGCAGAGCTTCAACGATCTTACCTTGCTTGCCTTTATCCTTACCGGACAGAACAAGAACGGTATCGCCTTTTTTAACATGCAGCTTTACAGCATTTGCCATGTCAAGAACACCTCCTTATAGTGCGTTATCTAATTTCTTACAGCACTTCCGGTGCCAGAGAAATGATTTTCATGAAGTCTTTTTCACGGAGTTCACGAGCAACAGGCCCAAAAATACGGGTGCCGCGCGGGCTCTTGTCATCTTTAATTACGACTGCAGCGTTTTCGTCAAAACGAATGTAGGAGCCGTCAGCACGACGAACACCTTTTACGGAACGAACAACAACTGCTTTAACTACGTCGCCTTTTTTTACAACGCCACCGGGTGATGCATCTTTAACAGCACATACGATAACGTCACCGATATTAGCATATTTACGGTAAGAACCGCCTAATACACGGATACACATAACCTTCTTAGCGCCGGTGTTATCACCAACATTAAGGATAGTTTGTTGTTGTATCATGGATTTCCCTCCCTTGCCGGACTAAATCTTCGGCAAAAATTATTTTGCACGCTCTAAGATTTCAATAACGCGCCAGCATTTATCTTTAGACAGCGGACGAGTTTGCATAATTTCTACTACGTCGCCGATATGTGCTTCGTTATTTTCGTCATGAGCTTTAAATTTAATAGTATGTTGTACGCCTTTTTTGTACAGCGGATGCTGAACGAAACGTTCTACTGCAACTACGACAGTTTTCTGCATTTTATCGCTGACAACTTTACCAATACGGGTAACACGTGCGTTTCTTTCTTCGGTCACGACTGTTTCCTCCTTGTTATACTTCAAAACAGTTAAGCCTTGAGCTCACGTTCACGCTGGATTGTTTTGATACGGGCAATGGATTTTTTAACGTCACGAATCTTCATCGGGTTTTCACATTGACCGGTTGCCATTTGAAAACGCAGATTGAAAAGTTCTTCTTTCAAATCTGCCAATTTGGTGTCTAACTCAGCAGCAGACAATTCACGAATTTCTGTTGTTTTCATTAAGCTTCACCACCCTTTTCTTGTGCGGCAGCTTCAGCTTCCTGTTGAGCTTTAGTCACAAATTTGCATTTAATCGGCAATTTGTGGCTTGCAAGACGCATAGCTTCTCTTGCAATCTCTTCGCTAACACCGTTCATTTCGAACAGTACACGACCAGGTTTAACTACTGCTACCCAGTATTCCGGAGAACCTTTACCAGAACCCATACGAGTTTCAGCAGGTTTTGCAGTAATCGGTTTGTCCGGGAAAATTTGAATCCAAACTTGGCCACCACGTTTGATGTAACGGGTCATAGCAATACGTGCTGCTTCGATCTGACGGTTGGTAATCCAAGCGGGTTCCAATGCTACCAGACCAAAATCGCCATGAGCGATTCTGTTACCACGCATAGCACGGCCGGTCATACGACCTCTATGTTGTTTACGATGTTTAACTCTCTTCGGTAATAACATGTCTGATTATGCCTCCTTTGCGGGAGCAGTTTTAGCTGCTTCTTTGCTTTCAGGAAGAACTTCACCTTTGTAGATCCATACTTTTACGCCGATACGGCCATAAGTAGTATGTGCTTCTGCAGTGCCATAATCGATGTCAGCACGCAGAGTGTGCAGAGGAATGCTGCCTTCACGATAGGATTCGCTACGAGCGATTTCAGCACCGCCCAGACGACCGCCGCAGGTAATTTTGATACCTTTAGCACCCATACGCATAGTACGGCCAACGCATTGTTTCATAGCACGACGAAAAGCAATGCGGCGTTCCAATTGTGCTGCAATGTTCTCTGCAACCAAGGTTGCGTCCATATCCGGGGTTTTTACTTCAACGATATTGATTTCGATAGCGCTTTCAGTCATTTTCTTCAGGTCGGATTTCAGCAGTTCAATGTTGCTGCCTTGACGACCGATTACCATACCAGGTTTTGCAGTATGGATGGAAATGCGGGCTTTATTGGATGCGCGTTCGATTTCTACTTTGGAGATACCGGACAGGAACAGTTTTTCTTTAATGAATTCACGAATTTTGATATCTTCTAAAAGGTATTTTTCATAGTCTTTATCAGCGTACCATTTGGAATCCCAGCCTTTGATAACGCCAACACGGAGACCATGCGGATTAACTTTTTGACCCACTATCTTTTCCCTCCTTCTGACGGGATATTATTTTTCTTTAACTGCTACAGTTACGTGGCTAGAGCGTTTCAAAATTTTGAAAGCCTGTCCACGGGAACGAGGATGAATACGTTTCATAGTCGGACCTTGATCTACAAAGCAAGAAGATACGATCAGGTTATCCACGTTCATGTCATAATTGTGTTCTGCATTAGCAACTGCACTGCGCAGAACTTTTTCGATTACCTCAGAACCAACCTTCGGGGTGTATTTGAGGATAGCGAATGCTTCACCAACGGATTTACCGCGGATCAGATTGATAACGATACGCAATTTGCGCGGAGCAATGCGAATATATTTAGCAACTGCTTGTACTTCCATTCTATGTGTTCCTCCCTTCCCCTTATTTCAAGCCGGTGGTCTTATCTGCGTGACCTTTGTAAGTACGAGTAGGAGCGAATTCTCCCAATTTGTGGCCTACCATATCCTCGGTAATGAATACCGGAACATGTTTGCGTCCGTCATGAACCGCAATGGTGTGACCAACGAAAGACGGAATAATAGTAGAGCTGCGAGACCAAGTCTTAACAACTTTTTTATCATTAGCGGCATTAAGCACGTCAATTTTTTTCAAAAGACTTGCATGGACAAAAGGTCCTTTTTTAACTGATCTGGACACTAGGTTAGCCTCCTTTCTTTATCCTGTTATTATTTGGTTCTACGTTTCAGAATTAACTTAGTAGAAGATTTTTTCTCTCTGCGAGTACGAGTACCGAATGCACATTTACCCCAAGGAGTAACAGGACGTTTACGACCAACGGGGGAGTGACCTTCACCACCACCGTGCGGATGGTCGTTAGGATTCATTACTACGCCGCGGTTAGCAGGACGAATGCCCAACCAACGGTTACGGCCAGCTTTACCAATGCAAATGTTTTCAGCATCGATGTTACCAACTTGACCGATAGTAGCACGGCAGTTGATATGAACTTTACGGATTTCGCCGGAAGGAAGACGCAGCAGAGCATAGTCGCCTTCTTTAGCCATCAGCTGTGCGCTGGTACCAGCACTACGAGCCATTTGGCCGCCTTTGCCGATTTTCATTTCTACATTGTGTACGGTAGTACCAAGAGGAATGTTTTTCAAAGGCAGGCAGTTACCAACTTTGATATCAGCTTCAGGACCGCTTACTACAACGTCGCCAACTTTTAAGTCGAGCGGAGCGATGATGTAACGTTTTTCACCGTCAGCATAGTTTACCAGAGCGATACGTGCGTTACGGTTAGGATCGTATTCGATAGTAGCAACTTTAGCCGGAATACCGTCTTTAGCGCGTTTGAAATCGATGATACGATATTGTCTTTTGTTACCGCCGCCTTGATGACGAACGGTGGTTTTGCCGGTGTTGTTACGGCCTGCATGTTTATTCAGTTTTTCAACAAGCGGGCGGTACGGCTTATCAGTCGTAATCTCTTCGAAGGCAGACACAGTAATAAAGCGTCTGGAAGGAGAATACGGATTAAAGCTTTTAATAGCCATTTAACTTTACCTCCTGTTATGCGTTAATTACATTCCTTCGAAAAGGGGAATCGTATTGCCTTCAGCAAGCTTCACGATTGCTTTCTTATAATCGGAACGTTTGCCAACATATTTACCCATGCGTTTGGTTTTGCCCATTACGCGAATGGTATTTACATTCAATACTTTTACGCCAAAAACTGCTTCTACAGCTTGACGAATTTCAACTTTGTTAGCTTCCAGAGGAACCTGGAAGGTGTATTTGTTTTCTTGCATCATTTGAGAAGTTTTCTCAGTGATGATGGGGCGAATCAACAAGTCGCGAGGATTAGCAGCCATTATGCGAGCACCTCCTCAATTTTTTCTACAACATCTTTTGCAAGGAATACTTTGTTGCTGTTCAGGATATCAAAGCAATTCAAGCCCATGTTAGTAATGGTACTTACTTTCGGCATGTTACGTGCGGAAAGTTCAACATTAGCGTTGGAACCGTCAGTGATCAACAAAGCTTTTTTGTCAGCAGCTTCAAAAGCGTTCAGCATGGAAGCTACTTGTTTGGTTTTCGGAGCGTCGAAAGCTAAACCTTCAACAACTACGAGTTCACCTGCTGCAACTTTAGCAGACAGTGCACAGCATAAAGCTAAACGACGAGCTTTACGAGGCATTTTCTTTGCATAGCTGCGAGGTTGCGGACCAAAAGTAGTACCGCCGCCTACCCATACAGGAGAACGGTTGGAACCGCAACGTGCGCGACCGGTACCTTTTTGTTTCCAAGGTTTGCGGCCACCGCCACGAACCATAGCACGAGTCTTGGTTGCGGAAGTACCTTGACGTTGGTTAGCCAGCTGCATTACAACTGCTTGATGTACTACAGCTTCGTTGAACTCAGCGCCAAATACGGAATCATTTAATTCTATTTCACCGGTAACTTGACCGGACAGATCATATACTGATAACTTCGGCATTAGAAGCATCCTCCTTTCTCTTGCTTATCTTATTTATTCGGTTTTACAGTTTCTTTCAGAACAACGTAAGAACCGGTAGCACCAGGAATAGCGCCTTTAACAAGAATAAGATTACGTTCTACGTCTACTTTAACGATGGTCAGGCGTTGAACAGTTACATTTTGATTACCCATACGGCCAGGCAGTTTTTTGCCTTTGATTACACGGCCGCCAGGACCAGAATGCATTGGGCCCATAGAACCGGGTTCACGATGAGATTTGGAACCGTGTTTCATAGGTCCGCGAGAGAAATTGTGGCGCTTAATAGTGCCTGCAAAGCCTTTGCCGCGGGATACGCCGCTTGCATCAATCAATTCGCCTGCTGCAAAAATATCAGCTGCGATTTTTTGGCCGATTGTATATTCAGAAGGAGCAGACAAACGCAATTCTCTGACAAACTTAACCGGCGCAACGCCAGCTTTGTCAAAATGGCCTTTCATCGGTTTGGTGGTATGTTTTTCTTTCATTTCACCAAAGCCTAATTGAACAGCATTGTAACCGTCTGTTTCTTCGGTTTTGTTTTGAAGTACAACGCAGGGACCTGCTTCTACAACAGTTACAGGAATCAGTCTGCCGTCAGCTTCAAAAATTTGGGTCATGCCCAGTTTTTTGCCTAAGATACCTTTAGCCATTATTGCACCTCCTCCTTACAGTTTAATTTCAATATCTACGCCAGCGGGAAGATCCAGACGCATCAGAGCATCAACGGTCTTAGCGGTTGGTTCCAGAATGTCTACAAGTCTTTTGTGAGTACGCATTTCGAATTGTTCACGAGAATCTTTGTTTACATGCGGGGAACGCAGAATAGTATAAATATTTTTTTCAGTAGGAAGGGGAATCGGACCAGATACTTGAGCACCGGTCTTTTTTGCAGTTTCTACAATCTTAGTAGCACTTTGGTCGAGTGCTTTGTGGTCATACGCTTTTAAGCGTATTCTAATCTTTTGAGACTTAGCCATTAAAAAATATCCTCCTAAAATCGCCCAGTTTCTATGAACGGACATACTCCGTGAAAATCTCCCTGTCTAACAGGCAAGCAACCTTTCACATCATCGCAGGGCCATACCAATAAACATAAGAAATATGAGGGGGTCATTTTAGCCCCCCTCATATTAGGGATTTAACTAAAATTATTATTTGTAGTCGCTAGATTATTTGCCTTCAACTTCGGAAACAACACCAGCGCCAACGGTACGACCGCCTTCGCGGATAGCGAAACGCAGACCTTTTTCAATAGCGATCGGGGTGATCAGTTCTACTTCCATGGTTACGTTATCGCCAGGCATTACCATTTCTACGCCTTCAGGCAGTTCAGTTACGC